>Ga0315285_10001196_pt1 | contig 27175 bp, 20 predicted proteins | sample YL17G09_36_MG_FD_203698 | JGI IMG/M metagenome (GOLD analysis project Ga0315285, IMG submission 203698) | Sediment microbial communities from Yellowstone Lake, YNP, Wyoming, USA - YL17G09_36 | ecosystem: Environmental > Aquatic > Freshwater > Lake > Sediment | place: USA: Wyoming | collected... | reverse complement strand
CACTGCTGAGGCGCGGTCATAATTTGGGCCGCCGATATAAGTTGACCAGATCAGGGCACCGCCGGGGCTAAATTTGGCCACGAATACATCACATGGGCCAAAGTCCTGCGAGCCGCCCGTACGCAGCGCTCTTTGATAAGCGCCAGGCGTCGTGGGAAAGTCCGTAGAAGCTGTACCGCCGACCACGTAAATATTGCCCTGGGCATCCGCAGCGATATCGCGAGCATGTTCCCAATTGCTCCCACCAAGGTAGGTCGAAAAGGCAAGGTCGTATGATTCTGCCGTAAGGCATGCTGGGCATTGCGCTGCCGGTGCGAGGCAGATGCTTAACAATGGCAATAATAAATCCGCCGCGAGTCCGGCGGATAAAGCCGGCAGACAATTGACAATGGTGAATCTTACCACTTGGGTACTGGGCTTCCACAGGGCCAGCTTAATACAAAAGTATTACCGGCCGGGTATGCTGAGACGCGTTCGACATGCGCGTCCACAAACACCGCATTGGCAAAACCCTTATTCAGGTCTCCACCCGGAGGCATGTGGTAGGTAGCGAAGCAATCAGTGTTACAGGGAGGTGTGGAACGTAAATTGTTGTCATTGACTCCTGCGCTGCTAAGGCCCGAGATTGCCCAAGTATTTTCCTCAGAGAAGAAAAACACACGCTGCGGGTTCACCACCTGGGATTCCTTGCGAACTTTCTCATAGCTGGAACGAAATTGTGCGGGCACCGCACCCCATGCATCACCGTTGAGGTAGGAATTCATACCGTAACTATATTGAGGTTCGATGGGAATTGTCCTACCATTACACCTAGGGCAGCCCATCATTCTGGCAACAACGTAGAATTCCGGACACACGTGAACATTTTTGTCCTTCAGATAGGGCCAGAGTTCGCCAGCACGCCCCGGGTTATATACAAGATTCTTGCTGGCATCGTGCCATCCACACCCGACGAAAGCAAAATCTTTGCAGAGCCAGGAGAATGAATAAGGAAAAGAGCCGTCATTATCGTCTAAGTACATCCTCGCCGCTAGGCCATACTCCTTCAGGTTGTGTCTACACACAATGTCCCTTGCCTGCTTTTTCACACGCTGCAGTGCCGGCATCATTATCCCCATCAGCAATGCAATGATAGCGATGACTACCAGCAGCTCTATTAGCGTGAACCCTTTTTGCCTGTTCATTATTTATTCTCCCACTTATTTTAAGACGGAATTGAATGTCTAAAGGTAAATATACATCTTCTGAATCTGCAAGTCAACAACAATTCTTCGCAGGCATTGGGATAGGAAGGGAACATCGTATCCTCCTGGTGAGGATAAGATGCACGACCGCCAGACGTACGGCGGGCGAGCCGCAAAAATTGTCAATTTTCTCGATCCCTCGACTACGCTCGGGACAGGCTTGGCCCCGCGCAGGCGGGGCTGCGGGCGCTAAGGATATGCCGATGCCGAGGCTTAAGAAGGGACAGGCTGCCGGAATCTGGAATCCCTCGACCATTCGGTTTCTCTCGGGGCAGGCTTCGCTGGCGACGCCCTTCTCTACCGCCGAGGCCGCAGAGGTCGCGGAGAGAATATTATTTATTTTTCCAGTCTCTGCGGTTGATCTGCTACGCCGGCGGGACAGGTTTCAATTTCGACTGCCGAGTTTACTTCATCTGGTAATGTAAACGAATTCCTCGCCCACGAAGGATCGCCCTGATTTGAGCTTGCCGGCAACTTTCAGCTTGACCTTGCCATAGCCGCCGGCGGCACTAATCACTCGAGCCTTATCAAAGAAGGCCAGGACCTTTACCCTCTTGCCAGTGTCGTGAATACTTTGATCGCTTGCCTCAATGGTGCCCGGCTGGAGGGTAAGCAGAGTACCTTCCATGTCAGTTTTTGCGACCCCTGGCGGCAGCGCCACTATGGCCAGTATTTTGCTCGGTACGCCGAAGCTTCCGGAGCGGATTACACGGGGAACTATACACAGCTCGGCTTGCAGAGGTATTCCGCATGTAACAACATCAGCATGCACTGTAGTCGGCGGTGTTTGATCGCTGCTGATAGTGGCGGAGTTAGTGAGCATAGTATCCGGGGCGGCATCCTCATTCACCTGAACGACCAACTGTAAACAGGCACTCGCTTCGGGCAACAGAACCGGATAAAGCCATGTATACGTATGGGCATTGACGTCATAATGTCCGTAGACGCCGTTTCCGTCGGCTGTTACAAAGCTCATCTCCTTCGGCAGGATATCCACAACAGAAACACTGGTTACCGCATAATCATTGTCGTTATTATCGAAGCAGATACGATACTTAATGACGTCGCCTGGACTGACACACTCAATCTTCTCAACAGGTGTACCATTAACAACGGCCCCAACAATATCCTTGCTGAGATTAAGAGGACTGTAACTGACGGCTTTGGCGACAGCGTGGACGCTCTTTATTGTCGGAGGCGTCTGATCGCTGTCGATTGTCACAAAATTGCTGATAATCGTATCAGGAGCCGTATCCTGCTTCACCTTAGCCGCCAGCTCTAAACAGCTACCTGATCCCGGCGATAGAGACGGATATGACCATGTATAAGTATGCGCGACCGAGTCGTACTGTCCGGAGACTCCATTGCCGTCAGCCGCCACAAAGCTCACCTGGGCCGGGAGCTTATCCACGACAGACACATTGGTTACTGTGTAGTCGTTGTCGTTATTATCGAAGCAAATACGATACTTAATGGTGTCCCCAACAAGCACAGGCACAATCTCATCACCGACGGCTCCCACAATACTCTTACTAAGATTAAGAGGATTGTAGCTGACGGCTTTGACCACGGCATCGACGCTGCTGGTCGTCGGCGGCGTCTGGTCACTGTCGATAGTTGCAGAATTAGTGATGATCGTACCCGGGGCCGCATCCTGATTGACCCGGGCCACTAGCTCACAGCAGCCTCCTGATCCGGCTGACAGCGACGGATAAGACCATGTATAAGTGTGCGAGCCTGCGTCATACTGTCCGAAACCTCCATTACCATCAGCCATAACGAAGCTGACTTCAGCCGGCAGGGTATCAACAATAGATACATTACCTACGGCGTATTGATTATCGTTATTATCGAAGCAGATGCGATACGTAATGGTATCGCCCACGAATACAGGCTCAACCTTCTCGCCCACGCCCCCCACGATGGCCTTAGCCAGATTAAGCGGACGATAGCTGAGGTCTTTGGCAACGGCCTCGACGCTCCTGGTAGTAGGCGGCGTTTGATCGCTGTCGATAGTCACGAAATTAGTAATAACGGTATCTGGGACTGTATCTTGGTTAACCTGCACCACTAACTGTAAATGCTTGCTCGATCCCGGGAGTAAAGCCGGATAGGACCATTTATACGTGTGGGTGAGGGCATCGTACTGTCCCAAAACTCCATCACCATCAGCCGATACAAAGCTCACCTGAGGTGGGAGAGTATCCACTATGGAGACGCTGGTAACGATGTAGTCGTTATCATTATTATCGAAGCAGATACTATAGGTAATTGTCTGGCCTATACCCACAGGCGTAATCTCGCCGGGGATACCCCCAACAATGCCCTTTGCAAGATTGAGAGGGTCGTAGCTGACATCTTTGACTGGAATAGCTATGCCCGTGGGGTTCCCAATGTCTGCGACAAAATCGATTTGATTAAGCGACGCGTCGTAGACTATAAGATCATCGCCGTCAGACCGGTTGTTTCTGCCGGTACTCAGGTAGACCAAGCCGGTTGCCTGGTCCACTGCCAGTCCCATCACACCGCCATCGGGCTCCACTTGAACCTCTGCTTCAGTACCTGTGGCCAGGTTATACTGAGTCAGATAAAAATTGTTGCTCCATCCACCACCGGAATAGACCAGACCTTTCTTGACATCAACTGCAATACTATGCACGGAGCGGCTGACAGTGATGCTCCGAACCAGAGACCAGTCAGAAGTCCTGTAGACGGTAATGGTCTGGTTGTTGTTAGCCACATAGAGAAGGTCGTTGACTTCATCCAGAGCGATTCCAAACGCGGTAGCACCTGCCAAGTAGAACGGTGAACCCACTACAGGCGTAAGTCTTGCGGTTTCCGGCTGCCAGTCATACACGTACAGGACGTCTCGATCCCGGTCAACGCAGTATAGTAACCCATGGCGCTGGTCGTAGACGATGCCCGCGAGGTTGCGGCTGCCTGGGGCGCTGGTGGTCCCCTGGTCTGTCATGGTCTTGGCATCTATCAACTGGATTACGTACGACCCTTCATAAGTGACAAACAGGTACTGGTTCTCTTGATCAATGGCCAGACCCACTGCGCCAATAGAAAATTGCGGTATGCGATATTCGGCTTGAAAGGTCAAAGTACCATCCGCTGCAATATCATAGGCGCGTACCGGTGTGGGGTCGCCATTGATGTCGGTGATCACATACAACGACTTGGCTGCGACAGTGCTCGTGAGGGTCGTCGACAATATTGTCGCCGCCAGAGCCAATAAAAAGATATTGGCCCTACCCCCGTTCCTGTCTTCCGCCGGGAAGACGCGGGGGCTGCTGCTTTGGCTTTTCATATTCAACTCTCCCAAAGGCGCTTTTAGAAAGTATCTCAAAACGCAGAATGTCATTCTGAGCGCAGCGGAGAATCTCTTATTTGCGCTGCCCAGACCCTTCGCTTCGCTCAGGGTTTTGAGATACTTTCTCAGTGTTTTGTTTTCACACCGAGCCGCGCCCTTTCGCCAGAATCTTGGCCCATTTCAAGTTGCAAAGTAGGTGCACTTTATCTTTTGGTGGGTGAAAACTTGCGAGAAAACCCGGCTCCCGCCGCTCCCGCGCCTGTCTTCCGCTCGCACCTGGGGTTACGGCGGCGCAGGCGACAGGAATACACCGGGGCCAGACGAGCAGGGAAAACCTTCTCACCGCACCTCCTGAATCTATCCGCCAGACGGCGGATTTACACAATTAAAATTACACAATTTGGACGCATTTGTCAAGAAAAAAACCCGGCAATGGCCCAATCAATCCGGTCCAATCGGGTCTGTCTGCACTTTGTGGGCAAGAAATTGTCCTCCAAAAGCACCAATTTCGGTAACCGTTCACACCGAAAAACCAGCGTTTTTCTGTCATTGGCAGGCCTTTACCCGCCATACGTTGGGGGCTGAAGGCTGAAGCAATCTAAACCCGGCCATACGCCTGGCGGATTAACCTCTCGCAGCCAAAAGATTGCCGCGATCGCCGGAGTTTACCCCTCGAACTGCGTTCAGGGCAGGTGCTGAGTGTAATCGAAGAGCCTCGCTGGCAATGACGAAAAATGGCCGGAATTCCAGATGTTACCCGTGAATGGTTGCGCACGACTAAGCTGGTTGTTGCCTGACAGTGTGGATTGCCGCCTGGCAAGTCGTTTAGCCAGCTTTGAACCCGCCCATCCCCAAGCCCCGCCCCCGTTTGCGCAGGGCGGGGCTTGAGGCTGCCACTCCCGTCGCAGTTTACTGCGGGGGTCCGACGCCGTGCCGGCGTCGGCTAAACATTCACAGACAATGTCCAAAAATTGGTATGCAGAAACCTGCATACCCTACGGACTGTGTAACCATCACAATGCGGACACCATTTATATCCATCCTGTAGATTGGAACTGATTCTGCCGGGTCTAACCATTTCTTGCCTCTCCGAATACTTTAACATGTATTCGCCAGCCATTCTACAATCTATTCGTGCCGGCGCAATAGTGAAACTACCACAGATTGGCAAGACAAAAACCGCTAAATAACAAGGCCGGATCGTTTGACTTTTTGCCACAAGAGTTCGCTTAGTTCTTTGACTCCGGCGCCAGTAACTGCTGAGATTGGCCAAACCGGTCTACTCAGCTTCTTTCTTAAATCTTCTACTTTCTTTCCGTCCGGGTCGAGGTCAATCTTGTTGGCAACGATTACTTCGTTTTTTTCCGCCAGGGCCTTGCTGTAGAGCGCCAGCTCCTGGCGTATGCGGTGATAATTCTCAGCCGGATCGGAGCCATCTACCGGCATTAAATCAAGGATGTGCACTATAATTGTCGTCCTTTCTATATGTCTCAAAAATTCATGCCCAAGACCTGCTCCTTTGTGAGCACCCTCAATTAGGCCCGGGATGTCGGCCATGACGAACCGGCGGTAGTCGCTTAGTTCGACGATGCCGAGCACCGGCTCGACGGTCGTGAATGGATAATCGGCGATCTTCGGCCTGGCGGCTGAACAGCGGGAAATAAGCGTGCTTTTGCCGGCATTGGGCATACCGACCAGCCCAACGTCGGCGATGAGCTTCAGTTCCAGCCGAATGTTTCGCTCCTGGCCTTGTTTGCCAGGCTCAGCATATCTGGGAGTCTGGTTGATCGGACCGGCAAAGGCCTTATTGCCTTTTCCGCCTCTGCCGCCCAGGCAGACGCGAACCTTCATTCCGATTTCGTTTAGGTCTTTGAGCAGCAGGTTAAGGTCGGTGTCGTAGATGAGTGTGCCGGGCGGGACCTTGATTACCAGGTCGCTGCCGTCTGCCCCGTGCTTGTTGTTTCCTGAGCCGGGCCGACCGTCTTCGGCATGCCAGTGGTGTCTGCCGGCAAAATCCAGCAGCGTATCGAGGTTTTCCACCGGCTGGAAATAGACGTCGCCGCCTTTTCCGCCGTCTCCGCCGTCAGGCCCACCCTTGGGGACGAATTTTTCACGCCTGAAGCTGACGCAGCCGTTCCCGCCGTCCCCTGCCTTTACCCAGATTTTTGCCTCATCAACAAACATTCGCTCATATTATAACGCAAACGCCGTTTGCTTGACAGACATTAGAGTGTCCCCGGCCCGGTGCTGTTGAAAAATCTCCGATTCCTTTGGAGAGAACATCGTCATCTTTGTCGCCCTCTATAGAATGGTCTCGATGCACTGAATCAGATGGGCGTGGAAGATGCTTCCGTATTGGCATCGAGTCGGCTATGATGTGAAATGCGATAGGTTCGGAAAGGGGATAATACAAGTGGCTGTCCCTAATCAAAATTCGTGAAAACAGGCGACCAACTCCAATGTGTCGTATTCCTGGGGCTTTATACGGCGGGATTTGACGCGAGATTAAAGGGGATGCTAAATGGAAAAGGTCCTTTCTGCAAGACAACTCAAATTGATAGACGGTTACTGGCGTGCGGCAAACTATTTGACCGTGGGGCAGATTTACCTGTACGACAACCCGCTGCTTAAGCAGTCGCTTAAGCTCAAACATATCAAGCCGCGTCTTCTCGGACATTGGGGGACATCGCCGGGGCTGAATTTCATCTATGTCCATCTTAACAGGGTCATAAAAAAATATGATTTGAATATGATTTATATCACAGGGCCTGGTCATGGGGGGCCGGCTCTGGTCGCCAACACGTATTTGGAGGGGACATACAGCGAGGTATACCCGAATATATCTCAAAATGTGGAAGGAATGAAAAAACTGTTCAAGCAATTTTCCTTTCCGGGCGGCATACCCAGTCACGTGGCTCCGGAGACGCCCGGCTCGATTCATGAGGGCGGAGAGCTGGGATATTCGATTTCTCATGCGTTCGGCGCCGCCTTTGATAATCCCGACCTGATAGTTGCGTGCGTTGTAGGCGACGGAGAAGCCGAGACAGGACCGCTGGCGACGGCGTGGCATTCGAACAAGTTCTTGAATCCTATACGCGATGGTGCCGTTTTACCCATTCTGCATCTAAACGGATACAAAATCGCCAGCCCGACAACACTGGCCCGAATCAACCATAAGGAACTGGAGAGTCTGTTTGTCGGCTATGGCTACAAGCCGTATTTCGTGGAGGGTTCAAAACCGAAGGAGATGCATGAAATGATGGCTGCGACACTGGATAAGGTAATCAGTGAGATTCAAAAAATCCAGAACGATGCCCGCAGCAGCGGACTGGCCAAGCGTCCTCAATGGCCTATGATTATTCTTCGAAGCCCAAAGGGCTGGACGGGCCCAAAAGAGGTGGACGGATTAAAGACCGAGGGCTTCTGGCGGTCTCATCAGGTTCCATTGGCTGAGCTGAGAACCAAACCCAAACACATCAAGCTGCTCGAAAGGTGGATGAAAAGTTACAAACCAGAGGAGCTATTTGACAAAAACGGCAGACTACTTTCGGAACTCAGTGACCTCGCTCCGCAGGGCAGTCGCCGAATGGGGGCAAATCCTCACGCCAATGGAGGTCTGCTGCTCAAAGACCTCAAGATGCCGGACTTTCGCGATTACGCCGTTGATGTCCCTGCGCCGGGCCGGGTGACTGCAGAAGCAACCCGCGTTATGGGTGCGTTTCTGCGCGACGTAATGAAGCTCAACGACGACCGAAAAAACTTCAGAGTCTTTGGCCCCGACGAGACGGCCTCGAATCGTCTAAGCGAGCTTTTTAATGTCACCGACAGGACGTGGATGGAGGAAAGGATACCGGAGGATGACCACCTCTCCCCGGACGGGCGGGTTATGGAAATTCTAAGCGAGCACACCTGCCAGGGCTGGCTCGAGGGCTACCTGCTTACAGGAAGGCACGGTTTGTTCTCCTGCTACGAGGCGTTTATTCACATCATCGATTCGATGTTCAATCAACACGCAAAATGGCTTAAGGTAACGACACATGAAATCCCCTGGAGGCGACCAATTGCCTCGCTGAATTATTTGCTGACGTCGCACGTGTGGAGGCAGGACCACAACGGCTTCAGCCATCAGGACCCGGGTTTCATCGACCATGTAGTAAACAAGAAGGCGGACATCGTAAGAGCATATTTCCCACCTGATGCCAACACGTTGTTGTCGGTGACCGACCATTGTCTGCGCAGTCGCAATTACGTGAATGTGATTGTGGCGGGTAAACAGCCGAATCTCCAATGGCTCGATATGGACAACGCCATCAAACACTGCACGTCGGGCATTGGTATGTGGGAATGGGCAAGTAATGACAAAGGCGGCCAGCCCGATGTCGTAATGGCCTGCTGCGGCGACGTACCAACGCTTGAGACGCTTGCTGCCGTCGATATCATCAGAGACCTTATACCCGAGCTGAAGGTCCGAGTGATAAACGTCGTCGACCTGATGACCCTGCAGCCGAAGGAACTTCATCCGCATGGCCTTAGCGATTATGAATTTGACACGCTTTTCACTACGGATAAACCCGTCATTTTTGCCTATCACGGTTATCCGTGGCTCATACACAGATTGACCTACCGAAGGACAAACCACGACAATCTTCACGTCCGCGGGTACATCGAAGAGGGGACAACTACAACGCCTTTCGATATGCTTGTCCGAAACAACCTGGACCGCTATAACCTGGTCGCGGACGTTGTTCACCGTGTTCCAAAACTGGGCTATATGGCTGCTTATACCAGACAGTTCGTCCGTGACAAGCTGATAGACCATAAGCAATACATTGTTAAATACGGCGAAGATATGCCGGAGATTCGTAACTGGAAATGGAAACAGAGGAAGCGGTAGAGCACTCCTTTACTAAGAGTCGGATTGATGAAAATCCTTTCGATAAATACGGGCAGCTCTTCAATAAAGTGCACCTTGTATGAAATGCCGCAGACGAAAATCCTAATGAAGGGTTCGATTGAGCGCATAGGCCAAAGCCCTGCACTCATCTCGTTTGATTTTGGCCAGACCAGGCGCAATTTGAAACGCGACGTCGCCGACTATCATCAGGGGGTAGAGTTCTTCCTGAGTATGCTGACCGCAAGAGAGACGCAGGTTCTGCCAAGCACAGACCAGATTGATGTCGTCGGACACAGGGTAGTTCATGGCGGTCAGAAGTTTTCTCAGGCCGTCCTTATTAATGATGAGGTGATGTCGCTTATTAAAGAATATGCCGAATTTGCCCCCTTGCACGGGTCTCCCAACATAGCTGCGATTCAGTCGTGCCAGCGGCTGCTGCCGAAGAGTTTCAATGTTGCCGTGTTTGATACCGCTTTATACCAGGCGATCCCGGCCAGGGCTTATCTATACGGGCTGCCGATTGAAATGTGCGAAAAGCAGGGGATTCGCAGGTACGGCTTTCACGGTATAAGTCATAGTTATGTGGCTAAAGAGGCCTCGCGCCTTATTGGCAAACGGCTGGAAGAACTTCGGATAATCACCTGTCACCTTGGGAGCGGGGCATCGGTTACCGCATTTAAGCACGGCAAGGCAGTGGATACCTCTATGGGGTTTACACCGCTTGAGGGTGTCCTGATGGGAACGCGACCAGGTGACCTCGACTCAGGCATAATTATCTATATCTTGAAACATTTGGGATTGAACGCTGAACAGCTCGAAGAGCTGCTCAATAAAGACAGCGGCCTGAAGGGTCTGTGCGGCAAAAGCGATATGCGAGACATTATTTACCTGACAGAACAGGGCGACGAAAAGGCCCGGGACGCTCTCGATGTGTTTGTGTATCGTATCCAGAAGTACATTGGAGCGTACGCGGCTGTTCTCGGTGGTATTGATGCAGTAGTATTCACGGGCGGCATAGGTGAAAACAGCCCAGTGCTGCGTAAGAAGATACTCGATGCGTTCGGCTATCTGGACGTCAAAGTCCACGAAGAGAAAAATCTGAGCAACGAAGCGTTCTTCTCAACAAAGGATTCCTCGGTATACGCGATGACGATTCCCGCAAATGAAGAATTGGCGATTGCCTGTGAAGCTTTCAAAATAGTCAGTAAAAATCAGTCCCTTACGGAGACTTGAGGTTGTTGCAGATTTGCCGCTGTAACAGGTGCCTGGTGAGTTAAACGACGTTGACTTTTCGGCCCTGGAAGCGCACCATGCCGTCTGTGGTGGCGAACAACGTAAAGTCTCTGCCTACACCGACATTGTGGCCGGCGAAAAACTTGCTTCCGCACTGCCGGACAAGGATTGAACCGGCTATCACCTGCTGGCCCCCAAACGTCTTTACGCCTCTATATTGGGCATTACTGTCCCGCCCGTTGCGGGTAGAACCTTGTCCTTTTTTATGTGCCATAATTGCGTACCTCTGTTATCGGCAAAAAACCTCTTTTCCTGAAACAGCGTGATTATAACCAGCCTTTATAGAATTGTCCAGCAGTTTTTCTGCTCTGATTTGAAAAACTATTTAGAAATTTCTGATTGTCCATTTGACAATTGGGATCGGATCCATTCTAATTATTGCCCAGAACAAGTGCGACTTGGGCACAGGCGTGTTTTTCAATATGTTTCATAAGCATTATGGTTTCGATTTATGGAGGTATCGACCATGAAAGAAGTTGGAGTCATTTTCACACTGCTCATCGTTGTGTTTAGCCAGGGTTGCTGCAGTATATTTACGTCGGCCCCACAAACAATCTCAGTTGATTCAAAACCAGAAGGTGCTAAGGTAAGAATCGGCCCTTACAAGGGGGTAACGCCATATCAAGTATCAATTCCGCGCGGCAAAGATTATGTGATAGAGGCCAGCCTTGATGGTAAGACCCAAACGCTAACCCTGAATAAATCTATCCAGCCTTTATACTGGGTAAACATTTTGATTTGGCCAGGCCTGATTATAGATTTAGCTACGGGCACAATGTTCAGGTATGACCCTACAGAATATCAATTTGATTTTACTCAATGACCGCAGTTTGAAAAGTTAGTGCTCATACGGCAGTCGCCCGACGAATTTTGAATTTCGAGTTTCGCTCCGCCTCTGACGGACTGACGCTTACGGCGCCTGCAGCACGGCCTTGATTTCATCCGCCGACATCAGGCCGATACTGGCCAGTTTTATTCTGCCTTGCGAATCTATCAAGAAATTCGTCGGAGTATATTCCACCGAATCAAATGGGCTTGGCATAAGCCCGGGCTGTGCTATGACGGTGTAGTTGATCTTCTGCTGAGCTGCAAACTTCTTCACCAGGTCAGGTGTTTCCTTTGATACGGCAAGTATTGCCAGGCTGTCTTCACCGACGGTATTTCGCAGCTCCATAAGGTGCGGTATCTCCAATCGACATGCACCGCAATAGGTCGCCCAGAAGGTTATAACCACGTACTTGCCGCGGTAATTGCTCAGTTTATGCTCTTTTCCGGTAATGTCGATAAGGGTGAACTCCGGCGCCAGCTTGCCCAGCCACTGCTTAAAAGCGACAGTCCATGTCTTTGCATCCTGGATGATTTGACTTAAGCTCTTTTCAGCACCCGGCACGCCGGTGACAACCGGCCCAGGTTTCACCGGCCCGGGCGAAGTGCCTTCAGGCAGGTTCGGCTCAGCCGGCTTTCTTTTGCATCCCGCGGCGACTACTATAACCGGCAGCACGATCGCCAATAAAAACGGTCTTATACCCAGGACTGTGTATTTTCTATGTCCAGCCATTTTTGTGATCCTCCCTGAAATTAATGGTTTCTTGAGTTACTATACCGCAGTCCGGTTCCGGCGTAAAGGCTAAATTGACAAATTTTCGCTCCGTGTCTGGAGCGCGGAAAGGTCCTATATTCTCTGCCTTAAGCTGCCGGCGATGATGTGGCTTGTCCTGCTCAAGCCGGAAATGTAATCGCTCTTACTCAATTTGGCAATGGTTTTTTGTCCACCTGAGTCTTGCGGTCGGCCAGGATTTCAGCGATTTCCTTGGCGACAGAATCAACTTTGTCTTTGCCAATGTGAAGCCGAAAATCGATCGTGAAATCGCGGCTTTGGTGAGGGCCAAGCTTGGGAACCCGGCCAAACTTGCGCTCAGTGGCTCTATTGCGCGGGAAGCCGGTACCCGGTTCCAGGCCTGTCACATATCCATCTTCGTGGGCGACCGGATTCTTCCAAAGCGTAAAGAAAGGCAACGGCGTAACGGGAAAAGACATGGAGACCGCCTTAGTGCCTGCGGCGTTGCGAAGCATCACCGTTGTCCGGTCGTTTTCATCGCCCCAGAGTTGCAGACAGTAGACTTGCTCAGCGAAGCCGGGGGTCGGCCCGCGATAAACATCGTAGGTCGAGACATCCGCAGCCGAATGCTCGTTAATCGGCGTCACCTGGCGCACCGCCGCCACGAACCTGGTGCCTTCTTCCATCAGCGGCGTCCCATAGTTTGCGTGATACAGTATGCCGAACTCTTGCTCGGTTGCGCTGCGGTTGTTTATCTTGTCCGAGATTTGGAAAGAGTTAGAGCCTGGAGTGGTCTGAATCTGCGTCCACAATTCCAGCTTTGGCCCGTGCACGCAGGTCTCATCCACCCGGCCACGGATGCGAATCTGGTGAGGTGCCTGGCGTTCAATGAGCACTTCCACGACCGATGCGGGCGTATTGCCGATCTTGCCATGGAGCGTCAAATCCATCTTTGCTTTTTTGCCCGTGTTGTCGACGAACTCATCGGTGCCGGGTCCGCCGAAGAATTCCAGGCCGCACCGCACCATCCATTCGTTAAAGCCCTCCAGCCAGCCCAGGCCGGCTCGGCTTTCCAGGTTGATGTATTGCGGATGTACCAAGCCCTTAACCGGCGAATCCCAGCCCAGACGCAGATCGCCCATCAGAACCTCTTGGATTGACATCCCGCGCGTCAAAACCACCTGAAAACGGAGCTTGCCGTTGTCAACGTCGATGACCTCGACACCCTCCTGCTTTCCTCCATGAAGCACGTATTTATGTACCGACCACGGGATGGGACAATCAGGCGTGATATCGCGGTTTGTGATACGCAACGTTTCCACATAGATGTTCTTTTCGACGTCGGTGAGCACCACTCGGAAAGGCTCGATAGCCTGGGCCGGCAAAATGCCGAACGTGACAACGACCACGCATGATAACCTTAACATTTCTTTGCCACCCCTCTGAACAAATTCATCTGCTACTATTCACTTAGCGCATGCTCGTCCAAATCGCACCTGGTGGGACTTCGCTGCTGCGTTAATGTAGCACATAAGGCCAATAGTGCAAATACCTTTCAATCCTTTTTGGCAAGTGTGTTATCCGGCACTTGCAAAGCTGGCCCTTGATTTGTAGTATTTGTTGTTTTAGTATTTATCATCTTCCATTTGCTGTTTGTAACGTTTGGACGAAAAGGCGCACGTTATGATCGGTGGTAGACTTGCCTGTTCCGCACGGAAGAGGTCCGTCCTTTCCAAATGCATGGCGTATTAAGGAGTTGAAAGATGAGGCATAGGAGAGTCAGTTTCGCAGAGTCAATCGTTTTACTTGCCGGCTTAGTTCTGCCGTTGGTCTGTGCAAGTGCAGCCTTGGCAGATGTTCGGCTGCCGGCCGTGATTGGCGACAACATGGTTCTACAGCGCGGCCAAAAAGTGTCCATCTGGGGTTGGGCAGCCCCCGGCGAAGAGATCACGGTCGCGGTTAGCTGGCATAATATGCGCTGGGCAGCGCCCACCGACAAGGATGGCAAGTGGCGATTTGAAATAACCCCGCCCCCCTTCTTGCTTTCGCAAGAAGGCAGGGGGACAGGCGGGCCTTACGAGATGACTATCAGCGGCAAAAATTCCATAACAATCAAGAATATTCTTGTGGGCGAGGTCTGGGTCTGTTCCGGCCAATCGAATATGCAGATGGCGGTCAGGCAATCCGCCAACGCCGAGCAGGAAATTGCCGCCGCGAACTATCCGAATATCAGGCTCTTTAGTGTTCAGCGTAAGGTGGCGGAAGAGCCGCAGAGCGACTGCGTCGGCAGCTGGCAGCAGTGTACTCCGCAGACGGCTGCCGAATTCTCCGCGGCTGCCTACTATTTTGGCAGAGAGCTGCACAAAGAGCTGAACGTGCCGGTCGGCTTGATTCACACCTCCTGGGGCGGCACGCCCGCTGAGGCCTGGACCAGCCGACAGGCCCTGGAGGCGGAGCAGGATTTTGCCCCCATCCTGCAGCGATACGATGACGCGGTTGCGAAATATCCGCAGGCAAAGAAGGAATATGAGCAAAAGCTGGCCCAGTGGCAGGAGGCGGTCGAAAAGGCCAAGACCGAAGGCAGCAAGCCGCCGCCCAGGCCCGGCGAACCGTTCGGGCCGGGGAATCCGAACTGCCCGGCAGGCTTGTATAACGCAATGATTGCCCCATTGATTCCGTATGGCCTCGCGGGGGCGATATGGTATCAGGGCGAATCCAACGCCGGGCGGGCATATCAATACCGCAAACTCTTCCCGGCTATGATCAACAACTGGCGCAAGGATTGGCAGCAGGGAGATTTTGCCTTTCTTTTCGTGCAGTTGGCCAACTTCATGGCAGCTAAGCCCGAACCCGGTGACAGCGACTGGGCTGAGCTGCGCGAGGCGCAGCTATTGACGCTGGCTTTGCCCAATACGGGTATGGCCGTCATCATCGACATCGGAGAGGCCAACGACATACACCCGAAAAATAAGCAAGACGTCGGCAAGCGTCTGGCGGTATGGGCGCTGGCAAAGACTTACGGCAAGAACCTCGTCTATTCGGGCCCCATCTACAAATCGTTGAAGGTTGACGGGAACAAGATTATTCTGGAGTTCAATCACACGGGCGCCGGTCTGGTTGCCGGCCGGGGCTCGCCCGCCAGCCCTATGGTAGGTGGGCCGTCGAAGGGCTTTACCGTTGCCGGTGCGGACCGCAAATTCGTCTGGGCAGACGCGCGGATCGACGGCAATACCGTCGTGGTCAGCAGCGACAAAGTAGCAGAACCGGTCGCTGTGCGTTACGCCTGGGCGGACAACCCCGTTTGTGACCTCTATAATAAGGAAGGTCTGCCGGCCGGCCCGTTCCGCACGGATGATTGGCCCGGCGTTACAGCGGACAGAAAATAGCAGCCACCAGTTAAATTGGAAACGGCAAACAGAAAATCGTTGCCCAAATATAAGAGACTTGTCACCAACACCCAGTTCAGAGCGGTTGTGGCCGGCCGCTTGTGCGCAAGCGATGGATTCTTAGTCCTGTACATCCGCCGGAACGATTGCGGCTATCCACGACTGGGCGTCTCCGTAGGCAAATCTTGTGGCGGTGCGGTCGTGCGCAATCGCGTCAAAAGGCTGTTGCGGGAGGCCTGGAGGCTGTGCCAAGGGCGGATTCCAGCAGGCTTTGATTATTTACTTATGATCTCCCCCCGATGGTCGAAAAAGACAAACGTGTCCGCCGATTCCAAAGCGGCTATGCGGCGAATAACTTTTGAACAGGTTAGAACCTCGTTTTTGACTTTGGTAGACGAACTCCGCAAGAGACGGCAAAAGGCCCCGACATAAAATGGTCGATAAAGAATTAATGCCGATAGGCGCCGCCGCAAAAAAAGCTGGCGTTTCCCGCCAATCTCTGCAATATTACCTGATGGTTGGCCTGCTGGAGCCTGCCGAAGTTACTCCGACGGGAAGACGCCTGTTTGACGAAAAAAACGTAGAGCGAATTAGGCTGATAAACAGACTCAACCGGAGCGGCTATCCTCTACGTGCCATAAGAGAGCTGTTTATGCAAGGCCGAACCGGTTTGAAGGATTAACCGCAGAGAAAAAGCCACAGAGGACACAGAGTCCACCGAGATAGAAAAATAGAATACTTGCTCTGAGCTCTCTGTGGCAAAAATTGGAAAGATGATTTTCTCTGCGACCTCTGCGGTCTCAGCGGTAAAAAAGGAAAGGGACACAAAAGTGACTGACTATGAAACCACCCAAAGGAGACGCAACCTTCTCGTAGGCGTCTTTGTGATAGTAGGCTTGGCTGCGCTGGTATGGCTGGTATTTAAGTTCGGCGACCTACCGATAAAAGTCAGCAAAATCCACTCTTTTGAAGTGGTCGTTCAATTCCCGACCGCTAAGGGAGTTGAGAAGAATACGCCGGTTGAATTCTGCGGCTATCAGATCGGCACAGTGACAGGCGTTATGGCTCCTGAAAGGCTGCAAGATCTGAAAACCGGCCTGGTGTATCACCAAACCAAGGTTATTCTTAGCATCGACAAGAAATATGTCGATATCCCCTCCAACGTGGACGTGAAATTGGTGACACGTAGTTTAGCAAGCAGTATTATCGAGCTGGTAGTTGACCCTACCTTACCTGCCGAGCCGATTGACCCCAACCGGCCTGAAACAAAATTCTTAGTGGGCGGAATACTGCTTCAGGGTTCGACCGGCATGACCAGCGAGTTTTTCCCCGCTGAAAGTCAAAAGAAATTTGAAGAGCTTATCGACAGCTTCGATAGTCTGGTTAAGAACGCCAACGATATTCTCGGCGACCAGAGCACCAAGCAAAACTTCAAGCTGATTTTGGCCAACCTGGCCGAGGCGACAAAGCAGGCCACCGAAACCCTAAAGCAGGTCCAGGAATTTTCTGCCGCCGGGACCACAACTTTGAAAAATGCAGATGCAGGGGTAGACAAGCTCGTTATTGCCATGGTCGGCACAACCGAACAGTTAAGCCGGACTACCTCTCAGTTACGGGTACTTTTCGAGAAGATAAGCCAAGGCCAGGGGACAGCCGCCAAGCTCGTCAACGACGGCCGGCTGTACGAAAGTATGCTTGAAAGCACCGAGCAATTGCAGGCCTTGTTGGCTGAGTTAAAGTCACTTGTCGCTCAGGTCAAGGAAAAAGGCCTGCGGTCCATATATTAGCATGCAGCGTGAAGGGTTTAGCGTTTAGTCTATACGCTGTACGCCAAACGCAAGTTTGATGGTGAGGTTTGAATGGTTGATAATCGCAGTTCTTTGCCCAAGAAAATGTCGATGAATTTTGGAAAGATTTACCCCGGCCAGAAGCCCGCTTTTGTTAGTCGCGCCAGTGGGCGGGTTGAATTGATCGGCGGTCACACCGATTATAACGAGGGATTTGTTATCGCCGCTGCAATAGATAGCTCTGCTTTCGTAGCGGCGGCAAAACGCGACGATAACATAATCTGCCTCTATTCAGAATGGGCCAGGCAGAGACACGAGTTTGAGCCGTCGCCTGCTCTTGAGCCGTCGCAGGACTGCCAGTGGGCAAACTACGGAAGAGGCGTGGCAGCTTATCTCTGCCAGGAAGGTTTGCACGTAAAGGGCGCGAATTTGTACATTGCCAGTGACGTGCCGGTCGGTGCAGGCTTAAGCAGCTCAGCCGCTTTGGAGGTATCTCTGGCAAAAGCAATGATTCATCTTTCCAAGCCCGATTGGCAAATACAGCCGAAAAGACTGGCCCAAATATGCCAGAAGGCAGAAAACGTCTACGCAAAAAGTCCGTGCGGCATCCTTGATCAAATCACCGCCGTAACGGCGACAAAAGACCACGTCATCCTGCTTGACTGTCGCGACGTCAGCGTCAGGCTTCTTCCCTTTGACAGCAACGCCTGCTCCATAATGATTTTCAATAGCATGGTTAAGCACGAAATCGGCGGCGGTGAATATGGCAAGCGCCGCCGGCAGTGTGAAGAGGCGTGCGCCGTCATAGCTAAGAAGTACCCTCAGGTTAGGGCGCTTCGAGATGCGGACCAGGCCATGCTGGATTCAGTCAAGAACCAGCTCGACAATGTCCAGTTTTTGCGTGCCGGCCACGTGATAGGAGAAAACGCCCGGGTACTCGCCGCGGCGGAAGCTCTCAAGCAAAATGACATAGAAAAACTGGGCCGGCTTATGAACGAATCGCACTGCTCGGCCAGAGATTTGTATCAGATATCGTGCGAGCAGACGGATTTCCTGGCAGAGCAAATTTGGCAATCGGACGGTGCTTATGGCGCCAGGCTTTGCGGGGGCGGCTTTGGCGGCTCGGTGGTGGCGCTGGTCCAGCCTGATGCAGCGGCAAAAATAAGTAAGAACGTGCGAAAGGCCTACAAAGACCGGTTCAATCTGCACTGCGACGTTTATCTGGCCAAGCCCTGGCAGGGCACAGAAATTATAGAACCTGCGTGAGAGTTCATGCAGGCCGGGTCGCAAACGCAGGCAGAGAACCCCGCAATGAATTGCGGGGCTAAATATCTTGTTTAGCCGTCGCCGGCACGGCGACGGTTGCGGTTTCACCGGGGCGGGCCTGAGCGGGGTCGAAGGATTTATTTGGGCGTTTTCGTTTTTGAGTCCCCATACGGCCAGCTCTTATCTTCTTCCAGGATTCGCTTCCTATCGCGCTCGGTTATAGCACTTAGTTTCTCCGGAAATCGGCCCATATCGCCGGTATCTTCGATCCACTTTTCCAGAATCGCCCGCATCTCTCTAAGTATCGCTTGATGCTCCGGCGAGGCCGCAAGGTTGTTTATCTCGTATGGGTCGCTGCGGATATCGTAGAGTTCTTCATCCGGCTTTCGCGGCGCCATAAATAGGGACTGAACGGGCGTGAGTTTTCCTTGCGCCTGAAGCTCTTTCATAAGATTCAGTACCGGATACGACTGCTCTTTGTAGCGATTTCTCTGCGTGTATGGCCGCTCCGGCATAAAGTTGCGGATGTACTTATATTGCTGGGTGCGGACACAGCGGATGCGGTCAATAGTCTCGTCGCAGCGGTCACGGGCGGCGATTATATGGTCGCGTTTTTTCACAGGTCTCCAGGTCCCATCTGCGGCGGGTTCGAGAAAGACCCGCCCTTGTATGTGCCCGGGCGGCTCGATGCCGGCGATCTTCAGCACCGTCGCCGAGATGTCGATCGCGATTGTCATGTGGTCGCAGACTTGCCCGGCCTTAAGCCTGCCCGGCCAGCGAACTATCAGCGGAATATGGATGCCGCCGTCGTAAAGCCACTGTTTGCCGCGAACGTGGCACTGCCCGTTGTCGCCTATAAAAATTACTACCGTGTTTTTCGCCAGGTTCTCATCATCCAGGCGTTTGAGGATTTTGCCGACATACTCGTCCATCAACTGGATGGAGTTTAGATAAGTTGCCCAATCCTGCCGGGCGACCGGGTGGTCAGGGTAGTACGGCGGCAGTTCGACCTTAGCCGGGTCGACCGGATTCTTCAGTTTCTGGGATAGATTTTTCCAGTGCCCGCCCCGGTGGGTGACGCCGATGGATAGCTGCGCAAAGAATGGCTGCCCAGGCTTACGCTGATTCCAGTCGGTCCCATCGAAGGGCTTACCCTTAAGCGTGAAATTGAAATCCGTCTTGCCTGAGCCTTGCACGCCCGGAGCGGCGGTGGTGACATTGGCTGTGAAATATCCCGCCTGGCGAAAATAATCGGTGATCAACCGGACCGGTTCGGGCAAAGTATATCCATCCTCGCGGTGACTGCGATGGTGGTGGGCTCCGATCGAGGTCTGATACATCCCGGTAATCATTGCAGATCTGCTGGGCGAGCATACCGGGGCGGTAGTAAATGCGTTGGTGTACCTGATGCCCTGACGGGCCAGCTCATCGAGGTTTGGAGTCTCTACCAGCGGTGCGCCGTAGCAGCTCAGATCCGGACTGATGTCCTCGGAAAGTATCCACAGAATATTGGGCCTATCGTTTTCTGACTGAGCCGCCGGCAGCGTTTTGGCCATCGCCGCTGCTGCCCCCAGTCCTACAGTTCTTAGGAAATCACGCCGATTCATAACTCACCTCTTTTGCCTGCCCTCTGCCTTTATCTGATGGTTTGACGCTCGCGTCGTACTGCGGATTTGGGATGGGCAGTTTTGCGTTTGTAGTTTTGAGCCAGTCGGTCAATTTCGCGTCAAGCCGGCGGACCTTTTCCGGCATCTTTTCAGAAAGCTCGTTTTGCTCCGACAGGTCATCCTTTAGATTGAACAGCTCGAACCCGCCATCAGCGGGGCCCTCGTAACGCTTGATCAGCTTCCAATCGCCTGCCCGGATAATGCTGTAGGGAACAACATCGCCGCGATAGTGCGGAAAGTGCCAGTATATTGCATCGCGGCCAAGAGGCTTAGCAGCGTTGGATTTTAGATGCGTAACGAGCGATACGCCGTCGATGACACGGTCACGGGGCAGGGGGACACCGGCCAACTGGCAAATGGTCGGGAAATAATCGACGCTGGTCACCGGCTCGTGACTGACGGTGCCTGCTTTTACAATTTTTGGCCAGCGAATAATGACCGGCTCGCGGATACCACCTTCATACGGGTATCCCTTGCCCGCTCGTAGCGGAGCGTTGTTGGTCACATTCAGCAAGCCGCCGTTGTCGCTGGTGAAAATAATGACCGTCTTTTCAGCTATGCCAAGGTCATCCAGCACCGCCATAATTTTGCCCACGGCGTCGTCCACACTCTCCACCATCGCCGCATACGCAGGGTTTTTCTGCCCGAACAAAGGTCTCCCGCGGTACTTTTCTATCAGCTTTTCCTTGGCCTGGATGGGCGTATGAACCGCGTAGTGAGCCATATAAAGAAAGAACGGCTTATCTTTGTGCCGGCGGATAAATCCAACTGTCTCGTCGGCCTCACGGTCGGTCAGATACTCACCTTCGCGGCGGCCCGGCAGTGTCGGGATTTGTCCCTGTCCTTTTCTAAAATACGGATCGAAATAGCTGGGCGGCTGTCCGAAGTCACAGCCGCCGATATTGAAATCAAAACCCTGCTTATCCGGATACCAATCGTCCGCGCCTAGATGCCACTTGCCGATATGGCAGCAGGTGTATCCCGCCGGCTTGAGCACTTCAGCGATGGTAATTTCCTCGAGCTCCATCCACAATGCGTTCTCCGGGCACAGAAGTTTTTTATTTTTATCGCCGACATATCCACTGGGATTTTTCTTATCTATCGGGATTTTGCCGCCCTGAAAACGCGAGCGAATCCAGTCGGTGACGCCCAGCCTGGCAGGGTAACGCCCCGTCATGATAGCGGCACGCGTGGGCGAACAGACCGCACAGGCTGCGTAGCCGTCGGTAAACCGCATGCCCTCAGCGGCGAGTCTGTCGATATTCGGCGTCTGGTAGAATTTGCTGCCGTAGCAGCCGGTGTCCATCCAGCCCATGTCATCAATCAGGATCAGGATGAAATTCAGCTTATCGCCGGCCCGGTTGCGGGCAGATGCGCCAAAGGCAGACCCTGCTTGACCGGCCCAAAGACCCGCAGTTGCCAGACCTCCTAACTTCAGGAAGTCACGACGGGTGAAATCTTTCCTGCCCACTTTTGCTTTCCTCCAATTTAGTCTCGATGGTACACAAGCTGGAGGTTAGCTTACGGCGGAATTATTGGAAAGGCAAATGAAAATGGGCGTCCGCAGCGCATCAGAGCCAGAAGCCTCAGCGCCCGGCAGACAACCGGCAGCGCATCAGAGCCGGAAGCGTCAGCGCCCGGTAAACCTTGACCTGCCGGGTGTCCAAGGTAAAATACGGCAAGCGGCGCCGGGGTATCTCAGTTGTACGCAAACTTGAGTAGCGTAGGCAGGCGTTTTGGACCAAACAGGAAGGCAAGACTATGGAACGGCGATCTTTTCTGAAGCTTACCGGCAGCGTGTGCACATCGACACTTCTTGGCGGCAATTTATCGCTCGGCAAAAGACGCGACGCAAGTGCCGGGCGTGGCAGTGTACGTATTGATGATAGTATGGAGCAGAACAGAAATCAAAACCGCTCCACAGTCGTCTGTCAGAATGGAATTGTCTGTTCGAGTCAGCCTCTGGCGAGTATGGCCGGCGTCGACATCCTAAAGGGGGGCGGCAACGCGATAGATGCAGCGATTTGCGCCAACGCCATGCTCAGCGTGGTCGAGCCGATGATGTGCGGGCCGGGCGGCGACCTCTTTGCCATCGTCTGGAACGAGAAGGAGCGAAGGCTTTTCGGCCTCAACGCGAGCGGCCGGTCGCCGTACGATTGGACTATCCAGCAGGCGCAGGCACTCGGACTTAAGGAGATTCCCGCCCATAGCCCATTATCGTGGAGCGTGCCGGGCTGCGTCAGCGGATGGGCGGCGTTACAAAAAAGATTTGGAAGGCTGAATTTAGCCAAGGTTTTGGAATCGGCGATTTTTTACGCGCGCGAAGGGTTCCCGGTCTCGCCCATCATCGCTACTTCCTGGTCGTTCGGCTCGATAGGAAATCCTGCCTTGGCCAAGACTTTTATGCCCGACGGCAAAACGGTGCGTTTCGGAGACGTCTTCAAAAATCCGGACATAGCCCGCTTTTTCGAGATTATTGCTCGTGATGGTCCGGAAGCTTTCTATCAGGGAGAAATCGCCGAGAGAATCGTGAAGCTCTCGCAGCAGCACGGCGGCCGGTTTTCGATGCGTGACTTTCGTGAGCACACCGCCGACTGGATCGATCCGGTCGGCACGAACTATCGCGGCTACGACCTCTGGGAGCTGCCGCCCAATGGTCAAGGAATCGCCGCTCTGCAAATGCTGAACATGCTCGAGCAACTCGACGTCGGCTCTATGGAACCTAACTCTGCGGAGCATCTGCACCTTTTCATAGAAGCAAAAAAATTAGCCTTTGAGGATCGTGCCGTCTACTATGCGGATATGGATTTCGCCGATGTTCCGCTGAAACAGCTTATCAGTAAAGACTACGCCCGGCAGCAAGCGAAGTTAATTGATCCCAAACGCGCCGCTCAAACTGTAGCGCCCGGCAGGCTCAAAGGCTCATCCGAGACGATTTATCTGACGACCGCGGATAAAGATGGCAATATGGTTTCACTTATTCAGAGCATTTATTACGCCTGGGGTTCGGGTTTTGTGCCGGACGGGCTGGGCTTTTGTCTTCAGAATCGCGGACAACTATTCTGTCTTGATCCGGACCACCTCAATAAGCTGGAGCCGCACAAACGGCCCTTCCATACGATTATACCCGCCTTCGTGACCCAGGCCGGCGAGCCGGTCTTTTCATTTGGCGTAATGGGCGGCGACTTTCAGCCGCAAGGCCACGTGCAGGTGCTGATGAACACAATTGATTTCGGGATGTCACCGCAGCAGGCGGGCGAGCAGCCGCGCGTGCAGCATTCCGAAAGTTCGACGCCGACCGGCCGCAAAATGGTCGACGGCGGCTCGGTGGGCTTTGAGCGAGGCATTTCCGAGGATGTCAAACTGAAGCTCGCCTATATGGGCCACAGGATAAAGCCCGGCGTAAGTTCATTCGGCGGCTATCAAGGAATCTGGAGAGAGTCCAGCCCGCGCCGTTATTTCGGCGGTTCCGATCCGCGTAAGGACGGCTGCGCAATAGGATATTAGAAAACTGGGTGTACGTATTGTCGACAAATCTGGGCGGCAATCTACCCGCAGAGTCACTGTGATTGAGACTTTGGCCGACCGTATTCTAAGCCAAGCTCATGCAGCAAGAAGGCATGCCAGTGGACGCTCTCGGCAATCTGCTCACTTAACGGCGTAGCAAGACCGTGGCCCGTATCGGAACTGGTTCGCAATAGGATTGGCTGACCCGAAGAAGTTGCCGCCTGCAGACGAGCAGTCATCTTCCGGGAGTGCATCGGATCAACACGAGGGTCGTTGGCGCCGGTAAGAAACAACACAGACGGATAAGGCGTACCGTCCCTGACGTTATGGTAAGGCGAATATGCTAAAAGTGCACGGAACTGTTCAGGGTCCTTCACAGTACCGAATTCAGGGATATTGAACTGCCCATTAGGCGTAAGCTCCACCCGGAGCATGTCGTATATGCCGACAAAGGAAACTACGGCTCTGCATAACTTTGGGTGCTGGGTGATCATAGCACCCATGAGCAATCCGCCATTACTGCCGCCCATGATTGCCAGTCTATCAGGCGTTGTGTAGCCAGCATCAATCAGGTGCCGCATGGCGGCGGAAAAATCGTCAAAGACATTCTGTTTATTGGTAAGCATGCCGTCCTTGTGCCATTGCTCCCCAAATTCGCCTCCGCCGCGGAGATTGGCTTGTGCACAAACGCCTCCCTGGTCAATCCAAACACGGCGCAACGCGCTGAAATTGGGTCTTATGCTGATCCCAAATCCACCATAGCCGGTAAGTAAGACTGGATTTGAGCCATCCAATTTGACGCCCTTGCGGCGAATTATGTTAATGGGTACTTGCGTCCCATCTTTGGAAGAGCCGTATTCGCGGACTACCTCGCAGTCAGAAAAACTCACAGGCGACTCGGTAACGAGCGCCGTCTTGGCGGTTGTCCCTTTATCAGGGCAGAATCGATACCAGGCAGGGGCATCTGTATATGAGTAGTTGCAGTAGAGAACATCGTCGTTGTCCACCGCGACAATTTGCCCTACGCTGGATACTGGCAAAATCTTCGGCCCGGGCCACTGACGTCCATCGTAGTCAAAGACACGCACTTCAGACGGCCCACCAAGTTGATATGTGACATACAGAACTGTCTGCGTAGCCACCATCGCCGCGCCAGGAAAAGCCGACACAATCGTGTCGGCTCCTTCTTGGATAATGGCCTCTGCGTCCTCCAAGGAAGGGTTCGCTAAAGATAGCCTTAGTATCTTGCCTCGGGGCGCATCGGCACGGGAAATAATAAACAAAGTATCATTGGCACCAAAAGTTGCTTGGACTATTTGGTCATCGTAATCAGTTATTTGCTTCCATTGTCCGTCCGGCAGACGCACATAGTGTGCGAAACGACCGCTGTCGCCATACTGGACAGTTGCCAGCACACGACTGGAATCTACGTGCGTTTCGAGACTGATTTCCGCTGTGCGGGGGAAGTCCTTACCAATCTGGTAATGGTCCTGATCAGATGGGGCGCCTATTTTGTGAAACCAGACCTGCTGATAAAAGTCCACGTCCCCTTGAGGGCGTTCTCCCAGCCGCGGATAACGGGTGTAGTACAGACCCGACCCATCTGGCGTCCAGGCAACGTCACCTCCGGCGGTGCCCCCATTTACGCGTAGAATAACCTCATCAAGTTCCTTGCCGGTTGCTGTCTCATAGATATGCACGTCTCCACTTTCTGACCCACCCACTGAAAGTGAAACTGCAACCAGATGGCCATCTGGAGATGGCACGTACCAGTCGATTGATGTCGCACCACTGGGATCAATCTTGGTTGGGTCAACAATGACTCGCTCAGACTGCGGCTGTTGTGCTGACGGCATAGTCACCAATAGCGGCTGCTGCCGTGGCGGCTGCCGCTTCATAGCGAAAAGTGCTCCGTTACGCCATGAAAGCGAGTAATAGTTGATAGACTCGGCGGTCATAATTTCAGTGACTCGTTCGCGAAGCTCTTTGACATAGGGTAGCTTGTCCAGCACATTTCGAGCGTAGGCATTCTGCCGGCTGCTCCAGGATTGCACCTGCTCATCATCCCAGTCTTCAAGCCACTGGTACGGATCGCTGACCTGGACACCATGATACGTGTTGACAACCGGTATCTCAGCAGTGTCGGGTGGACCAAAACCGGCGCAGCCACTCAGAACAATCAACAGACAAGTCGTTAGTTTCGCGTAGCCCATCCTCAATTCCTTTCTCTCTGGCAAACTTATCGCATCCTTCCTACATCAGCACTCACAGTTTATACTAAATCCAACGCTTTACGCTCAATAAAAATCTTTGGCGGGGTGTCTGTCGATTGCATTATGCGCTGCACTGCGTATGTATCTCGCATTTGTCTGAATCAGGTTGAAGTCCTGCCGGAGATATAGTGACTTATCCGCATAGGGGCAGAGAATTGCGCTCATACACATCAGGATGATGTCACGATGAGAATCAGGTCCTATCTATGAGATTCGCGCGAGGTGCTGCTACCCAAGATGGGCCAATTTTATGATCAAAAAGTTTTTTATTTTTTTTGTTGCAAAATTATTTGCGGCTATTTAAAATATGCGATGAAAAGTATGGCCACGGATACAGGCCGGCCTATCAAATGTCTTAATCTAACATGGAGGTACTGAGAATGGCAAAGAAAGCTAAGAAGAAAGTAGCCAAGAAAAAACCGGCGAAGAAGAAAAAGTAAGGACCTAATAACTTCAAGTTACCCGAAAGCCATCATTGTTCATACACTGATGGCTTTCTTATTTGTCACTGTCTCCAGCCCGGAATGAGCGTGGGGAGCGAAACGACACTTGTGAATCTACACGTGGTGAGCTGCTGACGGAGCTTGCCGAATCTGCAGCGCGAGCACCTCCACCTTTGCACAAGAAACTTTGATTGGCCATCACTCCCGCCGTAGTCTCTTCCGTATATTCCAAAAGTCATCGCCGTACCAGCGATGGCTAAACATCAGGCAATGGCCCGAGGCAAAGCTCAATCGGCTCTTAAGAAGACCTCGTTTTTTTGAAATTGACGTAAAGTCTTTTGCAGCAGTATCTTAGGAAGCCGCGGAACTGCACTTTTATCTGGGTATTTTCCTGCCGTATTTTCAGCGAACATCCGGTTTCGGGCAGCGTAGTAAACGTATGAATACCGGCAACTAAGGGCTGGGGCAAATCTTTCCCTCCTCTCCTCCGCATGTCCCAGCCCTATCTTTATTCTCACGCCTGATAGCGCCGATTTGCACG
>Ga0315285_10001195_pt1 | contig 27181 bp, 17 predicted proteins | sample YL17G09_36_MG_FD_203698 | JGI IMG/M metagenome (GOLD analysis project Ga0315285, IMG submission 203698) | Sediment microbial communities from Yellowstone Lake, YNP, Wyoming, USA - YL17G09_36 | ecosystem: Environmental > Aquatic > Freshwater > Lake > Sediment | place: USA: Wyoming | collected... | reverse complement strand
ACCTCGCTTCCGGCAATCTGTCTCCTCCTTTCGGGGAGCCAGTTTGCCGGACAGATTGTCCAGCGCCGCTATCGCCCCTTAAAAAACCGTGTATCGTTCCGATACATCCCGATCACCCATTCCGACGGGCCCAAGAAGTGATCGGCATCACGTCGGAATCAGTGATCGACATCGCGTCGGAATGGGTGATCGACATCGCATCGGAATCGGTGATCGACATGCCCCGGAATACGCAGTAGCCGCGGATTTCGCGGATTGCACCGATCGCCATCTGTGCAATCTGCGCAATCTGCGGCTACGTCCGGCCGGCTCAAAACCTCCAGAACCGCTCTAATCGCGGGTCGTTACCGTCAGGCGCCGCGGAGAAACGAACGACCTTGGCCAGCGAGTCCATCTCCTTGTTTGTCAGTACATGGTCGAGCAGTCCTTGACGGCGGTAACGGTCGTGCAACGAGGCGAAGTTGTCGGAAAAGCGGCATTTCTTAACATTCAACCCGGCGTCCAGTGTGTAAACGATGCCGCCCGCCTCGGGCAGCGGCGTCTCGACCAGAATGTGGCGGTTGCTATCGACGATCAGGTGGGCGATGGCGGGAAGCTGGCCCATAACTTTGGAGACGTCGGGAAGCGGAAAGAGGACATAGGCGATCTCGCCGCCACCTGTAATGGGCGGGAACCCCTCGGGGCCAGGCGCGGCTGGCCGAGCCGAACTCCGCGAAAAGGGTAGCTTCAAGAGCGCCAACCCGGCGTGTCCAAGCCCTTGACCGGGATTATTGAGGCCGCCGAAAAGAACCTCGCCCTTGCCGTCGCCATCGAGGTCGCACACGGCGTATTCATAAATCGCCCCGGGATGCCAGTACTCTTTCATCACCGCGCCCGATTTCGGGTCCAGCAACGCAGCCTGAGTCGGATACCATATGAAATGGTCAGGAGATGCGGCCGGCCGCCGACCCTCACGGGACGAAGGAAGGATTCGTGTGGCTTCGCCAAAGGAGAGAATTGTGTCCTTTAATCTCGCAATCCGTTTCCTTGTCGTTTTCCTGCTTTTCGCGGCCTTGCTGCCGGCGCAGAGCGGTGCTCCAACTCTTGGGTCCGGAGGAGTCACGAATGCCGCTGACTATTCGCGCACGCTGGCACCCGGCTCGATCATGACCCTCTGGGGAACCAACATGGCCGCGAAAACGGCATACGGCTCCAAGATCCCGCTGCCAACCACTTTAGAAGGAACGTCGGTCGAGGTGATTGACGGGCAATTATTGCAGCAGGCGCCGCTCTTCTACATCTCTTCGGGCCAGATCAACGCGCAACTGCCGTTTGGCCTCAAGGGACCGCAGATAAAAGTGCGAGTGCGGACGGCTGCCGGGGTAAGCACCAGCGAAACGGTCACGCTTCAAGCCCGCGCACCCCGCCTGTTCAGCAAAACGCAAGACGGCAAGGGCGAGGCCGTGGTACTGCATGCCGACTGGTCGGTCGTCTCGGCGCAATCGCCGGCTCGCTCCGGCGAAGTCTTGATCCTCTTCTTGAATTCGCTTGGGGAAGTTCAGCCGGAGCTGGGGGCTGGGCAAGGCGGAGGCGACGGCAGCGAGGCGGCTCCGCTGAACCTGCTGCCGTCCGGCGCCTCGGTCACCGTCGGGGGCAAGCCCGCTCCGGTGCTGTTTGCCGGCATCGCCCCCTATTTTGTGGGCCTGTTTCAGATCAACTTCCGCATGCCGTCCAATTCGCTCGGCGGTTTGGAACCGCTCGTGGTTGCCATGGAAGGGAGCGAATCGCAAGCCAGCATTGCGGTGGCGGCGGCGACCGAGTGGCAGTCGGGTGGCAGCGGCCCGGTAGGCGCGAACGGCGGCACAGTGACGGCGGGCGGACTGAGCGTCACGATTCCTTCCGGCGTTTTCTCCTCCACCACGACTCTCGGCGTGTATCGCAAGCCGTCCGGGCTGGGCGCGGCGCTCGATGGCTCCCGGATATCGGATGTCTTCGCCTTGGACGGGCTCCCCCAGTCGTTCAGCGGCAACGTGTCGATTTCGCTGGCGGCAACCGGGACCCCGGCGGTCGACGACGTGATCTTCGTCGCTTTCCGCGATACCGGCGGCGCCTCCGGCACGACGTTTCTGAAGGCGACGATACAGAACGGGCGGATCACGGCCACGCTGCCGGCTGCCTCGGCCACTTCCGCCGGCGTGGCGCCTCTGGCGCTGGCGGAGCCGCCCCGCCGCCAGGCGGTGGGCAAGGCAACCTGGATGTATTGGGCACTCAAGGGGTTCCGTGGTCCCGCTACCAGCAACAGCGGCAGGTTCGTGGTTTTCTACATGAAAGACGCCGTGACGTTGGACCGCGCCAGGCAGATTGCCCAATATCTCGACGACGCCTACGCGCTCCTGGCGAATATGGGCCTGGACTGGACGCTCCGGACCAAGCCCAATTGGCCGATTGAAACATTCGTTTACCCGTTCACCGGCGATGACGTCGAGAAATCGGGCGAAGAGGGTTCGTTACTTAGCGGCAAACAGAGCCAGGGCTTGAACTTCAATTCGAGCTTCACCGCCACCGATGAGCAAATGAAGATCGTGCGGGTGACGGCAGGGCACGAACTGCTGCACCTGCTGCAGAACCTGTACGACCCGCGCGCCGCGGGGCAGATGGCGAGCGGTGGAAGCAGTTGGCTGTGGATGGAGGAAGCGACCGCCACCTGGTTTGAGAGCGCGATCAGCGGCGACCCCACGTACCTGCCTCCCACCGCTTCCAACGACAACTCCACTTTCCTGGTTAACCACGGCCTGGAGTATCCACCGGGCGCCACCAAGGACGTGCAGAGCCACGGCTATGGCGCCTCGCTGTTCCTGCAGGCGGTCGTGCCGGCTTCGGCCTTCCTCCAACTCCACCAGCAGATGGCGGTGCCCGGCAGCGGCACCTTTCTTTCCTCGAAATACTCACCGGTGGATGCGCTGGCGACGGTCCTCGGAGACGTTCCCGGAGCGTGGCGCAAGTTCTGCCGCCAGTACCTGACGGGCAAGATCTACGGCAAGCTTTTTCCGGACCCGGACACAATCCGAGGACTCGCCGGATACGGTACCAAGATCATGTTATCGGGAGAATTGCAACTGCAGCCCGTGGTCACGAAGGTATGGAAAGCGCCCGATCTCTCCGCGGCCTTCTACACCGTCCACCTCAGCAGCACTTACGCGTGGAAGAGCGGGACGAAGCTGGTGCTCACCATGGATGATCCCGGCGGCCAGGCGGAGATGATCATCTACCGGTACGGCAGCACCACCTATGAACTGGTAGGCGCCTTCCGCGACCAGTACACTCTCGACGGCGCCGAGAGTCTGCCCAAGAACAAGCTGGCCCTCCTGGTGATGATCGCGAACGGCCGCGCCGTCGCGCCGTACAACGGAACCACCTCCATCAGTTTTCGGGCGGAAGTTGACATTAATCTGCTCGATATCATCAAACGTTCAACAAAGATTACTGCTCAATGGAGCGGAACGGTGTTATCGGGCAGCCTTGCCGGCCGGTCTTACTCGTCCCTTCCCGGGGGCCATTTGTTCAACGACCGTTCCCGTTCTGTGCCGCTCACCTGGTCGGGCGCCGCGTTTAAAGGGTGCATCACGTATCCCGAGTACGCGGAAACCATGACAGTTTGTTTTGACGGCGCACTGACCAACACGGCGAAGTCGCTGGTCTCGCTGAAGGCCACCATGAAGGGCGTTAACAGCTTTGATGGGAGTACCTCCAAGAACATCGTCATGGAATTCAGGGATCTTCCCCTAAACGCGGTTAGGTGGGTCTACCAGCAGGAAGTCAAGTACGAACTCGCTGGGGCGCAGTGCGCCTCTTATGCCACGCTGCTGACCTATTTCATGCGCGACGTTATAGACACGCTCGACACCGTGAGATGGGTGCCGGATTCGGCCATAGTCACGGTCGGGTTTTCGCAGTAGCGGGGCGGCAGCAAGCTGCCGCACCCGAAGGTGGTGGTCACCGACGGCAGCCAAAGCGGCAAAGCCGGGAGCAAGCTCCCGCACTCCAAGATCGTCGCGGCCCGCGACGGTGATAAGAGTTAAGATCTGCGTTCATCTGTGTCCTATTCTCTTTGTTTGGAGCGATGCCAATGCCGAAAGCGATACGCATTCACGAGACCGGCGGGCCCGAAGTTCTCAAGTGGGAAGAGGTCGAGCTTGGCAAGCCCGGCCAGGGCGAAGCGCTGATTCGCCAGACCGCCATCGGCCTGAACTTCATCGACACCTACCACCGCACCGGCCTTTATCCGCTGCCGCTGCCGGCGGTCCTGGGCATGGAGGGCGCCGGCGTGGTCGAGGAGGTCGGGGCGGGCGTCACCGAAGTGAAGCCGGGCGACCGCGTGGCTTATGCCGGCGTGCTGGGCGCTTACACCGAGCGGCGATTGATTGCGGCCGACCGCCTGGTCCCGCTGCCCGACAGCGTCAGCGACATCCAGGCCGCCGCCATGATGCTCAAGGGCATGACGGCCGAGTACCTGTTGCGCCGCACCCACCGCGTCGAGAAGGGAGAACCCATCCTGGTGCACGCCGCGGCCGGCGGCGTGGGCCTGATTATGTGCCAGTGGGCGAAACACCTGGGCGCCACCGTCATCGGCACAGTCGGCAGCGACGAGAAGGCGGAACTGGCCCGCGCCAACGGATGCCACCATCCCATCGTCTACACGCGCGAGAACTTCACCGAGCGGGTGCGCGCGCTCACCGGCGGCGCCGGCGTGCCGGTGGTGTATGACTCGGTCGGCAAAGACACGTTCCTGGGGTCGCTGGACTGCCTGCGCCCGCTGGGCCTGATGGTGAGCTACGGCAATGCCTCGGGCGCCGTCCCGCCGTTCAATATCGGCCTGCTGGCGCAGAAGGGCTCGCTGTTTCTCACGCGCCCGGTTCTGATGGCCTACACGGCCAAGCGCGAAGACCTGCTGGCGCGCGCGCGGGCGCTGTTCGAGGTGGTCGCGAGCGGCGTGGTGAAGATCAAGCTGGAGCGCACCTGGCCGCTCGAGGACGCCGCCAGCGCCCATCGGGAACTCGAGGGCCGCCGCACCACCGGCTCGACGGTGCTCATTCCGTAGGGGACACCACGAACAGGTCGCCAATCCGCAATCAGAACACGTAGCGGAAGCCCAGCTCGATGCTACGCGGCAGGTTGATCTGAGTAACCGGCACCACTCCGAATAGGGGCGATGTGGGGGTGGTGTTCGGGAAATCGAAGATCGGCGTGTTCGACACGTTGAACGCCGACGCTTTGAATTGCAGCTTCTGGCGCTCGGTGATCCGGAAATCGCGAATCAGCACGGTGCTGATCTGCGGCGCGGAATGGCGGCGGATGTTGGGGCTGCGCAGCTTCGCCGTCCGCAGGGTGTCGGGGGGGCGCTGCACCCAGATCGCCTTTGAAGTGTCGAACCAATGGTTGAGCGTTTGCCCGCTTTCCAGCTTCGGGTTGCCGTAGATGTAGTAATCCGGCAGAGACATCGGTTTGCCGGACTGCATCACGCCCATCCAACTAGTCTGCCAACCCCCGATCAGCTTGGACAGCAGCCCTGAGCTGACCCACTTCTTTTTCGGGCCGACGGGCAATTCGTACATTCCGCTGATTACCAGCCGCTGCGGGGTGTCATAGGACGCCAGCTCCCGCGAAGGTTTGGGGTCGGAGGCGTTGAGGAAGGAGACCGCCTCCATGGTTTTCGAATTGGTGTAGGAAACCAGGAAGTTCAGCCCGTGCTTGAACCGCTGCTCCACCTTCAACTGCAGCGAGTTGTACCAGCTCTGTCCGATGCTGATGTTGTTCATCGTCACGGTGTCAAACTGCGGGAAGGGCAGCAGCAGCGTGCGCCGCTGGACGGTAGCCTGCTGGCCGCGCGAGGTGTCGGACGGCAGTATGTTGTAAAAGGGGTTGGGGACCGACTGGTTCAGATACACGGTGCCCAGCGCCAGTTGCTCGGGCGTCAGGGAGTTAATGTTGTTGCTGCTCCCGATTTGTTTGGTCTGGCTGCTTACATAGGACAAGTCGGCCAGCAGGCCGGGCCGCAGCTCGTATTGGAAACCGGCCGAGTATTGCCAGACATTGGGAATCTTGCGCTGGGCGTCGTTGAAGCTGGTGGCCCCCCCTACCTGGGTGGCCAAGCCGAGCGCCGCTCCCGGCGGCTGCGTCAGGCCGTTGGGGAAGGGATCGGAGAGCAGCCGAAAAGGAAGAAACCCGGCCGTAGTCGTTTCGGCGCTGGTGGTTTGAGAAAAGCCGGTCACGCCGCCGTAATCGGTGGTGCCGAGGTAGGAGAGGCCGAAGCCGCCGCGAAACACCAACGGTTTCGATTCCAGCAGTTTGTAAGCCAACCCGAAGCGCGGCTGGAAGTTATTGCGGTCTGGGTTGAACGCGCCGCGCGGCTGGCCGTTCGCGCCGGCAAACAACAGGCCGCCGCGCAGGTCCAGCCCTGGCACCTGGTAGGGGCTCTTGGCGTTGAAATCAAATCCCCGGTTCTGGCGGTTGTGGCGCTCCACGGGCGGCGACTCGTAGTCCCACCGTATCCCCATATTGAGCGTCAGCCGACGGCTTATCTGCCAGTCGTGCTGCAGGAAGGCCACCGGGAAGCGCCAGCCCAGATAGGGTGTGGCGCGGATCTGGACGTTGGCGGACCCCATGTACCCCATCAGGAACGAGGCGATGGCGTTGCCCGAGTTGGGATCGCTGACCGACGGGGCCATGCTGGTCCAGGCGCGGGCAAAACTGAACGAGCCGCTGCCATTGCTGACATCAAGACTGGCGTAGTGGATCAGCCGAACCTCGGCACCGAATTTCAGCGAGTGGGTCCCGAGCATCTTCAGGACCGTGCCCTGCGCCGTCCAGGTGTCGCTGGAGGTATCGGGGATGAGGGCGATGCCCTGGCGGTTCTGGGCGTAATTCTCCCAAGTAAAGGCCGGGTAAGTGTCCGGCATCGGCATCTGGCCCACCAATGCTTTGGGGAAGCCCAGCGCGGTAAGGTCCTGATAACCGTAGTCGTACACCGTGGTATAGCGGTTGAAGCCGAGACGGGCGCTCAGCACGGTCCGCGGGCTGACCGTGGCGGTGGCATCGAAGGCGGCGGTGTCGCTGCTCCATAGCCCGCGGCGCCTTGAACCCGCCGGAGTCGTCCACCCATTGTAGTTGGGAAACACCCCGTAGTCGCGAAGCGCGTGGCTCCAGCGGCCGTAAATCTTCAGCGAGTCGCTGACGGTGTGATCGATCCGGCTGAGCAGGTTCTGGAAACTGTCGTCGTTGGACACATCGCCGTTAACGAAGTTGTTGAGGCCAGTCGGGACGTCGCCGGGCCGATTAGGCAGCGGGATGTCCTGCAAGACGTGCAGGGCGATAGAATCCATGCGCGCCCGCGGCACCTGGTTGTTGGCGAAGGGCAGTCGCAGGTATTGCGGGTTCGAGAGCGAAACGGCTTTTGTCCGGTCGAAGGCCGGGTTCGGGTAGATCGTCAGGGGATCGTAAATGGTGTAGAGCCGCCCGGCGGACGTGAACGTCTTTGAAAAATCGCCGTTGCGCTGCTCGGCTGTGGCAACCGAGTTCACCGCTGGTATCGGCAGCGAGTCGCGGTAGCGCTCCAGCGCAAACATGAAGAAGCTGCGGTCTTTCCCACGGTACAGCTTCGGGATCGTCAGCTGTCCGTCGATCTCGAACCCGTATTGGTCCATCAGGGACTGAGGCGGCGCCTCGCCGGTGGCGTTGTTGGCAAAGGGGGTGGCGTAGAACGACGGGCGCCGCAGCTTCTCGTAGACCGCGCCGTGGTACCGGTTCGTGCCCGACTTGACGGTCAGGTTCACCACCCCGCCGCCGGCCCGCCCATACTGTGCATCGTAGATGTTGGTCTGGATCTTGAACTGCTGCGTGGCCTCGACCGGCGGCACGTAGCCCACGCCGAGGGCGGCGTTGGCAGCGGCGGCGTTGTTGGAGACACCGTCGATCTGGAACTCGTTGGAGCCGCTGCGGCCCCCATTCATCGAGTAAGTGCACCCCTCAAAAAAGGGACGCGTGTACCTCAGGTCGCCGGTGTACAGCGCGCCGACCGACAGGTTCATCAACTCGAAGGGGTTGCCGCCGTTCAGCGGCATGTTGGTGATCTCGCGATTCCCGATCACCTGTCCCCGGTCGGCGTTGCCCTGCTCCAGCAGCGGTGATTCTGCCGTCACCGTGATGCGCTCGGAAATCTCCCCAACCTCCAGCACGACATCGAGGCGCGTACGGTCGTTGACGCGCAGCTCGATCGGGCTGCGCTCAAACGCCTTGAAACCAGTGTGCTCCACGCGCAGGCGATAGGTGCCGGGCGGAAGATAGGGAACCAGATAGTTGCCCTCGCTGTTGGACTCGGTCGCCGATCGGACCTCGGTTTCCGTATTGATCACCAGTACCTTGGCGCCGGCCACCCGGGCGGCTGTAACATCAGTGATCAGACCCAGCAACGTGGCCCGGTATTCTTGGGCGTGCCCCGAAACCACCGCGATCAGCAAAGTTGCGATACAAACGCGAGCCACACGCATAACGGCCTCCTCCGGTCACTTTCCCAACGGGTTGTTTTCCACGCTTCCACTCACCCCTGCCTTGTCTGCAAAAACCAGTCCTACCGAAATGTTGCGATAATCGGCGCTTCGGGTGACAAGATCGCCCCAATTCTTATGGAGATCCGGTCAGAACACGTGCCGGAAGCTCAACTCGACGCTGCGCGGCAGGTTGATCTGCGTAATCGGCACCACGCCGAACACAGGCGAGGTTGGGGGTGGTGTTGGGAAAATCGAAGATTGGCGTGTTCGAGACGTTGAACGCCGACACTTTGAATTGCAGCTTCTGGCGCAGCGAGACATGGGATTTCGGTGATGGCACTCCGCCCGTGACGGTGAAGTGCGCTGGCTGTGTCAAGGCGCTCGCCAAGGAGTGCTGTGGGCCGCTCGCCAAAGACGGCTATGCAATCACCGAGCACGCTTACAAGAGGCCGGGAACGTACCTGGCACGGGTGGAGCGCATGGACGCGCGGGGCTACAAGGCCACCCCGCACGTCTGCCTCGATGTCGGGCAGGCATTCCCGTTCACGAGGTCATGAATCTTGCGGGGGTCTTCGCGCGCATTGTCGGGGATGCGGCCAACATTTCCAAGCCGGCACTATCCACAAATTCGGCTAAGAGCCTCGTAATCCCAGCCAGCCGCTGGCAGGATTTCAACGTTCGTCGCCGACGCATAGACCTTTTCGACGGCAGCGACGTTCAGCCTTCGGTTGTTCGCGTCCACGGCACCGGCGAGCACGACTTTGCGCGGCGCTATCGAGGCAACCACCTCGGGCAAGTCGGTGTGCAACAATAGGTTAGGCACGTAATTGGTAAAAGAGTAGGAATAGTACTCGGACTCTACAATGTTCTGATAAGACATCAGAGGACCGGCCAGATAGACCTTTGGAATAAGCGGATCGAGCGCGGCGGCGAACTCTGCCGGCGCGGTCATGTTGCCCTCCGCAGCCAGGACCAGGGGCCGGCCCTTCAAACCAGGATGTGCGCGCAGCGCGGCCGCCAGCGCGAGAATGTCGGTGACGCGCTGGCCGAGCAGTGGCTTGCCGAGGGCCATCGAGGCCCAAGCGTATTCGTCGTCACTGTTGTGTGAGAGGGCATACCAAGCCTGGTGCCGGCCCACCTCCGGCCGCAAGTCCCCGATACCTCGCACATCCGCCGCGCACACCGGAGTACCGGCGGCAGCAAGCGTGGGGAAAAGTTCTCCTTCCCCCCCGCGTGGGTTGCGCCCGCGGGTCTCCAGCAGGAGAAGGACGGGCCGCGACGGGTCGCTCACTTTGGGCAGGAAGATCCAGGCCGGTAACCAAAGTCCAGGCGCTGACGGCGCCTCCACTGCCTCAATCCAAATATCGCGCCAAGACGCGCGACCGAGCACAGCGAACCGGGTGCCGGGCGTGGGACGTGTGACACCGAGCAGAGTGTCCAACGCCATCCGCTGTCTCACCACGTTCCGGTTCTTGTTCAGCGTGAACGGCGTCTCGCCTCGAAATGCCTTCACCACATTGCCCATGTCGCTCACCCAGAGCGTCTGGTCGGCTTCAGGCTCGGTGGGAGGCTCCTCTTCGATCCGCTTGCTCTCGCCCTCGAGCCAGCGCGCCAGCCAGTTATAGACGTGCAAACGAGAGTCGTAGGCCAATGAGTGCGGCAGCGGCGAATCGGCCCAGCCCAACCGTTCAGGTTTGCCCAACAGTTTGTAGACGCGCTTGAGCTTCTGGTATTCCTCCCATCCGCTCGAGATATACGCGGGAGAATAGGTGCCAAAGAAATCTTTGTCGCTTACGACAATCAGCAATGGCTTGGGCGCCAAGGGGTACAACAGGTCCCAGCGGTCGAAACCCAGCGGTCCTGAACCGATAAAGTTCTGTTCGGCATCATCGGTCGAACCCGGCGGGTCAAAGCCGGCACAGGCGAAATTTTCGGTATTCCCGGCGCAGACGACCGCAGCGGAGAGCCGGTCATCCACGCAGGCCAGCAGTTGCGTGAGGGTACCGCCACCCGACTGACCCGTCGACGCCAGACGCTTCGGATCAACCAGAGGGTGCGACGCCAGGTAGTCCAGGCTGCGCACGGCATCCCACACCTGAAAGCGGGAAGCGGTGTCGCCCAGCAGTAACATCTGCTTCCCGGCATAGCTATGTTGGTCACTCATAGGCTGGGGCCGATCGCTCGTGCCCTGACGGTAATAATAGATCCGCTCACCTTGGGCCATGGGGTCGAAAGCCAATACCAGGAAGCCCAACCGCGCCAAACCCTGACAGCAGCGCTGGTAAGCCAACGACGCCTTTCCGTTCATGGAGTGCCCCATCTGGAACAGTACCCCAGGGAACGGCGGGCTTCCTTCTGTCGGGATGTAAAGGTTGGCTGTGACGTGAAGGTTCGGGCGGCTCTCATACACAACCTTGTCGAGCCGGTACCCCTTTCGCTCCAGAGACCCGACCACCCGTGCGTTCAACGGTGTCCGCTCTGGCATACCGCCCACCAGTCTCCAGAACGTTTGCCTCGCCCACCGCTGCCGCGCGCGAGCCGCTTCAGGCGTGGTCAGCCCCGCAAGGGCGTCGTTGCGCACCCGATACGCTCGGGCTGCAAGCGCGCGCAGATAATCTGGCAGGCACCGGGAATAATCCCGATAGGCGGTTCCGGGAAACGCTGTTTGCGGCGCGGCGGTCCGCGCCGCCAGAGTGCAAGCGCCAAGCGCCGACAGGAATCGACGTCTGTCCATCGTCTTTCTCCCTTGCCACTCACTGCTCGCGCATCATCCACGGTGGGAAGTCACCCGGCTTGCTCCCGCGCACGCGGCGGAACCCATACGGGGAAATCCCCTCCCGTGGCTGTCGGACCGCTTAGCAGGCGTTAGACTCGGTTTCAGTGTGGCCGAGGTGGGCAAACGCTGGCCCTCGGTTTTAATGGGGTGCAGGCTTCCCGGCTAACGCCTCCTCTAGGAGCCTAGTGAGCCGCAGTCCGGCGAGCGCTAGACGCTCGTCCAGCATTTCGATGTTCTTGTTGTAGTAGCCCTCATCAATACTCGCCCCGCTATCGACCCACACTGCCTTGGCGCACCTGTGCGATTCGTTAGCCCACTCTTCGATTTTGCCCGATGCCTTCAGGTGCTTGTCTCGGATCAGCTGTTCGATCCTCTCGACATACTGCTCTTCCGCGAGTCCTCGGTGCTCGATCAGTCCGTCGTCCCAAGTCTGATGCAGGTTGCAGTTGCCCCTCCCACAGATTGTCTGGCCAAACTCCGTGACTCTTACTCCATTCCCGCCCCTCTCGTCGCCGATTGCGTGGAATGGGTTGTGTATATCGCCGACGAAATGCACGAGGAACTTCAGGGCCTCGAGGCGCTCCTGTTTCGGCTTGTTGACACTAGTGAGCACGTCACGGAACATAGCAATTCGGTCAACCACGCAATTGTGATGGTCGTTCGCGGCATTCTTATGAGTGCCCTCGGGCCGAAAGCAATCGCGCTTCCGGCTAAAGGTCTCACTACCACGCGGGATATCAACACCGTGCCAGTTGGTGGTCTCGTCGCGTTGGCTTCTGACTTGGTCTGCCCAAACGGCTATTGCAGCGAGATTATCGTTTCCGAGAAGCTCGTGGATTTTCCGGCCCGTTTCGGCAGTGACATGGTTCTCGGCAATACTTGCAACCACCCGATGGCCCTTCTGCCCCCATGCCAACGCAGGGTGTGGCGCGATGGCGATTAGAAGGAAGAGAATGCCGGCACTGGTTTGGCGCATGCCAACCTCCGCAAAGTTCTCCCGCCTATTCAAGCCCCCACGGGCAACCCAATCAAAATACGTACCGCAATCCCAGTTCGACGCTGCGGGGAGCGTTGATCTGGGTGATCGGCACGACACCGAACAGTGTCGACGTGGGGGTGGTGTTCGGCGCCCCGAAAAGAGGCGTGTTTGTCGAGTTGAAGGCCGTCACCTTCAACTGAAGCTTGTGGCGCTCCCTCAGATGAAAGTCGCGAATCAGCGAAAAGTCCAACTTCCGCTGGCCGGGGGTGCGGATGTTCGGGCTCCGGAGCTTGGTGACGCGCAAAGTCTCCGGCGGCCTCTGGACCCAGATCTGCGGCGATGTGTCGAACCAGTGGCTCAGGGTCTGCCCGCTCGACAGCTTCGGGTTGCCACGGATGTAGTAGTCGGGTAGGCTCATGGGCCTCCCGGACTGAATCAGACCCGACCAGCTGAACTCCCATCCGCCGATCACGTGCGACCATACCCCGCTGTGGATCCATTTCTTCTTGGGGCCGATCGGGAACTCGTAAATGCCACTGAGCACAAGCCGCTGCGGAGTGTGGTAAGCCATGAGTTCACGAGAGGGGGTGGTGTCCTGGTCATTCAGATACGACCTTGCTTCCATCGCCTTCGAAAGTCTGTAGCTGGCGAGGAACGAAACACCGCTCTTGAACCGCCGCTCCACCCGGAGTTCGAACGCGTTGTACCAGCTCTTGCCCAGGCTCTGGTTGTTCATGGTCACGGCGGTATACTGGGGATATTGCGTCAGCAGAGCCCGGCGCTGGATGGTAGCCTGGGCTCCACGGGAAGTACTCGGGTCCAAGATGCCGTAGAACGGATTCGGCACGCTCTGTGAAAGGTACGGCGTTCCCAGCGCGAGTTGATCCACCGTAAGGAAGCTCATGCCCTTGCTCGCCGGCAACTGACGAGTCTGGCTGCCGACGTAGGTCGCTTCGATCAGCAGGCCGGGAACCAGTTCGTACTGGAAGCCCGCCGAGTATTGCCACATATTCGGGGTTCGCATCTGGAGGTCAATGAAGCTGACGCTGTCGCCCACTTGCGTCGCCAGTCCTCTGCCGCTGCCGGGAGGCTGAACCAAGCCGGTGGGGAACGGATTCGAGAGCACCCGGAAGGGAACGTCACTCGCTGTGGCGACTGCCGCGCTGGTGGTCTGGCTGAAGCCGGTGTTGCCTCCGGCCATCGAGGTGGGTAGGAAGGACCGGCCAATGCCCCCGCGGAAAACCCACGGCTTGGACCGGAACATTCTATATGCCACGCCGACGCGAGGCTGCACATTGTTCCAGTCGGGGTCGTAGGCTCCGCGCGGCTGGCCGTTCACGCCGGCAAACAACAGGCCGCCATGCAGGTCCAGCCCTGGCACCTGGTAGGGGCTCTTCGCGTTGAAATCAAACCCCCGGTTCTGGCGGTTGTGCCGTTCCACGATGGGCGATTCGTAATCCCATCGCAGCCCCAAACTCAGGGCGAGCTTACGGCTCACCTGCCAGTCGTCCTGGAAGAACAGCGCGGCGTACTTCCAGCTCTGGTAAGGAGTGGCGTTGAGCGCGGCGGTGGCGCTGTTCAAGTATCCTAGCAGCAACGAAGCAATCGCGTTGCCCGCATTCGGATCGTTGATCTGCCCGTTGGAACTGGTCGCGCCTCGGGTAAACTGGTACCAGCCAGCTCCAGTGGCGCGCCCGAACAGCCCATGGTGCATGCGCCGGATCTCGGTACCGAACTTCATGGTGTGCCTGCCCCGGGTTCTCAGCATTGTGCCTTGGGCGCTCATCGTGTCGTCGGGTTCGTCGCTGTTCAGATAGCTGCCCGCTTGCGCGTAGTTTTCAAAATTGAACACAGGATAGGCATTCGGGATCTGCAACTGGCTCTGCAGGGCCTTCGGAAACCCCAACGATGAGATATCGATCGGCGGATACAGATAGCGGTCGCCGAAGTTGTGGTTGCAACTGATGCGGGCGTTCACTACCGTAGAGGGGCTCAAGGTGCCGGTGGCGTCGAATGCCGCCGCTTCCGCCATGCGGTTCGCATGCTGCGCAGGCGAGGCCGGGGTTCCCCATCCCCCGTCGTTATGCTCGTCCCTCATGCTATGACTCGCACGCGCGAAGAGCCTCCAGACGTTGTTAACGGTATGGTCAACGCGCCCAATGAGACTGTGAAAGTGGTTATAGTTGGTCACGTTGCTGCCAAACCAGTTATTAGCATGCGTGGTCGGGTCGCCGACCTGAGTCGGCAGCGGGATGTCCTTGAGGACGTTCAGCGCGATCGGCTCCATGCGGGCCTGGGTTATCTGGTTGCCTGGGAACGGCGTACGGATGGTTTGCAGGTTCGACACGGTAATCGGCTTTGTGGGGTCGAAGGCCGGGTTTGCCCGGCTCGTCAGGGGGTCGGAGATGGTGTACAACCTCCCTGATGAAGTAAAGGTCTGGGAAAAGTCGCCCTTCCTCTGTTCCGCAGTCGGCACCGAGCCGAGAGTTGGTATTGGAGCCGGTTCGCGATAGCGCTCCAGGGCAAACATGAAGAAGGTCCGGTCTTTGCCGCGATAGACTTTCGGGAGCATGACGGGGCCGTCGAACTCAAAACCGTATTGATCCACGACGTGGTAGCCCCGCGGCTTGCCGAAGGCGTTGTTGGCGATGTTGTTCGCTTCGAGGGCGGTGCGCCTCATGTACTCGTATACGGCGCCATGCAGGCGATTGGTGCCCGACTTCACCGAGAGGTTTGTGACGCCGCCGCCCGTTCTTCCGTACTGCGCGTCGTAAGTGTTCGTCTGGACCTTCACTTCCCGTGTGGCTTCGACTGGCGGAACGTAGCCGATGTACACAACCGACGAATCGGAGTTCTCGTTATTGGAGATGCCGTCCAGTAGGAATTCATTCGTCCGCTCGATCCCGCCGTTGATCGAATAGGCGCTTCCCTCTCCGAAGGGCCGCTGCGCGGTCAAGCTTCCGGTATAGACGGCGCCGCCGGCCAGTTGCATCATCACGTACGGGTTTCTGCCATTGAGCGGCATGTCGGTGATCTGCCGGTTCTCGATCACCTGCCCGCGGTCGGCGTTGCCCTGCTCCAGCAGCGGTGATTCCGCCGTTACCGTGACGCGGTCGGAGACGCTGCCGACCTCGAGTTCCACATCGAGCCGCATACGGTCGTTGACACGCAGCTCAATTGGGCTGCGCTCGAACGTCTTGAAGCCAGCGTGCTCTACCCGCAGGCGATAGGTGCCGGGCGGAAGATAGGGAACCAGGTAGTTCCCCTCGTTGTTGGACTCGGTCGCCGACCGGACCTCGGTTTCCGTGTTGATCACCAGCACCTTGGCGCCGGCCACCCTGGCGCTCGTAACATCGGTGATCAGGCCCAGCAACGTAGCCCGGTATTCTTGGGCGTGCCCCGAAACCACCGCGATCAGCAAAGTTGCGATACCAACGCGAACCGAACTCATAACAGCCTCCTGCATCGGATTCTGGATCAGTTCTCTCCCACGCTTTCGCTCACCCCTGCGCTGTCCGCAAGGACGGGTCCTCTTGGTAATGTTGCGATGGTCAGTGTTTCGGGTGACAAGATAAACCGGGTTCCTTGCGGACAGCCGGAATCAGAGGCCCAATCATGTCTGAGAACCATATCACCGCTTCACCCGCGCCCGGGAAGAACTTCTTGCCCGCCGTTGCCGGCGGGCGGACAATGCTCGTCGACGGTCGATTGTTGGCCGCCGCCAAAGAGGATTGGAGCTCTGAAGCTGGTTTTTAGTGCGCGATGCTTGTCAACAAAGCGGCAGGTCGCGCTACATATAGGTGGATATGTAATGCGAGAGAATGGCGCTTGCGGCCACGAGCGGCAGCCGAAAAAACGTTGATTCGGCGGCCAAGGGACCAACCGTGCCGTCCGCCGCGGCGGATGAGGGAGCGGTCGTCCGGCCGGCAACCGCTCGCCTGCGCTCACGGCCCAGTTGCGGGCGCGGCGCTTTTTCATCGTTTGTGGGTGCCGCCGAGCGGCATGTGGGACTCTTATGAAACTCGCAAAAACCGCCCTGTCACTCGCTCTCCTGCTGGCTTGCTCGGCGATCGCACAACAGACGCGGAAGCCGCTGCCCGTGCCCGACATCCCAGGCTACCAGACGCTGAAAGGCGACTTCCACCTGCACACGGTTTTCTCCGACGGAGCCGTATGGCCGACCGTCCGCGTCGCCGAGGCTTGGCGCGACGGCCTGGATGTACTCGCGATTACCGACCACGTGGAATACGCCCGCTACAAGGACGACGTGAAGATCCAACCGGGCCGCGCCTATGCGATCGCAAAGCCGGCCGCCGAGCAGATGGGGCTCATCCTCGTGCCCGGGGCGGAAATCACGAAGAGCACGCCGGAGCCGCCGGTGCACTTCAACGCGCTGTTCGTTACCAACCCGGCCTTGATTAACAACCCGGACCTGATGCAGGCCTTGCGCGCGGCCAAGGCGCAGAACGCCTTCGTTCTCTGGAACCACCCGCGCTTCCGGGTGCCGAAGGCCGAATGGTTTCCGAAAGTCGCCGCGGCTTACCAGGAGGGGCTGTTTTCCGGCATGGAGTTGGTGAATGGGCCCGATTTCTACCCGGAAGCTTACCCGTGGGTTGACGAGAAGAAGCTGACCATCTTCGCCGCCAGCGATGCGCACAACCCGATGAACCCGGACACCGGCAGTTCGCAGCGGCCGATTACGCTGGTATTTGTGCGTACACGCGACCTGGTGGGCGTCCGCGAGGCGCTCGAGGCGCGTCGCACCGCCGCCTGGGCTAATGGCGAACTCTGGGGCGCCGAGGAACACCTGCGCCCGCTGTTCGAGCGCGCGGTAACGATCGAGAACGCGGAATTGAGCGCGCGGCCGGGCAGCAGCATCCTGCTGCGCCTGCGCAACTCCTCCGCGATCGCTTTCAAGTACCGGCTCACAGGCCCCGCTTGGCTAACCAGCCAAGACACTGTGCTGGCGCCCGCGGCCGTTTCGCTGCTCCGTGGCGCAGTGGCGGGCACCGCTCCGGCCGGCACCAAGCGCACCGACGTAGAGATGGAAGTGACCAACGTGCATGTTGCTCCCGGCCGCAATCTGGCCGCTCGAATTCCCATCAGTCTGAACATAGCGGCGGCCAAATAGAGGCGGGATCAAGGAAGACGGCACAAAGGCGTCAAGGCTTGGCGCGGCAAAGCCGCAGCCCAATCGCATTCATGAACTTCCGGGAGCGGGCGGGAGGCGCGCCAAGCGAGGCCACGGAGCTTAGACGGAGCCATGATCCTTCGACTCATTACAGCCGCTGTATACCGCACCTTCTTGCTGTTGGCGTTGGTGGTGGCGCCCCTATGGGCCCGGCACACCGCTGCCGCGCCTCCGGCCGGAAAGCTGACCGTGACGATCCTGGACCTGCGCTATCACGGGCTGGCCGTGGTCGTGCAAGCTCCCGCCGGCCGCACCTGGCTTTTGGATACCGGCGAAAGGGAACGCTCGAGTTATTACGACGCGCGGGAAACCATCTCGCCATTCCTGGCCGCCAGGAACATTACCGAGCTGGCCGGCCTGTTGGTGAGCCATCCTCACGGGGACCATTTTGGTGGTGCGCCATATATTTTGGAGAAGTTGAGAGTGAGGGAATTGATCGATGCGGGATATGACAACATCGGGGGCGCCGAGCTGGAGGAGTACCGCGCCATCCGCCAAAAATACATCGACCGCCACGGGAAGCACGTGGTGGTCAAGGCGGGCGACAAACTGCGTTGGGATGAGGCGCTGCAGGTGGACGTGCTCTCCCCGCCCGAAGGGTTCATCCAGTCGCAGGCAACCCCGACCCGCCCCGGACAGGCGGATTACAACAACAACTCCATCGCACTGCGAGTGCAACATGGCAAGAATGTATTTTTGTTCCCCGGGGACCTGACGGTTGGGGGGCAAAACTACCTGCTCCAGACCTACAGCGCGGACCGGCTGAAGGCCTCGGTCCTGGTGGCGCCACATCACGGCTTTGATTCCTCTCCGAAGTTCGTGGCGGCGGTGAAACCGGAAGTCGTGGTGGTGTCGTGTCTGGACGATTACCCCAACAGCAAGACCCGCTCCCCGGGGCAGAGGGCGACGGAGGTGTTCGGCGCCGTCGGGGCAAAGGTCTATGTCACCCCTTGGCACGGCACGGTGCAGGTGACCAGCGACGGAGAGACCTTCACCGTGAAGGCCACCCGAAGCAAGGGCGAAGGCGCCGCAGTGGAGCTCAAACGCGAGGATATACTTCTGTCGGGTTTCCACAGATCCGAGGAAGGGTTTCGTGAACCGCGCTGAAGCCGACGAACTGATCAATTCGCTACTCGAAGACTGGTACGCCTCTCTTGTCCGCTACGCGACGCGCGCCGGTGGTTCTCTGGCTGTCGCCCAAGACGTCGTTCAGGAGTCATTTCTGGTGCTGTATCGCGAGTTGCTCCAGGGCAGGAAGATCGAAAACCCAAGGGGCTGGACGCTCTGTGTCGTCCGGCGGGAACTGGTGCGGCGCTACCGGGAGCAGGCTCGTCACGGCGGCCCCTTCCAGCCGCTTTCCGGGCTCGCGGACCTCGCCGATCATCGCGCGGAGGACCGTCTGCCGGAATGGCAGGACGATGATGTGACCCGGCTCTTTCGGGTTCTCACCCGGCGCGAGGAGGAAGTTCTTCTGTTGCGGCTGAAGTCATTGAAGTACCGCCAGATCGCCGCGCAGCTCGGGATCAGCGCGAACTCTGTAAAAACGCTTTTGGCCCGCGCTTTGAGGAAAATGCAGCGGGCGTCGTCAATTCGGCCGTCGGGACAGCAGTTACAGACGCGAGACGATGATGATGAACAAGGCATTCCAAAGACATTACAGTGACGACCTGCTGGTCGCCTATCTGGATGGCGAGCTTTCGCCATTCCGGCACAAGTCCGTGCACAAGCACCTGCGGGCTTGCTGGCAATGCCGCGCCAGACTGGATGAGTTGGAACAGCAGATTCTGGCCGTCACCAAGCTTGTGGAACGCGATCTGTTTCCGGGGCCGCAACGGATCGCCGAGGCCCGCGCAAATTTCTGGGCCCGGGCCGGCGCCGTCACCGAGAGCCGCGTGCCGCGAACGGGCACTCGCTTCCAATGGGTTCCTCTCCGGCCTGTCTGGGTCCTCAGTTCTCTCGTCATTCTCCTTGGCGTTGCCTGGATCTGGCTTCGTCCCAGGGACACGCTGCCGCCGCAGGCGGTCATGGCACGCGTCAAGCGCGCTGAATCCGCATTGCTTCAAGGCGCGGTTCATCAGCAATTCCGGGTGGTGGCCGTTCAGGTGCGCCCCATCCAGCGACGCCGCGAGGGCCGGCTGGACGTCTGGTACGAGCCCGATCGAGATCGCTTCACCTCGCGGCTGCAAGACGACAGCGGGAAACTGAGACACGCGCTTTGGCGGCCGGCGCCAGGCAGACAGTACGTATACGACCCCGCAAGAAGCGCCGGCGCTGTCCTGGCTGCCAACGGTCCGCCTGAGCAGGTTTCGATGGACTGGTTCCTCCGTGATGGTTTGACCCTGGAAGACCTTGAGTACAACCTGATGAAGTGGCTCGAGAGCCGCCGCTGGAAGCCAATTTCCCTGGCCTCCGATTTCGCCATACTGGTTGACGATCAGGGCGCTGTGCTGGGCATGAAAACCCCGCCGGCGGAAGACGGCGGCCCGGGTCTGCGCTTGTTTGCCCGCAAGAGCCGGGGCGCCGCGACGGTGGAGTTCACGATCGACGTTGACCGCCACACTTACCGGCCTCGGCTCCAGAGAATACGGTATGAGACGTCGGGCAGCGTCTTGGAGCTCCAACTGATCCCCCAATGGGTTCCAGTGCTGACGGCAGCGAACTTTGAGCCCGATGCATCCCTGCTGAAGCCCGCCCCGTTGCCTTTGACCTTGCCGCCAAAACCCAAGCCCGTCACGCGAATCCTGTCCCGCGGCTTGTCCGCCGCTCTGGACACGAAGACTCGCGAGATCGAGGCGCTGTATGCACTGCACCGCGTCCGGGCTTGCCTTGGCGAGCCAGTGGAAGTCGTGAGGGGCACGGACGGGACGCTGCTCGTTCGCGGCATAACCGGCACCCCGCAGCGGAAGCAAGAAGTGATCGACGCGGTGGCAGAACTGGGCGGCTCAGTCAGGCTGGAAATCGATATCAAGAGCACGGAGGAGGCCTTGCGGGAAGTCGGCCGGGAGAATCTCAACCTGACAACTCCCGGCCCGCGCACGACCCAGACCCCGGTCAGCAAGGAACTCGCAAAGTACTTTGCCAGCGAAGGCCCGCTGGCCGCCCGGGCGGCGGAACGGTTTTCCGAGGACGCAGTTTCTCTGAGCGAAGACCTAATGACCGAGGCATGGGCACTACGGCAACTGGCCGAGCGGTTCGGCTCCGGCCAGGACCGCAACTTTTCTCCGAAGAGCAGGCATTTGTTGGAAGCAATGTGCCTCGACCATTTGAATGACTTGCGCGCGAAAGCGGCGAAAACCCGCCAGTTTGTCGAACCCATCTTATCTGCTATCTCCGGCTTCAGTGCGGCCACGCGAGCTGCCTCTGGGGTTCAGGGTTCCAAAGCACCATGGGATTCGGCGCTCCTACCGGTGTTCGACTGCACCAGGGCTGTCCACGACGGCATGCTTGCGCTGTTTAGCCGCGCCAAGGGATCCGAGGGAACCGGCGCCCTGATACGGGGCGTCCTTGCCAGCTTCCCGGAATTAGACACCCGTCTACAAGGCGCCGCCGAGAAGGTGCCCCTTTCGCTTTCGGGCCGAACCGAGGTCATCCGGAACGAAGGGGGCAACGCGAAGCAGTAATGTTGTACCGCCGGCGTCCACCCAGGCCGGTAGGGCTCGGGGTGTCGGCGACCGTTGTCGTGTTGCGATCCCGCTGCCTTCTGCCGCCCTCGGCGCCGTTCAGAGCCAGCGAGACGATCCTTCGCTCAATCGTAAGCCGGCCGAAGAAATGCAGCAGGCGGTGGTAAAATCTAATTGTCATGGAATCCAGAATCTCAGCCACCGAGGCGGCGCGGAGCTTTTCGGAACTGCTGAACAGGGTCCGTGACGGCGGTGAGGAGTTTATTGTGGAACGGGGCGGGCAGCCGATCTGCCGCATTGTGCCCGCGCGGCCCGTGCGCGCTACCATTGCCGACTTCGTCCGGTTTCTGCAGGAAGGTCCGAAGCCGGATCCCGCTTACTGGGATGATGTACAAGAAGCAATCAACAACCAGGGAACGGTGCCGGAGTCGCGATGGGAACCTTGATTGACGCCTCGGAATCGCTCGCATTCATGCCAGGCTGGGAGCCGATCTCGCGTCGCAGGGGAAACCGGTGGGTAATCACGACCTGATCCTGGCTGCTACCGCCATCGCCGGAGATTGGGAGGTAGCGACGCTCGACACGCGGAGTTTCCCGAGAATTCCCGGACTTCGCCTCGCTCACTGGTAGCTCCATGTTCATTCCTATTCTTCTTGCCGTTGCTTCAATCACCATCCATACCAACTTCCAAGCTGGCAATCTCGGCAAGGTCGAGCAGGTGTCGGCCACGCATTTCCGCTGCGCGGTCCAGGGCGAGGCCGATCAGGACAAGCGCAACCGCCAGGCAAGCTGGTACTACTTCCGGCTGGACGGCGCCCGTGGCCGCCAGGTCACCATCGACCTGGTCGATCTGCTTGGCGAATACAACTACAAGCCGGGCGCCCACCCGGTCAGTGGCAAGACCCGCCCTGTTTACAGCGAAGACCAGAAGACCTGGAAGCATTTCAGCGACGAGAACGTGGAATGGGACGAGCAGGCCATGAGCCTGCGGCTGCGCTTCACGCCGCGCGCCGAGCGGATTTGGATAGCGCACGTCCCGCCCTACACCAACCGCGACCTGGAGCGGCTGCTGGGCCAGTTTTCCAAGAGCCCCTGGCTGAAGCGCGAAGTCGTGGGCAAGACGGTTGGCGACCGGGACATGCTGCTGCTCACGGTCACCAATCCGAAGGTGGCCGACGATGAGAAGCGCGTGATCTGGCTGATGGCCCGCCAGCACGCCTGGGAGTCGCCGACATCCTGGGTGGCGGAAGGGGCGCTGCGCTTCCTGCTGTCGTCCAACGCAACGGCCGCCCGCATCCGGGACACGGCCATTTTCAAGATCTTCCCGATGGCCGATCCCGACGGCGCGGCCCGCGGCGGCGTTCGCTTCAACGCCAACGGCTACGACCTGAACCGCAACTGGGACGCCGTGGAACCCAAGCTGATGCCCGAAATCGCCGCGCAGCACAAGGCCATCTTCGACTGGATGGATTCCGGCCGCCGCATCGATTTCTTCCTGACGCTGCACAATACCGAGAGCGGGGAGTTCATCGAAGGGCCGCTCCGCGCCAACCCGGAGATGGGGGCGCGCATGGGGCGGCTGTTCAAGATCCTCTCGGAAACAACGACGTTTGCTCCAACCGCCCAGCCGCGCGACGCGGCCCCCAGCACCACGCCGGGCAAGCCGGGGCGCATGAGCGTGAACCAGGCGCTGTTTCACGACCGCGGCATCGCCGCGATGTTGATGGAGCAGATGGTCGAGTACAACCGCAAGCTGGGGCGCCTGCCGGCGGTCGCCGACCGGCTCGAATTCGGCGCCGGCCTGGCCCGCGCGCTGTGGCAAGCGGTCGAGCCGCGGGATTAACCACGGATGAACACGGATAAACACGGATAAGGCCCGCAGCCTCAGATTTCGCGGATTGCGAAGATTGAATCTGTGTAGTCGGCGAAATCTGCGGCTCGGGCCTTTTTTGTGGTGAAATGAATTCCTGAATGTTCTCGTTTGAGGTTCTGGCGACCGATCCGGAGACGCGGGCGCGCGCCGGGCGCATCCACACCCCGCACGGCACCATCGACACGCCGGTGTTCATGCCGGTCGGGACGCTGGGCACCGTCAAGGGCCTGACCCAGGAAATGCTGGAAGAGTTGGGCGCGCAGATCATCCTCTGCAATACCTATCACCTCTATCTCCGGCCGGGCCATGAGCGAATTGCCGAACTGGGCGGCCTGCACCGCTTCATGTCTTGGCCGCGGCCCATCCTGACCGACAGCGGCGGCTACCAGGTGTTGTCGCTGGCGCCGCTGCGGCGCGTGAGCGAAGAGGGCGTGGTGTTCCGCTCGCACCTGGACGGCTCCCAGCACTCCTTTACGCCGGAGACCGCGCTGGACGTGCAGCGGGCGCTCGGCAGCGACATCGCCATGCCCCTGGACGAATGCACCGAGTACCCGGCTGGCCACGAGCGTGCCCGCCAGTCGATGGAGCTGACCGCGCGCTGGCTGGAACGAACGCGCCGCCACTGGTTCAAGGTCCAAAGTCCAAGGTCCAAGGTCCAAGGTCAAGAGTGCGGCGCAGCGACCTTGGACCTGGGACCTGGGACCTTGGACCCTGCGTTGTTCGGCATTGTCCAAGGCGGGACCTACCCGGATTTGCGGGCCGAATCGGCGCGGCGCACGGCGGAGATGGACCTGCCCGGCTACGCCATCGGGGGGCTGTCGGTCGGAGAGCCGCGCTCGCTCACCTGGGAGTTGCTGGAGGCGGTGGAGCCGCGCCTGCCGCGCCAGCGCCCCCGCTACCTGATGGGCGTGGGCCTGCCCGAGGAGCTGCCGCAATACGTGGCCCTGGGGGTGGACATGATGGATTGCGTGTTGCCCACCCGCAATGCCCGCAACGGCATGCTGTTCACCTCCCAGGGCCGGCTGGTGATCCGCCACAGCCGCTACGCCGGCGACTCCCGCCCGCCCGACGAGCGCTGCGGCTGCCCCGTGTGCCGGCGCTACTCACGCGCCTACCTGCGTCACCTATTCCTGTCGGGTGAATTGCTTTCCAGCGTGCTGAACACCGTGCACAATCTCCACTTTTACCTTGACACCATGCGCAAAATCCGGCAGGCTATCGTCGTTGGGACGTCGCTAAAGTCCTTTCTAATGTAGGGGCAACCCTGCATGGCAAGGTACCGTTTCCCACCGCCCGGTCAAAAGGAGTTTGGAGTGCGGGAGCTTGCTCCCGGCTTGGCCAGTGGCACAGGCTTCCAGCTTGTGGGGTCACAGGCAAGATGCCTGTGCCACGAGGGTTCAGCGGCAGGCCGTACCACTCCAGCAAGCAAATGGGAATCGCTGACATTGGGCTGCAAATAGGTGGCGGCGGCAGCGCCATCACCGGCCTGCTTCCCTTTATCCTGATCTTCGTTATCTTTTACTTTCTGCTGTTCCTGCCTTCGCAGCGGCGTCAGAAACAGCAACAACACATGCTGGCCAACCTGAAGACTGGCGACCGGGTGGTAACCACCGGCGGGATTCGGGGTACAATTGTCTCCCTTAAGGACGACTGCCTCCATCTTCGCGTACCCCCGCAGGACATCCGCCTGGAAATAGCGCGGAATGCCGTGGCCGGACTGCTGGGCGGAGAGGAAAAGAAATCCGCATAAGACTCGGTATATGAAACGAAACCTGGTCTACAAGAGCGTTTTCATCGTGGCGGTCATTCTGGCGTGCGTGTTCGGGATTTTCGGGTTTCCCCGAAACTGGTCGCAAGCCAGGAAGACGGCCGCCGACCGTGTCCGCCTGGGCCTGGACTTGAAGGGCGGTTCGCACTTGGTGCTGCAGGTGCACGTGCAGGAAGCGGTGGCGGCCGAAGCCGGCCAGGCGGCCGACAGGCTTAAAGAGGCGCTGAAGAAAAACAACATCAACTACGACCAGGTGGAGGTCACCGACGCCCAGCACGTCGCGGTCAAGGGTGTCCCGCCCGACCGCTCGGGCGATTTCCGCAACTTGCTGAACGAGCGCTTTGGCGGGACCTGGGATTATGCTTCGGCAGCCGGCAACGAGTGGGTGCTGCGGATGAAGCCCAGCGTGGTCGCCGCGCTGGAGGACGACACGGTCAAGCAGGCGCTGGAAACCATCGACCGGCGCGTCAACGAGCTGGGCCTCACCGAGCCCGACATCCGCGAGGTGGGCAGCGGCCAGCACGAGATCCTGCTGCAGTTGCCCGGCGTGGATGATCCGGCCCGCGTCAAGGAGATCATCCAGACCACCGCCATGCTGGAGATCAAGGAGGTCAAGGACCCGCAGCCGTATCCGTCCATCGAGGCTGCCTTGGCGGCCCACGGCGGCGTGTTGCCGGAAGGGACGGTCCCTTTGAGATCGGTGGAGCGCGACCGCGGCGCCAGCGAATCGGACCGCGCCGAGCAGTGGTACATCGTCTCGCGCACTCCGGTCATCACCGGGCGCGACCTGCGCAGCGCGCGGATCGGGCAGGATGAGAACGCCCAGCCGGAGGTCGAATTCACGATCAAGGCCGACGGCGCCCAGCGCTTCGGCCGTTACACCGAGGCCAACGTGGGCAACTCCATGGCCGTGGTGCTGGACAACAAGATTTACACCGTGGCGGTTATCCAGAGCCGGATCACCGACCAGGGCCGGATCACCGGGCGCTTCACGCGGGAGCGGGCCCGCGATCTGGCGCTGGTACTAAAAGCGGGCGCGCTGCCCGCCAGCATTACCTACCTGGAAGAGCGCACCGTCGGCGCCTCGCTGGGGGCTGATTCAGTCCGGCGCGGCCTGCTGTCGGGCATCATCGGGCTGACCGCGGTTGCCGGCTTCATGCTCTTCTATTACCGAGGGTCGGGCATCAACGCGGTTCTGGCCTTGATACTGAACCTGGTGGTGGTGATGGCGGCGCTGGCCTACTTTGGGGCGGTCCTGACGTTGCCGGGCATCGCCGGCCTGATCCTGCTGATTGGCATGGCGGTCGATTCCAACGTACTGATCTTCGAGCGCATTCGCGAGGAATTGCGGGGCGGCAAGAGCGTGCCGGCGGCCGTCAAGGCGGGTTTTGAGAAGGCCTTCCTGACGATCATTGACACTCACGTAACCACCATTGTCGCCTGCTTGTTCCTGTTTCTGTTCGGGACCGGGTCGGTCCGCGGGTTCGCCGTCACCCTGGTGATCGGCCTGGTGGCCAACGTGTTTACCGCCGTCTTCGTGTCGCGGACCATCTTTGAGTGGCTGTTGTTGCGCCCGGAACGGCAGGTAAGTCTCAGTATTTAAAGGCTGTAGGCTGTGGGCTGTAGGCTGTAGGGAAGCCTCTGAATGACAAGCATTTAGCCTACAGCCTACGGCCTACAGCCCACAGCCGAGCGTTGGGAACATAAACCACTGGGCCGGTGTCTATGGTCAGCAGGACGGGCCGGCGCAGGTGAAGGGTTTGCGGCTACATGGAACTGTTTCGGAACGCGAACTACGACTTTCTGGGGTGGAAGTGGGCCTTTATCGGCCTGTCCCTGCTCCTCAGCCTGGCGGGCATGATTTCGCTCATCGCCAAGGGCGGGCCCCTGTACGGGATTGACTTCCGCGGCGGCACGCTGGTCTATGTGAAGTTTCAGCAACAGCCTCCGCTGGATCAATTGCGCCAGGCGCTGAAAGCGCGCGGGTTGGGAGAAAGCACCATTCAGGCCTATGGGCCGGAGCGCGACCACGAGGTAATCATCGGCCTGGAGCAGAAGGGCCAGAGCGGTCAATCCATCGACGCGGGCAAGCAACTGATCCTGGATACGCTACGGCTGACGTTCGCCGGACAGGAAGGACGGAAGGCCGACTTCAATAGCGTCGGGCGCGAGGCGCTGGCCGGCCTGCTCATGGAGAAGGCGGGCATGGGTGAGCAGGCGGCAGGGGCCTTGGCAAACGCCATACTGGTCAGGCGGACCCAGCAGTCGGGCCTTCTGAACGGCGCCGGTGACTTGCGCGGCCTGCCGGGCATGACGCCGCAGGCCGAGCGGGCCCTGGCCGCCAATGCCTACTTCGCTCCTTACGCCCTGCGCAACACCGAGGTGGTCGGCCCCAAGGTGGGCGGCGACCTCCGCCGCCAGGCCCTCTACGCAACCCTATATGCGTTGGGGG
>Ga0315285_10001193_pt1 | contig 27191 bp, 30 predicted proteins | sample YL17G09_36_MG_FD_203698 | JGI IMG/M metagenome (GOLD analysis project Ga0315285, IMG submission 203698) | Sediment microbial communities from Yellowstone Lake, YNP, Wyoming, USA - YL17G09_36 | ecosystem: Environmental > Aquatic > Freshwater > Lake > Sediment | place: USA: Wyoming | collected... | reverse complement strand
TCGCGAGCTATCGCCGCGCATCCATGTCCTATTCACACCGGTCGATGCGTCTTGGCTGAATCAGGCAGAGTCTTTGCTGGAAGCTTTCAGCGAACGATACCTGTTGCGCGGGAACTGGAATTGTCGCAATCAGATGATTCAACATATCCTGGACAGTCAATCGGACTACAACCAACGCTTTGCTCATCCTTTCCAATGGGAATGGTCGTGTCGCCAATTTCGGTACTGGCTCAACAACACGCCGGTCTAATTCGTTGCAAGACTTAGGCATCAGGTCACTAGCGCCATCAGCGCACCCAGGAAACCATACAGCGCCGCTGTCTCGACTCCTGGTTGTTTCCTTCGCCGTATCCAGGTGTAGAAGAACAGTCCGCTGGCGAAAGCCGAAACGGGGTGAGACATGTATGGCGCAACGGTCATGTAATACACCAGGTTGCCGGCGAAAACGACTAACACCGTTGCAACGAGCGCAGCCTCTTCTGCCACAAACTCCCGCACCAAACGATACGTCAGGAATAATCCGGCTCCGCCATAAAGGATGTTGCCCAAAAGGACGAAAAGTTGGTAAAAGTTGTTCAGCCCGTCCGTCGGGATGGTTCCGCCAAACACATCTATCAGGTTCGCCAGCAGATGGGCTAGCAGAAAGAAAGGTACCCAGAGAATGGCTGGTCCGATAGATCATTGATTTGCCGGCAAACCCCGGGGCGTACGATCATTGATGATCGCTTGGGCGATTTCCGGATCGTAGGAAACAAAGTAGGTGTATTCCTGAGTGAAATCCAGATCGCCATGGAGCATGGGCGCCGGCAGGTAAACATAGTAAAAAGTGCCATCCGAGTCGATGAGTTGATTGTCAACCCTCGGTACCGGGACACTGATCAGGTACGCAAGTAGACAAATCCCTACCGCGACAGCCAACACGCGGTCAGGATGGTCTGTCTGTGTGTTGGACAGCGCCATTCTTTATTCGCCAGAATTAGAGCAAATTGGGAGCTCCATTTGCATCGTCTACAAATTGGCTCTTGTCTGAAGCCCATTCCACCATATCAGTGCGCCTCGACACAATTCGCGCGCCTACAGGGAGTTGCTCACGCAGCATTTGTCTGAGTTTCAAGTTTCCGGGTGTCGGCAGGTACAAGACCACGACAGTTGCCCGCGACACGTCAACTGTTTTTGAATCTTCTTGAAGGAACATCACGAGGAGTTCGTCGAATCCCTTCTCATCCTTGCCGGCAGTCTGACCATCGGTCAGCCCTTCGAGAAGCGGACCCGACACACTGGGAGTCAGATAGATTTCCTTCCGACTCGCCGCGCGAATCGCCAGCAGCAATTCCTCAGCCACGGACCGTTTCAGCAGATACCCGCACACGCCATCCCGTAACATTGCGCGGGGGCGCGCAATGGATTGGTTTATTGCGGCGGTTCGAGGCAGAAGAATGATGGCAGAACAATCACTGACATTATACGACAAATCCGCATGCAAAACAATACGAAGGGGTTAACGTTTCTTAACCCAAACAACAAGTAACCTTAATCGTGTTGTCACATAATTCCTGTAAGAATCACCACAGGTGATAGCACTCCAATTTCGAGAGCCCGTTGTCACCGGGATGCAAAACCCGGCCTTTGAGAACAAGCGCAAAATCGTAGAACTCCTGGACACGCAAGTTACAGTCAATGACCGCCGCATCAAGACGACTTGCCTAATCCCGGTGTGTGCGAATGAGGTTGACGATGTAAGGTGGCGTTCGACAAAGACCCTGAAAAACTTTTCCGCGAGGGTCCGATGATGAAGATGCCTGGACACTAACGCAAGGACTGGCGTCACTAGAATGTGCGCGAGGATGAAAAATTCTCGCGCACATTTTTCTTGTTGACAAACGATTTGAATTGTAATATGATGCGCCAAGATTTCACCTCCACCATCTTCGGATTTATCAATGCCAGCAGACTATTTGCCGATACTCGTGATGGTCGTCGTCGTGATTGCGTTCGCCGCGATCGCGCTGATCCTTTCCGCGATGACGGGACCCCGTCGTCCCAATCCCGCGAAACTTTCCCCGTATGAATCAGGTATGCCGCCATTCGGTTCCGCATGGCGTCGGCTTTCCATCAAGTACTACTTGACCGCCGTCCTCTTCATTCTATTCGACATAGAAATCATTTTCTTCTATCCCTGGGCTGTTCTCTTTCGCCAACTCGAATTGTTTGGCCTGATCGAAATGGGAGTTTTTATCCTCGTGCTTCTGATCGGGTATGTGTATGTCTGGCGCAAGGGCGGGTTTGAGTGGGATTGATTAGAAGTTGGAAATTAGAGATTGGAGCCTGGAACTTTTCCGCGTGACATTGCGGTAAACCTATTGAGGAACCGATGCTTTCGGACAATGCAAAAACTGACATTCAAAAATTGATGGCGACATATCCCGATAAGCGTTCGGCGGTGATGCCCGCGTTGCATTTGGTTCAGCGCGAGATCGGCTGGCTGCCCGATGAAGCGATTCAAGAGATCGCCGACCTGGTGGGAATGTCCAAGACCGAAGTGAACGGCATCGCGACATTTTACACGATGTACACGCGCGAGAAACAAGGCAAGCACACGATCATGTTCTGCACCGATTTGCCGTGCGCGCTGCGCGGTGCGGAACAAATGCTGGGACACCTCGAACACAAACTGGGATGCAAGGCGGGACAAACTTCAGCCGATGGCGCGATCACGCTGAAAGAAGCCGAGTGCCTGGGCGGCTGCGATCACTCGCCCGTGATGTTGGTGGATGGGATGGAACATCTGCAGGATTTGACGATTGAAAAGTTGGATGAGATTGTCGAACGATTACGGGAAGATTGAAACGGAACACACAACACGGAGCACGTGGTTCATGTTGCGTATTCCGTGAACGATTGAGGCATTTGTGACCCTTGATCCGATTGTCGTCACTCTAATTGAAGCGCTCGTCAAAACGATTGTCGTCCTCGTCGCGCTGTTGACTGCATTCGCGTACCTGACGCTGGTCGAACGGTACGTCGTCGCGAAGATTCAATCGCGCATCGGACCGAATCGCGTCGGCGCGATTGGCGGCATCGCAGTACTGCAACCGATTGCGGACGCGATCAAAATGATCTTCAAGGAAGATTTCTGGCCTGCCCAGGCAGACAAGGTCATTTACACGATTGCGCCCGGCATTGCCGTTGGGACTGCCTTGCTCGCGTGGGCGGTTATGCCGCTCAATCCCTCGATCGAAATTTTTGGCTATCACGTGGATTTCTACATCGCCAACGTGAACATCGCCGTGCTGTACCTGCTCGCGATTGGCTCGCTCGGCATTTATGGCATCGTGCTCGGCGGTTGGGGCTCCAACAACAAGTACTCAATGCTCGGCGCACTGCGTTCGACCGCGCAGATGATCAGTTACGAAGTATCGCTTGGGCTTGCGCTCGTCGGCGTGCTGATGGTCAGCGGCTCGCTCAGTTTGGTTGACATCGTGCAAAAGCAATCGTTCATCTGGAACATCGTGTGGCAGCCGCTCGGATTCATCATCTATTTTATCGCCGCTGTCGCCGAAGTGAATCGTCTGCCGTTCGACTTGCCCGAAGCGGAAACCGAATTGGTCGCGGGGTATCAAACCGAGTACTCGTCGCTCAAGTTCGCGCTGTTTTATATGGCAGAGTACATCAACATGCTGACCGTCAGCGCGATTGCCTCTACGATGTTCCTCGGCGGCTATCAAGGTCCGTTTGGAATTTTCCCGGGCGTGCATTGGCTCATCCTGAAAATCATGTTCTTTATTTTCGTGATGATGTGGATGCGCGGCACGCTCCCGCGTTTTCGCTACGATCAACTGATGGGCTTTGGTTGGAAAGTGCTGCTGCCACTCGCGCTCGCGAATATTTTCATCACCGCGATTGTGATGGTGGTGTTGGGTACATAAATGGAACTCATTCCCTTTTATTTTCTCGCCGTGCTTGCCGCGATCGCCGCGCTGGGTGTCGTGGTCCTGCGAAACCCAGTGTACTGCGCGCTCTGTCTCGCCGTCGTGTTCGTTGCGCTCGCGGGGCTCTACGTTTTGTTGAGCGCGCCGTTTCTCGCCGCCGCGCAGGTGATGATTTACGCAGGCGCAATCTTGATCCTGTTTGTATTTGTCGTCATGCTCCTCAGTCCCAGAGTGGATCAAGGCGCAGGCACACTCAAGTGGCAGAGACCACTCGCCATCGTTTTCGGTTTCGCGCTCATTGCGGAACTCGTGCTCGTCTTGGCGCTCGCTGTTCTGCCATCGGCGCGCGGACCGTTCACGCCCGAACGGATCGCGCAAATCGGCAGTACGCAGGCGGTCGGCGCGTCGCTCTTCACCGATTTTCTCCTGCCGTTTGAAATCACGTCGCTGTTGTTGCTGGTCGCGATGGTGGGTGTGATCGTGCTGGCGAAGAAAAAATAGAGACTAGAGATTAGAGATTGACCATCTCCAATCTCTAGTCTCCAGTCTCCAAGAGATTATGCTAACAGTCAATCACTTTGTCATCCTCAGCGCAATTCTTTTCAGCATCGGCGCGGTGGGCGTGTTGGTGCGGCGCAATCCGCTCATCATGTTTATGAGTATCGAGTTGATGCTGAACGCAGCGAATCTTGCGTTCGTCGGATTCTCGCGGTACTTGCAAAGCATTGATGGGCAAGTGTTTGTCTTTCTGATTCTCACTGTCGCCGCCGCCGAAGTGGCAGTCGGGCTTGCGATCATCGTCGCGTTGTTCCGCACGCGGCAGACGGTAGATGTGGACGAAGCGAACGCGTTGAAGGGATAGATCAAGTCACGCAAGAGAGAAAACCGTGAGCGATCCAACGGAACGCGAGGCAACGGAGAAAGCATTGCGGGTTTTCCTGCTCGGCATCGAAGACGTTTTGAGGAAAGCGGTCTTGGCAACCGCGTTGCGCCAGGCGAATGCGCCTCAGTATATTGGTCATTACCCGCCGCCCACAATGGATCGAACGGGGCACAAGGCGCGCTATATCACCCAGGTCACGCGCGCGATTCACAATATCTACGGCGTGCGCGGCGCGCGCGCGATTATGCAACGCGTCGGACGCGCGCAAGCCCAGAGCGCCATCGCCGAAATGCCGCTGCTCATCAGCGCGACTAAGATCGCGATGAAACTCGTGCCGCGCCGACAGCAAGTGCGCCTGGTGTTGGAGATGGAAGCGCGCGCGGTCAACGAGCAGGTCGACGATCAAATCGAGATTGCCGAGGACATGGAATTCTTTTATCACAAAGCGCACCAATGCTGTTATTGCATTGATTGGCAGGGCGAGTCGTCGTCCGTGTGTCATACCGCCGTCGGATTCCTCAACGGTTTGCTCGCCGCGATGATCGAGGACGCGAAATTCAGAGTGGATGAGACGATGTGCCGCGCGAAAGGCGACCCAATGTGTCGTTATCGGATCACGCTGAACCCATAGAGATTTGGAAAGCAAAATGAACAGCGATTCGCAAGTAGTGAACAAAGCATTTCGCGCCATTCTGCTAGGCGTCGAGGACCTTGTCGGCAAACCAGGCATGGCAACGATTTTGCAGCACGCGGGTTTGGCGCAGTACATCAATAACTGTCCCCCCAGCGATACCGAACGCGGCGCGCAGAAATTGAGTGACATCGGCAAAGTCAATCACGCGCTCTTCGATATTCACGGTCTGCGCGGCTCGCGCGCGATTATGCAGCGCGTCGGTCGCGGGCAAGCGAAATTTGGATTGCAAGAAAACGCGGCGCTGGCGACTGCCGCCAAGTTGGCGGCGAAACTATTCTCGCGCCGACACAAAGTCAAATTCGCGCTCGACACGGCGGCAAAGGCGGTCAACGAGCAACTCGATACGAATGTGACGATCAGCGAGGACGAGCAGTACTTTTAGTACGAAGCGTGGAACTGCGCGTACTGCAAGGGGTGGACGCACGACGCGTCCGTCTGCTACGCGGTGGCGGGCTTCATTCACGGTATTGTCGCGTGGGCGCTGGACAGCGATGAGTTCCAGGTGCAGGAAATTACGCACCGCGCGAAGGGCGATAAGTTGTGCAAGTTTAGGGTGGTGTCAAGTTAGCCATCGGATAAAACGATTCTGTCCGACGATTAAAGTCAAGAAAACCTGCTTCGCGGGTTTCGTGAACGACAATCGTTCGTTTCTGCGAAGGGCGTGCCACGCTCTGGGTGATGAGGTGTGTAGATTTCGAGTGATCTTTTCGCAGTGAGCCCATGAGCAGAAGTGGAGCACTGATGAGTGAGCAAGCGGAACTAGTCAACAAGGCGTTCCGGGTGATCCTGCTGGCGGTCGAAGACGTCGTAGGCAAACGAGGCACGGGAACAATTTTGCGTCAGGCAGGTTTGGCGCAATATATCAACAACTATCCGCCCAGCGATACCGAACGCGGCGGTCATCAACTCCGCCATATGAGTCAGATCAACCGCGCGTTGTTCGATATCTATGGTCGGCGCGGCGCGCGCGCGATTCAACGTCGGTCTGGCAGGAGCCGCGCGCTCGATGCTATTGCAGAGAATGGCCTGTTGGCGAATGCGACCAAACTGGCGGCAAAACTCCTGCCGCGCCGAATGAAGGTCAAACTGATGCTGGATACGGCGGCGAAGGAGTACAGCGAGCAGTTGAGCACGAATGTCAAGATCGAGGATGATGCGAAATTCTTCTACTGGTCAGACCCGATGTGTGGCAACCGCGTGGATTGGCAGAGTGATCAACCCGTGTGCTTCACAACGGTCGGTTTCATTCACGGCTTGCTGGCATGGATTCTGGAAGACGAGAATTTCATTGTAGAGGAAACTGCGTGCCGCGCGAAAGGCGACGCCGTGGGTAAGTACCGGATCGCGCTGAACGCGTAGTCGGCAAATGGTTCCCTGAGGGATTATTGAATTTGATCGACTATCTCTGGCTCGTACCCGCGCTCCCACTCGCGGGCGCAACAATCAACGCAATCTTTTCGCGCAAACTGCCGCGCTGGCTCGTCAGCATGATCGCGTGCGGCACAGTCGGCGCGTCGTTCGTCGTGTCACTGCTCGCGTTCTTCGCGATGCAGTCGCTCGACGAAGCACATCGCGTCATCAATGTATCCTTGTTTACTTGGATACCTGTCTCCGATTTTAGAATTGATGTCGCGTTCCTGCTCGATCCACTCTCCGCGCTGATGCTCCTCGTCGTCACAGGCGTCGGCTTTCTCATCCACGTCTATTCCATCGGTTATATGGAACACGATGAGGGCTACGGACGATTCTTCACGTACCTCAACCTGTTCGTGTTCTCGATGTTGCTGCTCGTACTCGGCAGTAATTATTTGCTGATGTACGTCGGCTGGGAACTCGTCGGCTTGTGCTCGTACTTGCTGATTGCGTTCTGGTTTCACAAGCCCGAAGCGGCATCGGCGGGCGAGAAAGCATTCATCACGACGCGCGTCGGCGATTTCGGTTTTGGTCTCGGCGTGATTCTGATTTTCGTCACCTTCGGCACGCTCAACTTTTCCGATGTCTTCGCGCACGCGGAACTAGTTGACCAATCACTAATCACCATCATCACGCTGCTTTTGTTCGCAGGCGCGATCGGCAAATCCGCGCAGATTCCGCTGTACGTCTGGCTGCCCGATGCGATGGAAGGTCCCACGCCCGTCAGCGCGCTCATCCACGCCGCGACGATGGTCACCGCAGGCGTTTATATGGTCGCGCGTTCGCACGTCTTGTTTGCACTCGCGCCCTTTTCGTCCGAAGTGGTCGCGTGGACTGGCGCACTCACCGCGATTTATGCCGCGACGATTGCGCTCGTGCAGATGGATTTGAAGCGCGTCCTCGCGTACTCGACGATTTCGCAACTCGGTTATATGTTTGTCGGCGTCGGCATCGGCGCGTACGGCGCAGGTGTGTTCCACTTGATGACGCACGCGTTCTTCAAAGCACTGCTCTTCCTCGGCGCGGGAAGTGTGATGCACGCGATGAACGGCGTAATTGACATGCGGCAACTCGGCGGCTTGCGCGAGAAAATGCCGCGCACGTACATCACCTTCTTTGCCGCCGCGCTCGCGATTGCGGGCTTTCCATTCTTCGCGGGTTTCTTCAGCAAAGACGAAATCCTTGCCGCCGCGTTTGCGTCAGGTCACACCGCGATCTGGGCGATTGGTTTGGTTACGGCGGGGCTGACCGCATTTTACATTTTCCGCGCGTTTTTCTTGACGTTCCACGGCGAGCCACGTTCATCGCACCATGCCCATGAATCTCCCGCCGCGATGACCGTGCCGCTGGTGATTCTTGCAGTGCTATCCGTGTTCGGCGGGTTCGTCGGAATACCGAAAGTAATGGGCACAAATGTCATCGAAGAATATTTCGCGCCTGTGTTCCGCGCCGAAGCCGCGCCCATCGCGCCGGTGACCGAGTGGATGCTGATCGGCGCATCGGTGATTGCGGGCTTGCTCGGCATCGGCGTCGCGTACTGGTTCTACATCGCGCGTCCTGAAATTCCAGTCAACCTGGTGCGGCGATTCAGCGGCATCTACAACTTGCTGTGGCACAAGTATTGGATTGACGAAATTTACATCTGGCTCTTCGTGGACAAGGGTTTGCGTTTCGCGATGTTCCTGTGGCAAATCGTTGACGTGAAAGTGATTGATGGTTTCGCAAACGGACTCGGCAGCGCGACGGCATCGCTCAGCCGTATAGTGCGCGGCTGGCAGACGGGCTACGCGCGTGCGTATGCGCTGATGATGCTGATCGGCACGGTGATTGTGCTGGGGTGGTTGATATTGCGGTGAAATTATTCCGCGCGGAGTTTTTCGATTTCTCGAATCAGTACGGGGAGATTGGGACGTTCAAAACTGAGCCCAGGCGCTGGAACGCGAGTATGCTTGATGTCTTGCCCGACATGTTTGTGATGCGGATGAGTGCTCGCAAACGTCTTGTCGTGGGGATGAGGCCAAGGATCGTACCACCAAATCTTCTTGCCGCGTTGATAAAGTTCGTAACTGTATGCTCGGATCAGTTTGTCGTGGAAATCCAAGAACTGGCGCACGCGCAGAATCGTGTCGTTGGAGAAATGCAGTTCGCCTTCAATCTGCGCGGTGTCAATGCTCGTGCGAACAAAAACGAGCGTTGAGAACTCGATACTCGGAAAAGAGTCGGGGAGTGCGTAGATGAATTCTTCGTATACTTTTGGCGAGGCAAGCGAGTTAGCACTACGCGGCGACTCAGACAACTTTACCTTCCCGATTCAATGCAGTGACGATAGGCGCGAGCTCGGACTTGAGAAGCCGATGATATTCCTTCTCGCGCGCCAATAGGGTTTCGTACATACCCAGCCACACTAAGAATTCTGGAGTTTGTTCAAGTTTACCGCCGTGCGCGAGGCGATAAAAGTCTTGCGAGCGCAGGCGATACTTGCGCTCGTACTTGTGCAATTCCTTTTCCAACCCTTGCATATCATTGATCAGGCGAGACAACTTGCGAAGTTCGGGACTCATTAGGATCACCTCCGACTGACCGCATTGTATCTCTGACAGCAAGCGTTGTCAAACATCCCGAAATAACTGAGACGTTATGACATTCAATTTTCTTTCTGCTCTAATCGTAATTCCACTTCTCGGCGCGCTGATTCTGCTTTTCATCCCGTGCCAATCTGAACGCGCCATCCGCTTTTTCGCGGCTTTCGTTGCTTTCGCGGCTTTCGCGCTCAGCGTCGTACTTTTCGCGTCCTTTCGCAGTACCGCCGAGATGCAGTTCGTCGAGCGCGTCGCGTGGATTCCGCAATTCGGCATTTCGTACTACGTCGGCGTGGACGGGTTGAGCATTCTGCTTGTCATGCTGACGACGTTCTTGATGGTCATTGCGATTGGCGGATCCTGGGTCGGCATCAGCGAGCGCGTCAAAGAGTATCACATCTTTTTCCTTTTGCTCGAAGCGGCGATGATCGGCGTCTTTGTCTCGCTCGATCTATTCCTGTTCTACGTCTTTTGGGAATTTACGCTGATTCCGATGGCGTTCCTCATCGGCATTTGGGGACACGGGCGGCGTGTCTACGCGGCAATCAAGTTTATCTTGTTCACGATGTTCGGCTCGACGCTGATGCTCGTCGCGATTTTGGTTTTGGTTTTCGCGCACCGCGACGTTACGGGCGCGCTCACGTTCGCGCTCCCCGAACTCTTGACGACGCCTGTGCCGCTTGAATTGCAACCGATTTTGTTCGGCGCGTTCGCGCTCGCGTTTGCGATCAAGGTGCCGATGTTTCCGTTCCACACCTGGCTGCCCGACGCGCACGTTGAAGCGCCAACCGCAGGAAGCATGATTCTCGCGGGCGTGCTATTGAAGATGGGGACGTACGGTTTCATCCGATTCAATCTGCCGCTCTTCCCCGAAGCCGCACAATCGTTCGCGCCGATTATCGTCGTACTCGCGATCATCGGCATCATCTACGGCGCGATTGTGTCAGCCGTCCAGCCCGACATCAAATCGCTTGTCGCGTTCTCCAGTGTGTCGCATCTCGGTTTCGTGATGCTCGGATTGTTCGCATTCAACGCGCAAGGGATCAGTGGCGGTATTCTGCAAATGATCAATCACGGTCTTTCGACGGGCGCGCTCTTTTTGCTCGTCGGGATGCTGTACGAACGCCGCCACACGCGCCTCATCGCCGATTTTGGCGGCGTCGCGAAAGTGATGCCGATTTACGCGGCGTTCTTCTTGATCGTGATGTTCTCATCCATCGGCTTGCCTGGCTTGAACGGCTTCGTCGGCGAGTTTCTCATTCTCGTCGGCGCGTTCCAGGCAAATGTGTGGTACGCCGCGTTCGCCGCGACAGGCGTCGTCCTTTCCGCGATCTATTTGCTCTGGATGTACCAGCGCGTGATGAACGGTCCGCTCACACACGATGAAAATAAATCGCTGAAAGATATATCCGTCCGTGAAATCGCGTTGCTTGTCACGCTCGTGGTGTTCATCGTTTGGATCGGCATCTACCCGCGCACGTTCCTTGATCCGATCATGCCGAGCGTCTTGAATTTGCTGGGAATATTGAAATGATAGAGCAGAGGGGCAGGGCTGCGAGGGGGCAAGGGAGAAATCTCCCCTGCCCCTCTGCTCCCTTGCTCCCCTGCGGAATTCAAAGGTGATTTGTGAGTCTCTCAGTACCTGACCTGAATTTTCGTGTTATCGCGCCCGCGCTGATCGTCACGCTCACCGCGCTCGTCGTCTTGCTCGCCGAACTCGTCACGCCCGCATCGCGCAAACGCTGGCTCGGTTTTGTCAGTCTGATCGGTTTGCTCATCGCGGCTGGCGCGACGGTTGGCTTGTGGGACGTAAATGCCAGCGCGTTCGGCAGAATGGTTGTCGCCGATAACTTTGGCTTGTTCTTGACCCTCGTGATTTTGCTCGGCGCGGCGTTGAGCATTTTGCTCGCGATGGATTTCATCCGCGCGCACCGCGTCGATCAGGGTGAGTACTATGTGCTGGTTTTGTTCGCCGTCGTCGGAATGATCTTGATGGCGACTGCAACTGATCTCATCATCATCTTCCTCGCGCTCGAGTTACTGTCACTGCCGCTGTATATTCTTGCCGCATTCAAACGCCAAGACGCGCGTTCGCTCGAAGCAGGTCTGAAATACTTTTTGCTCGGCGCGTTCTCGTCTGCGTTTTTCCTATACGGCATCGCGTTCATTTTCGGCGGAACAGGGACGACGAATTTGATGAAGATTGCCGAGGCGCTGCCGAAAAATCCGATGAACGATCTGCTGCTTGTCGGCGTGGGATTGTTGCTCGTCGGCTTCGCATTCAAAGTCGCGCTCGTGCCGTTTCATTGGTGGACGCCCGACGTGTACGAAGGCGCGCCAACCGCAGTCACCGCGTTTATGAGCGTCGCGGTCAAAGCCGCCGCGTTCGGCGCGTTCTTCCGCGCGTTCCTCGTCGCGTTCCCCGCGCTCGCGCTCGATTGGCGCATCGTCCTCGCAGTCATCGCGGTTTTGACGATGACCCTCGGCAACGTCGCCGCGCTGTTGCAATCGAACATCAAACGAATGTTGGCGTACTCGAGCATCGCGCATGCGGGCTACATTTTGATCGCGCTCGTCGCGATGGGCGCGCACGGCGCGTCGTCCGCGTTGTTTTATCTGCTCGCCTACACGCTGACGAACCTGGGTGCGTTTGGCGCGGTGATTGCCTTAAGCGACGGCGAACGCGAACGATTGAATATCAAAGATTTTGGCGGCGCGGCAAGAAAACATCCGTTGATCGCGGCGGCATTCGCGATTTTCTTGCTTTCGCTCGCAGGCTTTCCGCCACTCGCTGGATTCACGGGGAAATTTCTGATCTTCAGCGCAGCAGTCGAAACGGGCTGGGCATGGCTCGCGGTCATCGGCGTGTTGAACAGTCTCGTCTCGGTGTACTTTTATCTGCACCCCGTCGTGCAAATGTATATGAGCGATCCCGCGCCGAATTGGGATCGCGTTCGCGTTGCGCCGCTCGTCGCGCTCGCGCTCGTCATCGCGCTGATCGGCGTGATCGCGCTGGGGCTGTACCCGACGCCTGCCATCGCGTTGGCAACCGGCGGGTTTGTTCGCTGAAAGTAAAACCTGTCAGGCCTTGGAGCCCTGACAGGTTTTTGAATCGGAGATGAAAATGGATGATCGCGTCGCACGCGAACGTGCAATGATCGACCTGATTGAAAAATCAAAGAACGATCCATTGAACGCGTTGCTCGACAAAATCGCCGCGTCCTTGCGCGACAATTTTCCGCACTACACAGGCGTCTACATCTATCTGCTCGAGGGCGAAACGCTCGTGCTGGGTCCGTATCGCGGTCGTCCCACCGAACACAAGCGCATCCCGATTGGCGCAGGTATTTGCGGACGCGCCGTGCGCGTCAAGCAGACTGTGACGGTGGATGACGTGAACGCGAACGCGGAATATATCGCGTGCAGTTTGCAAACGCGCAGTGAAATCGTCGTGCCGATTATGCGCGGCGATCAGGTCTTGGGCGAAATTGACATTGACAGCGATGTGCCTGCCGCGTTCGCAGCGCAGGATCGCAAATTTCTGGAAGAAGTTGCGCGGCTCGTCGCACCGAAACTTGGCAGTTGAAACTGCACCTACAAGGGCAAAGCCGACCTCCGTCGGCCGATCTAGCCTGCCAAGGCAGGCTTTGCGATGGTGTCGCCGCGACACTTGCACCTGCGGTTACGCAAGTGCAGGTGTTTCAATCGCCCCGTTAAAGACTACTGCGCCATATCGCCGCCGCTGATGAAATACACTTCGCCCGTGACGTACGATGCCTCGTCGCTCGCGAGATAAATCGCCAAGCCGCCAATCTCTTTCGGATCGCCTGCGCGGCGCATCGGAATCCGTTTGATGAGTTTGGGTCCCGTTTCAGGATCATCCAGTACCGCCGCGTTCATGTCGCTCCGAAAATAACCAGGCGCGATGACATTGACGCGGATGTTATGACGTATGTTTTCCATCGCCAGCGCTTTGGACATTGTGATCACGCCGCCTTTGCTCGCGCCGTACGCGCCCAGCCCAGGCACACCCTTGGCGCCCGCGACCGACGCGATGTTGATGATGCTTCCGCGGTGTTGCTCAATCATCCCGCGCAAAACTTCGCGGCAACAATAGAACGTTCCATACAGATTGGTTTTGATAATCCAATCCCACGTCCCGTCGCTCATCCCCACGAGTTTCTCCGCCCAACCGACACCCGCGCAATTCACAAGCACGTCAATCCGCCCGAACTCTTTGCGCGCCGCCTCGACCATCTGCGCGACCGACGCGCTGTCGCTCACATCCGCCTCCACTGCGAGCGCGCGGCGACCTTGCGCGCGGATTTGCTCCGCGACCTCGTTGAGTTGTTCCAGCGTGCGACTCGCAACCGCGACGTCCGCGCCCGCCTCCGCGAACGCGCGGGCGATCGCGCGACCCAGCCCGCGCCCGCCGCCAGTAATCAGTGCGATTTTGTCGTCAAGACGAAACATGTTGCCTCCCATTTTCGATTTGCGATTTTCGATCGCTGAATTGCCCAAATCAAAAATCAGCAACACTTGCACCTGCGGCTACGCAAGTACAGGTGTCGCAAATCGAAAATTATTATTCCCGCGTTCTCCCCACATTCATCACGAACATTATCAGCGCGAGCAACGCCAATCCTGCCGAAACGAGAAACAGGTCACGCACTTCAGAACTGCGCGCGATGAGCGACGCAGTGAATGGTCCCACGACGAACGCGAAATTCATTGGCAAGTAAATCATACTCAAAACCGAACCGCGCTTTTCGGCAGACACGTTGAGACTGATGATCGTGTACATCAAACTGCTGACCGATGGACTGACCGCGTTGAGCAGAACCCAGCCAAGGGCCAGCGCGGTCATGTCTTGCGCGAAGAACAGCGGTAACCACAGCAAGGTCATCAGCGCCATCAAGGCCGCGAGCAATCGCCGATGTCCCGCGCGATCGGCGAGCGCACCCCACAGCGCGGAACCGAGCAACGTCGTCACACCCGCAAACCCCTGCGTCAAGCCGATCATCGCAGGCGCGGCGCGTTCGCCGACGATTTCGCCGATGCGGACGGGTAGGTACGGATACGCGAGGAAAAATGCCGACGATGAAATAAAACTGACTAGGAAAATTGTCACGGCGACGGGGGAATGAATCACCGCGCGCAGCGCATCACCGAGCATCCGAAATACGGGTGGCGTAGGTCGCGGCGTGAACGTCTCGCGATAGAGCGTGGTGAGAATGATCGCGGTGATCAGACAAACGAGCGCATCAACGCCAAAGAGCGTGTGCACGCCAGACTCGGAAACGATCCAGCCGCCCACCAATCCGCCGACGAGCGCGCCGAGCGGCGCGGACGCGTTGACGAGCCCCAGTGCGAGCGCGACGCGATTCTTCGGCGCGGTTTCGGTCAGCGACGCGTACATCAAGCCGGTGTTGCCCAGCGCAAAACCGGTGAGGGCGCGCGCGAACACGTAGAGCCACACGTTGTTGGCAATCGCCGCGAGCGCCATCGCGATCACTTCGACATAGTTGCTGCGCAGGATCAGCGGCTTGCGTCCGTAGCGATCCGCGAAGACACCCCAGAATGGAACGAACCAGATGCCCACCAGAAACGCGGCGGAGGAAATCGGGCCGGTCCACGCGTCAATTTCGTTTTTGCTGAACCCGATTGTGTGAAGGAACGCGGGCGTGAACAAAACGAAATGTGCCACCACCGCGACTTCGAGGAAGTTCGCGAGCGCGAAGAGGAAGGTTAACAGTTGCCAGGATTGGGGCTTAGGGGTTGGAGATCGGAGACTGGAATTATTCATGACTCAGTCTGATTGCTTTGCCAACAACTCCGCGACGTACTCGGCGCGCGAGCCGCCGACGTTCCGTAAACCGCGTTCGGCGCAATACTTCTCAAACTCGTCCATATCCAGCACGACTTCGATTGGCTCAATCCCAATCGCGCGCATATTGCGTTCACTCTCCTCCAGAACCGCGCGCCATTCTTCCCACGTCCCTTCGAGTTTGTGTCGATCCTCTGCCGTCGTCAATAGACGATCCCATTGATGTGGGAGGTAGATGGCAACCCCCATGACCATCCTTTGCTTTCCTCTCTCCTCTCTCATCTTTCATCTCTCCTGTCTTTTCGCACGCCCATCGAATCCGCGCTCATCGCTGCGTTCGCCCCCGCGTCGATCCGCACGTTCGCACACGCGGGCTTGCCCGACGCGAGCGCGCGTTCGAGCGCGGGACGCAAATCGCGCGGCGATTCGACGAATTCGCCTGAGCCACCGAGCGCGCGCACGACCTCGTCGCAGCGTGAGAGCACGAGCGCAAATGCAACCGCGCGATCAACGCCGCAGAAATTTATCTTTGAGGGTGAGAAGGGTGGATTCATAATCCGCCTCGAGTGTGTGGGACACTTGCACCCGCGGTTACGCAAGTACAGGTGTTGCCAATTCCGCGTTCTCCGGCGACTTGAGGAGTCAGCCGCATCATAGCACAACGCGCACAGCGCGTCAACAAAAAAACCTTCCAGGTCCTTGAAACCTGGAAGGTCACGCCTTTGTCTATCGGCAAGCCGTCCAGTAGACGTATAAGCCCGACGGCAGGTATTCCCAATAACTCCTACAGATTCGCTCTTCGGTAGATTGTTTATTGCCAATCCGGTATTGAATTGGCGTCGCGGTGGTATTCGTTACCAAGACATGCCAAATGCCCATTGCCTGCGCGCCTTTCCACCACCAATCATGGGTGGTATCGGTTTTAATCGCCGCGCTGCGTCCTTTGGGCGCAGTTGCCGCAGAAAGATTATTGAGTTGCTCTGGCGAATAGACCGCGAACGATACCCCCGGTCTGCCGTACGTATCCATCCACACGTCAAGATAAAAATTGTTCTCGTTGTTAATGCGATACCAGATTTGCTGACCCGGCCCAATCGTCTCCCATTCGCCGGTCATCGTGCGCGCGGTGTAGGGCGAATCTCCTTTGGGTTGCGTTTTGGTAATGACCGCCGAAGCAGTGAGCGTAGGAACAGGAGTAGGAACTTTGGTTGCGCGCGGCGGCAGAAATGGCGGCGGGCACGTTTCGTTGATGCCAAGCGGGTTCGTGGTATTCAAGCCATCCGGAAGAAAGCAAACCGGATTGACCGAATAATCGGCGAGATTGGGACTTGCGACACTCCCATTCACTACCACATTGCCTGCACTAGCGAGAGCTACTGGCGTGCTGCCGACCGCGCGCGATGGTTGCGCCGCACGCGCGGCAGGCAAAACCAAACGACAGCGCGGGTCTTTCAACCCGTTCGCCAAATTCTCACCCTCCGGCTCACACGCCCACACGGGCAGCGCGTTCAGCCAGAGTAATCCGCACGCACAGACAATCGCAATGCTCAAAATCTTCTTGATCTGCATATTCCTCCACCCTCAATTCGGGTGCATTATATCACGCCTCACGCGGATTTTCAAAATTCACAATATGATTTCTTTGCCGATTTTGCGTTCGCGCGCGCGTTCATACACCCACGCGCCGACCGCGACATCCTCCACTGCTAGTCCAACCGATTTGAAGAATGTAATGTCATCGCGCTCGACGCGACCACCGGTTTTGCCCACGACCACTTCGCCTAGTTCACGGACACGCGTCCACGACGAAACTCCGCGTTCAATCGGCGCGATCAGATCGCCCACCTCTAGTCTGGCTTGCTCCAACGAATCTACGCAAACAAACGCGCTCCGCACCAACACTATCGTCAACCTCGCGCGCTTGGGCGCGATTCGATCCAGTGGCGTTGATGTGCGTGCCCGGCGCGAGCCACTCGCCGAGCAAGACCGGATCGCGCGCGCTCGTAGCGGTGATGACAATGTCGCTATCGCGCACGGCATCTTCCGCGCGCTGTCCACCGCGCGCACTTGGATTCTGAGTTGCGCACTCATTTTTTGGGCGAACGTGTGACGGCGCGCCGCGTCACGGCTGTAGCACTTGATTACGCAAATCGGGCGCACGAGACAGACGGCTGGTAACTGACTCTCCGCCTGCCAGCCCGCGCCGACGATTCCGACGACGGACGCGTCGGCGCGCGCGAGATATTTCGTCGCGACGCCGCTTGCCGCGCCCGTACGTTTTTGCCCCACCCGATCCGCTTGTATCACCGCGACCAAATCGCCGGTTCTGGCATCGAGCAAGTGAAACCAGAAACGCGTCCGCAATCGCGACGAGATATAGTATTTGAGACCAAGGTATCCGCGCGTGGGCAAGCCCGCCGACATCACGTGCAAAATGCTACTGGGCACGCGCACGCGTTGACGCGGCTGGTTGATCGCCGCGTGACGACCCGGTTCTTGAAAAGCATCTTCGGTCAGCTGCAACGCGTCGGGCATCGTCAAGATTCTTTCCACATCGGATTCAGTAAGGTAAAGCGTCATTGATCATTCACCGGTAGAATTGGTAATCTTGGGCAACTCCTGTTGGCATTCCGAGGGGAATAGGAAACAAAGCGCCATCGGGATGATAATGCCACTGAGTGGGAGCATGAGCCGAACTTCTGTGATGTAACCAGCCACAACATGTACCAATATAAACAGAGGAACCACAAGTGAAGTGCGCTTTAGGAACAGGGGCAACTCCCTATATCCAATAAAAGCGTAAATCCAAAATACACCAAAAATGAAGCATAGATACAAAAAGTCCGCACGGTGTAGATGGAGTAGATCCAAATTGTACAGTTGACGCAGTATACCGTTTAGGTTATCAGGCAACTGCCACAAATCCACCAAAGCCGGATGATCTTGATTGATGAATCGAATGATACCAACGATTATGATGAGCGGCAGACTAGTCACGGCCGTGTTGCGGAATAGGGTGAGCAGATCACTGATCCGGCTACTCTTATAATTATACAACAGGTAGACCAGTGGCAACGCGAGCATCGTTTCATTGTTGAGACCTCCAATCACAAAAATGGCGATTAGGGCTGGCGCATTATCGTCCCGAATAGCTGCAAGCCCCGCCAAGAAGGTCAAGAGCAATAAGGGCGCGCTCTCCTGCAAATCGTTTAGATTGGCAAGTGGCAAAACTGCCGCTAAAAACAAGACTCCCGCGAAACTTGCCACAGGGCTAAACCATTTTCGAAGATAGACATGGAAGAAGACAAATGCCAGAAAAATGAACAGCCAGCGCTGAAGGATGTATGCATCTTCGATACCTAAACCCAAGAGGCGATGAAATAGTTCGGGGATCAAAAACTGCAATAACCGGGATTGCTCATTATTCGTATAGTTGAACTGCATCAACAGGGCGTGATTGCTCGCCAGAGTCCCATCAAACCATGCTGAGGTGAGAAGCAACTTGTCGCGCAACGAGATCAAAGACAAAGAAAAGTAAACCAATCCAAAAAGAAACAATTCTTTGACTTCAATTTGCTTGTCAAGATTCGATGGGTCTCTGCGCATCTCACCCTCCGAACGACATTCCTCAATTCTGATTGCCTGGATCCCTGGAAATATGCGAATTGGATTTTCGATACCCCAGCACTGTCCAAACCGTACACAAGACTAGACTCAGTCCGCTGACAATTGCTCCCACAGTAATTGAGAAGGGATGGAACTCAAAAACAATGGTATGCTCACCCGCTTGCAAAGCCACCGCGCGAAAAGCATAATCGGCGCGATAGATCGGCGCGGGGTGTCCATCTATCCTCACTTCCCACCCAGGATAGAATGAGTCTGCGAGAATCAGGTAGCCCGGCTGATCTGTTTTGGATCTGATGACCGCGCGCTCCGATTGATAATCCGTGATCGACACTTGATCCAAAGCGGGCGAATCACTCGCTTGAGTCAGGGGTTGCTCTTCACTCAGCAAAACGATTTGATCGGGACGAAAATCCAACCGTCTCATTTGCGCCAGCGCCAGATCATCGTCAACGATTGCTGCCTGATGCACGATAAATGCGCGCGGCATCACATCGCAGTTTTCGAACAGCGCAACCGCATGGCTCTTGAATTCAAGATCCAGTTCATTCTTGTGCGCGAGCGACGCGAGCGAAACGGCATGCCCAGATTCGTCAATCAGCAATACGCGTTCGATGAACAATTGGCCGGCGGTCAAGTTTGAACGCGCGCTGACACTCGTAACATCCAGTGGAGTCGCAAGCGTCTGGCGCGCGACATATTTGCGCCCGTTGAAGGATTTTCCAACCGAAGGCAAAAACGCCGGAAATGCAACGTTGTTAGCCGGTTTGCTATGCTTAACTCTAGTCGCTGTTAATCCCTCATACGCCCAATCGGCGGTGTCAATTCCGGCGCGGATCGGAACGACGGCAGATGCGCCATCGGCAGCCCCCAATACGATTTCACCAACAACGAAACCCTCCGGAACATTCGCAATGTTATCGGCATAAGAGACCATCTCGATCTGCGCCGCGCGTGTCGGTAGAATATCGGCGCGCTCGCGCAACAGGTCGAGCGCAAACGAATAGCCCCACAGGGCTTCGTCCTCCGGACGCGGATAACTGATCCGCGTATAGTATCGCACGTTAAGCAAGTTCAGCATCGCGGGCGACATGATAAAGAGATAGTCCTCATTTCTCTGCAGTCCAAGAGGCGAATAAATCTGTACGCTTTGCTTGCCATTGACTACCGGACGATTGGGACGTAGACTCTCATTGTAAATTGTCGTGAAGATGCGATACATCGTCTGAGTCGAATCCATTGCCATCACGGGACGCGAAGGCTGCGTCAGATCGGAAGGCGATCCCAACGGATTGAGAGTGGTTGCGAACGGTAGCGAAAATATCACCAAATCCATAACGACTAGACCGAGCACGAGAGTGACAAACACAGTGCGGTTGATTCCACAGAGGGCTAGAACGAGACTGCCTGCCGCAAACAAGAGCAAGACCCAGGGTAGCCATGACCAGATAGTCAGCCAAAACCCAGCAGGCAAGGAGTCTCTCGCAACGAGGATACTCCCGAGCAACGATGCAAAGACAAAACCCATCAACACCGCCCAACGTGTGACCTTGTTCGAATCGCGCGTCCGATTTTGCAATTCCTCAAAACCCCTCGCGGAGAGAAAGAGCATGGCAAACGTCAACATCAAGAGAAAGCGCGCAGGCACACGAAAGCGATTAAACACCGGCAGATAATAGAGGAGCCCATACACCGGTGTAAATCCGCCCAGTGCCAAGACCACCGCGCCCAAAGCCAAGAGGAAGAAAAACCGCGTTCGCGCATCTCGCTGTAGCAACGCGAAGAAAGCCAACATAACGGGCATAACGCCCAAGTATGCCCAGTACTCCTGATTGAACGTGTCCGGTTTTCCAAGTTGCCAGAACGGTGAGATGAATTGCGTCAAGACCTCCGGCTTCATCGAGTAAGTCGTAAAAAAGTCTACACCCATTTCTTGAGCGCGCACAGATAGATTCAACAATTCAGCAGCAGGCAACAACTGAACGGCGGCGATGCCAGCGCCAAGTAGGACGGACAGTGCTGTGATACCAAGTGATTCCAAGATCGAACGCGCGATCACTCTGGCGGTCGTATTCTCCGGACGATTCCAGAACGCTACGCCCACGATACTGATCAAACCAAACGGAATGAGGTTAATTATCGCGACCTGGGGAAAGCCGCTGACAAACTGAATCGCGATCGAAATCGTCGTGAGGAAGAACCACACAGTCCAAGTGGGTGAGGCATCGCGTCGCGTGCTTTGCATTCGATTTTGGAAAAAGAGGAGCCAGGGAAGCCAGGAGGCAACAGCTTGAAGCGTCAGATGCTGAATGTGCGCGTGCGTGTATCCGCTAAGACCGAAGGCGAAACCGGCAAGAAAGGCACTCGGCACACGTAAACCCGCGGATCGGCAAAAGAGGTACATTCCGACCGAGGTCCATACCAAGCGCAGCAAGATCGAATATGAAAACGCAAGTTCAACCGGCAAGAGCGCGTAGAGGATTAAATTGAATGGGTCTAACGCCGCAACATGTCCCTCGGCAAAAATCGGATACCCAGATTGCAAATACATCGTCCAAAGCGGCAGGCGTCCTTCCATCAGCGCGCGTGATAGTTCCATCCGAAGAGGGAAGAAGAGACTGGTGATATCGTCCCCAAGAAAAACTTTCTGTCCGAGGGCAATCGGCCAAAAGAAAACCAAGGGGAATAACGCCAAAGACAGCACGGCGAATACGTCAGAGCAAAGGTTTTGCGATTTCATCTAGGAATCCCATTACAAAGGTATTCCCCAACTCCGAGTGTTTGACCCCATCTGAGAGAAATGAAAAGTACCCCTGGCGAGACTCGAACTCGCGCGCACGGCTCCGGAGGCCGCTGCTCTAATCCGCTGAGCTACAGGGGCATCGCGCCACCAGTCTAGCACAAGCGCGCCGATTTCGCAAATCAGTGGCCGTCTGTCAGTTCAACCGCACAACGATACTCTTAACCTCATTCAGATACGTCCGCATTTGATCTGTACCGCGCGCGCTCGGAAATTGCCGCAAGTACGATTCGAGAAACTCGGCGGCGCGACGGTACGACTTTTGCCAATACGCGAAGAGTGCTGCGTCGCGCAACACTTCTGGCGAATTGGGCTGCAGGATCACCATCTTTTCGGCAACGAGCAGCGCGCGCGTGATTTTCATCTTGCAAAAAGATCGCGCGCAGATTGCTCAACAAGCGCGCGAGAATCTGACGCCGACTCGCCGATTGAGTCCAACTCAAGCGCGCGCCCACAGACATTCCAACCGCTCGTCGCCTCGATGGGCCCACACTTCCTTCACGTGCGCGTGATGGAGAAAATAGTCAACGTGCCAGAATGGTCGCTTGGCGGTCCGCAGATGCCGCGCAATGCGTCCGACTAAACCGTTCAACGCGCTGCCGAGGTAGATGTAATAGCCGCGCGGAAATTTGAACGCACCAAGTTTGCCGACGCAGATGGTTTGTGTGCGCGCAAGAAAGAGGATGAGTGCGCAGGTGCCGGGATTCGAGACGCGGCGATGCACACGCTTGTTCGTCTTTCGTTCTTTGTCTTTGCTCATAGCATCTCTTTACTATTTTATCCCGCCCCTTATTCCCTCATCCGCGTGTCAATGCCAAGTTTCTTGTTCTCTTTCAGCATCGTGATCGCCACTCGAATCCGTCTCCGGCGCGTCTCATCCTTTTTGGCATCCGAAATCCAGTAGATGTATTGCCGTTTGTGCGAAGGCGCGAGCGCCTCAAAACTACGCTGCGCTTGCTTGTTGCCGTGAAGGGCTTGCCTCAATTCGTGCGGAATGATCGTCGTATTCTCGCGTCGCGTCGCCTTGTCCCATTCGCCGTTCGCCTTGGCTTCCTCCACTTTGGCGAGTCCGATTGGCGTCATGCGTCCTTGCTCAATCATCTTCGCGACGCGCCGCTTGTTCAATTCCGACCAAATGCTGCCGCGTCGGCGCGGCGAAAATCGGTTTGCGTATTTTTCGTCGTCAATGGATTTGATGATGCCATCAATCCAGCCAAAACACAGCGCTTCTTCCACCGCGTTGTTGTACGAGACGGTCGGCTTGCCCGAATTCTTTTTGTGGAAGACGAGCCACAACTCTTTTGCGCGCGCGTGATTGTGCGCTAGCCACGCGCGCCAAGCATCGCGATTCCTGAAGCTTTGGCGTTTGCCGATTTCAACCATGCGCATTGCCTCTTATTTCCGCTGACGAACCCATGCAGATATTCCGACAGCCGTGCCAATGCCGATCACCCCAAAGAAAATACCCGCCCAACCCCAATCTTGTTCGGCAACTGTTAGTGTGACGGCACCCTCTTGCCTTTCATTGATGTGGGCCCTGAACGATTTACTTCGTGCGCCATCATTGACCTCGACTTGGTAATCCCCCGCGAATCCTTTTATCACCAATTCGCCATTCGCATCGGTTGTTCCCGCACCATGAGTGGTCCAAGACGCGATTAGATTTTTCAGGGCAAAGTATGATGGCTTGGGTTTCAGATTCGCGTCCAAGATGCCCCCGCCTTTCATGAAGACACTTTCGTCAGATATGCCATGGGACCAGGCAATTTCCCGCACGAGCGGTTTGCTAAATGCAAGTGTATAGAATTTCTCCAGAAACTCGGCTTGCGTCTCTTCATCCCAGGCGCGATGCCACCACGAAGTGCCAGGGACCTGGAACGACGGAGCCGAAAGTTCCCGGACGGAGAGCGGCTTGCCAAATATTGCGTACTGGTCCAGCAGACGCGATTGGCTCGCCAAGGACAGTCCCGGGGGAACACCGCCCTTCCCAAAGTCTGTCCCTATCAAACCCGAGTAGTAGAATTCAAGTCCGATAACGTCGAAACTTATGTCTCGAGAGACTAACAGGCCGAGATACTCATAGAAGCTGATGCCTCCCGCGCGCACGGCTGTGTTCTCCAGTTTTCCATGGTTGAATTCGTATGGAAGGGCCATAGAAGTTGCCTGAACTCTTGCCTCCGCGTTGCCCGCTTTGAGACCTGAGATTGCAGATCGAAGGAGATCAACTTTCTGATCCCAAGTCAAGTTGAGGGCGTTGACATGAGACTCGTTGTCCTCGCCAATCACTTCCCACAAATCAATCTTGTCGCGATACCGTGCTCCCAATGTGCGCATATGGGTAGAGACGTTTGCCTGCAATTCTGGAAAACTCATGGCATCTTGATACAGCGGACACCAGTCATTCCCCTGTCCCCGGTATAACCACAATGGCTGCCCTCCCAAGAATTTGAATCCTTTGATGGATTGTGCTTGAATATTTTGGTAGTTGTCCACACCGCCCCACTCGAACATGCCCGGCTTGGGCTCCAGAGAGCCGTATTGAAATCCGATGTGCGAGTAGTTTACCCCTGCCGCACGAAGCAAGTCGGCATACCGCGGATCATACTTGCCAGCCTTGCCCATTGGTTGTGCACCGAACATAAAGTCATGGTTCATCTGCTGGAAATTGACAATCGCTGTTCGGATTGGCTGCCCCGTGTTGTTAACAATTCGAAGCCTGATAATTCCCTTTCGATTCCGCAAAATATCGGTTCGAGCCCTTTCCAGATGCAACTCCTCTTGAGCGTAAAGAGTGTATCGCAGAGAGAGATCCAACTCAGTGATAGCTTTCGACATTTCCGGTGGCGATGAATTGAGGTAGAGTTCTGCGCTCCGCAAATGCGATTCACTAGTCAAGATCGCGGCTGGTATCGCATCAGCAATGACATATCCTTGGGCACGGAACGCTTCATAGTCGCGCCGCAGTGATACCAACTCTGACTTCGCCGCTTCATGGTTAAAGTTGAGGACAAGGTAACCTCCTTGCTCTGCCACCGTATATCCTCGTCCTTCGTTGTCCACATCGAGTATCACTTTGCCGAAATCAGGGACCTGCCAAGAAACGTGCATCCGACTAGGAGTCTGAATGGGTATCGCGAAGGCGGGCACAGCCACGTCTAAACTCGAACCGGAAGCACGAGATTGTGCATCTTGGACCGGAGAGAACGAACCATACCGGGGTTGGTCGGTAAGATCGGTAACGTATACATGCTCGCCAACTATGGACCGAAAACCGGTGATCCGAATGAGATTTCCGCTTGCACCATAGGCGTTCAGGATGAGATTCCCACTGGGTCGCAGAGTAACATCCGTGCGCATTGCGGAGGCATTGCCCGGTCTAATCTGCTGTCTGGCGGCAACATACCAATTAACCTGATAGCTTCCCCTATCGGTCCTGCTCGTTATGACCATTGTGTAAAGTTCTTGTCGAGGGACCGAGACCTCGTAGTAGCCACTGCTATTGGCTGCTTGAAGTGCCAACCGCGTACCTTCACCGTAGACATCCACGGAGATCTGGGGAACCGGAACCCCACCCAGATCTGTCATGTAACCGTAGAGTCGCACGGTATCCGTGGTGGGAGTCTGAGCGAATAGTCCGAAATTGCTCTGCCCCTGTCCCATCGCTGCCGGTTCAGCAGGTGGTTCAGAAAACACATGCGAAGATATTCCAAAGACCGCTAGAATTGCCAGACCGAACCACAGCAAGATCGTAGCAAGCCCTCGAGATTCGCGCTTCATTTTTATTCCTCCCGCCAGCCAATCGCTCTCTTTTTTCAGTCGTCACACACTTTCAAACCTCGCCGTAAAATGCCGCAAGCGTGGCTGCTCGTACACCATCTTCACACCGCGCACAGTTGCGCGTCTTTCGTGTACTTTCGTGATGACTTGCGCGACATAGTCCAAATGCGATTGCGTGTAGACGCGCCGTGGAATCGCTAACCGCACCAAATCCAGGGCAGGATATTTGACCTCACCGGTCGCGGGATCTTTTTTGGCGAACATCACGCTGCCGATTTCGCACGCGCGGATACCGCCTTCGAGATAAAGCGCAATCGTCAATGCCTGACCGGGAAATTGCGATTGCGGAATGTGCGGCAGGAAGCGTTTCGCATCGAGAAAGACCGCGTGACCGCCCGGCGGCTCGACAATCGGCACACCGTTTTCCAGCAGGCGTTCCGCGAGATACGCGATCTGCCCGGTGCGATACGCGAGATATTTTTCATCCAGCGCTTCTTCCAGTCCGCGCGCGAGCGCTTCCAGATCGCGCCGCGCCAGCCCGCCATATGAAATGAATCCTTCGGTGAGAATCAACCGATTCTGAATTTGCTCAAAGAGCGTACTATCGCGCGTCGCGAGCAAGCCGCCGATGTTGACGAGTCCGTCTTTCTTCGCGCTCATCGTAAAGCCGTCGGCATACGAAAAGAGTTCGCGCGCGATTTCTTTGATCGTCTTGTTGCGATAACCCTCTTCGCGCTGCTGGATGAAATAGCAATTCTCGGCGTAGCGGCACGCGTCAATGTAAAATGGAATCTGGTAGCGCGCGAGCAACTCCTTCGTCGCACGAATGTTCGCCATTGAGACCGGTTGCCCGCCGACTGCGTTGTTCGTGATCGTCATCATCGCGAGTGGAATATTTCCGACGCCGAGTTGCTGAATCAGTTTTTCGAGCGCGGCGACGTTCATATTCCCCTTGAACGGATGCCGATTCGTCGGCTCTAGTCCTTCGGGGATGATGAGATCGAGCGCGATGCTGCCGCGCGCTTCGATGTTGGCGCGCGTTGTGTCAAAGTGCGTGTTGTTCGGAATCGTTTTGCCGGGTGCGGCGACAATGCCGAACAGCACTTGTTCCGCGCCGCGCCCCTGATGCGTCGGCACGAACATCTCGAAACCGAAAATATCGCGCACGACATCGCGCAAGTGATAATAGTTGCGCGACCCAGCGTACGATTCGTCCCCTTCCATCATCCCCGCCCATTGATGATCGCTCATCGCGCTGGTGCCGGAATCGGTGAGAAAATCAATCGTCACCGCGCGGCTCGGCAGGAGAAAAATGTTATAGCCCGCGTCGGCGATAAAGCGCGCGCGCTCTTCGCGCGATGTCAGCGGAATCGCTTCGACCGCTTTGATTTTGAATGGTTCAAAAGTGTATTGCGCCATTTTAGTCTCCTGGTCGCGTGGTCGCAATGAGATTTCTCGCTCCGCTCGAAATGACAAGGTGTTGCGCTCCAAATGACAGGGTGCTGCGCTCCAAATGACAAGGTGCTGCGCTCCAAATGACAAGGTGTTGCGCTCCAAATGACAAGGTGCTGCGCTCCAAATGACAAGGTACTGCGCTCGAAATGACAAGGTGCTGCGCTCGAAATGACAAGGTACTGCGCTCCAAATGACAAGGTGCTGCGCGCC
>Ga0315285_10001190_pt1 | contig 27228 bp, 21 predicted proteins | sample YL17G09_36_MG_FD_203698 | JGI IMG/M metagenome (GOLD analysis project Ga0315285, IMG submission 203698) | Sediment microbial communities from Yellowstone Lake, YNP, Wyoming, USA - YL17G09_36 | ecosystem: Environmental > Aquatic > Freshwater > Lake > Sediment | place: USA: Wyoming | collected... | reverse complement strand
GCGCCCGAGGCGTGGGTGCGCGGGGAGGGCCGAGGACTTGCGGCGTGCCCTGCAAGTCCGAGGGCCTTCCCCGCGAACGAAGCGGCGCGAGCGAACGTGTAGCCTAAGTTTCGCGCCGCTGAGTATCTTTCCACCTTGACTTTGCCCTCCGATGAGAGGTAACGTCGTGGATGGTTGAACGGGGAACTCCGGCGACTGACCGGGGGGCGGCGATGCCGGCCGGAAAAATCCTAGCGTGCGAGCCCAACAGCCCTTTGGGGACCAATGGCCCCCAGAGGGTCGTTGTGTTTCCGGGGCGGGCATTTGGTGAGTGAAAGGTATCATAAGCTTCCTACGTCTCCTTGTCGTCCCTTGTCCGTTTCTCAGGAGAGGAGGTATCGCTCATGGCCAAGCGGAAACTGACCCGGCGTGAATTCCTGGAACTGGCAACGGTGACGGCGGCCGGCGTCGCGCTTCCCAATTCGGTGGTTGGCGCGGCCCAGGCCCCGGCGGCGCCCCCGCAACCACCCAAAGCCCCTGCCAAGCTCGGCGCGCAGCTCATCGGCAAGCTGGAAGGCCCCGAGATTATCCGCGACCCGGCGAAATTCCCCAAGACGTTCAAGGAAGCGCCGATGCTGGCCGAACTGGTCAAAGCCGGGAAGCTCCCCCCGGTCGAGCAGCGCTTGCCCGAGCCGACCGACCTCATGGTCGTCAAGCCCTTGAAGGAGATCGGCAAGTATGGCGGCCGGTGGCGCCGCGGCTTCACCGGGCCCGCCGACAACGAGAACGGCAACCGCATCGTCTCCACGGACAAGATCCTGATGTTTGACTACACCGGCAACAAGGTCACGCCCTCGCTCGTCAAGGACTGGCGGCAAAGCGACGACGGGAAGCTCACCGCGATCTTCCTGCGCAAAGGGCTCAAGTGGTCGGATGGGCAGCCCTTCACCGCGGAGGATTTCCTGTTCTGGTACGACGACATCTATCAGAACAGGGACCTCGTGCCGACGCCGGCGCCGGAGTTCACGATCAACGGCAAGCCCGGGCGGCTCTACAAGCGCGACGAGTACACCGTCGTCTTCGAGTTCCCCGAGCCGTACTACCTCTTCGTGGACATCCTCGCCGGCGACACGCTGATCGGCGGCGGGCAGGCAACCATGATGGCGCGTTCGGCGTTCATGGGCGCCTACGCGCCGGCCCACTACCTCAAGCAGTTCCTGCCCAAATACTCTTCGCTGGACGAAGTCGAGCGGAAGGCAAAGGCCGCCGGCTTCGACAGCTGGAAGAGTTACTTCCGCTTCCGCACCAACTGGACCCTCAACACCGAATTGCCCGTCCTAGGCCCCTGGAGGACGGTCACCCCGATGAACACGCCGACCTGGGCAATGGAGCGCAATCCGTACTACTGGGCGGTGGACACGGCAGGCAATCAACTGCCCTACATTGACCGGATCGTCATGAACCTGGCGGAGAACCTCGAAGTCCTCAACCTGCGCGCCATTGCGGGCGAATACGATCTGCAAGAGCGCCACATCACTTTGCCCAAGTTGCCCGTGTTCATCGAGAATCAGAAGAAGGGGAACTACAGCATTCACCTCGATACATCGCAAAGCGGGTGCGACACGGCGCTCCTTGTCAACACGGCGTTCGAGGCCGATCCCGAAGTCGCCAAGTGGTTGACCAACCGGGACTTCCGCCGTGCGTTGTCGTTGGGCATCGACCGCGATCAGCTCAACGAGACACTGTGGCTTGGCATCGGTACGCCCGGCTCCGCGGCACCGCCCGAGGAAGTGGCCATCAGTCCCGGCCCTGAGTATCGCAAGAAGTGGGCGGTCCTGGACATCAAACAGGCCAACGCGATGCTCGACAACATCGGCTTGACCAAGAAGGACAGCGAAGGGTTCCGTCTGCGCACCGATGGCAAGGGTCGCCTCCGCATCGAGCTGATGCCGGTGAGCGCCCAGTTCACCCCCGACACCCAGCTTGCCGAGATGATCAAGCAGCAGTGGAAAAAGATCGGCATTGACGCCGACGTGAAAGAGACCGAGCGGGGCCTCGCGTTCACCAAGACCGCCAACGCGGAGCATCACATCATGTTCTGGACGGTCGGTGGCTCGGAGAACCTCTATCTCTTCCCGCGCCATGTCCTGCCGGTGGATCCGGCGGAATGCCACATCGGCATGCCGTTCGCGCGTTGGTACGCGACCAACGGCGCGCAGGGCAAGAAACCGACGAACCCAGAGATGCTCCGCGCGTTCGACCTCTACCGATCGGCCGCCGGCAAGAAGGAAGCCGAGCGCATCAAGATGGCACAGGAGATCTGGAAGATCATCGTCGAGGAGTGCTGGGTCATCGGCACGGTCGGCCTGTCGCCCGCGCGAATGGGCGTGCGGATCGTCAAGAACAACATGGGCAACATCCCCGCACGTCAAACCAACGCGCAGCACGTGCGCACTCCCAACACCTCGCACCCGGCGACGTTCTTCTTCAAGTCGTAATGGTAACCGAGACCTGACAGGTCTCCCAAGACCTGTCAGGTCTCCATCTGAGGCACTGTGCCATCACCTTTATTCGCGGATCCCATCGCTGAGGGCTGATTGCTGACCGCTGACTGCTACCTTTCCACCCTAGTAGGGGACGTTGCAGTCTACGTCGCCTTCCCCGTCTCCCCGAGCAACCGCTCCCACTCCATGCGCGCCACGCGCCCCCGCAGGCCAGGGTGGGACATCGGCGGCTCGGGTCAAGCCGGCGAGGCGGGCCTGGCAGAGGGGATCGTTCCGTCCGTCGGAAAATGGGCCTGGTGTCGTGGCGATTCGACTCTGGCGTGCGAGTCTAATACTCCACCCAGCTCCGGATGGCAGAGGTCAGGGTGGCGGAATCCTTCAGCAGGCCGCTGATCATCCCACTCCATCCGACCCTTGCGGATGCCGATGATCACCGGCGTGCCCTTCATTTCCAGCGCCTGCCAGGCCTCGCCCTTGGCGTCGGCATACCAGGGGGTGTGGCTCACCTCGACTGGGAGTTTCTTTTGGACGTAGGCCTGGGCCACGGATGGCTCAGCTCCGATCACCAGTGCAGCGTCCGCGGGAAGCCGCTCGATGAATTCTCTGCTCCCGAAGATCCGCTGATCCGGCGCCGCCTTGCTCCCCTTCCGCCTCAGCGAGAGGACCTGCGCCCAGCCGCCGAGGCTCCGGAGGAGGCCGCCGCCCCTGGGATTCGCAAGTTGTTTCAGAACCTACGTTTGCGCGTCAACGAGATCAAGCAGTTAGCCTCTGAAAGGTGTCCGGTACCTTTTGTTTCTTTTAAGGTTGAGATCGAAACCACCGCCGGTGTTCCCAACTGATAGCGAACCGCCTCGGCGGTGGCTTCGGGGACTATCGCGTCGCGATAGGGATTGTGTCTTCGCGGCGGGAGTGGGGGTTGGTTGCACGAGGGAGGAGCATATGCCTGAACTTGAAACGGCTCACGTTAACAACTGTACAGTTTACCATCTCCCCGGTCGCGATTGGTACTATCTGCTGGGTCCACAGAACAGCCAGGCCCGGAACCTGGCCTTTGGTCTGGCCGAATTTCCGGGTGGGACGTTGGCCGCGGCCCACACCCATGCGGCGGCGGAGGAGATCATCTACATCCTCTCCGGCCAAGGCGCCATCTATTCCGCAGGCAAGGAAGTCCACCTGGAGCCAGGTGCGGCCGTGTTTATTCCCCCCGGGCTTGCGCATCAAATCCGCGCGGACAGAGAAGAGCCGTTGAAATTGGTGACCCTCTTCTCACCACCGGTGACGCCCGGCGCGTACGATCCGAAGAAAGGTTAGCTTCTGAGGTGCGACGCACTTTCGAAGCGCGTCGCACCTGGAGGAATCCAGTAGATGCACGAACGAACTCTTGCAGGTCGTACCGCCCTGGTCACGGGTGCCGCCCGGGGGCTGGGAAGGGCCATCAGCCAGCGGCTGGCCGGGCTGGGCGCCCGGGTCGCCCTGGGGGACGTGGACGCCAGCGCCCTGGCCGAGACCGCGCGCTCGATCCACGACCAGGGCGGCGAAGCGGTCCCTTGCGTCTTTGACGTATCCGACGCCGCTGCGGTCCGCTCCGCGGTTGTGTCCATTGGCCGGGTGGAGGTTCTGGTGAACAACGCCGGCATCTGTCCGCTGACCCCACCGGAAGAAATCAGCGAGGCGGAGTGGGACCGGGTCCTGGCGGTGAATCTCAAAGGGGCGTTCCTGTGCACGCAGGCTGCCCTGCCGGGACTGCGGGCGGCCGGCTGGGGACGGGTGATCAACGTCGCGTCAGCGGCCGGGCAGATGGGGGGAATCACCGTCGGCGTGCACTATGCCGCCAGCAAGGGGGGTCTCCTGGCGATGACCAAATCCTTTGCGCGGCTCCTGGCCCCATACGGCGTCACCGTCAACGCCATCGCACCGGGGACCGCGGAGACCGATCTCACCGCCGGTTGGCCGGAGCCGGTCCAGCAGGACCTGCGGGCCAAAACGCCGCTGGGCCGGTTCGTCCAACCGGAAGAGGTCACGGCCGTGGTCGCTTTCCTGTGTTCGCCGGAGGCCGCTGCCATCACCGGGGCCACCATCGACGTGAACGGCGGGTTGTTGATGAGATGAGATAGGAATGCACCACAAAGGACACGAAGGACACAAAGAAAGAGAGCCTGGTGCGTTTTGTGTCCTTAATGGTGACGATGTTTTTTCTTGACAACCCCTGAATCCATGCTATCCGTAGCACCGGTGCTGGCCGATATGCCGATCGCGGCCCCCTCCTGGCAGATAACCAATGTTCGACTGCTTCGTGTCGAGAATGCCGATAGCGCGGTTTTGCGGAACCCGTGACGTGGCGTCGGCGGCGCCTTTTCTCGCCCCTTCGATGGCTGATTTCGTGACGGGGCACGTCCTGGCCATCGGCTGAGGCTGGCTTGCGGGTTAAAGGAGTTCTTATTGATGGTATAACACGGGAAATCCCTCAGCGGCTATCGGTCGCCGATACGAAAATAAATCATCAACAAGGAGGGTCGTATGAGCAAAAGACTCAGCTTGATGACGGTGCTCGTCATGGCAGCCGTACTCCTTGTCATGGCGACACCAGCCGCTTCCGCGGCGGGGCAGAAAGTCACCGTTTCCCACAACGCCTCGCTGGAAAGCCCCTGGGAGAAGGCCTCCCGCAAATTCGCCGAAATCGTCAATTCCAGGACTGGCGGAAAGTTTAACGTCGAAGTGTTCGGGAACGGCGTGCTGTTCCAGAGGAACTGGCAGGTCCTTCTGGAAATGACCCAGTCCGGCGCCAACCACATCGGCATCGAGGCCGTCTCCGCCCTCAGTACGAAGGTCTCCGAAATCAGCGCTCTGAGTCTGCCTTTCCTGTTCTCCGATATGGGCCACGTGAACCGGTTCCTGGATCTGAACGCCCCGGTGTGGAAGAAGTGGCTCTACGACGGGTTCGAGACCAAGAACCTCGTCGTCCTCGGCCTCACCCCGCGGCCGTTTCGCCAGCTCAACAACAACAAGGTGTTGGTCAAAACCCCCGACGACATGAAGGGCTTGAAGTTCCGCGTTCCCGCGAACCCGTTCTTCGTGAAGATTTTCGAAGCCCTGGGCGCGAAACCGGTTCCGCTTCCTTCGGGTGAAATTTACACCGCCATTCAGCTCGGCACCGTCGTCGGCGAAGACAACTCCATTCCCGTCCAGTACGACTTCAAGACCCATGAAGTCGCCAAGAACTTCACCGTATGGAACTACATCGCCGATGGTTCCATCCTGTTCATGAACAAGGACGCCTACTACAAGCTCTCCGACTCGGAGAGGGCCGTGTACAAGGAAGCCGCCAAGGAGTGGGGCGCCGTCAATCTCAAGGAAGACGATGCGTACACGGTGATCGCCCGCAGCAGCATGGAAAAAGCCGGTGTCAAGTTCTACGTCATGAGCGATGCCGAGAAGGAACCCTTCAGGAAACTCGTGCAGCCCGTATACGATGATTTCGCCAAGCAGGTTGGCGGCGACAACTGGAAGGCGTTCCTCGACGCCGTCGAGAAGACCCGCAAACCCTAGCCCCGGCCTTTCACAGAGACGGCCTCAGGACCGCTCCGGCGGTCCTGAGGCTTTCATCTCGAGGCCACGGGTGCCGCTCCTGGTTTCCCGGAGAGCGAATACGCATGGCCACGCCGCCTCGGTCCACGTCATGGCGTGGGTCTCGGCCGGCTTCCGACCGCTGAGCCGTTCGATGAGCCACGCGGTATTGTGGCGCACGATGAAGTCGCCGGTGATCTGTCGAGCTTCCTCCAGGGTGGTGAAGCGATCCAGGTAAAGGCATGGCGTCTTCAGGGTGCGGATGAGCCGCTCGATGACCCCGTTGCAACGGTACCGCGCGTCCTCGGTCCCCGCTGGGCCGTCCGCAGACTCTGGAGTGGCTGGCCCTGGGCCGCATAGAGGGTCGATCGGGGCACCCGCTACACGTCACAGATCCACGCCGGCGGATACCGCCATCTGGTGGTCGGACTCCCCCGGGTCCTCATGGCCCGCACCTCTTCCATCCGACCGCGAAGCCGCTGTTTTCGATGAGGCCCTCAGAGTGCAAACGGATGTTCAAGGGAATCGGGTCTGGCTTACCTTATGCGTGAGAAACGGATAATCCCATGGGTGAAAACACGAAGACCAACATCGTTTTCCGGATCCTGGACGGTATCGATATGGCTGTGGCTCCGATCATTCTGGTGATCGTCTTCGTCGACGTCCTGCTCCAGATCCTGAGCCGGGTGCTCCCAGGGAATGCCCTGCCCTGGACAGTCGAGGTCGGCGAGACACTCCTTGGCTTCATCATTTGGTTCGGTATCTCCGTGGCCGCCCGCAATAACAATCATATCGGCTTCGATCTTGTCGTTCGACACTTCCCCCCGAATCCCAAGAAAATCATCGGGCTCATCGGGATCAACCTGTTTATTCTTTACCTTGGATGGCTGGGGCTCGCGACCATCGAGCTCCTTCAGCATCATCAGAGATTCGAAAGCCGCACGACCATTCTTCAGGTGCATATGTTCTGGGTGCGCCTCCCCATCCTTCTCGGATGTATCACCACCACCATCAGACTTGTGATCAAGGACTACCTCGTCATCACGAATCAAGAGCCGGTGTTCGCGGCCGGCGAGCATCGGGAATAGCCTGCAAGGTAGGGAACCCCATGCCCATAATGACCCTCTCCCTACTCATCCTCGTGGCGATCATGTTCACGTTTGGCGTTCCGATCGCCGTGAGCCTCGGGCTTTCCGCTCTCGTCGTGCTGACGTTCCTCTCCCCGGTGTCGAGCATGCAGATCCTGCCTCAGCTCTTCGGCGAAGCCGCCACGTCCTTTGTGCTTCTGGCCGTGCCGCTCTTCATCCTGGCCGGCTTCCTCATGGAGAAGGGGACCGTGGGAAAGAACCTCGTCGATTTCACCTCGTCCATAGTGGGATGGACTACCGGTGGCCTCGCGAACGCGGGTATCGTGAGCAGCATGATTTTCGGAGGCATCTCCGGGTCCTCCCTGGCCGACACCGCCACCTTCGGTACGATTTTGGTGCCTCGGATGGTTGATGACGAATATCCTGAGGATTACGCGACCGCAGTCGTGTTGAGTTCCTCAACCCTGGCCGTGGTCATTCCGCCGAGCATACTTATGGTCCTCGCGGCGGCGTGCGGGAACCAGTCGGTCGGCAAGGCCCTGGCCGGAGGGCTTGTTCCCGGTGTATTCATAACTCTCTGTCTTCTCGCCATCAACATCTTCATCTGCAAGAAGCGCGGTTACGGCGGCAAGGTAAGATTCTCTTTTCGGAATGTTTGGCGAACCTTTCTGCGCTCTTGGACGGCGCTTATCGCACCTCTCATCATTTTGGGAGCCATTTTCTCCGGGGTGGTGACCCCAACCGAAGGTGCCGCGGTGGCCGTGCTCTATGTCCTTCTCATCGACTTTTTCATTTTCCGCAAACTAACCGTGGCGGATATCGTCGTCGCCGTCAGGAGGGCGGCCTACCTCACGGCCGCCATCCTGTTCATCGTCACATCCACGGCCATCGCGAACTGGATCCTCGCGTACGACAACGTGCCGAAATTCCTGGGCGCGGTGCTTTCGGACCTCCCCGGGGGGAAATTCTCATTCCTGCTGATCATGGACTTCCTCCTGCTCCTCATCGGTATGACGATCGACGCGACCCCCGCATGCATAATCTTTACGCCTCTGTTCCTGCCCATCGCCCAGAACCTGGGCATCGACCCAACCCACTTTATCGTCATCATGGTCTGCGGTTTCGCGCTCGGGCTGGCGACACCGCCATATGGGGTGTGTCTATTTAGTATGGCATCAATCACGGGGCTGCCGATGGATAAGATAATTAGAGAGACCATGCCTTTCTATGTAGCCATCTTCATTGCCTTGTTGGTGATCACCTTCTTCCCGCCGTTGACCCTGGTTTTCCCCACCCTCATTGGCATGTAGCGGAGCGATGAAGCCGGCGGACGCCTCCGCCGGCGGGTGGGGCTCGGTGACGCGGGGGGCGAGTTCCTCCTGACTGATCCCGCGGGTGTGAACGTCCCGCGGCGTAAGCGGCCCGGTGGTACGGAAGCGCGGTTGACCTTGAGGGCCATCGCCGAGTGTCTTGAAGGCGGAGCGGCGCTTTGAAAGAAGTTTCATGCAACCACGTGTTGCGTGAAATCCTTAAGAGAACGCGGGAAGCCATCGTGTCGAGGGAGGGTTAGTCATATGAAAGCGATCATTCTCAAGAAGCCCGGCGAATTCGGGCCCGGCGTCGTTGATGATCCCCGGCCGGGAGAGGGCGATCTCCTCCTCCACGTCAAGGCTTCTTCCCTCTGCGGGACCGACATCCGAGTCCTCGAAGGCAAGAAGACCAAGGGGGTAAGGTACCCGTCGATCATCGGGCACGAGTTCGCGGGGATTGTCGAGGAGGTCGGCCGAGACGTGACGGCCTTCAGCCGGGGAGACCGGGTCTCCGTGGCGCCGGTGATAGCCTGCCACGCCTGCCGGTACTGCATGGAGGGCAGGGAAAACGCCTGCCGCAACCGGCGCGGCATAGGATACGAATACGACGGCGGGTTCGCCGAGTTCGTCCGAATCCCCGCCCGGGCCGTGGAGTACGGTCACGTGGTCCGGATCCCCGACGGAACTGGTTTCGATGAGGCCGCCCTTGCCGAGCCGCTTTCCTGCTGCATCAACGGGATCAGGAAGGCCGACGTGGGACTCGGGGATACAGTCCTGGTGGTCGGGGCGGGACCCATTGGCCTCATGCACCTCCAGCTCGCCAGGGCCGCCGGCGCCGGTACGATCATCGCGAGCGAGCCCAATCCCCGTCGCCGGGAAGCGGCGGCGCGGTTCGGGGCAGACCGGGTCGTGGACCCCGCGGCCGGGAGCCTCCATGAGGTCGTCATGGGCGCCACGGGAGGCCTCGGAGCGGATGCGATCATCATGGCCATCGGGGTGCCCGGTATCGTGAACGATCTCCTCAAGCTGGTCCGCAAGGGCGGACGCCTCAACCTCTTCGCCGGTTTCCCCGATGCCGGCGCCGCCACCGTGGAGGCCAATCTCATCCACTACAACGAGATCACCGTGAACGGCACGAGTGCGGCCACACGCCTCGATTATGTCACCGCCGTTTCCATGATCGCCTCGCGCAGGGTGAACGTGAAGGACATCGTGACCCACCGCTTCAGCATCGACGAGTTCGGTGAGGCGTACAATCTGCACAAGGCCGGTGTCGGCCTCAAGCTCGTCATCGAACCGTAACCATCCGGTTTTTCGGAGGAACCCCATGGCATTTTTGGGAAAAGAAATCAGGCTCGCAAGGCTGCTGAACCCCAAATCGGGTAAGCTGCTCGCCATCACCGTGGACCACTCCATCGCCCGCGGCATCATGACCGGTCTTATCCCCATCCAATCCACCATTGACAGGATCGTCGAAGGGGCACCCGACGCCATGACCATGCACAAGGGCATCGCGGAGCAGTGTTTCGGGAAGCATGCCGGGAAAACGGCCCTTATCCTGAAGTGCTCGAGCTTCTCGCCCTACCAGCCTGGCTTCGACACCTGGGTCACCGATGTGGAGGAAGGCGTGCGGATGGGCGCCGACGCGGTCTCCATGGGGTGTATCGTGGGCGGGCCCGAACAGCCAGAACAGCTCCGCCAGCTCGGCCTTATGGCCAAGCAAGCGGCCTCGCTCGGCATGCCCCTGGTGGCCCACATCTATCCCAGGGGGAGCTTCATCGAGAAGAAGGACCAGTACGACTGGAAGAACGTGGCCTATGCCGTCCGCGCCGGCGCCGAACTCGGCGTGGACATCATGAAGACCAACTATACCGGCTCGCCGGATACCTTCCGGAAGGTGGTGGAAGCGTGCCCGGCCCGGGTGGTGGTGGCCGGCGGCGAAATCGGCAGCAAGATCGAGGACTACCTCAAGATGACCAGGGACATCATCGACGTGGGCGGCGCCGGCGTTACTTACGGCCGCTTCGTCTGGGAATACCGTCACGTGCCGGAACTCATCCGGGTCCTCAGATTCATCATTCACGAAAACGGCATCCTCAAGGAAGCCGTGGAACTCCTCAAGGATCTCAGCGGCGGGGACTGAGGCCGGCCCCGGGGAGGGCCAGCGCTGCCGTCTGCATGCGGCCTATCGGCTGGGGGTGCCCCAGCCGTCCGCGGCCCGCCGAACCGTGCGCCGCGCAATGGACCAAGGAATGGGAGTGACAACGTTTCTCGGCATTGATGTAGGGACGAGCAGCGTCAAGACGGCAATCATTGACGAGGGCCTCAGGCTCCTGGCCTTCGAACGAGCCGAGCATTCCGTCAGCCGGCCGCGGGAAGGGTGGGCCGAGCTGTCCCTGGAAGCTGTCTGGGAGACGGTGAAAGGGCTCGTTCGGCGTCTCGCCGCTTCCTCGCCCGACGCGGTACACTCTGCCCGCGCGGCCGGACTTTCCGTCCTCTCCCCGGGCCTGGCGGCCCTCGGCGCGGACGGCCGTGCCCTCACCGGTGCCATTCTTTTCATGGACCGGCGGAGCGTCGCCGAAGCCGAGGAGGTCGCTGCCCTGATTCCGCCCGAGGAACTCTTCGGGATATCCGCCAACCGCCTCATGCCCGGTTCATGCTCGCTGACGAGCATGCTCTGGATCAAGCGGAACCTGCCAGACGTTTACGAGAGGACTCGGTGCTTCGGCCACGTGAACACCTTCCTGGCGCGGCGGATGACCGGGAATCTCGGCATGGACCCGTCCAACGCATCCTACACCGGTCTTTTCGAGACCGGCGGAGGCCTATCATGGTCGTCTGGCGCAGTCCGCCGCGCGGGCATCGATCCAGGCAAACTCCCGCCCATCGTGCCGTCGGCATCGGCGGTCGGCCTCCTGGCCTGCCCGGAGCTCGAAGCCGTGGGTCTTCCGGCGGGAATCCCGGTGGCGATGGGCGGCGGGGATACAGCCTGTTCGGCGCTCGCCGTGGGCGCTCTCAATCAGGGCGATGTCTTCGAGTCCGCCGGGACCACCAACGTGATCACCGTCTGCTCGGAGAAGCCCGTTTTCGACGACAGGTTCATCAATCGCTGTCACGTGGTGCCGGGCCGGTGGCTCTATCACGGCGCGATGTCGAGCACCGGCGCGGCTGTCTTGTGGCTCCGGGACGAGGTGCTCAAGGAGACTTCTCAGGAGGCATTCGATGCGGCGGTAGAGGCCGCCGGCGCCGTGTCTCCCGGATCAGACATACCGGTTTTCCTCCCGTATATGGCGGGCGAGCGGAGCCCCGTGTGGGATCCCTTCGCCAAGGGCGTGCTCTTCGGCCTCGATCTGGACATGAAACGGGAGCATCTCATCCGGGCGGTCCTCGAGAGCTGCGCCTTCGGTACCCGCCAGCTCCTCGGCATGATGGAGGAAGTCGTGGGTGCCCGGGTTTCGGAAATCCTGTCCATCGGCGGCGGGGCGAAGATCGAGGCTTGGACCCAGATCAAGGCCGATGTCACGGGGCGGGCTTTCACGGTCTTGGACTTGAAGGACGCAGCCGTGGCGGGGGCCGCCATGCTCGGGGCCATGGCCGGGGGCTACCTCGATTCGGCCGCGGTAGGCATCGGCCGTGACGGTACGATCCGATCGGTTCGGACGGACCGCGAGGAGGCCCCTCCTTGCTCCGGCCGCCGCGTTTGGAAGCGGTTCGTGCCCGACGGTACGTACCGGGTGAGCTACGACCGCCGCTACGCGGTGTATACGGAACTCTACCCGCGCCTCAGCGACCTGTTCAGATATTAACCGCTAGGCTGCAGGTTCGAGCCTCGCCCGGGGAGCCACGAGTCGTCAAGGCTGGGCACCCCGCTGAGGGTCCGGAGCTTTATTCCTTGTCACGCCCGTCAAGCTTGACTCTCGCATGCCCCTCGAACGGCCACCACCAAAAAGGTATTGGACACCACTCGGCTTTTAACCTCTTGATTCCCCGAGCGCGTGACTCCACCTTTGAGCGGGTTGCTGCCGTCAGGTGGCCTGGGATACGGGGATCGCTCTGTCCGTGGGGAGAGGAACCTGGCGTCGTGGCGATTCAGCGCTGGTGTGCGAGCTTAATACTCCACCCAGGTCCGGATGGCGGAGGTGAGGGCGGGAGAGTCCTTCAACAGGCCGCTGATCATCCCACTCCATCCGACCCTTGCGGATGCCGATGATCACCGGTGTGCCCGCTCCTTGACGAGGCACGCCTGGTAGCGCCGCTCCCAGACGTGGCCCCGGACGCGATGGAACGCCTTGGCCCTCTCCCTCATGACCCAGCGGAGCGGCCGCCCAAGGGTATCCAGTTTGGGGGCCTGGAGGAGCAGGTGCACGTGGTTTGACGTCAGCGAGTACGCATCCAGGGTGACCTCGTAGGTCCGGACCAGCTCCCGGAGATGGGCAAGCAGTAGCTCGAAGTCCTCCGGGGTGGTGAAATAGAACTCCCGGTTATTGCAGCGGGCCACCACGTGCACGGTGCCCCCGGGGGCGCAGAGCCGCCCGGCCCGGGGCATAGCCACGCGCAAGATTGGCCGGAGGAGATCGTCTATTGGCGGATACGGTTTCATCGCCTTCCTACCCGACCCCCCTGCTCGAAGAATTCAAAACCCTCCCCAAGGAAATCAGGCAGTTACCTCGCGAAAGGTGTCCGGTACCTTTTTCACCGCCACATCGGCTCGCGCCTCGGCCATCGGGTGCCCCCCGCATTTTCCGCGCCCCGTGTTACTCATGCGGGGGGCTGTTCTTCAGGGGCCCAGCAGTCGGAAAATTCCAATTGACAGTCCCCTCCGGTTTGCATCAGAGTTGAGTCCTTCCACGGTGGGTCAGAGCATCATTTCTCGCTCGAATGAAAGGAGGTTGCGGGGGAACTCACGAACTGTGTTCGATCATCGGCTCCCTCTGGCAAATGCTTTGAGGCATGGCCAGAGGGCGGCGTGCGCCGCAACGCTGGGTTTGCTCCGCTCTTCAGCGGACAAGGAGGCGAATGCGATGAAAAGCAAGCGGGTGTTCTGGCTGGTCACCGGGTTGGTTCTCTTCCTCGTGGCAGCCTGTCCAGGCTGGGCCGGAGCTGCGAAGTCGGGGGAAGTGGTTGCCTATGTCTCCATGACCGAGAAAGATATTGCGCCGATGCAAGAGGCCTTCAAGAAGGCCACCGGCCTCGACGTCAAAGTCGTGGTCATCCCCATTGGACAGGCCACCACACGCATCAAGGTCGAGGCGGGCCGCCCCCAGGCGGATATCCAGATGGGCGGCTCCATCGACTACTACCAGGAGCTGGCCAAGCACGACCTCTTGATCCCATACGAGTCCAAGAGCGCAGCCGCCATCGACGCCAAGTACAAGGACCCGCAGCATCGGTGGACCGGCTGGTACATGGGCGTCCTCGGCGTCGGGCTGAACGAGCCCACGTTCAAGAAGGAGTTGCCGGGCCTCTCGTACCCCACGACGTGGGATGACTTGTTGAACCCCGCGTACAAGGGGAAGTACGTCCACGCGAACCCCGCCTCGTCGGGCGCGGCCTACACCTTCATCGTCGGCCAGATCCTCCGCCTGGGAACTGAAGAGAAGGGTTGGGAGTTCATGCGGAAGTTCACGGCAAACGTGGCCCAATACCAGAACACCTCGCCGGGGCCGAGCAACCTCGTCGCCACGGGCGAGTACCCGATCGGGCTCGCCTGGGCGCAGGACCTGCTCATGAAGGGGGACCAGGGCTACCCGGTCAAGTGGATCGCGCCCGTGGACACCGGCTACGAGGTGGCCGGGATTTCCATCCTGAAGGGGGCCGCCAACCTCGAGAACGCCAAGATCTTCGTGGACTGGTGCCTGAGCCAGGCCGAGGGGGCCCGCATGAGCGGCTTCTCGCGCCGGTACTCCACGCGGCCGGACGTCCCGTCGCCGCCGGGAGTGCCGGTCTTCTCCTCGCTCAAGCTCGTGAACTTCGACTTCGTGTGGGCGGCCGCCAACAACGAGCGGCTGGTCAAACAGTTCTCCGAGCTCATGCGGAAGTAGGGCGCGGTCGCTGGAAAGCACTGCGGGCAGAGCGTGCCTGGCGAGAACCCGGGCACGCTCTGCGCCTTCCCGGGCCGGCAGTGCCGGGATGCGCCATCGTGCCGAGGGAGTGAGTCCGTGCCGAGAACGTGGTTGATGGAATGGAAACCGAGCAGGGTCCTCCTCGGATTGGGAGCGGCCGCCGTCCTGGGCATGTTTCTGCTCTGGCCGGTCGGGCTGATTCTCCTCTATCCCACCCTTCCAAGCCTGGGAAGGGTTCTCGCAAATGAGCACTGGTTCGAAGCCCTGTGGCACAGCATTGCCATGGCCGCCCTGGTGGGAGGGACGGCCACTCCCCTGGGCCTCGCCTATGCCTACGCCATCGTCCGCGTGCGCACCCGAGGCAGCGGGTTGCTGCACGGGATCGCCCTGCTCCCCATCTTGGCTCCGCCGTTCGTGATTTCGATTTCTTACATCCTCCTCTTCGGGCGGAGCGGCTTGATCACCCGGCAGCTCCTGCAGATCCAGATGAACATCTATGGCTGGAAGGGACTCTGGCTGGTGGAAACCCTCACCTTCTTCCCGCTGGCCTACCTGACCCTGGCGAGCGTTCTCCGGTCCATCCCAGGCAATCTGGAGCAGGCGGCGAGCAATCTCGGCGCCACCAATTCCCGTGTCTTTCGGGATGTCACCGTTCCCCTCCTTCGGCCTGGGCTGGCTGCCTCGATGCTGCTGGTAGGAATCTCCGTCCTGGCCGATTTCGGAAACCCAGTCATCATCGCCGGCAACTTTTCCGTGCTGCCGACGCTCGCCTACCTCAAGATCACCGGCTGGTTCGACCTGGATGCGGCCAGTGTCCTGGCCTCGCTGCTCTTGGCCCCCACGATCGTCCTCTTCGTGTTGCAGCGGGTCTGGCTGGGCCGACGTAGCTACGTGACCGTGTCGGGGAAAGCCTCGCAGCAGGCCCATCCGCCGCCACCGGCCTGGATGGCGCGGAGCGCCCGGGTGGTGTCCTACGCCGCGGCGGGCGCGATCGCCTGCGTGTACGGCGTGCTGGCGTGCGGGTCGGTGAGCCGCGCCTGGGGCTACGACTATGCCCTCACGATCCGGAACTTCACCCAGCTCGCCCGCCGGATCCCCTCGCTGGTCAACACCATCGAGTTCTCGTGCCTGGGCGCCCTGCTTTCCGTGCTGCTCGCCACCGCCATGGCGTACCTGGTCACCCGACGAAAGATCCCGGCGCCCGGCTGTTTCGACTTCTTCACGACGGTGCCCGCGGCGATTCCGGGGCTCTTCCTCGGGCTCGGCTATGTCGTGGCGTTCAACAAGGGCCCCATTCGGCTGACCGGGACGTCGCTCATCATCATCCTGGCCCTGGCGCTCTGGAATCTGCCCACGGCCTACCGCTATGCCATGGCCAACCTCGCTCAACTCTCCGAACAGCTCGAACATGCGGCGGCCAATCTCGGGGCGAGGCCCCTCCGCGCGCTGTCGAGCGTGACCATCCCTTTGCTGCGCGGGGCGCTCCTGGCCGGCGGGACGGTCACGTTCCTCCGCAACGTCACCTGTCTGAGCGTCATCGTGTTCCTCGTCACGCCTCGGACTCCGATGGCCACCACCGACGTGCTCGCTCTCGTGGAGGGAGGGGAGTGGGGACAGGCCGCCTCCCTGTCCGTCGTGCTCATCGCGATCGCCCTGGGGCTGCTCTTCGCCGGCGTGCGCATCATTCGAAGCCTGGGCCAGGAGCTGGAGCTATAACCGACCACGCCTGGGTGGAGGAGGACCCCAATCGTGGAGCCGCACGTCAGCGTGGTCAACGTCAGCAAGAGCTTCGGCGACCACCAGGTCCTGCAGAACGTGTCCCTGGACATTCCGCGCGGGGCCTTCGTGACCCTCCTGGGGCCGAGCGGGTGCGGGAAGACCACGTTGCTTCGAGTTATGGCGGGATTCTACGAGCCGGACGCCGGGGACGTGCGCTTTGAAGGGCGGCGCGTGAACGGGGTCCCGCCGTACGCGCGCAACACGCCGATGGTCTTCCAGGATTATGCGCTGTTCCCGCACATGACCGTGCAGGAGAACATCGGGTATGGCCTCCGATTGCGAAAGCTGGCCCGGCAGGAGATTCGGGACCGATGCACCCGGGTCATGCGCCTCTTGGGTCTCGACCCTTTCGCGAACCGCTCCCCCGGGCAGCTCAGCGGGGGGCAGCAGCAACGAGTCGCGCTCGCCCGCGCTCTCGTCCTGGACCCCACGGTCATCTTGCTCGATGAGCCGCTCAGCAATCTCGACGCGCGCCTGCGGGTCGAGATTCGCGGCGAGATTCGGGATCTCCAGAAGCGGCTTAATCTCACCGTGATCAACGTGACGCACGACCAGGAAGAGGCGATGGCCGTTTCCGACATCGTCTCGCTGATGAACGCGGGTGTGCTCGTTCAGACAGGAGCGCCGACCGACCTGTACTTTCGACCAAGGACCCGATTCGTGGCTGAATTCGTCGGGATAGCAAATCTGATCCCGGGGACGCTGCGGGAGCGGGGAGCAGATCGTTTCATTGTCGAGACGGCCCATGGCCCCTGCCTGGCGGAGAAAGGGAGCGATTCCCTCCAGGTCGGGCAAGCCTGCTTGATCATGATCCGCCCGCAGGATCTTCAATTCGGCGAAGCGGAGAACCGGATAAACACACTGTCAGCACAGATTGTGGGTCATGCATTCCTCGGAGCAACCGTTCGGTACGCGCTGAAAGCGCGAGATCTGAATCTCCGGCTGGACGCACCGGCGTCTCCCGACGGGCCACGGCTGATGGGCCCGGCCCCTCTCAGGTTCGAGCCGAACAGGGCCTTTGTGGTCCCCGCGGCCGATAGCTAGCTCGTACCACCCCCATGTCTCATCTCGTGAAAGCTGACTATTCTTCTGCGCAGGATTAAAAAGATACCGGACACCGGTTAGCGCCCAAGTGCTTGATCCTGCGGGGGCATGAATTCAGTTCTGGCCGCCGTGCCGCCGTCGGCGGGCCAGAAATGCGGGGATCGGCTTGTCCTATCGGGGGACCTGGGGTTCCGGCGATTCAGCTCGCCTGTGCGAGCTTGATACTCCAGCCACCCGCGAGCGGCCGTTCGAGCCGTACGAATGCCTCACGACGGCGCTGAACGGCTCGGCCCACCGGATCGCCCTTCACACCATCGGCGAGACGTGGAGTCTGCCAGGGTAGTCTCCCGAAGCAGAAATCCGCTTGCCGCTGCAGCCAGCAATACAAGAGGAACCCGAAGAAACATCCGGGTCCCCTACTCCGACGGGCTATGGGAAGTGCGATTCGACGGAGCTACCAGGGGGAGTGAGATCTCTTGGGGTGAATGGGCTGAGGGGCCGCGAGGGTCCGGGGGCAGCGTCCTCGGCTTTACGAAAGGCAGTAGAAAGAGGCCACGCTCTCGCCCGGAGCGAGGCTGCGTCAAGATGACCCGCCAGGCTGGGCCTTCCGCAGGAAGATCCCATCGTAAACGTCACTCACGACCCTTGCGCCTGTCGGATCTCCGAGGGTGCGCGTCACCGCCCCACGACGTGGTATGTGCCCTGTGCCCAAGGGATGCTCCTTGGGACGAGGGGCGGCGGCCCCGTCTCCTCCGGTAAGCTGGGGAGTAGCGCGTGGAAGTGGCCCGTGACCATGTTATACAGGTAGGCAGGGTCGAGGGCGACGTAGTCCCAGACATCCCAATAACTCTTGTCCGGGAACCCCAGCGGCACGCCAGTCCAGGGGATCCAGAGCCAGCCATCTTGACCCCAGCGGAAGGTTAGAACCCCGCTCGCATTGGCCGTCGCCAGCTGCAAAGGTGAAGAGGTAGTCTCATCAGTAGTAGTCTCAGTATACACAAGGGTCGCCCCGTCCGTCTTTAGGTTCCAATTCACAAGCCAGCTCGTTGACTCATGCGACCAAAAAGATTTCTCGGCAGCGGCCTGGAACCGCAGCCATCCCGGGGACGGCCCGGTCCACTGCAACCATCCGGTCAAGTAAACGGGCGTCAGAATGCCAAGGGCCACATTAGGCACGCGGAGGAGGACGGCGGTTCCGTCGAGATCCATCCGGTACAGCACATCGAAAGACCAAGCCTCGGGCGTCCCTTGAGCCCCGACATCGCCCACGCCTAGGGCGGCCAGGCTGGGCCGGAGGATGCCCTCCGCATGGTCAAGGTGCATCTCTCCATGATCTTTCAGCGTCAGGCCCACTCGGGTTGGGGCCTCCCGGGGGACGGGGTACCCTCCCCAAGCAGTCACCCACCAAGGGCCGCCCTTCCCGTTCTGCGTGCCTCCGGCGTACGTGATTTCATACCGGATACCGACGGGAAAGCGTCCGACGTCCTTGGGTATCACCACGCGCTGGGTCTGCTGGATGGTGACTCGATCCTCACTACTCTTCGCGAGTAGCCGGCTCTCGGTCAGATCAACTACGGCGACCATCGCGTACCTTGGGCAGAAGAAATCCGCATCAAAATGCACGATCTCGTTTCCGTCCACGAGAGCCCCCGAGCTATCGACCTCACGTAGGGGGATCCTCTGGATGGTTTCCTCCTCGGGGAGGCAGGTCGTTTGCACCCCCACCAGCGCCACCAAGTGATTTTCGCGGTCCGCACGCACGTCGACAAGTGACCATTGGTAGTGGGTCGCGCCCCAGTTTGGTGGCGAATTGTGGTCCGGGGTGAGTTGGGGAGTGATTGTCGCGCGGACTGTATCGCTCCAGGTTTTGACCGGCGTGGGGTCCAGTGCATCCTGTCCAATCGTTTCGGTGCATTGGTAGTCGTCCTTATCAGGTTTCGGATCCTGGTCAACACACGTTATAGTGACTACGTACTTGGGAAGATACTGGGCGAACTCGAGTCGCCCCGCGAAATCCACCGTGGTCTGAAGATCCAGGGCACCTAGCACCTTGTAGAGATCGATCTGCCTAACCAGGTGGACCGCCGCCACGGGTAGGTCAGAAGCGCTAGTATTGGTTATGGGAACCTGCGGGCTACCTAGTGGGCGGTCTAACTCGAACAAGAGGGCCAGGAACGGAGCCTCACCGCCCGGGCCGGGTCCGCCTCCGAGTTCGCCCCCGCCACCCATGGAGGCGCCAGTAACGGCCACCAACTGGTTGTCCCGGTCAGCCCATCGGACCGTGGCGGGAGGTGCGCTTAAGCCCGCAACTGTCGCCAGAGGAAGTATGTAGAGCCCATCCTTCGTTCGCAGGATCCACTCGTTCAGGATCCAGTCGCGGTAGACCTCTTCGACGACAACCTGTGCCAGGACTTGGCCGATCACGGCCTGCTGTTCCAGCCCGAGCGGGCCCTGGTACACCAAGGTGAGGCCCCCCATAGCGAGATCGGCTGGGATGGGAAGGCGGAGGGGGTCGGCCTCGTTGTCTTTGGGGACGGCCGCCCTCAGGGTCAGGGTCGCTCCCTGGACAGCGCTTCGCTCACCTTGGTCGTTGTCCTGGTAGAGGGTCAGGACTCCATTTTCCCCCAACGGCTCTGGGGACCGATTCACGATCCGGAGGCTGGGCAGGCCCGTTGCAGGGTCGGGCTCGCGCGATACCTCCAGCTTGCCCCGGAAGAAATAATCCAGCACTTCCTGCCCGTAGCGGACGGCACGGGGGAGCATGTGGCGGGCAGTTTGGCGCCAGACATTATCATCCTTACAGAACGTCGCGACCCCCGTTGCTTCGTCGAGCACGCACTCCGCCGCGACCGGATCCACGGGAAGACCCGCCCCCCCGGGAGTTCCGGCACCCTTTTTCGAGTAGTACGCCCTCTTCTCGCCAGTCTTGGGATAGGTTCCGACATATTTCGGCATGTTGGCGAGCGCCGGGTGGGGATACTGTCCGTAGCCGGTGTCCTGACTGACGAAGTTGGCATTCGCAACCTCGGCGATGCCAATGCGGGACTCGGCGGTGACGTCGGGATTGCTGCCCGTGTACTGGTCGCTGTCAAAGAGGCGGGCGATGGGGACTCGGGCGATGGTCTCAGTTGACGGGATCACAATCTGGAGGAGCTTGGGATCCAGGTCGATGGGAGTGGAAAGGTAGTCCCTGATGAAGCCTGACTCTGTCCCAGCTATCCGGTGCTGGGCCAACACCCAGTACTCGTAGTTGCCTACCTGCCCGAACTTGTCCTGGACCTCCCCCATCGGGTGCGGGTCGTTTCGGACGTGCTCGGGCACCGAGGCATCCACGACGAGGTGCATGGTCTGGCCGAGCGCCCGGAAGGTATCCGCGAAGGCCTGCTCCCGGACGGTCGGGTTCGGGTCCGTGAGGGCGGTCAGGAAGTATCGGCGGGCATGGGGCCAAGCGTAGTTGCCGTGACCGGTCTCTCTATCCTGGTCCGTCCGCTGGGCCCAGCGGATGGAGGACTCGAATCGCGTGATTCGGGGAGGGATCGTGAGCGGATAGAAGAGACCCGACCGGTCCCAAGCCAGCAGGGGGTCGTGGAAGTGGCGGAAGGAGCGGGCCTTGCCCGTCAAGTACTCAAGATTCGTGCTCTCGTCTTCGCGGGCGCCGCCCTCGCGGAGCCATTCGACCACTGTCCTTTTCATAAGCTGTTGCTCAATGCCTTTCGACAAGCCCAACTGAAGCTTCAATGTCTCGTCGAGCAACGACCTTCTGGTCGCCTGTTCGTTGACAATCATATGGCTGGACTCATTGAGTGCGAATGAGGTAGTGCCGGCGGAAGTTAGAAGGAACCACACAAGCACTGCAGTAGCAGATGACAATCTCATTGCGTTGATCCCCCCGTCGGTCCTATTGGGTCCATCCCCAGCATCTTCCTTTCGATGTTTATAGCCCGGATGAACTCAGGCATTCGTTCATCTGGGACTCCATAGGGGCGAGAGCGGCTTTTCTGACGCAATTCCTCCCGCGTCTTCAGCCGGCGCATCTCGATCACTGTGGGGTCGACCAGGGCCTGGCCGGTTGAAGGGGTGACGACCCAGCGGTCCTCCGCGTAGCCGGGGGCGAAGACCTTGAACTCGGGCTCGAGGATCCGGAAAGTGAAGAAGGGGGGCGGTCGACGGGGAATCTCGAAGCTCCCATCCGGGCCACTCACCACCTCTCTGGCGTCGTAGAAGCGGGTATGCATCTCAATGGGTGTGGGCACTTTCTCCAGCCAGATAGCCAGCACGACCGCACCGGGGATGCCCTGCCGAGTCTCCACGTCCACAATGCGACCCCGGAAGGGTCCCCACTTTTCCTCAGCTTGGGCCAGAGTGAAACCTCCACTACCGCACAACTGCACGATCAGCAGGAAGCCAATCCAACCGAGATGCTTTCTCAAGGGCACGGGGTTATCTCCTCAGGGGATGATCCGCCAGACCTCGTCCCGATCCCGGCGGAGGAGGAAGAGTTGCTCCACCCGCTCCCCGGCTGCTTCGCAGACGAGAAGGTAGGCGATTTCCTCCTCCCGAATCCGGAACAGGGGCCGCGTGGGCCGGCAAAAGTCGAATTGCCGTGCCTCCTCCGCCGGCAGGGGGGCAAGGGGCTTTGGCAAGAGATGGCGGCGGGAGCTGTGGGTGAGCTCTAGCAGGGCGCGCCGATCCCCCGTCCGCAGGGCTTCGACCATGGCCCGGTAGGTGCCCTCCACTTCCACGAGGGCCGGTGCATCCTCGGGCAAGGGCGGCAGAGGGAGATCAGGCGGCACCTGAAGCAACGCCCACAAGCCAACCACGATCAGAATTTCCGTCCCTCCTCTGGCGGCTGTCCTTTGTTAGAATGAGCTTAGGCGCCAGATCCCATCCGTGTCCACCTGGAACCAGACAGGGAACGACAGGGTTTCGCCTCCACGGCTGCGCCGCATCGCGTACTCAGCCCCATTGTGCCCGATCTCCACCGGCACAATGGTCGTCAGATACTGGTCGATGGCCGAAAGCTGGGAGGCCGTCAATTGCCGGAAGATCGCCTCGTAGCGGCCACGTGTACTCGAATGGATGAAGGTAAGGGCCGCGGGAATATCGCCCTGGCGGAGCGCGTCCTTCATCCCGTTCCACTTGGGCTCGAGGGCGGGCATTCCCCCGACGTTCACCAGTGTGGTTGCGGTGTGGAGCTGGCCTTGGTCATCCGTTGCCTTGAGCCTGGCGACAAACAGGCCCTGACCAGCGTAGGTGGTTTGAGGCTCGTTGAAGGCTGCCGAGGTGAAGTCTGCACTCCCGTCGCCGTCAAAATCCAACTCGAACAGCACGAACTCGCGCCCCGTGTTGTTCTGGACGTGAAACGTCACCGTGAGCGGGGAAACGCCTCCCGGTGGAAACGCTTCCAGGATAATAGCAGGCGGGGGAACAGGAGGCACGCTCACGTTGATAGTGCTGGCCGTGGTGGCTCCCGAAATCGTCGTGGCCACTGCCGTGAGCGTGGTCGTCTCCAGAGTAATTGGGACGAGCGCCGTGAAGAGGGTACCCTGGATGGAGGCAGGGATACCATTGACGGTTACCCCGACCTCAACCGCGCCGGCCTCCACCGTGCCGCGCACGAGAAGCTGGCCTTGCGCCACAGTACCTCCTAGGGGCTCGGTGATCGTGACCCGGAGGGAGCGAACCGTGAAGATCCATTGTGCTGGCGTCGGCGTTTCGTTCCCTGCCTCGTCCCGGGCCTTGACGTGGAAGATATGCGCGCCTTCCGCGAGCCCCGCGAGCCAGACCGGCGAGGCCGCCTGGAAGCTCGTGAATAGCGCGGCGTCGAGGGCCCAGGCATACTGGAGGGCTTCGGGCGCCGTCAAGTTGTCATGACCCGTGAAGGTGAAGGTCGCCTCGGGGACTCCGATCTCCGCTGCGGGTGCCCCGGCAATCTTCACCTCCGGAGGTGTGTCGTCATGTGTCACGGTGAATTTGGCCGGCACAGAGGTGAGTCCGAGACCAAATCCGGCCGTCGCGAAGATCTCCAAATTGTTCTCGGTGTTAGGGGTGAGGTTCACGGGAATGGAAAAATGGCCCTCAGCATCGCTGACGGCGAGGGGTCGGAGGGCCCAGATCTCACGGGCATAGGTGAGGTGGTGACTGTGCTTGAGCCCTTGGAATTTCAAGATGACCCTAGCCGTCTCGCCTGGGCGCAGGATACCCTCGACGAGAGGAACCTCGACGGCGGGATGATCGTGCACCGACGTGGTAGCGTTGGCCAGGGTGACCTCCGAGGGAGAGATGGAGCTGACGACGACGGCCAAGGGGCTCGCCAGGGGCGTGGATCCCGTGTTAGTGAGAGCGAGCGTTTGAATGAAGAGGCCAGCGCGGGGCTGCCACCGTCTGCTAGAGACCCGCGCACGCACTTGGGTTGAAACATCAGCCTTTGGGGGGAGGGGCACGGTGGCGCCGCGAACGGTGAGGAGCGCATTCGGCTCCGCCGTGCCGATCAGGGTGAGGGTGGCCTCTTTAGTAAAGGCCGGCGGCTGGGATTTGAGAGTCGGAGCCCGAGGGGCGCGGAATCTGACGATCCGGCCCGTGTCCGCCTCGGCCACATACAGATTCCCTTGGGTATCGAAGACGATACCCCGCGGCTCTCGCAGGCCGGTGGCGAACAGCGCGACGCTCTCGTCCCCGAACGCCTTGCCGATGACGCCTCGCGCCTGGTGGCCCTCGTCGCGCTGGGCATCCGCCGTGAGGTACGTGGCGTCAAGGACGTCCAGGGCGAGATCTTGGGGCCGCTTGAAGCCGGAGCGGACCAAGATCTCCAGCGGTTCCCCTGGGGTGACCTCGAAGACCGTGCCGCCCTCCCGCTCGGGTTCAGTGCGCAACCGGTCGGCCAGGAAGCGGATGCTCCCCTCCCCGAGCACCCGGAGGCCTGTGGGCCGCTTCAGGCCCTTCACCAGGAGCTGCGGGTTCGACCCATTGGGAGCGAGCTGGATGAGAATACCCTCCTCGTGCCCCGGCAGCTTGAAGCCTGCTCCCTCTTCGGCGGTGACATAGATGGTGCCGTCCTCCGCCACGGCCACGCCCTGGGGCTTTTTGAGGTCATCCCAGAGACAGGCGATCGACCCATCGGTTCCGATGCGGCTCAGCGTGCCGGCCTTTTCATCCACGACCAGGAGCGAGCCGTCTCGCGGATCGCGGGCCAGGCCGTGCGGGCGCTTGAAGCCGGTGGCATGCGTGTGCACCGTGTAGGGCGGGCCCGGGGAATCGAGGCGCACCCGAAGGATGACACCCGTTTCGGCCTCGGCGATGAAGAGGTCGCCGGTCGCGGGGTCGAGCGCGAGGCCGGTGGGCTCGTGGAGCTGGGAGGCCAGAATCTCGACCGGGGCCTGGATGCTGTGGTGCGAGGAGACAGCCGAGGGGGCCGGGGAGAGCAACCAAAGGCCGACTGCGAGAGCCGGGAATACCAGCGGCCAGTGGGCGAGGCCGCGGTAACGCGTCCAGCGCATGGGCGGCTCCTCGGAGATTGCGGGGTCGAAGATCAGGCGCCAGGAAGCCTTGAATAGGTATTTTGTATCGAAGGGGCCGGAGGGCGTCAAGGGGAAAGTCTTGTCATTTTCGGACAAAATCTTGACTTTTTCGGACAACCCCGCCTTCTTCCCGGGAATCACCCTGCACGGGAGCCTCGGCGAGCCGTACCTCCCTGCTCCCGCTACTCAGAGACCACTCGCCACTGAGATGGGGTCGTCCCGAAGGCGCGTTTGAAGATTCTATCGAACGTGGCGATGCTGGGATAGCCGAGGCTCCGGGCGATCTGCTCGACGCCGAGCTGTGTCTTACGTAAGAGTTCCCCTGCACGCTTCATCCGTACTTCGGTGAGGTACCGGCGAGGGCTCTTTCCGTACATCTCACGGAATCGCCGACGCAGATGTCGCTCGCTGAGTCCAACTTCCTTGGCCAGGCTTGCCGTTGTGTGCTGGCGCTCGAGGTGCTCGACCAGGTGGCGGCGAGCCTGCGCCACGGGATCAGGGGGATGTCCGTCCTGGTGCATCAACCGGGCGAGGGAGGCCCTGAGTTCCTTGAGATTCACGGGCTTCCGCAAGTAATCGCTCACCTTCTCCCTCAGGGCGCGGATGGCCAGATCTTCCGAGCCATAGCCGGTGAGGATCATGATGGGCGCCTGGGAGATCGCCCGGAATCGCTGAACCAGATCCAGGCCGTGCTCTGTCCCGAGCACCGCGTCGAGGACCATGGCCGCAATGGGATGCCTCTGCAGGATGGCACACGCCTCCTGCCCATTGGCGGCTCCGTGGACGACATAGGCACCCTCGAGCGCTGTCGCAAGCGCCTCTCGGACGGAAGCGTCGTCGTCCACAATAAGCACATGCGGGGTGGGGTTACGCATGGCGCGCACGCAACGCCTTCCCATTCCGTTGCTGACCGATCGTCGGCAGCCCAGGAAAGGGTGTGGCGGATGTTGGAACTTCGTCCATGCCCAGGATCGGGTCCCACCAGTTCAAAGGGTGGCGATCCTCACACCCATGTCACGGCCTCGCTCGTATGCGTGGTAGAAGCAGGGAGCGTGCCAGCGGCAGCCATTGTGGCACCCCATCGAAAAGAGACGGGTGATTCCCCCCGAGGTGTTACAAGCAGAAGAAACTTCGTACGCTGATGGATACAGGATTGTGTATCAATCATCCTCCGGCTAGCGAGCATGCGCAAGCCATCGGAGGATGTATTTTGCTATACCGTCCGATATATACCTGCCTTCAGCGTGCGGAGTCGAGATAAGGGGACGGACAAGGGGACGTAGCTCACTTATTTCACTTGTTTTAGGATGCCCTTGGCCAGCCGGTCCGGGTCGAGACCGTGGCCGCGCAGTTCCTGAAGGCCGCGGGCTATTCCCTGGATGATCGCCACCGAGCCGACGCCGAGGAGGCTGGCCACGCGGGCGGCGGGGAGCCCCAGACGGGTCACGGCCACGGCGGCGATCGCGGCCCGCGCCCGGGACACCGGTCGGCGGCGACTCCCACCTCGAATCTCGTCGGGGTGCACCCCATAGGCCGCCGCCAGTTGGGCGACGAGGATGGGGAAGCCCCGCGCCGCCACGCCGGGACCACCCGGGGGTGGCGCTGCCTCCCGCAACACGCGCTCGACAAAGGCCCCGCTTCCCAACACCCGCTCGTCGAAGGCCCAGCGCTCCCGGCCGCGGGGGAGGGCGGCCAGCGCCTCCCAGCCCCCGGCACTGCGGCGGAGGCCGCCCCCAACGAGGTCCGGCCGGCGGCCCTGGGCCACACCGGCGGCGACGAAGGCTCGAGAGCGGCGGAGCGCCTCTCGGCGTGTCTCCGCGAACTGCCCCAGGATCTCGTCCACAGCCTGCCAGGGGCGGGGCACGCGGCCGAGCACCGCACTGTGCCCGCCCCAGGGGTACCGCTCCAGCGCCGCTAGGTCGTGCACCACCCCGGCCCGAAGGGGATTCAGGTGGATGTAGCGCGTGAGCTCGAGCAGGTAGGGCTCTTCCTCTACCACAACCGACTTGTAGCGATTCTGGAAGAGGTGGCCGCGCCGGTGGTGGCGCCGATTAAAGGCCCCCGCATAGCCCGTGAGGAGGGAGCGCATGGCTCTGGCGAGCGGGGCTCGCCCGGTCCGGACCAGGAGGTGGGCGTGGTTGGGCAGTAGGGCCCAAGCGTAGACTGTCACCGCCCCCGCCTGGGCCTGGGCGGCAAGGCGACTGACGAAGTCCGCGCGGTCCCGATCGTCGCGGAAGATGGGACGGCCCTCTATCCCCCGCACCATGACGTGGTGCAGGGTCCCGGGGGCATCGAGGCGTGGGCCGCGGGGCATGGCGGCACTCTAGCCTGAACCCCAAGCGCATGGCAAGAGAGAAGCAGGGCCGAAAGGAAAAATGTAA
>Ga0315285_10001189_pt1 | contig 27233 bp, 26 predicted proteins | sample YL17G09_36_MG_FD_203698 | JGI IMG/M metagenome (GOLD analysis project Ga0315285, IMG submission 203698) | Sediment microbial communities from Yellowstone Lake, YNP, Wyoming, USA - YL17G09_36 | ecosystem: Environmental > Aquatic > Freshwater > Lake > Sediment | place: USA: Wyoming | collected... | reverse complement strand
GCCAAATCTTCGGAAAATAGCACCTCGCACTTTGCACTTTCTGCGGCTGCGACGCTCAATGCGTCCCAGAAAGAAACCTTGTTCTGCACACTGATCTGATATCGATAGCCTCATTAATCAAATCCTTCGAAACGGTCACTACTTCCATGTTTACCAACCTGTGCAGGATGCCTTTCGCGAGAACCGGATCCACTTTCAGCTTGCTCGTGGCGGCGACAGAGAACTCCTGCAGCACCTGCGTTGAGATGACCGCCTCGCCTTTGCCTGCTGCCTCCCTTGCCAGGGAGCGGCAGATGACCTGTTTCTTGGGGAACCTCTTGTCCAGTTGATAGACCAGAATGCTCGTGTCGAAGAAGACCTTCGACACGGTACAGATCCTCCCGCTTCCACGTCTTGGAGTCGGCGCGGATTTTCGCTCTATCCTTAAGTGCGAACGTCTCATCGATCCAGTTTCCCGATTCTTTGGAGACGGTCTGGCGCAAGAGCTTTCGTACCAGTGAGTTGAGGGTCAGATCATGCTTGCGGGCGTACTCTCTGCCGGCCTTAATCGTTTCTTCATTAAAAAAGTTGCACACTTATACACTCCCCATCATGGGCGTTCCGGGGTACGTCGCTGCTGCATGCCGAGGCTCACTCAGGTGCAAAGGGACCCTTCGCAGCTCTTCTTGCACAGGCTGGGCTGTGGCGCTTGAAATCCTTTCCGATCACATACTTGATTTCCCGCCAGTATGTCGGTACATTATCGACATACTGGCTTAAAATTGCCTTTTCCGGAGACCGCACCTGCCGAGTTTGACTACATCTACCTCATGGAAGCCCTCAAGGGGCTGGCGCAACCGCGAGATCGCGTAACGGCGCTGCTTCGCAAGCGGCAGATCCTGAGGGTAAAGAAGGGTCTCTACGTCAGGAATGACCGCAACGAGCCCTTCTCGCGCGAGATCCTTGCGAATCTCGTCTACGGCCCCTCCTATCTGTCGCTCGAGTACGCCCTCGGCTATCACGGCCTGACTCCCGAGGCCGTCCAGACTGCAACCTCGGTCACGACACAAAAGAACAAGATATTCGAGACGCCGGTGGGGCGATTTGAGTATCGGCATCTTCCCCTGCAATTCTACCCGTACGGAATAGAGCGCATCGAGCTCGGCGAAAACCGGGGATTCCTCATCGCTTGCCCGGAAAAAGCCCTCTTCGACACTCTCTACTTGAGGACACCAAATCTCCCTGCGGCTGAGATCGAAGCGCACCTATTCGAAAACCTCAGAGTTGACGAGGGTGAGTTTTCGAGGCTTGCGTTCGACCGGATTGAAGGGGCACTTTCAAGGTGCTCGCGCGCCTCGATCGTTGCGTTGCGGGCCTTCCTGAAGAAAAGAAGCGGCAATGGCTGACATTCTCACGGATCTTATCGAAAAGCGTCACCCCCTCAGTTTCGATGAATACGACCGAGCGCTGCGAGAGGTCATCCAGGAAATCATGCTCCTCGCGCTGTGGCGCGCAAAGTTCCTTGAACGGGCTGCTTTCTACGGCGGCACGGCGCTCCGGATTCTCCATGGCCTCGACAGGTTCTCCGAAGATCTGGATTTTTCGCTTCTTGGAGCCGACCCGCACTTTCAGCTTGAGACCTATTTCGATGCAGTCAATCGGGAGCTCGTCGCTTTCGGCCTCGAGCCAACGATGGAACATCGCAAAGAGACCGGGCCTGTCGAATCCGCTTTCGCCAAAATGAACACACTTCAATCCCTGATTGCAGTCGGTGTCTCCGAGCGAATCCGGCGCTCGGTGCCCCCCAATCGGCTCGTCAAGGTCAAGTTTGAGGTGGACATCGATCCGCCTGGTTCGTTTGCAACGGAGGCGAGGTACGTTCTTGAACCCGTCCCTTTTGCAGTAAGAGCCTTCGCGCCCAAAAGCCTTTTCGCGGGCAAGGTTCATACTCTGCACCGCGCGAAGGGCCGCGACTGGTACGATTTCGTGTTCTTCGTCTCTCGCGGAGTCCCGCTTGACGTGCGACATCTCGAAGCCCGGCTGCACAAGTCAGGACACTGGACGGGCGGCACGCTCAAGGTCGCCGGGGTCCAAGGAATGATCGGTGATGCGATTGAAAAGGTGGATCTGGATGCCGCGAAGGAAGAGGTGCGCCGTTTCCTCGTTGATCCCCGCGCCGTCGATGTGTGGTCCAAGGATTTCTTCCGGGACGTCGCAGGGCGAATCCGCATTGCGTGAACCTGCTGCGCCGCGATCCGCCGTGTCAGGGCCGGATTCCCAGCCGCCTGATCTCCGTGCTCAAAGAGGAGTACGGCGACAAGGTGAGGTTGACTCCCGGCAAGAATCTGCGGATCTATCGCCAGAACATGAGCATGACTCAGAGCCAGTTGGGCAAGTTGCCTGGCAATGTCCCGAAGCAGTTCATTTCGAACCCGGAAAACGGTGTTCGGCCAATCAGCAAGAAGATTGCTCTGAAACTTGCCAGTATCTTTGACGTTTCGGTTGCGAGGTTCATCGGCTAGGATTGCTGATTTCGAAGGGCATCCTGCGCATCTTCTTGACTTCCAGTTTCCCTTCGTGGTATCGTAGGGGCAGCATTTCCAGGCGATTTCAAGAGGAGAAAAACGAGCATGTCAGGCCATAGCAAATGGCAAACAATCAAGCACAAGAAGGGGGCCGCGGACGCCAAACGCGGCCAGATGTTCACCAAGTTGATCAAAGAGATCAGCATCTCCGCCCGGCTGGGCGGAGGCGATCCCGAGGCCAACCCGCGCCTGCGCACCGTCATCCTCAAGGCCAAGGCCGGCAACATGCCCAGGGACAACATCGACAGGGCGATCAAGAAGGGCACCGGCGAGCTGGAGGGGGTGAGCTACGAGGAGATCTTCTACGAAGCCTACGGCCCGGGCGGGGTCGCGCTTCTCATCGACATCCTCACCGACAACAAGAACCGCGCGGCTGCCGAGATCAGGAACCTGCTGAACAAGGGCGGGGGGAACCTCGGCACGGCGGGCAGCGTCGCATACCTCTTCAAGCGCAAGGGCCTGATCAACTACGACCCGTCCAAGTACAAGGAGGACGACATCCTCGCGGTGGCCATCGACGCGGGAGCCGAGGACGTGACGAGCGACGCGGACAGCATCGAAGTGACGACGAACCCCGAGGATTTCGAGGCCGTGCTGAAGGCGATGGAGGCCAAGGGCTTCGCGCACACGATGGCCGAGATCGTGCGGGTGGCCGACACCACCGTCACCCTGGACAACGACAAGACGCAGAAAGCCCTCAAGCTCGTGGAGCACCTCGAGGACCACGAGGATGTTCAGAACGTCGCGACGAATCTGGAGATCCCCGCCGGATTTGTCATGAGTGAATGAGGACGCTGATCGGGATCGATCCGGGCCTCGCCGCGACGGGCTGGGGTGTCGTGCGCTTCGACGGCTCCCGCTTCCGCCACGTGGCGCACGGAGTGATCAAGACCGACCCCGGCGATCCTCTTCCCGCGCGGCTTCTGGCAATTCACACCGAGATTCGGAAAGTCCTCCGGAAGTTCTCCCCGACGGAAGCGGGGGTCGAGGAGTTGTATTTCTCGAAAAACATCACGAGCGGGATGCATGTCGCTCATGCGCGGGGCGTCGTGCTTCTCGCTCTGGGTCAGAAGGACATTCCCGTGGGCTCCTACACGCCCCAGCAGGTCAAGCTGGCGGTGATCGGGAATGGCAGGGCCGAGAAGGACCAGGTCCAGCGGCTGGTTGCCGTCCTTCTGGGCCTCGATTCGGTTCCCGGGCCCGACCATGCGGCCGACGCCCTGGCTGTCGCCATCTGCCACGCAAACAGGTCGTATCTCCATGTTCAACAGCCTGAACGGTGAGATCACCTGGAAAGGGGAGGAGAAGCTCTGCCTGCTCACGGGCGGGGTGGAGTGGGAGCTCGTCATCTCCCGCAAGGCAGCCGAGCGCCTTCCGCCCGTCGGCAAGAACGCCCGCGTCTACACGCACTTGCTGCACCGTGAGGATGCGATGCGCCTGTACGGCTTCTCGGACCAGGCCGAGCGGGCGCTCTTCCTCGATCTGCAGAAGGTCGACGGGGTGGGGCCCCGTGGGGCCATGAAGATCCTCTCGGGCATCGACAGGGAACGATTCGTCCAAGCGCTCGACCGCGACGACGTCGAGGAGCTCTCGGGCCTGCCGGGCATCGGCAAGAAGACCGCCCAGAAGATCATCCTCACCCTGAAGGGAAAGCTCACCACGGGGGATGAGTCCTTGGGCAGGTCAGCCGAAGAGGACATCACGGTCGCCCTGGTCGGCATGGGCTTCGACAGGAAGACCGCGAAAGCCGCGGTCGCCTCTGCGCTGAAAGCCCTGGCCGGAAACGACGCCAAGGGCGAGGAGCTGGAGCGGGAGCTGTTCCGCCGGGCGGTGGCCATCGCGGGCGGTGAGGAGTCCAGGAAATGAAGGATCGCGACAGGATCGACGCCGCGCGGGTGTCGAGCCCGGGCTTCGACGAGACCCAGGACAGGGAGGAGCTGACGCTCCGCCCGCGCCTGCTCGCGGATTTCGTCGGCCAGGAGAAGCTCAAGTCGAACCTCGCGGTCTACATCGAGGCTGCCCGGCAGCGCGGCGAGCACCTCGACCACGTGTTTCTCTCGGGCCCACCGGGTCTGGGCAAGACAACCCTCGCCGCGATCGTGGCCAACGAGCTGGGCGTGCAATTCCGCGCCACCTCGGCCCCGGCCCTCGAGAAGCCCGGCGACCTGGCCGCGATCCTCACGAGCATCGGCGAGAGGAATATCTTCTTCATCGACGAGATCCACAGGCTGAAACCCGTGGTGGAGGAGATGCTGTACTCGGCCATGGAGGACTTCGAAATCGACGTGGTGATCGGGCAGGGCCCCGGGGCGCGCACGATCAAGATACCGCTGCCTCCGTTCACCCTCGTGGGCGCCACGACAAAGACGGGCCTCGTCTCCAGTCCCCTGTACTCGCGCTTCGGCATTCCCATGCGCCTGGACTTCTACGAGCCGGCGGACATCCGCAGGATCGTCTTCCGCTCAGCGGGCATCTTCGGGGTGGCCATCGAGGAGGACGCGGCGGACCTCGTTTCCCGTTGCGCCCGGGGCACCCCGAGGATCGCCAACAGGATCCTGCGCCGCATGCGCGACTTCGCCCAGGTCTGGGGCAAGGGCGTGATCGACAGGCCCATCGTGGTCCGAGGCCTGGAATCCCTCGAAATCGACGCAAAGGGGCTGGACAAGCTGGACAGGGAGATCCTGAGGACACTGGTTGAGAAGTATTCAGGCGGTCCCGTTGGATCGGAGACCATCGCGATCTCGATCGGCGAGGCGGTGGATACCCTCGAGGACGTCTACGAGCCCTTCCTGATCCAGATCGGGTTCCTCAAGCGCACGCCGAGAGGAAGGGTCGCGACCGACGGCGCCTACGATCACCTCGGCATCCGCCGGACCGGAAGTGAAAACCAGCGCATTCTCCTTTGACCTCCCCGAAGACCTGATCGCCCAGCAGCCCCTGCCCGACCGCGAAAGCGCCAGGCTTCTCGTGCTCGATCGCGCCACGGGCGGCACTACGGACAGCTCCGTGCGGGACCTCCCCCGGTGGATCGAGCCCGGCACTCTGGTCGTGCTCAACGACACTCGCGTGCGCAAGGCGAGGCTCTTTGCCGAGAGCGCGGGGGGCGGGTCGGTGGAGTTCCTCTTGCTGGAGGAGCGCGGCCCTGGGCTCTGGGAAGCCTTGGCTGGCAGAACGAGGCGCATGAAGCCCGGGAAGGCCTACACGTTTCCGGGCGGCGTGCGGGGGAGGGTCGAGGAGCTTGTCCAGGGCGACACGCACCTTGTGCGCTTCGACCCACCCATCGACGAGGCCTACCTCGAGCGCCACGGCCACGTGCCCCTGCCGCCCTATATCCACAGGCCCGACGCTCCCGCCGATCAGGAACGCTACCAGACCGTTTTCTCCCGGGTGATGGGCTCTGCCGCTGCGCCAACCGCGGGCCTGCATTTCACCCCCCACCTGCTCGACACGCTGCGGGGGAGCGGGGCTGATGTGGCCTGCGTCACCCTGCACGTCGGCCTTGGCACCTTCCTTCCCATCCGCGCGGAAAATATCGAGGATCACGTGATGCACGAGGAGCGCTTCGCGATCCCCGGGAGGACGAAGGAGCTCGTCGACCGGGCTGTCCGGGCGTCCCGCCCCGTGCTCGCCGTTGGCACGACTGTCGTTCGCACTCTCGAATCGGCGTGGGCGGAGGAGGGGCTGCGCGAAGGGGAGGGCAGGACTCGCGCCTACATCACCCCGGGGCACACGTTCCGCGTTGTGAACAAGCTTTTCACCAACTTCCACACCCCAGGCTCCAGCTTGCTCGTTCTGGTGAGCGCATTTGCGGGACGGGAGCGGGTTCTCGCGGCCTACGCGCAAGCAGTGGTGAAAAAGTACCGTTTCTTCAGCTATGGGGACGCGATGCTGATCAGGTGAGGGAGTGTTGACGAATATGCCTGAAATGTGCATACTGATGCATATGAGGACGACGTTGAACATCGATCCGAGGCTCGTTGAGGAAGCAGCCAGGCTCACCGGGATTTCCGAAAAGACCTCGCTCGTGAGGATGGGGCTTGAAGCCCTCATCGCCCGAGCGAGCGCCCGGCGGCTGGCGGACCTCGGTGGGACCGAACCGGCGCTCGCGCCCATTCCGAGAAGGCGGCCGGGAAAGTCCCGATGATTCTGGTTGACACCTCGGTCTGGATCGATCACCTGCGAAAGGGCAACGAGCGCTTGAAGTCCCTGCTTCTCTCCGACGAAGTGCTCTCACACCCGTTTGTCGTCGGCGAGCTGGCATGCGGGGACCTTCGGAAGCGCTCCGCCATTCTCAAGTTTCTCCAAGAGCTGCCCGTTGCGCTGGTGGCCGACCACCAGGAAGTGCTCAGCCTGCTCGAGAAGGAGCGGTTGTACGGATGCGGAATTGGCTGGGTTGACGCGCACCTGCTCGCTTCCGCGAGGCTTTCCGGCGCCCGGATGTGGACCCTGGACGCGTCTCTCTCCAGGGTGGCCGCATCGCTGAACATCTCCTGAACGATAGTGGGTCCACGCAGTGTCGCCCAGAATGATTGACCGCAGAGCTGAGAGCACGAAAAAGAGAACGACAATCGTTTTTCAGGCCAACCTTCACCGTGCGCGCAAGCCTGGCGGAAGACGTCGCGGACCTTGAGGCATTCGACGCGAGGGAGAGCGAGGTGAATCTCGCTTTCGCCGGGGTTCGCAAAGACTTGCGCAGGTGTTGCCGGCTATGATCTCGTCAGCGGATCACCCGCGGCGAAGAGGTAATGGTCGCAGAACCCGCATCTCCTACTTGATGGTTTCCGCAAGGTGCATGTCGTTCCTGATCATCAGTATGTGGTGGCGTCCATCTTCTGGAAGGTCTCGCGCACCCGGGCCAGACGCGCGAGCTGCTCGTCGATGATCTCGCGGTAGTCGAGGTCGCCTGTCTCGATGCGGAAGCTCTCGTCCTCCCACTCCTGGATCTGCTCGAGGTGCACGCTGCGCATCCCCCAGGCCTGCGCCGACCACTTGCGCGCCTGCTCCCAGTACCCGTAGGCGACCTTGTAGACCTGCTCCGCGGTCTGCAGACTTTCCAGGTTCTGCCTCTTCCACGGGTAGTTGTAGAAGTAGGCCACCATCTTGTCGTACTTGCCGCCAAGGGTCAGGTAGAGGTAGATCAGCTTGACGTTCACGTGCATGTAGAACAGGTACCTGTAGCGCTCCCACTCCGTCTTGTCCTTGATCGTGGCCAGGGCGTACAGCGGGTTGGCGAAGGGGGCGAAGTCGGACTTCAGAGCCAGCTCCAGGTAGTGGATGCTCTCCATCGTGTCATCGGGATAGTGGTAGAAGTGCTCGTGGTACAGCCTGTAGTACTGCTCGGCGTAGAGGATGCGGTAGGCCGAGACAGGTGCCGCGCAGGCGGCGAGCAGGGCGAGGAGGAGGAGGGCTCTCTTCACACTTCCTGTATCGGCATGCCGGCGACCATAGTCCATATCTCCCCGTGAATGAGACCCGCGGGCCTGTCCCCCGCGATGCGCTCGATGCGCATGCCCGCGCCGCGGAACCGCTCGATCGCCTTGAGGTATTCCGCGCGGACCCGGGACTGAAAAGCGAAACCGTCGTACAGCTCGGCGCTGCTCCTCCTCGCCAGGCGCTCCTGGCAGACCTCGGCGGGCGTGTCGAGGAAAACGAGGAGCTGGGGCAGGGGAAAGCCCGAGTTCAGGGAGAGGACATAGGCCGGGTCGCACTCCTGGGACTGGTAGGCCAGGCTGGAGAACAGGTAGCGGTCGCAGATCACGATCTCGCCCCGCCTGGTGCGCTCCGCGATGCCCGTCCCCGGCGCGAACAGGTGCTCGTTCCTGTCGGCGGCGAAGAGCAGCGCCACGGTGCGGGGGTGTGCGGGGACCTTGCGATGGAGGATGGAGCGGATGAGGCTCCCGACTGGGCCGTCGGTCGGTTCCCAGGTCGTACAGTACGGCCTGCCTTCCCGCTCGAGCCTCTCGGCGAGGAGCTTCATCTGCGTGGTCGTGCCGGACCCGTCGAGCCCTTCCAGCACCACGAACCTTTGGAGTATAGTGGGTTCCACCGGCGTAGATTCTAATGAGAACGGCACGCTTTGTCATGATCATCCTGCTCATCGCGGCGGCAGCGGCGGCGAGCGCTCAAGACGCCGCAAGCGCGGGCAACGCCGCGGGCGGCCAGGCTTCCGCCTCGATCGACCAGGACATCACCCTTGTCGGCAGGGACGAGGCGGAGCTGGCGATGCCCGGTCCGTGGGAGCCCGCCCCCTTCGCCTTTCCGATCCTCGACCTGCGGCGGCCGGCCACCCCGCTCGCGCCCCCGATCCTGCCCCCGTCGGGCGACTGGCGCGATTACGCGCAGCAGGCGGGTTATACTTATGTCGGATGCACCGGTGCCCCCGCCGGGGCACCCCATCCGCGGAACGGAGACTCACAGTGTTCGACCTGATCAGGCAGGGCGGTCCGGTCATGGCGCCCATCATCCTCATCTCACTCGCCGCCGTCGGGCTCATCATCGAGCGCGCCATCGCCTTCGGCCGGGCCCGGGAGAAGCGGGCGGACATCGGCGCGTGGGTGATCGAGCGGATGGAACGGGGCGCCACGAGCGAGCTGGCCGCCGAGCTGGCCGGCAGCCCCTCCCCCGAGGCGCGGGTGCTCCTTGAGGGGGTGAAGGGCAGGAACCTGCCGTCGGGCGAGCGGGAGCTCCGCATGCAGGCCTGCGCCCTGCGCGAGATCGGCGCGCTCGAGAAGAACGTGTCGTACCTCTCCTCAGTGGCCAACATCGAGACGCTGCTCGGTCTGCTCGGAACGGTCACCGGCATGATCCGCTCGTTCATCAGCCTGCGGCTGTCGGGGGTCGCCGATCCCGCCGTTCTCGCGGGAGGGATCGCGGAGGCTCTGATCACCACTGCGGCCGGACTCACCATCGCCATCCCGTCGCTGGTCGCGTTCCACGTGTTCCGTCAGATCATCGACCGTACGACCTCGCGCATCGAGATGGCCTCAACCGACCTGCAGGTCTTCCTGGCGAGGAGACGGGGGCTCGCGTGAAGCTGCCGCGGAAATGGAGGGATGACGGGGGCATCATCATGACGCCCCTCATCGACATGGTCTTCCTCACCCTGATCTTCTTCATGGTGAACGCCACGCTGTCGATCAATCCCGCCATCCGCGTCGACCTGCCCAGGGCCCGCACGTCGCTGGGCGCGATCAGCGAGGAGATCGTGGTGAGCGTCCGCGCGGACGGGAGCCTGTACATCGGCGAGCGGATGGTCAGCGACGCGGATTTCGGCCTGGAGCTGCGGCGCGAGATGGCGCGGGTGGGCAAGCGCAGCATCCTCCTGCAGGGCGAGCGCACCATCTCGTACGAGAAGCTGATAGAGGTGATGGACCAGGCGAAGCTCGCGGGCGTCGGCCGAATCTCGCTCGCAACAACGAGGAAGACCTCGCCGTGACCAGCATTCTTCGCAGGGGCATGCCCTGGATCATATCTGCCTTCCTGCACCTCCTCGTCATTCTCATTCCCGCGCGCCTTTGGACCCTCGCCGGTCCGCGGCAGGAGCAGAGGCGGATCGAGCTGGTCTTCGACCAGCCCGCCCCCCGGTCGGCTGCCGCAGGCTACGGCCTTCCCGCGCGCGACCTTGCGGCGCTGCCCGCCGATGCCGCCCCCGCGCTGCCCCGATCCGCGGCGCCCGCGCTGGATTCCATCGGCGTGCCCTTCGACGGCAGGCCCCTGGAGGCTCCCGCGGCCGACGCCGCCCTTTTCCCCTCGCCGCGCGACGTGCTCGCCGACCTGCCCGGCCCTTCTGCTATGGAAGGCTCGGCGGCCCTCGCCGCGCCCGCCCGCGACCCCGCTCTCACCGCGCTTCCCGCTTCGGGGGCGCGGATCGGATGGGAAGGGGCTGCCCGGAAGCTGATCCGCAGGCGCGACCCGCAGTTCCCCCGCATCCTGAGCGCCACGGGGCAGGAGGTGGAATGCGTGGCGCGCATCACGGTCTCGCCCTCGGGCACCGTGACCCGGGTCGACATGGTGAAGAGCTCGGGGTACACGGAGATCGACGCGAGCATCGAGGGGGCCCTGCGCGACTACCTGTTCTCGAAGGTCGAGGGCAAGCAGAACGCGGTCGGGACGGTGAACTTCCGCTTCCGTCTGGAGAAAAGAGATTGAGAAAGCTGCTTCCGCTCATCGCGGCCTCCCTTGCCGCGGTTCTCCTCGTGGGTCTCGCCTGGACGCTCGCCTCGGTGCTCAACAGGCAGATCTCGCTGCGGATGGCGGAGCTGAAGGCGAGGAGCATGGACGCCCTGGAAGCCTTCATCGGCCGGCCGATCAGCTACCAGAGCATCTCCCCCTCCTTCCTGCGCTACCTGGAGATCCGCGACCTCACTGTTTACGAGAGCGGCGGCACGGGAAGGGCGCTGCTCACGGTCAATCGCCTGCGGATGTACTACAGCCTCGCGCGGCTGCTGGCCCGACGGGACCCCGTGGAAGCGCTGAGCGAGATCAGGATCGTGAACTCGCGCTTCGCCCTCGACGTCGACAGGGACAAGGATCTCGTCGATCTCGCCTCCCGGCTCATGCGGGGCGGCCCCGGCGGTGACAGGCTGAGGGCCAGGCTCACCGGCGCCAACGTGGGCCTCTCGGTCGCCTCTCGCGACGGCACCTTTGCGCTGTCGGGGCTCTTTTTCGAAGTGGCGGCGCAGAAGGATGTCATCGATGTGTCCCTGCGGGGCGACTGCGGAGGCTCCCTGCCGACGGGGTTCTCGTTCACCTCGTCGGTGAAGGCGGCGGGAAAGCTGGGCAGGGGGTTCGACTGGTCCGACATGACCGTGCGCGTGTTCTCATTCGCCTCTTCGGCCTTCACCACGGGCAGGCAGACGCTCCAGCTGGTCTGGAAAGGACCCCAGCTCAGCCTGAGCAAGATCCAGGACCGCTCCCCGATCGACCTGCGCCTGGCGGCCGATCTGGACCGCCGAGAGCTCACCGTTTCGTTCAAGACCGACAAGTTCCGGCCCGACAGGCTCTTCAGCCTTTCCGGCGGGCTCGCGCGCTACAACAAGTGGCTCGCCGCTCCCATGACGGCGTCGGGGAGCGCCACCTACGATCTGAATGACCGATCTCTCAGCTACGGGGCGGAGCTCTCTGCGCTGTTCACTGACCAACTGCCTGTCCACGATGTCTGGCTCACCTCGCGTCTGCACGGGACGCAAAGGCAGGCGTGGTTCGCGCCCCTGCACATGGACTCCCCGTCGGGTTCGCTGGACTTCGTCGGCAACCTGCTTCTCGACAACTTCTACCCCGAAGGGCTGCTCACCCTGGTGGACGTCGAAGCCACTCAGGGCGAGAAGGTGAACGCGACCGTCTCGATCGAGCGCATCCAGGGCAGGCTCGCAATCCAGGGGAAGGGCCTTGCGATCGGCTCGATCGGCTTCGACCTGGTAGAGGCATCCCTGTCCCCCGCGAAGGACAGCTTCCAGTTCGCCGTCAGGACCGCGTTCACGGGCGCGCACGACAATCTGCTCGAGGCGACCGGGACCGTCGCGAAGGGCACAGCCTCGATCGCCGCTTCGCTGCGCGACGTTCCCCCCGAGCAGCTGTACAGGCTCGCGGTCGGGGCCGGCATCTTCGCCGGCGAGCGCAAGGATGTGAGGGCGTTCCTCGGGCCCTTCGCTCTCACGGCCGATCTTCACGCCACGACGGATCTGAAGACCTTCTCCCTCTCCAGCCCGAAGCTCAGCGTGACCCGCTGGGATGAGCCGGGGACGCGGCTCTCGGCGGCGCTCGAGATGAGTCCGGACCATCTGGCCGTGACCGGGCTTGACGGAGCGTGGCGCGGCATCGCGGTCCAGGGCGACATCGCGAGCCGCTTGGAAGAGGCCGGGGGAAGGATCAGCTTCTCATCCGACATGCGCATCCAGGCCACTCCCTATTCCCTGAAGGGGACCTACTCCGATGCGGAAGGGCTCTCGATCAAGGGCGCGTACGGCCTCCTCCTCACGGCCGCCCGCACGCCCGCCGGGAGCCTCACGGTGAAGGCCCGGGCCGAGCGCATGCCCGTGCCGCTGCCCGGGCGGTCGCAGATCGTGTCGTTCGAAGCGCAGGGCTTCTTCCCTCCCGACGGGCGATGGGCCCTGGAGTCGCCGTCCCTTGTTCTGTACGACCTTCCGCTCCTGCGGTCGGTTTCGAATCACACCGAGGTCTTGCTGCGCCTCGCCCCCGGCCGGGCTGAGCTTCAGCGGATCCGGTTCTCGGACGGTTTTTCGACGCTCGAAGGCAGTGGGGGCGCCGATATCGCACTCGGCGTCGATCCCTTCGAGCCCGGTTTCCTCGAGGCGCTCTCGATCCAGGCCCGCGCGACCCTCGCCTCGATAGGATCGGCGGAAGCCTATTCGCTGAAGGGGAGCCTGGAAAAAGGCTCTCTGGCGGTCAACGTCGATCTCGCCGGCTCTCCCCTTGCCCGGATCGGGACTTTCGCCGTCAAGGGCTCGCTCTCGGGCAGCGGGACGGTGGTCGGGCAGCTCTCGGCGCCTGTCGCGGATTTCGCGCTGAGCCTGAAAGATGGCAAGCTGGGAACCGACGCCCTCTGGGCATCCGCGCGTGTGCGCCTCTCTGACGGGGCGCTCGCGATCAGGGACCTTGCCGCCCGCTACGTCGGGCACACGCTGAGCAGCGGCTCCGGCAGCCTCGAGCTGGCGAAGGGAACTTTCGCGCTCTCTGCACTGTACCGCGGCGAATGGTTCTCCGACACCGTGCGCTTCTCCGCCGGGCTGCAGGGGACCTTCTCCGGCAGGAGCTGGGATGCCTTCGCCCCGCAGCCTTTCGCGCAGGATATCTCCGGCAGGCTCTCGCTCGCCGGCATCACGGTGAACGCAACGGCAATGCCCTCCTGGGGGGTCGCTCTGAGAACGGAGCGCGGCGCGATGCGCTTCGACGGGGGGCCGGGCAGCGCGATCCACGGCACCCTCGACTCCGACATGTCCTTCCGTCTTTCCACGGGGAGCCCCCTTCCCGTCGCCTCCAAGGCGGAGGGGCGGTTCGTCGGGGATCGCCTGGTTTCGACGATCGACGTTGCCTCCATCGACATGCGCGTGCTCAACGCGATGCTCAAGAGCCCGATCATCTCGTTCACCTCCGGTGTCGCCTCGGGCAGGGTCGCGATCGACGGCCCCGTGAACGATCCCGACTACCTCGGCAGCCTCGATCTGATCGGCGGCGGCCTGCTGTGCAGGATGTACTCCCCCGACGAGGCGGGCCCTATCAGCACGCGCATCACCTTCGACCGCAAGATCTTCCGCACCGGCAGGGTCGTGGCCTCCGTGGGAGGGGCGCGCATGAGCGGCCAGGCGCAGTTCACCGTCGATCACTGGGTGCCGGTTGGCTTCGACATCTCCCTGGCCACCGAGCCGGGCACCCCCGTGCGCCTGGCGGCGAGCTTCGGCAGCCTGATCGTGGACGGCAGAGGCGCGGGGCAGGCGCGCATCGTCGGCGACGAGGTCAGGACGGACGTCACCGGCAGCCTCGTGGTCAGCGATTGCCGCATCACCCTCGGCCCGTACCCGGGAGGGGAGTTCGTCCCCGAGGACCCCCCGACCTTCGTCACCTTCACCGCCGAAACGGGCAAGCGCGTCGAATTCTCCTGGCCCTCCGAGGCCTTCCCCGTCGTGCGCACGACGGCCAGCCCGGGGGGGAAGGTAGCGATCACCTATAGGGGGGACACCGGCGGCTACACGGTGAAGGGATCGACGGGGGTGCTGGGCGGCGAGATCTTCTACTTCGACCGCAGCTTCATAGTGAAGAGCGGGACGATCGCCTTTGACGAGTCCGAGAAGGCCTTCGACCCCCGCATCACCGCGCGCGCGGAGGTGCGGGAGTGGGACCCCCGCTCAAGCGAGGAGGTGAAGATCTACCTCGACGCGGACAGCAGGCTGAGCGCGTTCTCGCCCCGGTTCAGCTCCGACCCTCCCCGCACCGACGTTGACATCCTCGCCATGATCGGGGCGCCGATCTTCGGGCGCGCGGAGGAGCAGGGCCTGGGCATGTCCGCTCTGATGCTGTCGAGCGACATCCTGTCGCAGTTCGGCCTCCTCCGTCCCTTCGAGCGCAAGGTGCGCGAGCTGCTGAACCTGGACATGTTCTCGATCCGCACGCAGCTGATCCAGAACCTGGTGGCCGAGAAGCTTTTCGGGGCGGCCGTCAATCCCCTTGACAACACGGCCGTGTCTCTTGGAAAGTATCTCGGCAACGATCTGTTCCTGGAGATGCTCGTGAGACTGCAGTCCCGGCCGACCGCGCCCGGCGAGCTCAGCCCCGCCATCGGGCTGCGCTCGGACGTGGAGCTGAACCTCGAGTGGGCGACCCCCTTCTTCCTGCTCGAGTGGAGCTTCCTCCCGCGGACCCCCGAGACCCTCTTCCTCGCGGACAACTCCCTGTCGATGAAGTGGAGGTACTCCTACTGAGGAGCGCATGCGTACAACCCAAGGAGCGTCTATGACCCGCGCCGCACGAACCCTCGCCCTCATCCTGCTTTTCGCCTCCCTCGCCGCGGCCCTCTCGGCCCAGAGCGCCAACGAGGAGGAGTGGTACATCGGAAAGCTGATCAGCGACTTCACCTTCACCGGACTCGTGACGGTGAAGGCCGACGATTTGCGGGCGATCGTGAAGCCCTACATCGGGCGCAGCTTCTCCCTCGAGTTGCTGTGGGAAGCGCAGGCGAAGCTGTTCGCGCTGGATTCATTCGAGTCGATCGAGCCCAACGCCAACCCCGCCGACGAGACGCGGGCGGCCGTCGTGATCGAGTTCGTCGTGAAGGAGCGCCCGGCCATCTCTGCCATCGAGATCTTGGGGAACACCGGGCTGCGCTCGGGGGAGATCCTGGACAAGATCGTGCTGAAGAAGGGCGACCTCACCAACCCCGGCAAGCTCAAGGCCGACGAGGAGGCGATCCGCGCCCTGTACCTCGACAAGGGGTACACCGACGTCGCGGTCACCGGCTCGACGGTGGAAGCCGAGACGCCGGGGACCGTGAAGGTCATCTTCCAGATCGTCGAGGGCCTGCCGACCACGATCCGCGAAGTGCGCTTCTCGGGCAACTCCTTCGCCTCCGAGAGCACGCTTCGAAACCTCATGAAGACCAAGCCGCAGGCCCTGTTCAACAGCGGGGTGTTCCAGGAGGCGAAGCTCGCGGAGGACACGCAGGCCATCGTGGACTACTACGGCGACCACGGGTACGTGGACGCCAAGGTCGAGCGGGTCGAGAGGACGATCGACATGCAGGAGGGGCGCCGCTCGCTGGTGCTCACCGTCTACCTCACCGAGGGGGAGCGGTGGCTCTACGGCGGGGTCGCCTTCAGCGGCAACCAGATCTTCCCCACCGATCGCCTGGCGGCGCTCGTCACGCAGAAGCAGGGCAAGCCCGTGAGCGTCAAGAAGCTCCAGGCCGACTTCCAGCGCGTGCAGGGCCTGTACTACGAGAACGGCTACATCTTCAACCCCTTCGACCTGAAGGAGAGCCGCGACGCGGCCACGCGGACGATCTCCTACACCATGGCGATCACCGAGTTCGACAAGGCCCATATCGAGAGCATCATCTTCAAGGGAAACACGAAGACCGACGACGCGGTCCTGCGCCGGGGGCTGCCCTTCCAGGAGGGGGACATCTTCAACAGGGCCAAGGTGATCGAGGGCTACCAGTACCTGGTCAACCTCCAGTACTTCAAGACCGTGCAGCCCGAGTTCCCACAGGGCTCGGCGCCCGGCCTGATGAACGTGGTGTTCAACCTCGAGGAGACCAGCACCGCGGATATCAACTTCGGCGTCGTGTTCTCGGGAGGCGATTTCCCCATTTCGGGCACCATCAAGTGGAACGAGCGCGACTTCCGCGGCATGGGCCAGACGATGGGCGTGAACCTCGAGGCCTCGCCGATCAAGCAGACGGTGGCGCTGAACTTCTACGAGCCATGGGTGCTCGGTGTGCCATGGTCCGCGGGGATCTCCCTCTCGTTCGTGCGCTCCTCTCAACGGGACGTTCTCCAAGACATCCTCGCGCCGATCTTCAGCGACGATCAAGTCGACGAAGCGGCCCCCGACCCGTACACGACCCACCAGGAATACCTGGATGCGGTTGCGGCGGGGGTGGCGATCCCCTCGCAGTACCTGATGAGGTACGACTCCTACGACCTCAGCCTCGGGCTGAACTCGGGCTACAGGTTCAAGGTCCCCTTCGGGGCGCTGGGTGTGCGGGGCTCCTGGGCGCCGCAGCTTCGCCGCATCGACTACGACACGATGACCTACAGGCCCTACGAGAAGAGCGTGCGAGACAACCAGGGCCACGTGAGCTTCATCGACAAGCTGAGCGCCTCCGTCTACGTAGACGGCAGGGATTTCTACCTGAACCCCACCAACGGCTTCTACGCCAGCCAGTCGCTGGGGTTCACGGGGGGCGTCCTGCTGGGCGACAGGCACTACATCCGCTCCGACACGGCGCTGGAGGGCTTCCTCACGCTGCTGAACATCCCGGTGTTCGAGAACTGGAATTTACAGTACGTACTGGCCGCGCACTCGGGAGTCTCCCTGATTCTGCCCCAGTTCCACGGAACCGTCGCGGGGGCCCCCTGGGAGTGGGGAACCGTGACCGATTACACGGACCTGCTGTACATCGACGGCATGACCGTGGGCAGGGGCTGGCGGCAGACCTACGGCAAGGCCCTCTGGGACAACAAGGTCGAGCTGCGCATGCCCATCGCCAAGGAAGTGCTCTGGGGCGTCACGTTCTTCGACGCCGCCGCGCTGTGGGACTCCCCCGAGGCGATGGGCCAGATGTCGCTGGACAATTTCTACTTCTCCTTCGGCATGGGGCTGCGCTTCACCATCCCGCAGTTCCCCATCCGCCTGTACCTCGGCAAGGGCTTCCGCATCCGGGACGGGCTAGTTGTGTGGAAGGACGGCGACCTGAACCTCGGCAACAACGTGTCGCTCAGCTTCATTATCTCCCTCGGCGGAGACGTTTTCTAAGGAGGTCGGCGATGAGACGGCTCTCCCTGCGCATTCCCGTCTGCGTGCTCGCCGCGGCGTTCGGCGCGGCGCTCGCCGCTCCGCTTGCGGCGCAGCAGGTGACGAAAGTGGGGATCTGCGATTTCACGAAGGTGCTCAGCACCGCCTATCGCGAATCGAAGACCGTGCGGGACTGGGAGGCAGCCAAGGCCGACTACCAGAAGGAGGTTTCGGCGACCTCGAAGGAGATCACCGACCTGGAGAGCCAGAAGCTCGACGCAGACAAGGCGGGAAACCGCGAGCTTTCCCTCTCGCTCGAAAAAAAAATCGCCGACCGCAAGCAGTACCTGGACAACTACAGGCGGGTGCGGGGCCAGGTCCTGCAGCAGCAGGCCGAGAAGGCGCTCACCGCCCAAGTGGTGCGCGACATCCTGAGCGCAATCAACCTCGTGGCCGAGCAGGAGGGCATGTCGCTGGTGTTCCGCAGCGACGGCACCTACGGGGAGTCGATCATCTTCAGGCTGCCCGAGATCGACATCACCGAGAAGGTGATCAAGGAGCTTTTCAGTAGGGCGGGCAAGACCTACACGGGCGGGGGCCAGTAGGGGGTGGGAAGGGTTCTCGCTGTCGATACCGGAACCCGCCGGGTCGGGCTGGCGATCACGGACCCCCTTGGGATGATCTGCTCCCCGTTGAAGACGATCCCCTTTGTCTCGGAAAGCGCGCTGGCGCGTTCGCTCGCCGCGCTGTGCCCCCAGATGGACGTGTCGCTCGTCGTCATCGGCCTGCCGCTCAGCGCGGACGGCTCGGAGGGGGAGGGGTGCGCGCGGGCCCGGCGCCTGCGCGACCGGCTGCTCGCCGAGGGGATCCCCTGCGAGCTGTGGGACGAGAGCTGGTCCAGCAGGGACGCGGGGGAGGCGCTCTCCGCCGCCGGCGGCAGCCGGCGCGCCAGGAAGGCGCGTCTGGACAGCGTGGCCGCATCGCTTTTCCTCCGCGACTACATCGACAGCGCTTCTCGTGGGGCTCGCCCTCCCTCCCGGCACCCCGAGGGCGCTTCGGGCGCCGAGGGCGCTCGGGGCGCCGAGGGCGCTTCGGGCGCCGAGGGCGCTTCGGGCGCCGGGGGCGCTTCGGGCGCCGAGGGCGCTTCGGGCGCCGAGGGCTGAAAGGACCGCCATGGCAGAGCCGACCCCCATGATGGCGCAGTACAGGAGGATCAAGGAGCGCTTCCCGGATTCGCTTCTGTTCTTTCGTCTCGGGGATTTCTACGAGATGTTCGAGACGGACGCCAGGGAAGCCTCCTCCCTTCTGGAGCTGACCCTCACGCAGCGCCAGGGCGTGCCGATGTGCGGCATCCCCTATCACGCGGCCGCAACCTACATCTCGCGCATCCTCGCGGCGGGGCGAAAGGTCGCCATCTGCGAACAGATGACCCCGCCGGGCAAGGGCCTGGTGAGCCGCGAGGTCATGGAGGTGATCACCCCCGGCACCGTCCTTGACGACAGCTACCTCGCCAGGGGCGAGAACAACTACCTGCTCGCGATCGGGAGGGTGGGCGAGTCGCTGGGGCTCGCCTACGCCGACCTGTCCACCGGGGAGTTCGCCGCAACCTCCTTCCCGTTCTCCGCGCGGGAGGAGAGGCTGAAGGAGGAGCTGCACAGGCTGGATCCCCGGGAGCTCATCACGCAGGAATCGCTCCTCGCCGAGGACGAGGTCACCCGCCGCCTGCTCGAGGAGCGGGAGGGCCTTCTGATCAACCGCTACCCCGACTGGAGCTTCGACCCCGACGCGTGCGCCCGGCGGCTGCAGGGGCAGTTCGCCGTCGCGAACCTGAAGGGCTTCGGCCTTCGCGAAGGCTCACCCGAGATACCGGCCGCGGGGGTCATCCTCGAGTACCTGGGCGAGACCTCCAAGCGGGCGCTCGGGCATATCCGAACGCTCAGCGTGCGCGCCGAGGCGCGCTTCGTGAGCCTGGACGAGGCCACGCAGAGGAACCTCGAGCTCCTCGCCAACCTCCAGGACGGCAGCCGCCGCTATTCGCTGCTGGAGGTGCTCGACCAGACCCGCACGTCGCTGGGCGCCCGCGCGCTGCGCCGCCGCATCCTCGCCCCCCTCAAGGACAGGGCTGCGATCGAGGAGAGGCTGGCCGCAGTGGACTCCTTCTACCGCGACCAGGTCCTCCTGTCCCGGCTGCGCCAGGCCCTGGGGAGCGTGCTCGATCTGGAGCGGCTGACTTCGCGGGTGGCGATGGACAGGGCGAACGCCAAGGATCTTCTGGCGATCAAGTCGACCCTGAAGGCCATTGGCTCGATCGGGGACCTGCTCGGCTCATCCCCGTCGCATGCCGCGCTGGCCGCGCCCCTGCGGGCCGTCGAAGAGCAGATCGCCGCCGCCGTCGATCTGCTCGACCGGGCGATCGACGAGGAGCCCTCCATCCTCCTCACTGAAGGCGGCCTCATCCGCCGCGGCTACGACGCGGAGCTGGACAGGCTGCACGGCCTGAAGGACAACGCCCGGGGCGTGCTGGACGCCTACCTTCGGGAGGAGCGCGAGGCCACGGGGATCGGCTCGCTCAAGCTGCGCTATAACCGCGTCATCGGTTACTCCTTCGAGGTCACCAAGTCCAATCTCCCCCTCGTCCCGGCGCACTTCATTCGCCGCCAGTCCCTGGTGGGCGGGGAGCGCTACACGACCGAGCGCCTTGCCGACCTGGAGAGCGAGATCAACGACGCATCCGAGCGGATCGTCGAAATCGAAAAGAGCCTGTTCCTCGAGGTGCGCGCCCGGGTCAAGCAGGGCGTGGCGTGGATGCTCGGCATCTGCGGGACCGTCGCCGAGCTCGACGTGCACCAGTCCTTCGCGTTCGCCGCGACAGTGCACGGCTACGTGAAGCCGCTCATCAGCGACGCTCCGCGCCTGTCCATCCGCGAGGGCAGGCACCCCGTCGTGGAGGCGCACCTGCCCGGGGGAGCCTTCGTGCCGAACTCCCTCGAGCTGGACGGGGAGGGGCGCTCGTTCGTCATCCTCACCGGGCCGAACATGGCGGGCAAGTCAACGTTCCTCCGCCAGGCCGCCCTGATCGTGCTCATGGCGCAGATCGGCTCGTTCGTGCCGGCCGCCGAGGCCGAGATCGGGATCGTCGATGCGGTTTTCTGCCGGGTGGGCGCCATGGACAACCTCGCGCGGGGGGAGTCGACGTTCCTCGTGGAGATGAACGAGACGGCGCACATCCTTCGCGCCGCCTCGGCGCGAAGCCTCCTGATCATGGACGAGATCGGCAGGGGCACCAGCACGCGCGACGGGCTTGCGATCGCGTGGGCTGTGGGCGCGCACATCCAGGAGCACATCAGGGCCAGGACGCTTTTTGCCACCCACTTCCACGAGCTCACGCGCATCGAGCACCCGTGCGTGGCCAACCTCTCGATGGACGTGCGCGAGAGCGACGGGGAGGTCGTGTTCCTCAAGCGGGTCAGGGAAGGTCCGTCGGACAACTCGTACGGCATCCACGTCGCAAAGCTCGCCGGCCTGCCCGCGGAGACCATCGCCGCTGCCGAGAGGATCCTATCGAAGCTGAATGCGGAAGGCGCCGCTCTGCCGTCAGCTCTGCCGTCAGCTCTGCCGTCAGCCCCGCTCGCGGTCCTGCCTGCTGTCCTGCGATCCAGGACCGCAGAGACCCAGGCTCTGCTGTTCACCCCCGAAGAGCTGATCATGAAGGATCTCCATGCCCTTCGGATCGAGGGCATGACCCCCTTGGAAGCCTTGAACAGAATCGCCCGGTGGAAGGAAGAGCTCGGCTCGCGCGGCGATGGCTGATTGGGGATTCCTCGCCCAGCTCATCTTCCCCGGCCGCTGTCTCCTGTGCGGGCAGTGGCTGCCGTTGGCGGCGGGTGACGGCGCCCCTGTCTGCGCCGAATGCCGTTCCGCCCTGACGCCGCTTTCCGGCGACAGGTGCAATGTGTGCAGCATGCCGCTTTCCTCCGAGCGCGGCATCTGCATGCGCTGCCGGGAGGCGCGCTACACCTTCGACTCGAACGTTTCTGTGTTCGCATACCGGGGAGCGGTTCGCCGGCTGATCACGCTGTACAAGTTCAGCGGGAGAACGCGCCTCTCGAAGCTTTTCGCCTCATGCCTCGCGCCCGTCATCGGCGGCAGGTTCCCGGGGAGGCCGGTGGTCCCCGTGCCGCCTCGCCCCCACCGGCGGTCGCTGGACGCAGTCGAGAGGGTCGCCCGGCTGCTGGAGCGCGACCACGGGTTTGCTCTCCTCAGATGCCTCGAGCGAACGGGCACCGTCCAGCAGAAGTCGCTCGATTTCGCGGAGCGGGCGGAGAACCTGCGGGGCAGGATCAGGGTCGGCGGGCGAGCGGGCCGTGCGAGCGTGCCGGCCGCTGCCGTGCTCCTGGATGACGTCTTCACGACTGGCGCAACGGCGGATGCCTGCTCCCGCGCGCTGCGCGAGGCGGGGTGCGTCTCCGTCTCCGTCGTCACCCTTGCCATGGATTGACAATTCCCTTCAATTCGTGTATTCTTCGAGAATAAAGAGTCGGGCCAACGACTCTTTTTTGTTGGCGGAGGCAACGTGCCCGGGTACCTCGACGCGGAGATCAGAGCGGCGATCGAACCCGTCCTTTCGGGGATGGGGTTCTCGCTGGTTGAGTTGTCGGTCGCACGGCTGAAAGGCTCCACTCGCCTCTCCGTTGTCCTGTACCGCAGGGAGGGCGTTGGAATCGACGAGTGCGCGGAGGCCTCCCGCCTGCTGCTGCCTCGCCTGGAGACCCTCGAGGGACTGGACGAGGTGAGCCTCGAGGTGAGTTCGCCCGGCATCGAGCGGCAGATCCGCAGCCCGGCGGAGTACGAGTTCTTCAAGGGCCGCGGAGTTCGAGTGCTCGCGGGAGACGAGACGGAGTGGATCGGGGGGATCATCGACGGCGTGGAAGGCGGCACCCTATGGCTGAAGCAGGGAAGGGAAAGGAAAGGGTTCGCGATTTCCAGCATCAGGAAAGCGCGACTGGACTATTCGGTGGAGATCGAGGAAGCTGAAAATGCAGTCTGAATTGTCGCAGGCGATCAAACAGCTCGTGCAGGAACGAGGGATCCCCGAGGACCTCGTCATGAAGACGGTCGAGAACTTTCTCTTCGCGGCCTACAAGAAGAAGTACGGCGTCATGGACAACGCTGTCGTTCGCTTCAGCGAGGACGGGAGCGAGGTCACGCTGTTCGCGAAGAAGAAGATCGTCCTCGAGGACGACATGGAGGACCCCGTCTACGAGATCCCCCTCGAGGAGGCCCTCGAGCTGAACGAAGAGTGCGAAGTGGGCGACGAGCTGCTGATCGAGATCAACCCGAAGGAGTTCGACAGGGTTTCGGTCCAGAGCGCGAAGCAGAAGGCACGCCAGGGCCTGCGCGAGATCCAGAAGGACACCCTGTACTCGGAGTTCATAGACAAAGTCGGCGAGATGATTATCGGCTACTACCAGCGCGAGAGGAACGGCAACATCTACGTCGACCTCGGCAAGACCGAGGGGATCCTGCCCAAGAAGTACCAGTCCCCGCGCGAGGTCTACCATCCCAACGACAGGATCAAGGCGCTGATCCACGAGGTTGTGAAGACCCCCACTGGCCTGCAGATCGTGCTCTCGCGAAACCACTCGGAGTTCGTGAAGAAGATCTTCGAGCTGGAGGTCCCCGAGATCTACGACAAGACCATCGAGGTCTTCAAGATCGTGCGCGAGCCGGGCTACCGCACCAAGATCGCGGTGCGCTCCACGCGCGAGGACGTGGATCCCGTCGGCGCGTGCGTGGGCCTGAAGGGCGTGCGCATCCAGGCCGTTGTGCGGGAGCTGGAGGGCGAGAAGATCGACATCCTGCGCTACTCGGTCGACCAGCGCACCTTCATCAAGAACGCGCTCTCGCCCGCCGAGGTCAACCAGATCATCATCCTGGACGAGGCGAAGAAGCTCGCCCTCGCCATCGTGCCCGACGCCGCCTTCTCGCTCGCGATCGGGAGGCAGGGCCTGAACGTGCGCCTGGCCAACAGGCTCACGGACTGGAACATCGACGTCAAGAGCGAGACGCAGTTCGCCGAGATGGACTTCTCGGCCGATGCCAAGCGTGCGGTCTCGGCGCTGTTCGGCGACACCGAGGAGGAGATCCAGAAGATCTCCGAGCTGCCCGGCATCGAGCCGCGCCTTGTCGAGATCCTCGAGAGGGACAAGATCACGGACATCGAGGCCCTCGTGGCGCTCACCCCCGAGCAGATGGCCGCCCTCGAGGGCATCACCCCCGAAGACGTGCAGACGCTGAACAGGATCATCGAGGAGAACGTCGAGATCGTCGAGGAGGAGCCTGAGGCAGCGGCGGAGGCGGAGGCCGCAGCGGAGCCTGCCGCCGAGGGCGCTGAGGGCGCTGAGGGCGCCGAGGGCGCTGAGGGCGCCGAGGGCGCTGAGGGCGCCGAGGGCGCCGAGGGCGCCGAGGGCGCTGAGGGCGCCGAGGGCGCTGAGGGCGCCGAGCCGGCTGAGGCTGCACCGGCAGCGGAGGCAGCCGAGGAAGTCGTGGAGGAAGAGACCTACGAGTGTCCCGAGTGCGGCACAGCGATCACTCCGGACATGGCTACTTGTCCAAACTGCGGCGTCGGTCTAACATTCGAAGACGGCGCCGAGGAAAGCGCAGCGGAGGAGCAGAGGCGGTAATGCCAGAGGAACTGGACAGCAAGAAGAAGCTCAAGACCACCCTCATCAAACACAAGAAAGAGGAGGAGACCCCCCTGTCCGTCGAGGAGGAGGCTTCTCCCGAGAAGAAGACGGTGGTGGTCAAGAAGAGGGTCGTGGTGGTGAGGAAGACGGCGGGGAAATCCGCCGAGTCTTCCGCCGAAGCCGCCGAGCGCGGGGCAGAACCCAGGCCCTCCGTGCGCGAGGCGCATCCGGGCACCCCGCATCCCCCGACAGCCCATGGCCCCGTTCGCGCGGCCGAGCTGCGTGTTGCGCGGGGAGAGCCTGCCGCCGCCGTGCAGCCCGCGCAGAGAGCGGCCGAGGCAAGGCCATCTGCGGCCGCCCCGCGCGCAGCGGCGCCGGCCCAGCACGCGGCGACACCGCATGCCGCCGCATCTCGCGCGACCGCCGCACGCGCCCCCGAGCAGCCGACCCGCGAAGGCCCCCGGATCATCCCGCCCGACAAGCGCTTCGAGCCTCGCCCATCCGTGCGGGAGTCCGTCCGCGACAAGATGCGCTTGACGCCTCACCCGTATCCGCAGCAGAGGCCCTCCGGCGGACCTCCCCGGCAGGGGATGGGCATGGGCCGGCCCGAAGGGCGTCCCCCCGCGCGCCCTGGCGCGCCCCGTCCCGGAGGCTTCCGCACGGGACCTTCCGGCTCGTCGGGCACCGAGGACAAGAAGCCCCCGGCGAAGAAGTTCTTCTCCAAGGCGAAGAAGAAGATCGAGTACCCCAAGCGCAAGCACCTGGAGTTCGAGGAGAAGAACCTCCAGGTCAAGAAGAAGACCGTTCGCCAGCTGAACCCCGTGCCCAAGGCGATCGCGATCACCGAGGGGCTCACCGTCTCGGATCTCGCCCGCAAGATGAACCTGAAGGGCTCCGACCTCATCGCCAAGCTCATGGGAATGGGCATGATGGTGACGATCAACCAGCAGATCGACTCCGACACGGCCTCGCTGCTCGCCGCCGAGTACGGCTGCAAGGTGAATGTCGTGTCGCTGTACGACGAGACGGTGATCGAGGAGGAGAACGACCGGGCCGAGGACCTGAAGCCCCGGCCGCCCATCGTCACGATCATGGGGCACGTCGACCACGGCAAGACGAAGCTGCTGGACGCCATCCGCAGCGCGAACGTGGCCGAGGGTGAGTTCGGCGGCATCACCCAGCACATCGGCGCCTACAGCGTCGACCTGCCGCAGGGGCGGATCGTGTTCCTGGACACTCCGGGCCACGAGGCGTTCACGATGATGCGGGCGCGCGGCGCCCAGGTCACCGACATCGTCGTGCTCGTCGTGTCCGCGGTGGACGGCGTCATGCCGCAGACGATCGAGGCGGTCAACCACGCCAAGCAGGCCGGCGTCCCGATCATCGTTGCGGTGAACAAGATCGACCTCCTCGAGGCCAACGTCGAGCTGGTGAAGAAGCAGCTCACCGAGCAGAGCCTCGCCCCCGAGGAGTGGGGCGGCACGACGATCTACAACGAGGTCTCCGCGCTCAAGAAGACCGGCATCAAGGAGCTGCTGGGCAGCATCCTGCTGCAGTCCGAAGTGCTCGAGCTGAAGGCGAACTACGACTGCCGCGCGTCCGGCATAGTGCTTGAGTCCCGCATCGACATGGGGCGCGGCATAGTGGCCACCGTCATCCTACAGAAGGGCACGCTGCGGGCCGGCGACTCGTTCGTCGCGGGCATCTACTCGGGGAAAGTCCGGGCCATCTTCAACGACAAGGGCCAGAAGGTGAGCGAGGCGACCCCCTCGCTTCCCGTCGAGGTCATCGGGTTCACGAGCATCCCCAACGCAAGCGACCCCTTCCAGGCGACCGACACCGAGAAGACGGCGAAGACCATCGGGAGCAAGCGCCAGGAGCTGAAAAAGCTCGAGGTGTCGAAGAACGTCAAGAAGATCACCCTGGACAACCTGTACCAGCAGATCAAGGAAGGCCAGATCCAGGAGCTGAAGATCATCATCAAGGCCGACGTGGCCGGATCCGTCGAGGCACTCAAGTTCTCGCTCCAGCGCCTGTCGACTTCGGAGGTCAAGCTCGACGTCATCCAGAGCGCGGCGGGGGCGATCAACGAGGGAGACGTCATGCTCGCCTCGGCCTCCAACGCCCTCATCGTGGGCTTCCACGTGCGCCCGAGTGCGGCGGCCCAGAGCCTCGCCGACAGGGAGAAGGTTGAGATCCGCAAGTACAACCTCATCTACGACGCCCTCGAGGACATCCGTTCGGCCATGGAGGGCATGCTGAAGCCCGAGCTGCGCGAGGAGCTGATCGGCACGATCGAGGTGCGCAACACCTTCAAGATCCCGAAGATCGGGATGATCGCGGGCTGCCAGGTCATCTCGGGCAAGGCGCGCCGCGGGGCGGACGCGCGGCTCATCCGCGAGGGCATCGAGGTGTTCAAGGGAAAGATCTCCTCGCTCAAGCGCTTCAAGGACGACGCCCGTGAGGTCGAGGAAGGCTTCGAGTGCGGCATAGGCCTCGAGAACTTCCACGAGATGGCGGTGGGCGACATAATCGAGGTCTACGAGACCAGGGAGCTCGCCAAGAAGCTCGAGGGCGGCCGCGATGGCGGAAACACGGCTCCGTCGAATTGAAAGCCTCCTGCGCGAGGAGATCTGCTCCATGATCTTCAGGGGCGAGATCAAGGACCCGCGCATCGAGAAGCTCACGACGGTGACCGAGGTGAACGTCTCGCGCGACCTGGGCCACGCGAAGGTATGGGTCTCGCGCTTCGGCGACAGGGAGGCCGTGGCCACCAGCGTCGAGGCGCTCAACCACGCCGCGGGCTACATCCAGGGAGTCCTCTCCAAGAGGGTTTCCCTGCGGACCTTCCCCCGCCTGCACTTCATCCTGGACGACTCGATGGAGAATATGTTTCGGATCGCGAAAAAGCTCCGGGAAATCTCGAGTTGACCGACGGCATCATCCTGCTCGACAAGCCCCGCGGCGTGACCTCCTTCGAGGCCCTGGGAGAGGTGAAGCGCAGGCTGGGCAACCG
>Ga0315285_10001188_pt1 | contig 27234 bp, 19 predicted proteins | sample YL17G09_36_MG_FD_203698 | JGI IMG/M metagenome (GOLD analysis project Ga0315285, IMG submission 203698) | Sediment microbial communities from Yellowstone Lake, YNP, Wyoming, USA - YL17G09_36 | ecosystem: Environmental > Aquatic > Freshwater > Lake > Sediment | place: USA: Wyoming | collected... | reverse complement strand
CAGTGCAACGTGCCGGCGCCCAACAGCGGCTTCGTCGCCGTGGCCGGAGGATGGTGGCACAGCCTAGGGCTGAAGGGCGACGGCTCCATCGTCGCCTGGGGTCAGAACGGGAACGGCCAGTGCAACGTGCCAGCGCCCAACAGCGGCTTCGTCGCCGTGGCCGCAGGTGAGACGCACAGCCTGGGGCTGCGCGCCGGCGTGTGCACCGTCGGGCTGTACAGTCCGTCCGCGGGCAACTTGTACCTGCGGAATGCCAACACCGCCGGGCCGGCCGACGCGACCTTCCGCTTCGGCCCGGCCCCGAGCTCCTGGACTCCCATCCCGGGCGACTGGGATGGGGATGCCGATGACACCATCGGTCTCTACAGCCAGACCACCGCGACCTTCTACCTGCGGAACACGAACTCCGCAGGCGCAGCCGACCTCACCTTCCGCTTCGGCCCGGCCCCGAACACTTGGCTGCCGATCGCGGGAGACTGGAATGGCGACGGCGACAACACCATCGGCCTGTACAGCGCGGCCACCGGCACTTTCTGCCTCCGCAACAGCAACAGCGCCGGGGTGGCGGATCTAACCTTCCGGTTCGGGCCTACGGGGAGCACGTGGCTGCCCATAGTGGGGGACTGGGATGGAGACGGGATAGGGACCGTCGGCCTCTACAACCCGGCCAGTGGGACGTTCTTCCTGCGGAACAGCAACGATGCCGGCCCCGCTAATGTGACCTTCCGCTTCGGCCCCACGGCCAGCAACTGGAAGCCGATCGCGGGGGACTGGGACCAGGACGGTGTTGACACGGTGGGCCTGTACAACCCCGCGACCGGGACCTTCTACCTCCGCGACTCCAACTCGGCCGGTAACGCCAACTACACCTTCCGTTACGGCCCGGCCGCCAGCACCTGGCTGCCGGTAGTCGGAGATTGGGACGGGCTGTAGCCGGCAGACGCGATGCGTTTGGCCTAGCGAGCTCCTGGAGCACCGGTCCAGGCCTGGTGTCGTGACCTGGGACGAGGCCGCGGACCCGCGCGTCGCGGCCTCGGCGGCTGGGCCATTGGGCCGATAACTGGTATTATGGGCTCAGTATTCCCTGGACTTCCGGGCCCACCTGAGCGAGTTATGTCGCCAGGAGGCCCGGCATGGCAACACCCACACGTCTCGGCTTCGAGGAGGCGACTGCGGCCTTCCTCGGCTACCTCAGCTCCTACCGCGGCTACTCGACCCACACGGTGAAGGCCTATGCGCGGGATCTGCGAGAGCTTCGCGGATTCCTGGCGCGGCGACACCGGTCGGTGAAGCGCCCCGACCAGGTGCGGCGGGAGATGGTGGTGCAGTTCGCCATCAGCCTCAAGGGCCAGGCGCCGCTCACGGTCAGGCGGAAGATCGCCGCAGTGGCTTCGTTCTACCGGTTCCTGCAAGACACCGGGCAGGTGGACATCAACCCAGCGCGCGGCTTGCCTCTGCCGAAGGTGGCGAAGGCCCTTCCCGCGGCCCTGGGCGAGGAGCAGGCGCGGGCGCTGTTGGAGGCGGCCCACACCCCCTGGCATCGCGCGATGCTGGCGCTGCTGCTCTTCGCCGGTGTGCGGCGGAGCGAGGTGACCGCGATCACGCTGCACGATCTGGACCTCGCACACGCGCACCTGCTAGTCCGTGGCAAGGGCGCCAAGCAGCGGGTGGTGCCGCTGACGCCAGTGGTGGTCGAAGCGATTCGGGAGTACCTCCCGTGCCGGCCGCAGGCCGATAGCAACCACCTCTTCGTCAGCCGCGTCGGCGGCCGGCCACTGCATGGGCGAGTGGCGGGCCGCATGCTGGACCGCGTCCTGGAAAGAGCCGACCTCGATCACGAGGGCATCGCCCCCCACCGGCTCCGCCACACCTTCGCCACCCACCTCATCCGTGCCGGCGTGGACATCCGCACCGTGCAGGAACTCCTCGGCCACGCCGACCTCCAAACCACCGCCCGCTACCTGCACTCGGACACGAGGACCAAGCAGGCGGCGGTGGGGAGGCTGTCGGAGGCGTTCGGCGGCGCGCATACCCGATCACCAGTGCCTGCCTCGTAGCGTGGCGTTCTCCGTCGGAAATGCCCTGCTAGCGGCGCCTCTTCGGGCAAGTCGAGGCCGAGACGGGCCAGACCACCACCCGCGTTCCAACCTGCGGGCAATGGGCCTTCTGGCTGGCGGTGTCACGCTCTGCCAGCGGCCCAGAGCAGGACCTAACGCCCCACTGCCCGCTACATCCCGTCCCAGTCGCCCGCGATCGGCAGCCAGGTGCTGGGCGCGGGGCCGTAGCGGAAGGTCACGTTAGCGGGGCCAGGCGCGTTGTCGTTCCGCAGATAGAACGTGCCGCTCACCGGGTTATAGAGCCCGACCGTGTCAATGCCATCCTGGTTCCAGTCCCCCGCGATCGGCTTCCACGTGCTGGCCGCGGGGCCGAAGCGGAACGTCAGGTCGGCGACGCCGGCGCTGTTGCTGTTCCGCAGGTAGAAGGTTCCGCTGGCCGGGTTGTACAGGCCAACGGTTTCTGTTCCGTTCCCATCCCAGTCCCCTACGATGGGCAGCCACGCGCTCCCCGTTGGCCCAAACCGGAAGGTCAGGTCGGCCGGGCCGGGTGTGTTGCTGTTCCGCAGGAAGAGGGTGCCGGTAGCCGCGTTGTAGAGGCCGAAGGTGCTGTGACCATCCCCGTCCCAGTCACCCGCGATCGGCATCCAGTTGTTCGGGGCTGGCCCGAACCGGAAGGTGATGTCGGCCGCGCCCGCGGAGTGAGCGTTCCGCAGGAAGAAGGTGGCGGCGGTGGGGTTGTAGAGGCCCACGGTGCCATCGCCATCGGCATCCCAATCGCCCACGAGCGGAGTCCAGTTCGCCCCCGAGGGCCCGAAGCGGTAGACCCAGTTCGCCGCCCCCGGGCTGTCATAGTTGCGGAGGTAGAAGGTAGAGGAAGAGGCGGCGTAGAGGCCGATGCTCGTCGTGGTGGGCGTCCACTCGTCCGCTCCGATATCCACGCTCGGGCCAAAGACGCGTGACTGCCCGTCCATGTCAAGCCATCCCGCCCCAACCACCGCGTCGTCGCCCGCGTCGCGGCAGGGGGAGACCGGACGAAGATGGTAGTCGTCGCCGGAGGGGTCAGTCAGACAGGGGTCCTGTGAGATGTTCCCCTCGCTTCCGGTGGGATCCGTCATGGCAGGATCGTAGTTCCAGCCAGTGTTCCCCCACGCGCAGTTGTGCCCGATGACATGTGGCTCGCCTGAGGAAACGCCCGTCGAGTTGAGGCAGATCACGTTGTTTACGAGCTCCAGGGATCCACTCCCCCCGAGGCCCTGGTGCCAGACCGCGCCGGCGTTGCCGGTGGCGGACGCATTGCCCACGATGGTGTTGCCGACCACAGAAACGGAGGACCACTGTCCCAGGGCGTACACGCCGCCTCCTGTTGCGTAGCAGTTGTTGTCGGCGATCACGTTGCCGACGATGCTGACGGAGACTCCTGTGTTCCCGGCGACATGCACTGCCCCCCCATTGTGGCTCGCCGCATTTCCAGTGATGGTGTTGTTGGCCAGTGTGAGCTCAGAGAAACCCCGGCAGGCTATCCCCCCTCCCTCCAAGGCAGCGTTCCCCACCACGCGATTCCGCGTGATGATTGGCGAGGAGGAGACGACCGCCACCCCGCCGCCGGAGTAGTCGGCGGCATTGGACGTGATCGTGTTGTTGATGATCGTGGGATACGATCCCACGCAGTAGATCCCGCCGCCGTCATCGGAGCTGCGGCCGTTGCGGATGGTGAAGCCGTCAATCCGCGCCAGCTCGCTCGGGCAGTACCACACGGTGACCACAGGGCCCTGCTGGTCAGCGTCGAGCACCGTGACATGCGCCCTCCAGTCCCGCTGCTCCAGTTGCGTCTCGGTCCCGGCAAACCCACCGTAGAGCGCGACCCCCTTCTCCAGCGTAACCGGCCCCACGTAGGTTCCGGCGGCCACCCACACCGAGTCTCCGGTTCGGGCCTCATTCACCGCCCCCTGGACGCTCGCCTTGGCTAGCTCCCACGAGGATCCATCGTTCGCGTCGCTGCCTCCAGGGGCCACGTAGAAGACGCCTGCGGGATTCGGAGTTGCCGCCGGATAGAGCGCCACCTCAGGGCAGCCATAGAGGTTGAAGGTGATGCAGTTCTTCCATTCGTCGTAGTGCGCCATGGGGCCGCGGGTCCTGAGATCACTCAGGCTGTCGCCAGCCGGCATTCGCTCCCGGATGAGTCGCTCCGCGTACTCCAGCCCGATGCCTTGGTCCATGAGAGAGTTGGCCACGTATTCGTAGGAAGATGCCGCGTTCATGTATGACGTCCGAGTAGCGGCCACCGTGGCAATGGCGCCGTGTCTGAGAAGGGAGTAGGCCAGGTTGTCGCTGTTCTCCGGTCGGCCCGTATAGCAGCTGCCCTGGTAGGTGAACGAGGGGTGGCTGTCATCCAGACTTCCCAGCCGGTAGTTGGGTATTACGTTTACGGCATACCAGTACTCCCCATGGGAGAACCAGAATACTGCTCCTGCGGGGGCCTCCGTCCAGGCCGCGATCACCGTGTCGTAGTTGCACGGCACGCTCTCCGGCGGCGGAACCAGGCCGTAGTCCTCCCAGTATACGCGGTGGTAGGCCCAGCCTTCCGGCACCAGCACCAGGTCCTTGATCGCCTCGCCGAAGATGTAGGCGGTGGGGAAATCGAGCACGCTCACGGGCAGGACGGCTCTCTTACGCCACTCTGTGTCCTCCGCCGGGGCGCTCTCGTAGGTGAGGACCTTCGCGAGAATACTATCTAGGTCTGACAGCACACCGTAGTACGGGATACGGCCTACCGCCACCTCGGCATATCGCTCCGCGCCGCCGGGGCCGTAGTCGTCGGCGAACTCGCCATACAGCCCGTCGTTGTCCAGGTCCCAGTCGCCGGTGAGTTCAGCATAGTAGTGGTCTGTGGGACACACGTCTTGCTCATAGGCAAGATCGGGTGCGGCCACCTTCATGGGAACATCGCCGCTGACCGGGTCCGGGTTTCCGATCAGCAACACATACTGGACGTTCGCTGCCAGGTAGTTCGCCCTGAGCCAGGCGCGGATGTTCTCAGCCGCGGTGTCCCCGCTGCCTCCGCCCCAGTCAGACTCCGTGGCCACCGTGACCTGGAAGCCCTGGGCCTCCTTCGCCGCGACGAAGCCCGGCAGCTGGGTCGAGTTCGTCGCGATATACGATGTCGTCAGAATCACATATCCGGGAGCGCTACCAAGTGGGCCGGCGTCACCGGAACTGCCGTAGGCCGGGGCCATCGCCTCGAAGTTGATGGCCTGTTGAGCCAGCAGCGCGCGGGCACGCTCCGCCGGTCGCCCTCGCGACCTGGCGGCCGTGAGCGATCCCGCTTCCGCAGAGTAGGTTACGACAAGCTCCGCCTGCACGAGGCGCTGCAGTTCTCCCGTCACCGGGTTGTACCGGTAGGGGAACAACGTGACTTCGGCCAGTCGGTACTCACGCAATTGAGCAGAGGTCGCAAGGCTCACCACGCTCGCCGGCTGAAAGGCGTTGCGTGAGTAGATCGCGACGTCGCGACCTCGACTGATCACGCGCCCGGCCGGATACAGCGGCTTCCCGGGTTCGTCGGCTACGAACTCAGGTGGAGCTGGCTCGACGTCCCAGGTGCCGGGAACCGCTGCCAGGACCTCACCGGTGATGCCCACTCGCACGGAGCGCGGATCGGCCTCAGGCGGGAGCAGCACGACCACGGTGTGACACGGCAGCGCCGGTTCGCCGGGGACCGGCCACAGCGGCGCGCCACTAAAGACTGCCCCCCCGGCACTGCTCTTCGACAGCGTCACCTCGCCCAGAGCGGAGGGCACGAGGGGCAGCACAAGCTGTCCTTGTTGCCTAGAGCGGCTAGCCAACCACGATCTCTCCGGGACCGCCAGTCCGTGGCCCGATGCCAACACCAGCACGAGCAAGGACAGCCCGCCTACCAGGAGACCTGGATCGCGACTACGCACACCATACATGGCCCTTCCTCTCGATGCACCGTCGTAGTGCCCGGTCGCGCAGAGGCGAGACCGACCTGCCGTTTCCCCCATGGCTCACTTCGCGGGGGTCGCTTGCAGCAGTCCCGCCGCGCTGTGGCGGCAAGCCTGCCCGGGTCCTGCCATGCCATCAATCTCTGGCGTCAGCGCTAGCGGGACAGAGGGGGTGTCGCGCCAGCTACGTCTCCGGTGTTCCCGCTCTTGTATCTTTGCGCTGTCCCCTCGGCCGTCGGTAGCGCTGCTGGCGCGCCACCAGGGTGCGGATCTGCAACGCCTTTCGCCGGGCCCGGGCCTCCCCCTCTAGACCAGACATCGTCCGGGGTGACGTTGTGCAGCGCATGGTGATAGCGCTCCCGGTTGTAGTACTTCACGAACCGGGGGATGGCCGCCGCTAGCTCGCCCGGGCTCATCCGCACCGCCGAGGCGCCGTCGTCCTTGAGGGTGGGGTGCCTGCGCTCAACCCCTGGCCGGGCAGGCTTGCTCGTGGTCTGGGGGTGACGGGAGCGGGCCCTCACACGGCGCAGCCCCAGCGTCGCCAGGTACTACTGCATGCACGTCTTCGCGGCTCAGAGCACACAGCTCCCCCACCCGCAGGCCGGTGTTGTAGAGCAGCATCAGGATGGCGCGGTCCCGCCGGCCCACTGGGGTACCAGGGGAGGGCACAGAGAGCAGGCGCTGGACTTCGGCGACGGTGAGATGCTTGGGGGCCAGCGGCGGACCCAGGCGGATGGAGCGGAGCGCCTGCGCGGGGTTGCTCTCTAACCGGCCCTCCTCCCAGAGGAAGCGGCAGAAGGAGCGGGTGGCGGCGATGGCACGGTTGATGCTGGAAGGAGATCGGCCGGCCTGCTGCTGATGGCGGAAGCACTCACGCAGGTCCGCCGGCCGCACCCGGTCCAGCGGCCCAGGCAGCGCCACCAGCAGCGCCTCCAGATCCCTGCGGTACGACCGTACCGAGTGGGCCGACCGGCCCTCCAGCGCCAGCGCCCCCAGGAACTCCTCCAGCTCCCGCTGGTTCGACTGCCGATCGTGGCGCTGCCTCCTCGCCATGCTCGCCTCCCTTCTGGACTTGGGCCAAGCTCCGATAGGTCATTGGGGCGGATGTTGGCCAGGACGTCAAGGCGTCACGAGGGCCGCCAGACGCGGCGACGGCGCCGCGAACGGCAACCGGGCGAGGGACCATGCCAGTCGGCCGCCGAAAGTGCGACACAGGCGCACCTGGCGCGCCGTTCGTGGGCGCGTGTGCGCGGCGGCATGCTGACGGCTGCAGTCCGCGGGCCGCTCGTGGCGTCTGGTGCCCCTGAGCAGTAGGCCCGCTTCCATCTGCTCCCGCCAAGCTGGTGGTCTGCTGCCCGTGGCACCACGGCCGCGCTCGCCAACACCGCGGACAGGGACACAGCGTCTCCCGGCGAAGCCAGCGGAGTTGAGTTAGTGAGAGTGTCTGTGCGAAGCTGGGGCGGCCGGATGGGGGCTCTGGCAGATGCGCTGTCGAAGTAGCCTCCGCCGCTGAACCCAGGGAGCCCACACAGATAGCGGTGAGAGAGGAGAGTGCCTCGTGGGCAAGCTGGTCGGAGCTCTGGTCGCCGTGGTGGCGGCGTGCCTCGGAGGTGGTCAGCCCGACACGCCTTCGCTACAGCCGTTCTCGGCGCAGACCAGCTACATGTCGCTGGCCGGATGCGTTCGACAGCGCACCCTCGCCCCGCAGCGGGCGCTGCTCCCGGCTCTGAACCTGAGGGGCGCCAACCTCCATGGCGCAGAACTCATGGGCACCTATCTCGCGGGCGCCTGGCTCGACAAGGCCGACCTGAGCGACGCGCACCTCGAGGGGGCCAACCTGACTGGCGCTCACTTCGAGGGGAAGTGGGGGACGAACCTCAAGGGCGCGCACCTCGCCCAGGCCATCCTCGTCTCCGCCCACCTCGATGGCGCGCACCTCACCGGGGGCGCGGATCTCACTGGTGCCAATCTTGCCGACGCGGAACTCGAGGGCGCCTACTTCACCGGCGGGAGCTGCCTCAAGGGAGCCGACCTCACCCGCGCGCACCTCGCCGGCGCGGTGCTTAGGGGAGCGGATCTGACGAAGGCGCGGCTGGACCGCGCCGACCTCCAAGGGGTAGTCCTCATGGGGGCGCGTATCACCGGAACCAACTTTGGCAGGGCTAACCTTACGCATGCTGACCTGCGAGGCACGGACCTCCGCGCTGCCCTGGGCCTCACCAGCCAGCAGATCGAAGGCGCTGAGACAGACGCCGCCACGCTCCTCCCGTCGTACCTCAACTGAGGCATCCTGTGCATGTGAGGCGAGCTTGGGATGGAGGCCGCGCGAGTGAGGCTTACAGTACCCACAGCACGACGACTGGCGATCTGGTCTCAGCTCATGGGAAGCAGGCGACAGGTGGGCCGAGGGAAGGCCGGTGCCGCTCAGGTCATCGACCACTTGGGCCGGGTACAGATCGACACCATCTCCGTGGTCGAGCGCGCCCACCATCATATCCTCTGGTCCCGATGCCCGAGCTACGACCCGCAGATGCTCCACGAGCTTCAGGCGAGAGAGCGCCGGGTCTTCGAGTACTGGTGGGGTCACACTGCCTCGTACCTACCGATGAGCGACTACCGATACTACCGTTCGCAGATGGAAGCCGCGGCGGCGGCGCCCTGGATGCAGCAGTGGCTCTCCTCGCACCGTGAGCTTGCTGACACCGTGCTCGGTCGCATCCGCGACGAAGGTCCGCTGGCCTCGGCTGACTTCGCCGACACCAGTGGGCGGAAGCGCGGCTCCTGGTGGGACTGGAAGCCGGCCAAGCATGCACTCGAGATGCTGCTCCGCGCCGGCATCCTGATGGTGGCGGGCCGCAGGAGCTTCCAGCGGCTCTACGATCTGGCCGAGCGTGTCCTGCCTCCTGGCACCAATACGCGCGGGCCCTCGAAGGAGGAAACCGCGCGGTTCGTGGTGCGCCGGGCCCTGACGGCCATGGGATCTGCTCCGCTCGACGGCATCCGATGGAGCTGGCTTGGTGATCGGCGCGCGATCTCGGAGGCAGTGGCGGAGATGGCTGCCACCGGCGAGGTGACGCCAGTCCAGATGCAGGGGCGTGACGGCGAGACACAGTACGCTTGGACCGAGTTGCTCAACCACTCAGGTCGCCCTGGCAGGGCGCGGCTTCACCTTCTCTCCCCGTTCGATCCCTTGGTAGCGGATCGGCGGCGGACGCGAGAGCTGTTCGGCTTCGACTGCAAGCTGGAGAGCTACGTCCCGGCCGCCAAGCGCGAGCACGGGTACTTCTGCCTCCCTATCCTGTGTGGGGACCACTTCATCGGCCGGCTTGACCCGAAGGCTGACCGGAAGTCGAAGTCGCTCGTGGTGCGCAAGCTCACGTTAGAACAGGATGGTGCTGATGTCGACCAGATCCTGCCGCTGCTCGCAGCCATGCTGCGCGCCTTCGCGACCTTCAACCGGTGCGAGAGCGTTGTGCTTGAGGTCACCGAGCCCCGGCGTCTGAGAACTCCGCTGAGCATGGCACTGAAGACACTGTGATACTGCTGCATGTCCCTGCTAACCGCCCGTGAAGCCGGCCCCGACCCCCCGGCTCCGGCTACCCCCTCGGCCGGGAGTCACTGTCTGGGGTCCAGTCGCGCAACGGATGCTATCGTGCGGCACCAGCTGAGGAGCGAAGCTTGCTCGCACATGGCAGGGAGCTCTCCTCGGACCTCGAAGTCTGTCACCCGACTCTGTGCGGAGGCATTACGATGAACTACGAGCGGATCCTCGTCTTCGGCGCTCACCCAGACGATGAGGTCAAGATGGCGGGCACGATGGCCAAGCTCGCCGCCTCCGGCGTGCAGGTCCTCGTCGCCATCATGACGGACGGCTCCGAGGGCTTCCCCGATCCCGCCTGGAGAGACCGCATCGTGGCCATGCGCGCCGCCGAGATGGCGGAGTGCGACCGGGTCCTGGGCGTCACCAAGCGCTTCCGCATCAACTGCCCCGACATGGGCCTCGTCCACGGCAAGCAGGTCTTCAAGGACTGCATCTGCGCCGTGCGGGAGGCGAAGCCGGACGCCGTCTTCACCCACGGCCCCGCCGGCATCAACCCCGACCACGTCGCCACCTACCAGATCACCGTCCCCGCCGTCTGGCAGGCGGGGCAGCCTGTCGCCGCTGATCTGGGCAAGCCCTGGCAGGTCCGCCACCTCTACTACTACAAGGAAGTCGAGACCTCAGTTCGCGCCGTCGGCCCCACCGTCACCTTCGATGTGACCGGGTACGACCACTATCCCCTGCTCGCCAACGCCACGCAGGTCTCCCAGCACACGCTCTTCGGCAGGACTCGGGCGGAGTTCGAGGCGGAGGCCGAGCGAGTCAGGCAGGCCAAGCGTCCCGCCGCCGAGACCTTCTGGATGTCGGAGCGCTTCCGGCTGGTGGACTTCCCGCCGCGCGAGACTTGACTGAGGCGGGTGCCGTCGGCGTGAAGCATTCCCCAGATACTGTGTAGTGTTCCAGAACTGGTCCGAGGCCATTATCGGCAGGTGCAGAGGCAGAGCGAACGCGGCCAGCCCCTCGGGCTGCTGCCGCTGAAGCATACCGCGCGACGGCCCCCTCCACCTCCCGACTCCGGCTACCCCCTCGGCTGGGAGTCACGGCGCGGGGTTCGGTCGCGCACCGTTGAGCTGCGGCTCCTCTCGGACGCACGGCGCACCGCCTTCCGGTTGGTGGCGTGATGTTAGGCCGGCTCCATGGGCGCCTGACGAGGACCTCCGGGATCAGGTTCGCTGCTACGGGACAGGACCCGGGAGGATGCTCCCCCGCTCTGTCGAACTACTCCCTTGGGTGGGGCACCGGATCTGGAGCCGCCTCGGCAAGGCGGGGCCGTGTGTTGGGGATAGTGAGCGATGCAGTTCGCATGGGCCACTTCGCGGGCGTAGACATTGGCGCTCTCACCTGTGATGTTGTAATCCTGGACGAGACGCGCCGCGTCGCCGCCAGCGAGATCGTGCTGACCGGCGCGCGGGCCCGGACCGCGACGCAACTAGCGCTGAACTCGGCGCTGGCGAAAGCTGGCGTGAGCGGCGAGCAGCTGGGCGCGCTGGTGGCGACCGGGTACGGCCGAGAGGGTGTCGCGGGGCGCACACGCAGCGTGACCGAGATCACCTGCCACGCCCGAGGGGCCTTCCACCTATTCCCGCACACCCGGCTGGTGCTCGACGTCGGCGGGCAGGACTGCAAGGCGATCGCCCTGGACGGCGGAGGTCGCGTGATAGACTTCGCCATGAATGACAAGTGTGCCGCCGGGACCGGCCGGTTCTTCGAGATGATGGCGCACGCGCTGGAGGTGGACCTGGACGACTTCGGGGCGCTCGCCCTGCAGGCTTCTAAGCGGGTGCGGATCAGCAGCGTGTGCACGGTGTTCGCGGAGAGCGAAGTTGTCTCGCTGGTGGCCGAAGGCGAACCGGTCGAGAACATCTTGGCTGGTCTCTGTCGGGCAGCGGCCGAGCGGGTGAGCAAGCTGGCCCAACAGGTCGGCCCCGCAGCGCAGGCTGCGGGGTTGCTTCCCTCGACTGCGCTCGGGACAGGCCGCAGCCCCCGCCGGCATGTGGCCCTGACGGGCGGGGTGGCAAAGAACGTGGGGTTTCGCAGCGCGTTGGAGGAACTCCTTGGGGTGAAGGTGGAGGTTCCGGAGGAGCCCCAACTCGTGGGCGCGCTGGGCGCGGCCCTGCTGGCCGCGAGCGGAGACGGGGTGTAGGCGCAATCCGGCTGCGGGGTTGCTCCGCAGCCCCCGCTGGCATGTTGGCAGGAGGATCGAGAATGGCTTTCTGTCGGACCGGACGAGCCGCCGTGGTCGTACCGGCGGCGGTCGCGCTGTCATTGGCGACTACCTGGGCCTTCGGGCACTTGTGCAACAACATCTACCGCACGCCGGACCGGGTGGTCGTCAAGCCCGAGAAGCCGAGTGCGACCGTCGTGGGGAGTGAGGAGTTCCGCGTCTTCGTTCAGAACAACTACCCGACCTATCTGGACAACCTGCGGCTGGCGGCGAAGCTGAACTCGGAAGGTACCGCGGTGACTGTCACCCCGGACTCGGTGAAGCGGCTGAAGGCCGGCGAGCGCACCGCCTTCCGGGTGAAGCTGACTTCCAGACCTGGGGCGAAGTCCACCCGCACCACCCTCGCCTTCAGTATCTCGGCGGACAACATCGACTGGAAGCCCGTGACGGAAACCAGCACGGACGACCTCCGCGAAGCGCTAAAGCGCGGCGACAACCTGTCCGCGGACATCCAGACCGCGGAGTCCCTTGTCGCGCGGCGCCACCCGGAGGGGACGAAGTACCTGGTCAAGATCGCCGGCGATCGCAGCGCCGATCGAGACTACCGGGCTCGCGCCACCCGCGCCCTGGGGAAGGGCGGCGACAAGCGCAGCATCCCCTTCCTCCGCTCCCTCCTCTCCGACCCGGATGGCTGGGTGCGCGGCAACGCGCTGCTCTCTCTTGGGCTGCTCGGCGATCAGGCGAGCACGTTCGCCCCGCTTTACTCCGAGCGGGATGAGTTCGTACGGGCCTCGGCGATGGCCGGACGCGTGCTGGCGGGGGGAAAAGAACCGAGCTTGTTGGCGAACGTCACCCAGGGCCTTCAGTCCCCCAACGCCTACGTTCGCATCGCCTGCGGGTGGGGCCTCGCCGCGCGGCGGGACAAGGCCGCCATCGCCGTGCTCGACAGGGACTTCACCACCGACGACGCCATGCAGCGGACCACCGCGGGTGACGCGCTGGTCAATGTGGCGAACAGGCGCTGACGCGGAGTGAAGACGCTCTACCGCCCGTTCAGGACCCCGAGGGGCCCTTCAGGGTCCCAGAGGGGCACCCGACCGGTCGCTCCTGCGAAGGCCGTCCTCGGCCTGTGCGCGCTGGCGCTGTTGGCCTGCCCGGCCTCGTGCTTCGGCCAGGAGGCCAGGTACAGCCCAGCGGGGGCTGCGGAGCAACCCCGCAGCCTGACTTGGGACAAGTTCTTCTACAAGGTCCAGCTTCCGGTCAAGGCCGCCGCGCCGGCCAGCGCGGTGAAGCTGTTCGTCTACCATTCTTACGCCGGGCCTCTGCACGACGTCTGTGCGACCGGCAAGAGCGCTTCGCTGGTGGTCACGCGCCAGCCCGCGGCATTGAGGGAGCTCGACCCCACCGAGATCGCGAGCTTCAACTTCGCAGTGCAACGGACCGGCGCCCGTTCAGGACCCCGAGGGGCCCTTCAGGGTCCCAGAGGGGCGGCCGACCGGAAGCAGGCCTCCTTGACCATTGCGCTGCGGGCCAGAGAGTTGCCGGGGGAGAAGCCGATCGAGGTGACGGTCCCGCTGACGGCCAAGGCCGAGGAGGAACTGCTGCAGCAACTGTCGGTCCCGGTGGGCACGATGGAGGTCCGCATCGGGGGATGGGGCAACCAGATGTACTTCCTCTACCTGCTGCCCATGCTGGGCCTGCTGGGCTGGATGCTGTGGCGGCGCAGACGGCTGGCGAGGCTGTGAGGCAGAGCTAGTGGGCGACGCGCTCGCGAAGGGGCTGCTCCTGGGGCTCTCGACCGGCGGGTTCTGCCTCGGGGCCTGTGCGCCCGCGATCCTCCCGTACCTGGTGTCCCGCCACTGGGAGGGCTCGCGCACAGCCGCCCGTCACGCCGCCGAATTCCTGGCCGGGCGACTGCTCGCCTATCTGGCACTCGCCGCCCTGGTGCTCTGGCTTGGCGCCCGAGTGCAGGCCTCGCCCGTGGCCACCCGCGCGGCGGCCGTGGTGATGGTGCTGCTGTCCGTCCTGCTGATCCTGCACGGCCTCTCGTCGAGCTTCCCGGAGTGGAAGGCCTGCCGCGCCTTGGAACGGTCGGGGGCGCTGCGGCGGTTCCCTTTCGTTGCCGGGATGGCCCTGGGGATGGCCATTTGTCCCCCGCTCATGCTGGCCTTCGCCTATCTCCTCACGGTTGGCCGCTGGGGGGCAGGGATCGGCTTTGCCGTCGCCTTCTTCGCAGGGACCAGCGTGTACCTGGTGCCGCTCTTCCTCTCGGGCTACCTGAGCCGGTTGCCCTCGCTGCGCGGGGCGGCGGAGGTAGCGGCGGTCTTCAGTGGCGTCTGGTTTCTCGCGCAGGCGGCCGCGCTGTGGATGCGCGGCTAGGCGGAAGGAAAGGTAGGATGCGCACAACGCTGGCACTACTGGCGCTCGTGGTCCTGGTCAGTGTAGGCGGCGCAGACCCGGCAGACATGCTGCGGGCGTTCCCAGAGACGATAGCGGGCGGCAGCCTCACCAGACAAGCCCAGGACTACGACCCGAGGACCGTCTATGACTACATGGACGGCGCCGCCGACGCCTACCTCCGGTTCGACTTCCAGCGTGTCTACACGGCCGACTACCACATGGCGGACAGGCTGGTGGTGGCCGAAGTATACGATATGGGCAGTTCCGCGGAGGCCTATGGGATCTTCTCCACCCACCAGCGGGGGGAGGCCGTGGAGGTGGGCCAGGGAGCGCGCTTCGAGGGGCCCATGCTGCGCGCGTGGCAGGACAGGTTCTTCATCAAGATCGCGGGTGATGAGGACTCGAAGGAGTTTCGGGACTTCGCCATCCAGGCGGCGCGGCATTTCGTCGAGGCCATAGGATCGCGAGGACCGCTGCCGGAGCTGATCTCCTTTGTCCCGGAGAAGGTGCTGCACGCGAGCCAGATCCGTTACCTCCATACCGACGCTGACCTGAACACCGCCCACTATGTTTCCACTGACAACGTGCTCCAACTCGCCAAGGGCAGGACGGACGTCGTGTTCGCGAACGGCAGCCTAGGGGGCAAGCCGCTCAAGGTAGCAGTGGTGCGGTACCGGACCTTGGCTGACCGCGCCATGGCCCTGGCGGCCTTTTCCAAGACGATTCTCTCTCGCCGGGCGAAGTCTGGGAAAGACGGGATGCGCTTCGAAGAGATGCACAAGAACCAGTTCACGGGCGTGCGCCCCTTCGCGGGCCCGCAGGGAGAGCCGATGCTGGCCCTGTGCTTCGAGGCGAAGACCGCGGCCCTGTGCCGAGAGGCGCTCGCCGCGGTGGTCAACAGGCAGTCCGGTTCCGGCTCGAGCTGATGATGGTCGCATGAAGAGGCGACGGCGGCAGAGCCCCGCGCCTACAGATTCTCTTGCATTACGGTGACAACCGCAATGCAAGAGAATCTCCTGTAGAAGCGTCACGCTCTGCGCTGAGGAGTTTCTTGCATCATAGCTCGTATCACTATAATGCAAGAAACTCCATAGCTACGCCGTGGTCTGTCCGCATTTCGCCGTCACTTCTTTCATCGAGATTCGGTAGGGAGCGTGTTGAAGACGAAGCGGGTAACGCTGGCGCGCCGGGTCGTGCAGCTCGGCATGTTCGCGCTGATCATCTACGGTGCTTTCATCTGGACGCAGCCGGTGAACAGCGCGTTGCTTCCGCGCATTCCTTCGGGGGTTCCGCGGACGACGCAGTACGAGCGCGATCGGATCCTCTGGGTGTCGGGCAAGGAGTCCGTGCTCGACCTCTACCTACCGGTCCTGGCCTGCCGCTTCGTCGCCCGCGGCGGTCTGTTCAAGTCGTGCTCTGTCCATCTGCTGTCCGAGAACATCACCTGGCGGACCTCCTTCCGGATCATCCTGCCCCAGTTGTTTGTGGTCGTCCTGATGTGCGTGGTGGGCGGGAGGTTCTGGTGCGGCTGGACCTGCCCGCTTGGCGCGATCCAGGACGCGATGACCTGGGTGCGGCAGCGCTTCGCGCGGCCGCCGGTCTCCCTGGGCGAGAACGTGAAAGGCTTCTTGTTCAAGACCCGGCACTTCCTGCTCTTCGCGACGCTGGCCATCTCCGCCCTGATCGCGTTCCCCCTCCTGGGGCGCACCGGAGCCAATGATTCGCTCTTCCTGATCTACTGTCAGCTCTGCCCCGGGCGGCTGGTGTACCCGCCGCTGGGAGGTGTGAACCCCTGCTGGTACGACACAACCAACGCGACCACGATCCTCCTCACCGGGGTGGGATGGTTCACCTTCGGCGCCTTCTTCCTGGGCTTTGCCATCCCGCGCTTTTGGTGCCGAGTGTGCGCGGTGGGGGCCTTGGGCTCCTACTTCAGCCGCGGAGCCCTGCTTACCATCGAGAAGAACAGCCGCAAGTGTACCTCCTGCGGGGCCTGCCGCCGGTGCTGTCCGGTGGACATCGAGCGCGTCTTCCGGGAAAAGGAGAAGCTGGTGGTGACTGATCCGGAATGCATCGGGTGCCTGACCTGTGTGGAGGTGTGTCCGGAGAAGGGCTGCCTGAAGGCGCGCCTACTAGGGAAACAGCTGGTAACCTCATGAATCCCGGCGCGGTTGACTACTTCCGAGAGATCGTGACCACGGATCGGCGCCGGGCCGAGCTCGCCGCGTTCACCGGCAAGGTTGTCGGCGTCTACTGCAACTTCGTGCCGGAGGCCCTGATCTACGCCCTGGGGGCGCTCCCCGTGCGGCTGTGCTCGGGCGACAGGGAGGGCGCGCAGCGGGGCGAGGAGATGCTTCCTCGCGACACCTGCTCCCTGGTGAAGTCGTGTGTGGGAAGCGCCATCGCCGGAGACGGCCTCTTCTCGCGGCTCGACCTGCTCGTGATTCCCACCTCCTGTGACGCGAAGACGAAGCTGGGCGCGGTCATGGCCGAGTTCAAGCCGGTGCACGTCCTGCAGGTCCCGCCGACCAAGAACACGCGGGCCGCGGGTCAGTTCTGGATCGGCGAGGTGTGGGAGTTGGTGCGTCGCCTCGAGACGCTGAGCGGGCGCAAGCTGACGAGGGAGTCGCTGGCGCAGGCGATCGGGATGCTGAACCAGAGGCAGCAGGTCTTCCGGCGATTCCTCGAGTTGCGCAAGCGAATCCCGTCGGCCGTCGGCGGGGAAGAGGCACTCCTGGTCACCGGTGCCTCCTTCTCGGACGATGTCGAGCGCTGGACAGCTCAGCTCGAACAGCTCTGCGCAGAGCGGGAGTCCGCGGCCGCCGAGGCGGACCGCGCGCCAGCGCCGCGGAAGCCTCGGCTGCTCCTGACCGGGGCCCCGCTGATCTACCCACACCTCAAGCTGGTCCGCATCATCGAGGAGGCCGGCGCGGAGATCGCTATTGACGAGATGTGCTCAGGGACCCAGCGCCTCTACGACCCCGTGATCTTCCGTGACCCGTCGCTGCGCACGATGGTGGAGAGTGTGGCCGAGAAGCACCTGCTGCCGAGCACCTGTCCTTGCTTCGCCCAGCAGACCGATCGCATGAATCGGGTGCAGGAACTGGCCGATGAGTTCCGAGCCGACGGCGTGCTGTACCACTGCCTGCGAGTATGCCCAACCTTCGACATCGAAGCTGTGGCAATGCAGCGGGAACTCAAACGGCAGGGGATGCCCTGGCTCGCGATCACCACGGACTACAGCCAGGAGGACACCGAGCAGATCCGCAGCCGGGTGCAGGCGTTCCTGGAGATGCTCCGAGCACGGGGCTCCGCGACCTGTTAGCGGCCGAGAGCAAGCTTGAGGCACTCTGCGTGTGACCTTCGGGCTGGGAGAGACGGCGCAGAACCGGTGCCATGGGCACAGCCAGCAGGGCCGCCGCTCGGCATACCGGAGTTCCGTGCACGATCGCCCCGGTCACCCCCGACTCCGGCTACCCACTCGGCTGGGAGTCACGTCGATAGGCGCTGCCAGGCCCATTGGCGAATGACGGCCTGGCGCTGCATTGACTTGAGCGACGCAGAGGAGCCTTCCGTGTCCGAACGCACACTACTCTACCTAACAGAGAAAGACGTCGCATCCCTGGCCGTACCGATGACCGAGATCATCGGCGCCCTCGAAGCGGCGTTCCGGGAGCACGGCGAAGGCCGGACGGAGATGCCCCCGAAGCCTGGCGTTCACCCTCTGCCGGGAACCTTCATCCACGCCATGCCGGCCCACATCCCGGCGCTGCATGCGGTAGGCATCAAGTGGGTCAGCGGCTACCCGGAGAATGCAGTGCGCGGCCTCCCTCGGATCACGGGCTTGCTCATCCTCAATGATGAGGATACCGGCCTGCCCCTTGCCATCATGGACTGCACCTGGATCACGGCCAAGCGCACCGGCGCGGCGACTGCCCTCGCGGCGAAGTACCTGGCTCGTCCCGACTCGGAGACGGTCGGCATCCTTGGCTGTGGTGTGCAGGGCCGAAGCAATCTGGAGGCGCTGATGACGCTGTTCCCGGTCAGTCGCGTCATCGCCTACGACCCGGTCCTGGACCAGGTTCAGCGCTTCGCCGCCGAAGTCTCTGCGCAGCACGGTGTTGCTGTGGTGGTGGCTGACGCTCCGAGGAAGGCTGTGTCCGGGTGTGATCTGGTGGTGACCGCCGGCGACGACCGGCACCGGCACTGCACCATCAAGCCGGGGTGGTTCGAGGAAGGCGGCTTCGCCTCCCTGGTGGACATGGACGTATACTGGGACGACGGCGCGCTGCAGCAGGCGGATAAGCTCACCACCGACGACCTCCCGCAGTTGGAGTCCTACCAGCGCAGAGGCTATCACTTCCAGGGCATCCCTCCCGTCTACGCTACCCTCGGTGAGATGGCCTCTGGCAGGAAGCCGGGCCGCACGGGCGCCCGCGAGCGGACTATGGCCTGCAACATCGGTGCTGCCATCGGTGACATAGCGACGGCGACGCTTGTGTATGAGCAGGCGCTCGCACGTGGGGTAGGGAGGTGGCTTCCCCTGTAGGTCCGGCGGTGGCCGCTAGCGCCGGTCGCGTGTCGGCTATGTTGCCGAGCAGGTCGGCTGGGAGGCTGCATAGCGTGGCTGCAGCCTAAGCCGCACCTGCACCGCCTGCCGCGGGGCTGTGGCTGGTCCACCATCCGTCGAGGGGCAGCGGACAGCATCGCGCATGGGACTCTGACGGCCCCGGCCACCCCCGACTCCGGCCACCTGCACAGACGGGGCGCCGAGCCGGTCCGCGCAAGGGACCATCCCCAGTCTGGCGAAGGCTCAGTGGTCGCGCGCCCGGGACGCTACCGATGACTGAAGGGCCAGTGCAGAGATACAAGCGCAGGAACGCCGGAGGTGTAGCTAGCCCAAGGCCCCCCTTTGTCCCACTTTCGTTGAGGCTCTACATCTACGCCATGCACGCGGAGTACGGCGGAAGCACCAGGCTGGTCGGCAACATGGACATCGCGGGCATGCTGTCCTTCGGGACCTCTGCGGCCGTGCGCGAGGACACGCGCGAACACATTGAACGGCTGGGGGGCGAGGGCGGATACGTCGTTCGCTCCAGTCATTCGATCATCGATTCCGTTTCCCCAGAGAACTACCTGGCGATGGCGGAAGCGGCACGCGAGTTCGGATCGCACGCAGGAACAGGAGCGGGACCGTGTTCGTGAAGCGGTGCAGGCCTAGGACGGCGATGGTCGGCATCTTCGGGGTCGGACTCAGTATAGTGGCGAGCGCTGCGCTGCCGGCGAGCCGGGCGGCGGAGGAATGGAGCTGGCAGAAGCCGCACGCCAAGGTGCTGGACCAGGGCGACCTGGAGTGGAACCCGGAGCCGTTCGTCTTCGAGAAAGGCGCGTCCGTCCGGTACATCGACCATGAAGGCGGCAGCGATGACAACGAGGGGACCGGCAAGGACAAGCCGTGGAAGCATCACCCCTGGGACCCGCAGGCCACGGGGGAAGCCGCTGCGTGCTCGGGCATCCATACCTATGTGTTCGAGCGCGGCGTCGTCTACCGCGGCAGCCTGCTCGCGAGGGAATCCGGCAAGCCCGGCGACCCGATCCGCCTGACGTCTGACCCGTCGTGGGGACACGGCGAGGCGGCGATCTACGGCTCGGAGAGAGCAGAGAACTGGAAGCAGGGCGCGGACCGCACGGACATCCCCGAGCCCGAAAAGGTTTGGTGGACGGACCTGAGCTTTGCGCCGCGGTTAGTCTGGATGATCGAGAAGGACGGGACGATCACCCGGATTCCGCTCGCCAGAACGCCGAACTGGAAGGTCTCCGATCCCGACGACGTCAAGAGCGAGTGGTGGTACTGGGACTGCAATGGCGTGAAGTGGATCGACATGACCACGGATGACAAGCAGTACCACCTGGGCGTCGACAGCGTGCATATCACGCAGCCGGCGGATTACTACCAGGGCGCCACCGTCTGGACGGAACATGGCTGGGTGTCGGGCGCGCCCTTTCCGGTGCGCGTCCAGGCCGTGGACACTGCGAGGGAGGGCTTAGCCTTCGAGGGAAGGTACGGCGGCCTGAGCTACCCCCTCGTCAAGTTCTGCCGCTATTACCTGGAGGACAAGCCCCAGTACCTTGACGATCCCGACGGTGAGTTCTGGTTCGACAGAAAAGGCGACGGTGGGCGCCTGTACCTCCGCCTGCCGGGAGGCGCCGACCCGAATTCCACCCACATCGAGGCGGCGAGATACCCGAACCTGATCGACAGCAAGGGCATGAGCCACGTGTCCATCACGGGACTTACCTTCCAGTTCACGAACGTTCACTGGGATCTCGACGGCGTGCCCTATGCGCAGGGGGAAGATCTGGATACGGCCTGCATCCGCCTGCTGGGCGCCGGACGCGACCTCCGCGTGGCGAACTGCCTTTTCGAGCACGTCAACACGGCCGTCCGCATGAAGGCGCTGGGCAAGGAAGACGCGATCGACCAGGTAGTGCTGTCGGACAACGAAGTGCGCTTCGCGGACCGCGGCGGCTTTCATATCCTGGAGGGTTCGCGGTGGGGGGAGGTGTTCCGGGAGACCGGCCTCCTGTACGATGTCAAGGTCTTGCGTAACAGGCTGTACCTGATCGGGCTCCGGCCGACCCGCTTCAACCTTGGCGATGCGATCGACGTGCTCAACGCGGAAACGGTGGAAGTTGCCGGGAACGTGCTCGACCGGCTCTACAGCATCGGCATCAACGTGGACGGCGCCAAGCGGGGCGGGTCGGCCAGGGACGTCCCCCTGACGCGCATCCTCATCCACCACAACAAGGTCACGAACTCGCTGCTCAGCAACGATGACTACGGCGGCATCGAGACCTGGCAGGGCGGGCCGGCCTACGTATACGACAACATCTCGGGCAACCCGGGCGGCTACCGGAACTTCTGGCTGCTCGAAGCGAAGCCGAAGGATCCGCGCTTCGGCCATGCCTACTACCTCGACGGCGCGTTCAAGAACTACCATTTCAACAACATCGCCTGGGGCAAGTCGAAGGATCCCTTCAACCGGCTCGGCAACGCGGCCGCCTTCCAGGAGATCGTGAGCTACCAGAACACCTTCTTCAACGACACGATCTACAACTTCGTAAAGGGCACGCGGCGGCAGGCGCCGCAGGCCGGGCGCGACAAGTTCCTCGGCAACGTCTGGCAGGGCATCGGCGAGTGGCTCTTCTGGCACTCCCAACCCACCCAGACGCCCGAAGAGGGCAACGCCGCGGATGCGGGCCGACGAAGGTCGCATTTCGCCCTCGAGACCGACGCGTATGCCCGCAACATCTTCTATGACCTTGCCCCGAACCGGTTCGGGGTCCTGGAACCGTCCGGCCGCTGGCTCGAGGACATCGGGGCGTTCCAGAAGGCGCTGGAGAAGGGTAAGGCCATCGCGTCGAGCGTCGGCGAGATCGCCGGCAAGGCGCCGCTGAGAGACCCGGCCCACCTCGATTTTCGCCTCGCCCCCGGCTCCGCGGCCATCGACAAGGGCGTCAAAGTCTTCGTGCCGTGGGGGCTCTACGCGACGGTGGGGGAGTGGAGTTTCTACCCGACGGGCGGCGACCCGGCCTCGATCATCGACGAGCACTGGTACATGACTCCCTACTACCTCGGGCGCGACGACTACTACGAACGGCCTATGTATCCCCTGGAGGCCATGAACGTCAGGGCGGAGGATTACGTGGAAGGGGCGCTCGAAGACTGGACCGCTGGCGCGCTGAGACTCAACGGCAAGGACCAGTACGCCGTCATCCCGAACGCCAAGCTGGCGGCGTCTTTCCCGTACGAGATCGAGTACACTAAGGACGAGAAGCCGGTGACGGAGCGCCGCACGGCCCAAGGCGAGGACCTGAGGAACCCGCAGGTCTACACGTCCAGCTTCGTGATCGAGGCGTACTTCAAGGCCGAGCCCGGCCACACCGGCGGCGTGCTGATGGAGAAGATGGGCGCGGCGGGCTATTCCCTGGCCGTGGACACGACAGGGGGAGTCACGTTTTCCGTGAGGGGCGGAGGCAGCTCCGGCGCCGTCTCCGGCACGGCAAAGGTCAACGACGGCCAATGGCATCATGTCCTCGCCGAGTGCGACCGCAAGGGCAGGACCCTCACGCTCTACGACGATGGGAAGAGGGACGCGGAAGGCGCGGGTGTGGGACCCGACGTGACGCTCGCCAATGACGAGGACCTGTATGTCGGCGGCACCCCGAAGGGGCGGTGCCTGGCGGGGACCCTCGACTTCCTGCGGATCGCGCTGGGGACGCTGGCCGACGCCAAGACGACGATCGAGGAGCTCCATGCGTGGGAGTTCGACGGACCATTCCTGCGCGACTTCGCGGGACGCGCGCCGATCGGCGCGCGCCGGGACGCGGGGGCCATCGAGAAGGCGGACTGAGGCACGCGATGCAGGGCGACGATGCCGTACGTCCGCGGGAGGCGAGTCATCGCCGCAGGGCGGAGTTCGGAGTCTGGTTGCACGTGCGCCACGCCCCAACCCGTAGTGTACCGAAACTGATCCAGGGCTCTGTGTGGGTGTTGGGTGGGCGTGGGACACCACCTGCGCGGCACAGACTGGCTCCGACTCCCGTGGACGGCGCGACGGTGAGGCGGCAAGCCGCTGGGCAGTGACCCGGAGGTCGGGGAAAACGCGGCGCGCGGGGTAGAGCGCAGAGGTGTCGGCTGACTTCCCAGGCTCAGTTCCGCTGACCTGTGACGAAGGGACGCGTGCACCTCCGACTCCGGCTACCCCTCGGCTGGGAGTCACTGCCCGGGGCTTCGTCGATGGTGCGCGCAGTAGGCGCGCCGCCTCGAGGGCCTCGGGCAGGCCCGCCCAGTCCGGTCCGCGTTCGACGGCCTTCTTCATCCTCGGCGCCTCTCAGCGCAGGGGAACGCACGAGAGGAGAGAACGGCACGAGACGAACGCCACCGGCGGCCTGGGCGCCAGATGAGCTTCTGGACACTACGGGGTGAGGCATGACTTCGAGGAGCCTGGGGTGGGTGATTGTCATAGCGCTAGCGCTCATCGGCGCCACCGGGGCTGCAATAGCGAAGCCGGAAAGCACGGCCGGCAGTAGTCCTGTTGCGGCCTTCTACGACTATGCGGAATACGCGCCCGGCGCCACCCAGTTCTCGGCCTCGCCGTTCCTGGAAGCTCCGCGCTATCGCGTAATCCGGCTCACCTTTCCCAGCCAGATACAGTCCCCAAGCCCCAATAACAACCTGGTGCGGGGGTACTACTATCAGCCGAAGGCAGAGGGCCGGTTCCCTGCGGTAGTGGTGCTGCACGGCTGGGGTGGCATTGTGACGGGAAGTGTATCAGAGGCGCTCTGCAAGTCTTTTGCCGAGCGGCGGATGGCCACGTTCTTGCTGGTACTACCTTACCACCTGGAGCGACATGCCGAGGGCAAGCGCAACGGCAAAGGGTTCATATCGGCCGACCCACAACGGCTGGTCGAGTCGGGCCGGCAAGCCGTCATCGACCTACGTTGCGTGCTCGACTGGCTGGTGGCGCGTCCCGAGGTTGACTCGCAACGACTGGGCGTGGTGGGCATAAGTCTGGGCGCGCTAATGGCCAACCTCGCGATGGGTGTCGATAACCGGCTGGCCGCCGGGGTCGCCATCCTGGGCGGCGGCGACTTCGCCCAGGTCATCTGGCGGAGCCCCCTCACTCTCCCCTGGAAATGGAAGATGCAGCGGGCCGGCATCACCGAGCCGATGCTCCAGGTGTCCTTACACCCCGTAGAGCCACTCATCTTCTCCGATCGCAACCGTCCGCGGCGCGTGCTCATGATAAACGGCTATTACGATGTGGTGATACCCAGATCATCCACGCTCAAGCTGTGGGAAGCCCTGGGTGAGCCGCCTATCATCTGGACTAACTCCGGCCACTTCAGCCTGTTCTTGGTCTGGGAAGACGTCGCCGAGACAGCTTTCGCGTTCCTGCAGGGGCAGTTCGGCGTGGGACCACCGTGGATTCCGAGGGCGATTCAGGTGAGACCCGTCAAGGCCGCCCTGCTCTGGGATCGGCGCCAAGGTCTCCGCCCCGGGCTGTTCAAGGAATGGCTTTGCTCAAGAGGACGCGGCCGATTGTCACTCGACCTCGGGCTGACTACCGAGGGGCTGTTCATCGGCGCCGGCGGCATGGTCACGGATACCGTGGCAATCGGCCTGGGAACTCCTCTTGGCAAGGGTCGGCCAGATCTCGAGCTATACTCGGCGCTGCAACTCGTGTTATGAACGGGTTGCGCTGAGACAGTGTGGCATGCCAAGTGGCCTTGGGACACCCCCCTGGGCGGCCCAGACTGGCTCGCTGCGGCAGCCCAGGAGCCCTGATATAGCGAGTGGTATCATCTATGGGCGAAAGCCAATAGGGCCAGGCCATACCCACTGGTGCGTGATCCATCGCCCGGCCCTGGGGACCTCCGCCTCAGAGTGAGAACTCGAAGACCTTGACCCCAACTGTCAAGGTGAAGCCGCTCAGGTTGTTGCCCGCGAGGCTGGAGAACCAGTCGTAGCGTGCCTCGACAAGGTATCTCTGCTTCACGACGAGGCCGGCCGACAGGTTCGCGTTGGCGCCGATCTTGGTGTCGTCAGGGCCCTTCAGGTTGTCCTCAACCGAGCCGTAGTAGGGCCCAGCCCGGAGTGCGACGTACGGCTGCAGATCCGGATTCTTGCCCAATCCGCGCTGCACGCCCACGGTCACCGGGATAAGGAGCGCTTCGCTCGCGCCGCTCTTCGACAGCACGGTCAGGTCCCAGTCGAATGCCCACTCGGTCGGCCGTTCGGGGCGAAAGAGCCCGATGCCGATGCTACCCCATATGGGGCCGAAGTCGCTCCTCGCGTCGGCATCTCCGGGGAGGAAGGGGGAGTACTCTAGCGAGACGCGAATCCTCTTCCTCTCGCGCTTGCCACTCTCGGTGGGGCCCACCTGGCCGCCGGGCTGGACGACCGCGGTCACGGCTGGACTGCCGACCCCCGGGCCCACCGTGTCGGCCTTGGCTCCTACGCCCACTACTCCCAACGCAACAGCGACCACGAGAATGAGACGCACTGAGTTCATGGCTCCTGCCTCCTTCCGGAGAGCTGCACGCCGCCTGGCTTCATTCGCCGCCCCTGCTTCCCGGTCCTACCAGTTCCAGAGCAGCCCCGTCCGACGCTCTGGCGCACAGACGAGGAGAGGCCGCGAGGGCACAGGACAGCATGTGCTGGGAGTGGAAGAGCCCCATGGTGGTGAGCACTCGAACAGCGAGAGGAGGTACACTCCGTGAAGAGCACACGACCCTCTCTACATCGCGCGCTGCTATGCGCGGTTATGGTGTTGTCTGCGGGCTATCTGCCGGAAGGCGCGGAGGCGTTCGGCCCGGCTGCCCACTATGTCGTCATGGAGAAGGTGGCGCAAGGGTTGCCCCCGGCCAGCAAGGTGCGGCAGGCGATGGAGCAGCATCAGGACATTGCCGGCACCGCCGCCAACGGGCCGGACATTCCCTACTGCCAGCCGCGGGGGGCCTTCGGCTACGCGCCCTGGGCCGATCGCTACCACTACGACCGGGTGGGAACGTTCGCGGAGGTGCAACTGCGGAAGGCACTGGCCTCCGATGACGCCGCGCAGGTCGCGTGGGCGGCGGGCTGGGTGACGCATGTAACCGGTGACATGGCCTGCCACGGCATCTACGTCAATCCGGAGGCTGGCGTCTACCTGGAGAGCCACGAAGGCCGGGGTTTGCACAAGGAGATGGAGTCGGCGGCTGAAGTGGGTGTCTGGGTGGACATTGGTGGCCATCCGCAGGATACCTACGACAGGAGTTCGCTGCCGCAGAAGTTCTGCGGGACCAGCGCGCTGCCGCTGTCCTTGCTGGGCGACACCTCCTCGCAGGTGTTCGGCCGCAGCCCGGGCAGTGATTACCGGGCATGGTATCGGTTGTTCAGGACGGGGCTGAGTACGGGTGTCGGCTACGCCTACCGGAAGTACCCGGATGCGCAGAGCTTCCTGAACGTTTCGGATCGGAGGTCTCGACTCACGCAGGCGGTGGAAGCGGCGGTGAACGACGCGGTTGCGCTTCTACGCGCGGCCGAGAGCGGGAACTTCGCCGACTTCAGCGACGCCTGGAACCTAGACGCCGGCAAGGGGGGCCGTCCGTTTGGCACACTGACGGTCGGCGTGCGCACCGGCGATGATAGGGGCGCTGGAACGGATGCCGATATCCACTTCGGCATGACCTTTGCCGACGGAATCACCAAGGAATGGCTTCTCGACAAAGAGGCCTACAACGATTTCGAACGGGGGGACAATGACGACTACTACCTGTTCCTCTCAGACAAGACCTGTGAGCCGGCCAAGGTAAAGAGCGTCTATCTCAAGATGGGAGCCGAGCACGGGCTCGGAGTGGCATGGCAGGCGGCTTCGATCAGGATTCGCATCAACGGCAACCTGGTGTTCGAGCGGAATCTTGATGTCTGGCTCAAGGATCAGGGGAGCGTCTGGCAGAGCGCGGCCTGGAACGCGCAGAGCTGAACCCGAATGGGTGCGTATGCTATGGAGTTTCTTGCATTACAGTGATACGAGCCATAATGCAAGAAACTCCTCAGCGCAGAGCGTGACGCTTCTACAGGAGATTCTCTTGTACTACGGTTGTCACCGTAATACAAGAGAATCTGTAAGTCGGTTTGGGATAGCAGGTTCCATGTGTCCAGTCCTCATGGGTGCCATGGGCCTTGCCCCCATTCCTGTACCACTCGAAGTGAGAGTCTTTCAGGTCAAGACAGCAAGCTCTGTCTTGCCTTCGACGGCCGTGGCCGCCGCGGTCGACGCGCGCACGAAGTCATTCGGTGACACGTTCCCGAGCGCGCTGTGCGGCCGCTCAGCATTGCAGTGTCTTCGCCACCGCGCCACTAGCACCTTCGCTTCTAGCAGTGTGTCGAACACCTCCCGCGCCAGCAGCTCGTCTCTGAGCTTGCCGTTGAACGACTCCAGGTAGCCGTTCTCCCAGGGGCTGGGCGGCGCGACGGTGAGGCGGCAAGCCGCTAGGCAGTGA
>Ga0315285_10001186_pt1 | contig 27245 bp, 21 predicted proteins | sample YL17G09_36_MG_FD_203698 | JGI IMG/M metagenome (GOLD analysis project Ga0315285, IMG submission 203698) | Sediment microbial communities from Yellowstone Lake, YNP, Wyoming, USA - YL17G09_36 | ecosystem: Environmental > Aquatic > Freshwater > Lake > Sediment | place: USA: Wyoming | collected... | reverse complement strand
GGCGGGGGGCGGGCGGCCCCGGGCGCGCGCGGGGCGGGGGGGGGGGGGGGCCGGCGGCGGGCGCGCGCGCCGTCGAGTGCGGGGCCAAGCAAGCGTTTTTTTCGGTCGTTGGTGTCGTGTTAGTAGGGCCGCGGGCGCGCGCCGCAATCCGCGGCGCGCGCCGCGGCGGTGGCGTTGGTGTGAACAGGGTGTTCGCGATGTTGTTATAGGGGTTGCGGGGGTGTTTGGGGGGGTAGCTAGAGGCGGAAGGGCCCGAGAGCGCGCGCGCGCGCGCTCTTTCTCTTAAGGGCCACCGTCGCCGAAAAAGGGCCCCAGCCGCCACTCGAGCGCGGTCAGCACGTCCAGCTCGAGCACGGCCGCCTCGGCGGCGGGCACGGGGGCGCCGCCGCGCGCCCACGCGAGCATGGCGGGGAGGAGGCGCGCGTAAGGGACCCGTTCGACGTTCTTGGCCGCCACGTGCACGCACGCGAGGTAGAGACCGGCCAGGCGGCCAGCGTCGGCGCGAGAAGGAGTCGCGTGCGGCGGCGCAAAGCCAAAGCGCGACGCGCGCGGCGGCGGCGCGGTCGGGGCGGGGGCCAGCAGCGCCCCCAGGCCCGACGCGGGCGGCGCCGATCCCGCGCGCGAGAGCGCGCACGCGGCGGCGCGCGTGCGGGCGCCGCCGGGGGCGGGGGAGGAGGGGGCGTACGAGGCGACGAGGGCGGCGAAGGCGGGCGCGCGCGCGGCGGCCGCGGCGAGCGCCACGTCGCCCGCGGCGAGGCGCGCGAAATAGCTCCCGCCGACGCGGGCCGCCACCGCGGAGAAGCCGAAAGCGGCCGCCATCGCGGGCGGCGCGGTGGGCGGGGAGCCGGGGCGGGGCGGGGCGCGCGGCGGGCCCGCGCGCGGCGCCGCGCCCGTTGTCGCGTCGGACGCGCCCGACGGCGGCGACGCCGCGCGCCCGGGCGCGCGCGGCGACGCGACGACCGCGTCCGACGCCTCGTCGCACGTGAGCAGGCAGGCGGCCGCGTTGTTGGCGTCGTCGCACGCGGCGGCGAGAGTCGGGGGCGGGTCGGCGGCGGGGTGCTCGCCGACCGCGGCCGCGCGCGCGCGCCGCTTGGCGGGCGGGAGCGGCGCGTGCCCGCCAGCGGCGGGGCGGGTGCGCTTGATCAGCAGCATGGTTGAAGGGCTGGTGGGAGGGAGGAAAGGCGGCGGACGGGTCGGCGGCGGCCCCTGAAAGCGGACCGCCATGGCGGGGGCGCTTTCGGCCGGCGCGCGTCGGAGGCGCGCGCTCGGGCGCCGGAACCGCGGCCGCACCCGCTCCCGGCACCAGCGTGCCATGCGCGAGGCGCAAGAGGGCGGGCGCCCTCGACGGCGGGCGCGAGCCCCACGCGCGAGGGCGGCGGGCCGGCGCGCCGGTGCGCCCCCCCTTACCCCCCTCCCGCGCGCCCGCCGCCCGCGCCGTCCGGTGGCGGGAGCACGCATCGATCATCGCGGGCGGCGGGGGGGGCAATCGGGGGCAGGCGCCGCGCGGGCGCCCCTTCGCGCCCCGCCGCGATCAGCGGGTGCGGGCCCGCCCGCCCGCGGCCGCCAGCGCCGCCCGCGCCCCCGCGCCATCCGCACAGCACCCAACTCCTCCATGGTCTCACGTGTGGATCGGGAACGGGCTCTCCGGGCGGTGGGGCGGCCCAATCGGGGCGGGGCAAAGGGTCGGGGTCGGCACCCCTGGCGCCGCGCTCCTTGCTCCCGCGGCCCTGTCCGAGCGCGCGCGAGGCCGGGCGATGAAACGGCACCCGCCGTCGGCGACGGCGCGGGGCGCGGGGGGGCGCGCGGGGCGGTGCGGGGGGGGAGGTGTGCGAGGGGGGCGGGGGGAGCGGGCTACCCTCGGCCGGCGACAGCCAGGGGGCCGCGACCTCGCGGCTCGCGCTTTGAATTGGCAGGGAAGTGTCACCGATCCAGCGCCGAGCTGTCACTCTCTCTCGGTCGAGTCAGAGACTGGTCGCGCGCTGCTCCCGGGCTCGCACCGCGCTCGCCCCCCGCCGCGTCCGCCACCTGTCCGCCAGCGAGCTGAACAGTCTGCGTGGCTGCAGGGCGCCGGATCCCGAACGATCCCGCGCCGCGGCCCGCAGGGAAAGCGCGGGCGGGGCGCCTTTCCCGGCGGGAAAAGGCGCCACGCGCGCGGCGCGGTCGCGGGCGGGCGGGTGCGCGCCCGCCGCGCGCCCGCCCCGACTGTCGGCCGCCTCGCCCACGCACACAGAGTCACAGGCGCGCCGCGGCGGCGGCTCCGCCCTCGCCCCCCTTCCCTCCCCCTCCGGGCCGCCACCCGCCGCCGCCCAGCGCGGCGACCGCGCGCGCCAGCGGGCCCGTGGCTTCAGCGTACGCCGGGCCCGCCGCGGCCGCGACGCGGGCGGCCCACGCGCGCACGCGCGGGTGGGCGGCCAACAGCTCTGCCGCGCCGCCGCCTCCTTCCGCGGGCAGCAGCGCCAGCTGGTCGACCTCGCACAGCGCCGCCAGGTCGGCGTACGTCGGGTGGGCGGCGCCGCCCAGGAACAGGGCGCCGGGCGGGAGCCAGACGCGTTCCAAGGTGGCGAGCGCGCGCGGGAGCAGCGCGCCCGCCGCCGCGGCCGCCGCGTCGGCCGCCGCGGCGGCCGCCGCCGCGGCGCCGGCGCCCCTGGACAGCACGCGCGCCCACACCAAGCCCGCCGCCGCGGGGCGCAGCGTGGCGTGGCACCAGCAGAGCGCGGCGTCGGCGCGCGCGAGCGCGCGCGCGTCGGTGGCAGGCCACCAGAGCGTCCCCGCGCCGCCGCGCGTCGCCAGCAGATGCCGCGCAATCGCAGCGCTCTCGGGCAGTCGCAGGGGGCCGTCGGCGAGCGCGGGCACTTTGCAGAGCGGAAACGCGTCCGAGAACGGCGGCCGCCTGTGCTCGCCGCGCGCGAGCGACACGCGTTCCACGGCCACGTCCATGGCCGTCACCCGCACCAGCATGAGGAGGGCGCGGCACGGTTGGGAGACGAGGTCGAGGTGGAGGACGGGGGGTGAAGCGGGGGGCGGCATCGGGGCGCGCCGCGGCGAGCAGTGCAAAGACCGGCACTCCCCGCGCGCGGCCCGCCCCGCCAGCGTCCGCCCGATGCGGCCACTCGTCGTGCGCGTCGACACGCCCGCCGGCCCGCGCCTGGTCGCGCTCCCGGCCGGCGCCACGCCGGGATGCGGCGTGGCCGCGGCCGCGCTCGCGGCCGCCGGCCACCCCGACCCCGCGGCGGCGCTCGCAACGAGCACCTGGACCCTGCGGCCGAGCACCACGGGCCTGGCCCTCACCCCCTGCGCCCTCGCCGGCGGCAAGGGCGGCTTCGGCTCCCTGCTGCGCGCCTCGGGCCGCGTCGCCAAGACGACCAACTTTGACGCGTGCCGCGACTTGAGCGGGAGGCGGTGCGGAGGGGGGGGAGGGGGGAGGGGGGTGGTGGACAGGCGTCGAGCAACGCGCGCCCGCCCCGACGCCTCGCCCTCTCCCGCTCTCTCCAGCATCGGTGTCGTCAAGGCCGAGGCCGCACTGGCCGAGTGGGAGGCGGGCGCGGTGTCGCGCAAGCTGGAGGCGGTCGCGGAGCAACACCTGCGGGCGGAAGCGAAAGCCGCGCGCCGCGCGGCGGCCGCGGCGGCCGCGCCCGCGGTCGACGGCGACGCGGTGCGGGCCGATGTGGAGCGGGCGGCGGCGGGCGCGGCGGCCGCGGTGGCCGAGTCGCTGCGCGAGGGAGGAAAGGCGGGCGGCAGCGGCGCGCGCGCGGCCGCCCCCGCGCGCGGGCCGAGCAAGCTGGACGCCATGCTGGGCCTGGGGTCGGGGAGCGACGGCAGCGACAGCGAGAGTGAGAGCGAGAGCGAGAGCGAGGGGGCAGGCGCGGCGGTTGCCGCCCGCAAGCGCAAGGCCGCCGCCGCCGCGGCCGGTAAGGGCAAGGCGCGTGCGTGATGGGGCGTGTGACTGTGGCCGCACTGCGAAAGAGAGAGAGACAGAGGGGCCGACGCGCCAGCGTGCGGGCGCACAACACGAGAGAGCTTCCCTCCCGCCGCCCCGCCATGCACGTCACGCGGCTCCCCCAGCCCCGCGCCGCCGCCGCGGCGGCGGTCCGCCGCGGCGCGCCCGCCGGCGCGCGGGCGGCGCGCCGCCCCGCGCCCGCCGGCCGCCGCGCGCCTTTCGCGTCCGTCAACAGGACGGTGGTGAGTGGGCGTTGAGGGGAAGGGATGGAGCATCCGCGCGGCGGGCGCGGCCGACGCGCCGCGCGTCTGGACGCCAATGCGCCGCCGCCGCCCGCCCACGCCCCCGTTTCCTCCTCTCCCCGCAGGCTCGGGCCAGCGACGACAGCGATGACGCGGACGTGGTGGAGGCCGGGTGAGAAAAGGGGGGGCGGGGCGGAGGCGGGCGCCGGCGCCGCGCTGGCCGCCGACGGCGGCGACGCCGACGCCTCTTCCACCCTCTTCCAGCGACATCGTCGACCAGGGACCCCCCCACGAGGTCTACTACGTTCAAGCGCGCCAGTTGCTGGCCGCGCTCGAGGACGGGGAGGCGGCGTTTGAGGATTTGGTGAGTGAAAGAAAAAATAGGGGGTGGAGGCGGGGGGCGGCTGGCGCCGCCGCGCGCCTCGTCCCCACGCCGCCACCCTGTTCTCCTCTTCTCTGCAGCTCTCTGCCGTCGACGGCCTGGGCGGCGCGGCCGCGGACGCCGCCTCGCTCGCCGCGGCGGCCGAGGCGCGCGCGGAAGCGGCCGAGGCCGAGCTGGAGGCCGCGCGCGACCGGTCCCTGCGCCTCACCGCCGACTTTGACAATTTCCGCAAGCGCAGCGACGCGGAGAAAGCGGCCGCCGGCGACGCGGCGCGCGCGAGCGCGGTGGAAGCGCTCATCCCGCTCGCCGACTCGTTCGACGCCGCGCGCGGCGCGGTCGCGCCCGCGACCGAGGGCGAGGAAAAGATTGCGGCCGCGTTTGGGGTAGGCGGGCGGCGCGAGGGTGGCGGCGCGAGCGAGCGACGGGCGCCGCGCGCCCCCCCCACACCCACCCCACCCCACCCCACCTCCTCGCCTTTGCCCAGGGCCTGCACAAGCAGCTGCTGGACGCGTTTCGCGCCGTCGGCGTGACCCCCGTCCCCGGCGAGGGCGCGCCCTTCGACCCGGCCGTCCACGACGCGGTGGCCCGCGAGCCCTCGGACGCCGTGCCGGACGGCACCGTGCTGCAAGAGTTTCGCAAGGGGTACGCGCTCGGGGGGCGGCTCGTGCGGCCGGCGATGGTCAAGGTGTCGGTGTCCGACGCGCCGGTCGCCGCGGCGGGCGGGGGCGGGGGCGGGGACGACGAGTGACCGGGTGCGGCGGGCGCGGCGGGCGCGGTGGCTGATATTCGGGGTCGAGCGGGTGTGCAACGCTGCCGGGCGGGGGCGCGCGAGGCGGCGGCGCGAGGCGCTCTCGCTCGCGCCAGCGCGCCCGCGCGCACACCTCCCGCGCCGGCGCGGCGCCGCCACCCCCTCCCGCCCGCTACGCATGCTGGGGCCCGCCCCACCCCCACCCCCGCCCGGCGTCGCCGCCGGCGTCGTCTTCGCGGGCCCCCTCAACAAAAACGCGTTTGCGGGCGCCCACCTCGGCGTCCCCGCGTCCCCGCTGGAAGCGTTTGTGTCGACCAACCCCGAGCACTACGCGTATGGTGAGGGGGAGGGGGGGAGGGAGGGCGGTGGTGGCGGGCGCGGCGCGCGCGGCGCGGCGGCGCGCGCGCGGCAGGCGCATTGCGGGACGCGGGCCGCCTCCGGAGCCGGGAGGCATGCTCTATCGCCCTCCTCGCGGGCGGGCGAGGGTCCGCGGCCGGCGGGCCGCGATCGCGCGCCCCCGGCGCGCCGCACGGCTGGCGACCGCCGCGCGCGCGGTCCCGACACCCCCGCAGACGACGCTGTGACATTGCGGCCCGCCATCTCGGGCGGCGGCGAGGCGCGGCGGCGGCGAGGGCGACGGCAGCGCGCACCGGCCGCCCCCTGACCCCGAACCTCCTCTCTCCTCCAGCCGCCCCCCCTCCCCGCGCCTCGTCCGCCCGCGACCTCGCCGCCCTTGACGGAGGCGACTCCCTGTTCCTGCACGCCGGCCTGGCCGCGCACGGCGCGCACTGGGCGCCGGCGGACGCGGGGTGCGACGACGACGAGGCGGCGCTCGCCGCCCTGCTCGGCGGCGACTCGTCTGACGACGGCGGCGGGAGTGGTGGCACGGTGGCCGCGGCCGCGAGCGCGCTGATGCTGCACCACTCGGCGCCGCTGGCGGCCGACCGCGCGCGCGGCGCCCGCGGCGCGCGGCCGCGGCCGCGCGCCGCCCCGCGCCCGCCCTCGCCTCCCAGCGCGGCGTGCGACGCAGCGTCGGCCGCGCCCCCGCCCCCACCCCTACCCCCTCGCGGCGGCGGCCTGCCCGCGCGCGCGTCGGCGCGCCGCGCGGCGGCTGCGTCGGCCGCGGCCGCGACCGCGCTGCGCCGGTCCAAGTCGGAGGCCGCGCCCGGCAAATGGCGGCCGCCGCCCGGGCCCGCGGCCGCCGGGCTGCCGCCGCGGCCGCCCGGGCCGGCGGGGCCGCGCGGCGGGTGCGGGCCGCGCCTCGCGCTGGTGCTGGGGGACGCCCTGGCCGCCGTTGAAGCCGAGCTGGCGGCGAGGCGGCCGCCGCGCGCGCCGGCGCGCGCGGCGCCCGCCGCGCCCGCGCGCGCGCGCGTGCCGCGCGCGCGGCGGTCCGGGGACCCCTTCATGGGGCGCACGCCCGCCGCGGCGGCGGCGGCGGCCGCGCTCGTTGCTCGGTTGAGCGGTTGAGGGGGAGGCGTGCGGGTGTTCATTTGGGTAGCGCGGCGGCCGGCGGGCCGGCCGCCCCTCCTGTCCCCTCCTCCCGCCCCCCGCCCCTCCTGTCCCCTCATCCCGCCCTTTGCCCCCGGGCGGGGCCATTTTAATGCGCGCACTCGGCCCCGGAGCCGCCCGCCGCCCGGTGCGGCCCGCCCCGCGCGCGCGGCGGGCCGCCCCCTTCCCTCGCCCGCGGCAGGCGCCGCCCGCCCACGAGCGGGCGCGCTGGCGCGGGCGCGGACGGTGCGGGCGCCCGCACATGTAGCTCGCACGCTGGACCGCGTGCCGTGGCGGGGGGTGGGGGGTGGGGGGGGCGCGGCGGGCCCCGCCGCGCCGGGCCGCACGCGCCGCACTCTCTGCCGCGCGAAACGCCCGCCAACCGTTTCGGCCGCGGCCCCCGCCCGCCGCCGCCCTCCCCGCCCGCCGGCCGCGCCCACGCCCGCCCCGGCCATGCGCCGCGCCCGCGGCCGCGGCGCGGCGGCCGCGCTCGCCGCCGCGCTCGCGCTCGCGCTGTCCCCCGCGCGCGCTGCCGCGCCCGCCGCCCGGGTGCGGGAGGCGGGGAAGGGGGCGCGGGCAGAGGCGGGTATCGCCGCGCGCGGCACGTCGCGCGCAGGGCGCGGCGCGGGGAGGGGCCGTTTCTTGGGGGGTGGGGGCGCCGCGCGCGCGCGCGCCCCGCCGCCTCCCACCCCACCCCGCCCCTCTCCAGCCGCCCCCCACCACCGCCGAGCCCGCCATCGCCCTCCTCCTCACCTCCGCCACCGTGACCAACGGCGTCGCGGGCGCACCCGAGTACGGCGCGTGCCGCCCGCCGCCGCGCCGCGGCGGCGAGCCGGTGCCCGCGCCGGGCGCCGCCCTCTCCAAGGCCGCCAAGCGCGACACGCAAGGTAGGAGACAGGGTGGCGTGTGCCGGGGCGCACCGTGGAGGCGGTGGGAGAGGGCCCAAAGGCCGACCCTTGCCCCCCGCCCGCCTCGCTCGCCAGTCGACGCGCGCTGGTTCGCCGCGGCCGCCGCCACGCCCTCGTCCTTCGCCGTGACCTGCACCGGCGTCGGCCTGCCCGGCGGGCGCAACGTGACGCTGTACGGCGGCAAGGTGGCGCCGGGCGCGGACTGCGCGGTGAGAGATGAGGGAGCAGAGGTGGGGAGAGGGGGGCCGCGCGCGCGGCGCGCTCTCCAACCCTCTCCCGTCCCCTCACTCCCAGCCCGCCTGGACCTCGTCCTCCCCCGACACCGTCACCCTGCGCGTCACACCCGCGCCCGGCGCGTCGTGGTCGCTGACGCTCGCCGCGCGCGGCGGCCGCGCGCCGCGCGCGCCGCCGCGCGCCGCGTGCGCGGGCGCGCCGGGCGCGTGCCCGCTCGCGGCCGCGCCGCCGTGCGCGCCGGACGCCCTGACGCGCGCCGGCGTTGGCGCCCTGTCGGCCAAGAAGCAAGACTCCGCGTGCGCGGCGGGCGCGCCCGCGCCCGACGGCGGGTCGTACGGCTTGTCGGCCACCTTTTTCCCGCCCGCCGCCGGCGCCGCCGGCTGCGACCGCGGCCCCCGCGACCTGGCCTCCCTCGGGTCCCTGCCCGTGGACGTCAACGCGAGCGCGCGGTGCCAGGAGGGGGCCGACTGGCAGGCGTGGGGCGGCGCGCCGTTTGCGGGCGCGCCCGACCTCGACGCGTCCCGCTTCGCCGGCTGCTTTGCGGTCAAGCTGGAAGGCAGCGTGATTGTGCCCGACGTCTCGTCGTCCATCGACTGGCGGTCGGGCGCGAGGGACGACGCCGTCGCGCGGCGCGCGCGCGTGTGCGCGCGCTTCACCGGCCGCGCGTCGATCACGCTCGGCGGCCGCTCCGTCGCCACCCCCGCCGACGGCGGCTACGACGCCACACTAGTCTGCCACGACGTCGCCGACCTGGCGCCGGGGGCGCACTGGCTGTCGGCGGCGTACGCCGCGCCGCCGTCGGGCGGCGCGGTCCTCCAACTCTGGGTCATCCCCGTCGCGGCCGCCGCCCGGGTGGACGCTCCCGCCGCCGGCGTGCCGCCCTGGTCGGTCGAGTACGCGTGCTCGTGCTGCTCCCTGTTTGGGGTGGGGGGGGCGGCGGCGGGGGGGGGGAAGTGCTGCGCGCCGCTCGACACGTGCTCCCTCCGCACGGCCGGCCCCTGCTCCGGCCCGCCGCCCGCGCTGCCGCCGACGCCGGCGGCGACGCCGGCGGCGGTGCCGCCGCCGGCGGCGCCGGCCGTGACTCCCGGCGCGGCGGTCGCGAGCCCGCCGCCGCCGCCGCCGCCGCCGCCGCCGCCGCCGCCGCCGCCGCCGCCGGCGACCGAGACGCCGACCGCGACGACCACGCCGCCGCCGGCGACCACGACGCCGCCGCCGGCGACGACGCAACCGCCGCCGCCGCCGCCCGCGACGACCGTGCCGCCTCCGCCGCCGCCCGAGACGGCGCCGCCCGCGACGCCGCCCCCGACCGAGACACAGGCGCCGCCCCCGACCGAGACACAGGCGCCGCCCCCGCCCGCGACGACGGCGCCGCCGGCGACGACGCAGCCGCCGCCGCCTCCGGCGACGACCGCGCCGCCGCGGACCGCGCCGCCCGCGCCCGCGCCCGCGCCTGGGGCGGCCGCCGACCCCCCCGCGCCACCTGAGACGGCGGTGCCGCCAGGGACCGAACCGCCCGCGACCGAGCCGCCCGCGACCGAGCCGCCTGCGACCGAGCCACCTGCAACGGAGCCGCCCGCGACTGAGCCGCCCGCGACTGAGCCGCCGCCGACCGAGCCGCCGGCCACCGAGCCTCCTGCGACGACCGCGCCGCCCGCGACGCCGCCGCCGCCGCCCACCGAGACCGAGCCGGCCGCCACCGAGCCACCGGCGACGACCACGCCGCCGGAGACCGAGCCGCCCGCCACCGAGCCGCCGGCGACGACCGAGCCGCCGCGGCCGCCGCCGGCAGAGACCCTCCCCCCCGCCACCCCCGCCCCCACGCCGCGGCGCACGGACGTCCTCAACAACCGGGTGCGCGCCCCCCTGCGGCCCGCGCCGCCCGCGCCGGGGCCGGGGGCGCTGGCCGAGGCGCCGCGCGCGGCACCGGCGCCTCCGCCGGCGGCCACCACGCCGCCCGCCACCACGACGCCGCCCGCGACCACGACGCCGCCTGCGACGACCACTCCGGCCGCGACGCCGCGGGCGACGCCCAATCCGGCGGCCGCGCGGCCGCCCGCGCGCGCGCGCGCGGCGCCCCCCACCCCTCCCCCCACCCCCGCCGCCCCGCCCGCCGAATGCTGCATCTACGCCCTCAACATGGCGCACCCCGCGGCCGCGCGCGGGCGCCCCGGCGCGGTGGCGGCCGCGGGCGGCAACGCGAGCGTGGCGGTCGTGTGCCGCGCCGGCGCGCGCGGCGGCGCGACCGTCGCGCCCCTCACGCCCGCCCACCTCACGCTGACCACCGACGCCGGGTCTGCTCCCGCCCTGACCCTGGCGCCAGTCGAGGGCGGGGCGGGGGGCGGCAGCGTCGCCTGGGTCGCCACCGTCGCCCTGCCCGCGCGCGCGGGCGGCGCGGCGACCGTCGCGCTCGCCGCGGGCGCGCCCGCGGCCGCCGCCCCGCTCCAGCTCGCGCTGGGGTGTGCGCCGGCGGGCACCATGGTGTCCCAGTTTGCGCGGTGAAGGAGGAGAGAGGGGGGAGGATGGAGGAGGGTTGCATTTCATTCGGCGGGCCCCGCGCCCGCGCGCGCCGCGCCCCGCGGCCGCAGTAAGAATGGTGGTGTGTGGGAAGAAGGCCCTCGCCGGTCACGCGCGCAGCAGCCGCCGCCGACGGCTCCCGCCGCCCCCCTTCTTCTCCTCCGCCGCGTCGACCGCGGCCTGCACGCTCGCGCGCGACCCGTACTTGGCGGAGAACTCGTCCAAGCCGCCCTCTTTGGCCGCGGCCGCCGCGGCGCGCGCGGCGGGCCCGAGGTCGGCCTGCCCAAAGGCGAGCGCGGCGGCCGCCCTCTTGACCCCCTTCTCCCCCACCCCGTCGCCCGCCGCGGCGTTGGCGTCCGCCAGCGCGTCGGAGACAGCGTCCACCACATCCGGCGGCGCCCCTCCGAGCGCTTTGTTGAAGACGGCGGCCAGGGAGGCGGGGGACGCGAGGTCGAAAGTTTTGCCGGATTTGGTGATCGCGGCGGCCGCGGGAAACGTGGCCACCACCATGGCCTCCGCCGCCGCGTCCGGCGACACCCCAGGTTTCAGCCCTGCCAGGCCTTGGCCGCCGACGGCGAGCGAGTTGAGGATCTGGGCGGACAGGGCCTGCCCTTTGGCCGCGTCCGCGTCGCCGCGCGCGGCCGCCGCGAGCAGGTCGGTCGTCCCCGCCCGCTCCCCGCCCCCGATGCCCAACGCGCCGCCAAAGCCTTTGTAGAACGAGGCGGCGTCGAAATCGGCGCCGCCGACGAGGGCGAGGTAGGGCGCGATCTGGGGTTTGGCCGCGTTCTTCTTCGTGTAGTAGCCCAGCGTCGTGACCCCGTTGACCGCCACGTACGGCTTTGCCTCCGCTTTGTCGTACTTGGGGACGAGCGCGCCGAGGGAGACGGGGGGAGGGGCGCCGGTGCCCGCGTCGGCGCACCCCGCGCCCTCTCTCTCGACGCGGACGAGGCCGCCCGCCAGGGCCGCGGGCGACGCGGCGCCCGCCACGCGCAGCTCAAACTCGCCGGCGGCGTCCGTGGTGGCGGCGGCGGCCAGGGCGCCGGGGCCGGTCAGGGTGACCTGGGGGGGGGGGGCGCGCGCCCGGAAGGTGGGCGTGTGTGGGAGCGGGAGCGCGCGCGACCGGCCGGCGACGCCGGCCGCCGCTTTTTGACATTGCGCCCGACCATGCGGCGGCGCGCGGGCGCGGCCCGCCGCGGGCGGACCCCGCGGCGCGCGCGCGGCATGCAGCGCGCGGCGGTCGGCCCCTCGAGCAGAGCCTTCGCGCCACCGCAGCGCGTCCCCAAAGTCGGGTAAACGCCGCTGCAGTCCCGCCGCGGCGCGCGCACACCTTGCACCCGGCGAGCGAGCCGCCGCCCGTCGCGCGGCCGCGCAGCGTGACAGACGCCGACGCCCGCGGCGAGGTGGCCAGCAGCAAAGCGGTCGCCAGAAGGGATGCTACCGCGACGGGTCGGCTCATGGCGGGGGTGAGGTGTGGCGTCGCGCAAATAGGCGAAGCCGCTGCGGCGGGCGCTCGGCCACTCTGCGTCGACCGCGCCGCCGGCCGCCGCGCCCGCCACCCCCCCCAGTCGCACACCGACACTCACGCACCCCGGCCCCGCCGGCCTGGCCCACCATGAAGCCCGGTTCCCCCCACATGCGCGCCCGACTCACCGCCGCGGCGCCCGCTGCGGCCACCGTCGCCACCCTGGCCGTCGCCGCCCTCGCGCTCTCTCGCCGCGCGTGGGGCATGGCCGCGCTGGCGCTGGCGGCGGCGGCCCTGGGGCCGCTCGCGGCGCGCGTCGCCGAGGCGGCGGCGACGTGGGCCGCCCTGGCCGCTCTCCCCGGCCCCAAGCCCGTTGATTTGTCTCAGCGCTTTATAGGGTGTGCCGCCGCCCTGCAACCGTCGCTTGGGAACTACATGGAGTCTGTCATTTGCGTCTGGGCCAAAACGCACGGCCCCATTTTTAAGCTCCGCGCCTTTCTGCGCGCCATGGTCGTCGTCACCGACCCCGAGGCCGCCACGTGGGCGCTGTCGCGGGCGGCGGGGCTGGCCAAGAGCGTCGAGGTGTATGGCGGCATCAACCTCCTCTCCGACCCGCGCGGCCGCCCCACCCTCCTGTCCCGCCCGACCGACGACCCCGCGTGGCGCGCGGTGCGCAAAGCGGTGGCGCCCGCGTTTGCGACGGCGGCGCTGCGGGAGCGGTGGCCGCGCGTGCTCGCGGCCGCGCGGGAAGCGGCCGGTGTCGTCGGAGTCGCCGCCGCGGCCGGGAAGCCGCTCGACGTCGACGCCCTGGCCGCCGCGGAATCGCTGCAAGTAATCGCGTCTGTCGGGTTCAACATCGAGGACGCGGGCGCGATCGCGGCCGAGAAAGCGCGCGTCGCCGGCGCCGCGCCGCCTCCTCCCCCCGTCCCCGGCCTGGACCGCGCGGTGGACAAGCTGCACACCGCGACGAGGGTCGCGGAGCAGTACATCGTTAAACCCTGGATCGCGTGGCCCGTCGCCCGCCTCCTCCCCTCTGTCCGCGCGGGCCGCGCCGCGCTGTCCGACTTTCGCACCACCGTCGACGCGGTGCTCGCCGCCGCCGACGCCGCGACGCCGGGGAACGACGGGTCGCTGTTCGCGCGGATCCGTGAGGTGTGTAGGCCGGGCGGCGGCGGCTGCGGCGCGGCGCTCGCGTCCGAAGCAGGCCTCATCTTTTTTGCTGGCGTCGACACGTCGTCCCACACCCTTGCCGCCACCCTGGCCCTGCTGGCCGGCCACCCCGCCGCCGGCGACCGGCTGGCGGCCGAGTTGGAGGGCGCGGGGCTGCTCGCGTCCCCGCGCGCCCGCGCGCGCGACCCCGCTTTCCCCGACCTCTCCCGCCTCCCCTACCTCGCCGCCTGCCTTCGCGAATCTATGCGGCTCATCCCCGTCGCCGCGGGCGGCACGGGCCGCATCGTGGGGGCGGGGGGGGCGACGTTGGCGGGTCACAAGGTGCCGGAAGGGGTCGAGATTTGGGTCCCGTTTTACGCGCTCCACCGCTCCGTCGCCGCCTGGGGCTCCGACGCCTCGTCGTTCAACCCCGACCGCTTCCTCGGCCCCGACCCCGCGGGCCCCGACGCCGCGCGCCGGTTTGCGCCGTGGTCGCTCGGCTCGCGCGACTGCGCGGGGCGCGGGCTCGCGGAGGTCAATCTGGCCACCGCCCTGGCCTGCCTGTGGGGCCGGTTCTCTTTCGCTTTCGCGGAAGGGAAGACGGGAAGCGTGGCCGAGTTCGAGGCGGGGCTGGAAATGGCCGTCACGCTGCAGCCGGCGGCGGGCGTGTGGCTGGTGGCCACGGAGCGGCGGCCGGTGGTCGAGGAGTGAGGAGGGGGGGCATGAAGGTGTGCGTGTGTCGCGGGGTGCACAGGAGACGGGAGGGGACGGCGGGCGGCAGAGGCGCGCCGCGCTGCGCGCGCCGTCGCACACAACCCGCCACCCCTCCCACCCGCCCACCCGCCCACACCTCCCTCGACCCACGATGAAGATCGATGCGACCGTGATGGAGAGCGGCGCCAACCCGGAGGCCGTCGCGGGCGCGGCGGCGGGGGACGTGCATGAGCTGGCCGCGTCCAAGCTGCACCGGGTGCGGGCGAGCGTGGGGGGCGGGTTGGAGCACCGTGACGGGCGCGGGTGGCGCCGCGGCGCCGGGCGCGGTCGCGCGCGCGCGGGGCGCGGTCGTGCGCGCGGCGCGCCGACTCAGGCATGCGCCCGCCCGCCCGGCCCCCGACCCACGCCCGCACGCCCACACGCCCTCCCACACGTCCACAGAGCGAGTCGGGCAACTGCTACGTCCTGACGATGGACGCGATGGGCGCCGACCAGGCCGCCGACGTCGAGCTCGCGGTGGTCCAAGGCGGCCGCGACCTCATCCTCAAGACCGGCTCCGCGCGCCGCTCCTTTGTCCGCCTGCCTGACGACGCGGACGCGGGCGCCATCGTGGGCGAGCTGGCCGACGGCCAGTTCAAGGTGATGGTGCCGGTGGCCAAAAAGTGAAGGGGGGGGGAGAGAGGGAGGAAGAGCGCGCATGCTTGCAACCCGTACCCTGCCTGTCAACCGCTCCCGCTCCCGCTGTCGCTGCCGCTGCTGCCGCCCAGCACGTCGTCCAGCATGGTCTTGCGCTTGGGCGCGGGCGCGGGTGCGTCGGCCGCCGCCGCGCGCTTGCGGCTCTCGGCCGCGGCGGCTTCCGCCTCCTCCACCGCGTCCGCCGCCGCCTCGCGCGCGGCGGCCGCGGCGGCGGCGGCCTCGGCCGCGGCGTCGACCGGGGTGGAGGACGCGGCGGACGCGGCGGCGGCTTCGGCCTCAAACGCGCGCCCCCCGCGCGCGGCCGTGCGCCCGCACGCGACCACGCGCACCGCATCCCGCGGCGCGCCGTCCCGCGACAGCGCCACCTTCTCCAGCACCCCTATGTCCCCGTGCACGAGGCGGGCGAGGGGTTGAAAGGCGCCGTCCAGCACACGCGCGTGCGCGAGCGACAGCGCGAGCCCGCCCGACCCGTCTTTCGCCACGCCCAGCACGCCCCGCTCCACGTGCTGCAGGCGGGGGGTGGACCGCACCGCCGCCGCGCCGGGCGGCGGGCGGGAGGCCAGGTAAAGGGCGACGCCGGCGTCGACGCGCGACACGCGCGCGCCGGCCAACCCGCTCTCCGCTCCCTCGCCCACCCGGTGCAGGAGCCAGGCGGCGGCGGTCGGCCCAGCCTCCTCCTCAAACACCTGGAACACGAGGCGGGGGGAGGGGGAGGGGCCAAACTGCAAAAACACGTGCGGCGCGTCGGCGTCGCGCGGCAGCGGCCGGTCGGCCGCCGCCGCCGACGCGGCCGCCGCGTCCAGCTCGGGGTGGCGGCCCGTGCGGCGCCACTCGTCCAGCTCGCGGCGGCGGTCGGCGGACGTGACCGCGCCAGTCGCGCGGCCACGCACGCCGATGGCGTCGCCCACGAAGCGCGTCATCAAGGGGGGGGGGGGTGAAGACCGGGCGGTGCGACGCCCGGCGGGCGCGCAATGTGACGGCGCGGGCGCGGGCGCCGGCCCGCTCTCTCCTCGGCCGCGGCGGCCCTCCCGCGCGGCGACACGCCGCCGCAACCACCTCTCTCCCGTCGACACAAATGCGAGCATTGTTGCAGGAAAGTCTGCGCGCGGGAAACAGCGGGGCCGAGCGCGAACGAGAAACCAAAGTGGGCCAACCCTCCTCATCCTTTCCCCCTCCTCACGCCGACTCCTCGCCCGACGGCCCATCCTCCAGCCTGGCCTCGACCTCTGCGAAATAAGCCAGGTCGTCGGCCGCCGTCGCGCCGCGCGCTGCCGCGGTCGGCGTCGGCGCGCGCGGCGCCGCTCCCGCCTGCGCCCGGCCGCCGCCGTCGCCGGGAGCCAGGTCCGACTCCATGGACGCAAAGTAGGAGTAGTGGTCGGCGGGGGCGGCGGGGCGGGAAGGGGGAGGGGGGGGGCGGGGGCGCGGGGGGGCGGGGGCGCGCCGCGCGGGCGCGGCGGCGGTGGCCGCCGTCGGGCGGCGCGCGCCGCGGCCGCGGCCGGCAGGCACGGGAAATGGTTGGGGCGCCAGCGCCAGCGCGGCGGCAGGCGACGCGCGACCGCGGCCGCGGCCGCGGCCGCGCCCGGGCGCGGCGACCGCCGCCGCCGCCTCCGCCACCGCCACCGCCCGCTCCGGGTCGACCAGCGCCAGCCAGGCGGCCTCCACCGCGCGCTCCTCGCGCTCGAGCGCGTCGGCGCGCGCGAGCACGGCGGCCGCGCCGCCGGTGGTCGTCGGGTCGGCGGTCGCCGCGGCGGCGGCGCCCGCGTCGGCCGGCGCTTTGCGCGCCCTTTTCACCGGCGGCTCCAACGCCGCCGCGGCGATGGCGTCGGCCGCGACGCGCACACGCTCGGCGACGCGCGCGTCGGCGAGCGGCGCGGGCTCGGGCGGCGCGCCGTCGCCGCTCGCCGCCGTCGCCGCCACCGCGCGCCACGCGCGCGCCCGTAGACCCGCATACGTCGACGCCGCGACGCCGACGTCCACCAGCGGCGCCAACCGCGCCGCGGTCTCGGCGCCGCGCGCGAGCGCCGCGGCGCGCGCCCCGTGGCTCGCCCCCGCCCCGCCGCCGCCGCCGACGGGCGACCAGGGGGCGAGCGAAGTGGCCGCGCCGCCGCCGCCGGGCGGGCGGCGGATGGCTCCCGGGGCGAGGAAAGGGGTCAGGGCGGCGAGCGCAGACCGCGCGTCGGCCGCGCCCGCGGCAGCGGCTTCGGTGGCCGTCGCGGCCAGCGCGTGCAACTGGGACGGCGCCGCGTACGCGAGCACGGGGCCGGAGGCGGTGGGCGGCGGCGGCGGCTGGCCGTGAAAGATCGCCGCCGCGGCAAAGAGGCCTCCCAGGCGCGCGGCGAGCGGTGGGGGGCCGCCCAGGCCCGGAGTAAAGGGCGGGATGGTTTGAGCGTCGTCGTCGGCGGAGCCTTCGTCGGTGGCGGGGCCGTCGCCGGCGCCGGGGCCGTCGGCGGGCTCGCCGCGCTCGCCCGCGCCAGCCTTGTCCCCGCGCGCCGCCTCCACGCGTGTGTCGCAGCAGTCCATGGCGGCGGCCAGCATGCCCGTGACGGACGCGTCGCCGCCGTCGGGCGCGGCGGCGGCCGCCGCGAGCGCGGCGCGCACGGCCGACGCGGCGAACGCGGCCGCAAACGAGGCAAACGTCCAGGTCGTGGCATCGTTGCCCGCTCCCGCCGCCCACGCGTCCACCAAATCGAGCACAGCGCCCTCGCCTGCGCCCCTCGCCGCGCGCACGCTCGGCCGCAGCGGGCGCGCCGGGCGCCGCCCCCGGCGCGCGGCCGCGCGCCGATCCAGGGATGCGCGCGACGCGACAGCGACTTGGCCGCCGCGGTACTGGTCTGCGGCGGGCGGCGGAGGGGGCGCGGGCGCGGGCGGCGGCGCCGCGATGCGGGGGCCCGCGCCGCCCGCGCCGCCCGCGTCGGGGCGTCGGGGCCGGCGCTCCATGGCGGGGGTGGGGGCAGGGCCGGCGAGGGTGTGGTGGCGACAAGAGAGTGCCGACATGCGCTGCCGCTGCCTAGCCAATCCCCTCCTAGCTACTCCTTTCCTCCGCCCTCGACCCACAGCCCGTGGAACCCGTACGGCAGCCCCGCCGCCAGCGGCGCCCGCGCCAGCTCCCGCATGGAGGCCGCGTCCAGGACGAGCAGGAACGAGGGGCCGGCTGCCGAGGTGACGATCGAAAGGACGACCGCGTCGTCCTCGGCCGCGCCGCCCGGCCGCGGCACCACCACCGGCTCCCCCGTCAGGCACCCCGCCTCGCGCCACATGGCCGGCGGGGCGGTCCCTCGGAGAGTCACTTTGACGAGCGAGTCGCCGGCGGCTGCGGGGGGGGTGGCCGCGATGCCCCACGCAAACCGGTACTCGCTCCTGCCCTTCCACAGCGGGTTGACGGCCGGAAACTCGAAGAAGTAGGGCTCGCTGCCATCCGCGCACAGCCTCGTCAGCGACACCGGCCCGTTCCCGGAGAGCGGGAGCGCGACGCGCGTGAGCGTCGAGCGCTCCACCGGCGCCGCCTCGCCCGGCGCGGCGCGCTGGTTGTCCAAGGACAGTCGGTTGATCATGGTCGGGTCGGGGAAGCGGGGCACGTCGAACACAAACTCGGTGGCGGTGCAAAATGCGTTCACGGTGTGAAAATAAAAAATGGGCTCCGGCGACTCAAACACGGCCGGCGGCGCCGCGGCGGCGGCGGCGGACGATGGCCCTGCTCCAGCGACGGGCGGGAGGCGGACGAGGGTGTACCGGGTGCCGAGGTCGGGGCGCCAGCCAAACATCGCGTGGTCGCCCCCGCCCAGCAACGCCGCCTTGAGGTCCATCGGCACCGGCTGCTCCGGCAGCACGCACCACTCGTCCGTCGCGGGAAAGGCGTGCATCCAGCAGGGGGCGGGCGGCAGGCGCAGCGGCAGGGCGGCGACCGGCGCGCGGGCGGCCGTCGCGGCGTCTTGCACAAACACGGTCGTGCGCCCGCCGACGCCCGTCGCAAAGTTGACCAGGGTCCCGTCGGACCGGGTGTGCGGGTGGGCGGTGGTGAGGGCGCCGGGAACGCCGTCGGCGGCGGCCGCGGGGCCGAGCGTGGCCAGCGTCGCGGCGTCGACGCGCCACAGCCCCGCCACGCTCTCGGTCGCCGCCACCAGCTCCCCCGCCCTCCCGGGGCGCACGGTGACGGACGCGTTGTCGGTGAAGGCGGGGCCGAGGCCCAGGGCGCCGCGGGCCAGGGCCGCGACGCCGCGCGCGAGCGGGAGGGGCGTGCCAAACTCGGAGAACGCCATGTCCCCCGTGTCCCGCACCGCGGCCCAGGCCGCGGACTCCAGAAAGCGTTGGCGCTGGGTGACGGACGGGCGCGGGCCGCCGGCGACGTCCAGGCGGGCGAGGAGCGCAAAGCCGTCGAACATGTGGGACACCGCGTCAGGAAACACGCCAGGCCCGTTGCGAATGAGCGCTCCATTCAACCAGGGCGGCAGCGTGCCGGAGACGGCGAGCGGGACGGCGTCGGGCAGCTCGGCCGCTGGCCGCGCCGGAAACGCGGCCCGCGCGGCGGGCGTCGCGGACGCCGCGGGCGGGCATGGGGCGCGGCGGTGTCTGACGGCATGCCGCCTGGTGAAGGGGCGGGGCCGCATTGTGGCGCGGGCCGGTGTGGCGGGGGCGCCCGGCCCCGACCACAGCCCCCACCGCATGGCGCTCGCCCTGGCCGCCGCCCGCGCGTGGCGCGGGCGCGTGGCTTACGCAGCCTGCCGCCACCTGTCCACGCCGGTGGGCGAGCCGCAGCAGGCCTCAACCGCCCCGCCGCTCGCCGGCGTGCGAGTGCTCGACGTCGGCCAAGTCGTCGCCGGCAATTTCTGCGGCGCCCTGCTCGCCTATTTCGGGGCCGACGTCGTCAAGGTGGAGCCTCCCGGCGCCGGCGACCCCCTGCGCGGCCTGCGCGCGCTCGACGGCACCGGCACGTCCCTCTGGTGGCGCTCCTTTGGCCGCAACCGGCGCTGCGTCGCGGCCGACCTGCGCACGCCGGGCGGGCAGGAGGTGGTGCGGAGGCTGGCGGGCGGGGGGAGAGGAAAGGGGGGGGGAGAGAAGAGCGGCGCGCGCGCGCGCGCCGCCACCGCCCCCCGTCCCTGGGCCGCCGACATCCTCATCGAGAACTACACCCCCGGCCGCATGGAGGCGTGGGGGCTGGGGCCGGGCGACCTGGCGGAGTCGCTGGTGTATGTCCGCATCAGGCAAGCGGGCGGGCGGGCGGGCGGGCGGGGGGTGGGAGAGCGCGGCCGCGGCGGCGCGCGTGCCCGCCCCCCCTGGGGGCCCGCCCCCCCGGGCGCCGCCCCGGGCGGCGGGGGGGGGGGGGGGGGCGCCGGGGCCCCGGGCCCGGGGGGGGGGGGGCGGGAGAGCGCGGCCGCGGCGGCGCGCGTGCCCGCCCACCTTGACCCCCACCCCTCCCCCCCCCCACCCCAGTGGCTACGGCCAGACCGGCCCCGACGCCCGCCTCCCCGGCTACGCGTCCGTATGCGAGGCCGGGTCGGGCTTCCGGTCGGTCAATGGGTTCGCCGACCGCCCGCCCGCGCGGCCCAACATCTCCCTCGGCGACTCCCTCGCGGGGTTGCACGCCGCGTTTGGGGCCGTGCTGGCGTTACTGGCCCGGGCGCGGGGCGCGCAGGGAGGAGGAGGCGAGGGCGCAAGGGGGCAGGGCCTCGGGCAGGTCGTCGACGTCGCCATCACTGAATCGATGCTGTCCATGATGGAGGCCGCCCTCCCCGAAGCCGCCGACGCGGGCATCGTGCGCGGCCCGTCGGGGTCGACGATCTCGGGCGTCGTGCCGAGCGGCACGTTTCTGTGCGCCGACGGGCGCTACGCGGTCGTCGGCGGCAACGGCGACTCGGTCTTCGCCCGCCTCGCGGCCGCCATCGGCCGGGACGATTTGCAGCGGTATGCCACCAACGCAGAGCGCGTCGAGGCGGCGGACGAGATCTATGGCGCGATCGAGGAATGGTGCGCCGCCCGCCCTCTCGCGTCGGTCCTGGCCGCCGCGGCCGCCGCCCGCGTGCCCGCCGGCCCCATCCTGACGGCGGCCGACCTGCTGGCCTCGCCCCAGCTGGCGGCGCGGGGCGTGCTCTCCAGGGTGGCGCCGCCCGGGGGCGGCGACGCGGTCACGCTCCCGTCGATGTTCCCCCTCCTGACCCGCACGCCCGGCGCCACCGCGCACGCGGGGCCCGCGTTGGGGCAGCACACGGACGAAGTGCTGGCGGCGGCCGGGTTTGGGGGGGAGGAGGTGGCGAGGATGCGGGCGGCGGGCGAGGTCGCGTGAAGGGTGAAAGGTGAGAGCGCGCGCGCGGCGCGCGACTGCGCCACTCCTCCACTTTGCCTCCTCCTCCTCCGTATGGCGTCGTCCCCCGCCCTCTCGGACGGCGCGTGGCCCCCGCTGCCACCGTCGGCGTCCAAGGCGGCGCGCGGCTCGGGCGGGCGCGGCGTGCGCGGCGTCGGCTGGCGCGCGCGCGCGGCGGGCGGCGGGGAGAACGAGGCACCCAGCAGGGAGCCGCTGTCGGCGCTCAAGGTGAGGGCGGGGGGAACGAGGTAGAGGGGGAGGCGGCGCGAAGGCGCGGAATGCGCATGGCGCCGACGCCTCTCTTCCTCCAGGGCGCGCGCCTGTTTGCGAGCGTCGCCGCGGGCGCCGACTCGCAAGGCGAAGCGGTGAGGCACTGGCGGCGGGAGGCATTGGAGGGGGGCCGCGCCGCGCCGCCCGCCGCGCGCTCCTCAACCACCGCCGCCTTCTTTTCTTCAGTCGCCCGCCCTCGCCGCCACCTCGACCTCCCCCACGCGCTCGCGCGCTCCCTCCCAACCGCGCCCCCCCCCGCGCACCGGTCCCCGGCGCGCGGCTCGCGCGGCGGCGGCGGCCGGCCGCGAGCGCGCGGCGGCAGCCGCGCTCGCGCCCGGCGCGAGCGTCGACACCTTTCGCACCGCCGCCGAGTCCATCGACGGCGGCCTGCCGAGCTCACCGGCGACGGTGGACGACGGACCGCGGTCGGCCGACTCGAAGCGCCGCGCGAAAGCGACGCTGGCCGCGGCGGCGACGCTGGGGCGCGCGGTGGCGGCCGACGCCGACGCGGCAGCCGCAGCCGCGGCGGTTGCCGCCACTGCTGTCGCCGCCGCGCGCGACGACGCTCGCGCTGCGCGCGCGCAGGCCGCCGCCGCCTCCCGCGAGCGCGACGCGGCGTCCGCCGAGCTGGCCGCCGCTCGCCGCGAGCTCGCCCTCGCCCGCACCGACGCCGCGCGCGTCGCCGCCGTGGAGACCGCGGGCGGCACGGGCGTCGCGCCGCCGCACTCGCCCGCGACGGACGAAGAAGCGGCCGCCCTGCGCGCCTGCGTCGCCAGACTGACGGCCGCGTTGGCCGACCGGGAGGCGGTGCTGGTGTCGCTGCGGGCGGCGTCGGAGGGCGCGGCGGTCGCCGCGGCCGAGCGCGAGGCGGCGGCCCAGGCCGAGGTGGCTGCCGCGGCGGCCGCGACCAAGAGCGCCGCTGCGCAAGCAGGGGCACTGACCCGGGAGCTGCGCGCCGCGCGCGCGGCTGCCGAGGCCGCCGAGCGCGCCCGCTCTGCCGCGGCGGGCGACGCGGCGGAAGCCGCCGCCGACGCGGCCGCCGCCCGCGCCGACGCCGACGCCGCCCGCGCCGACGCGACTCGTGCGCGCGACGACGAGCGCGCGGTGGCGGCGGCGGCAGCGGAGCGCGCTGCCGCCGCTTCGGCCGTCGCGCTCGCGTCGCGCGACGCGCGCCTGGCCGAGCTCCAGACCACGCTCGACGCTTTACAGGCCGCCGTCGCCGAGACAAAGTCCAAGGCCGACACCGTCGCCGCCGAAAACGGCGACCTGCGGCGCGAGGTTGCGTCCGCGCGGCGCGCGCGCGACGCGGCGGCCGACGCAGCAGCGGCCGCCACCGCCGACGCCGCAGCCGCCCTGGAGCGCGCGCGCGCGGCCGAGGCCGACCGGGACGACGCCCAGCGCGCGGCGACAACCGCGCGCGCGGCGGCGGCGGCGGCCGACAAGAAAGCGGCAGCGGCGGCCGCACGCGCCGACGCCGCGGCGGCCGACGCCAGCCCGGCCCCGGTCGTGCTCAGCCCCAGCATTCCCATGAGCGCGACGCGGGCGGCGTGGGAAGCTCGCGCAGCGAGCGAGGAAGGAGAGAGGGCGGTGGCGGTGGCGGGGGCGGCGGCGCCCGTCGCCGCTCACCGCTCGGCCACCACCCCCAAACTCGTCATCGCCCTGGCCGCCCTGCGCGAGGCCGACATCGGACGCGCGACCGCGGTGGCGACGACGGCCGACGCGTGGCGGGCCGAGTGCGAGCGCGAGGCGGGCGGGGCGGCGCTCGCGCGCGCGGCGGCGGAGGTTGCCCGCAGCGAGGCCGAGGCCGCGTCCGCCGAGCGCGACGCGGCGGCCGCGGAAGCCGCTGCCGCGACCGCGGAGCGCGACCTGCTGGCGGCGCAATTGTCCGAGCTGCAAGCGGCGGTCGAGGCGGCGGTCGACCGCGGCGCGCTCGCGAGGCCTGGGGCCGGCGCTGTCGCGCACGCCGGCGACGCCGCGGTTCGCCGCGCGCTGGAGCGTGCGGCGACCGCTGAAGCGCGCGCGGTGGCGGCCGAGCGCGAGGCGGCTGTGGCCGGCGCGCGCGCGGCGCTCGCCGCGCGGCGCGCCGCGCGCGGCGCGGCCGACCGGAGCGCCGCGCGCCGGGCGCCGGGCGCCCGCCTGCCGCGCCCGCAAGAGGCGGCTCGCGTAGTCGCCGCGCGGCGGCTCAACGTGCCGCCACCCCGCCTGCGCTTCCTCGGCCCGCCGACCGCGCCTGGCGCGGCCGCCGCCGCGGCCGCCGCGGGCGGCGCCCTCGCCCCGCTCGCGGCCGGCGTGGCCAGGCTGACGCTGCCGTCGCTGGACGTGGTTGCGTTTGACCTGGCCCCGCTGGCGGCCGCGCGACGGGTGACGGGGGCGTGACGGGGGCGGAGGGTTGCAGAGAAAAACTCTCGACTCCCCACGTCTCCCTCTCCCCCCCGCACCTCACCGCTGCAGCTGCCAGTTGTACGTCCAGGGCAACCAGACGAGCAACGCTGCGGTGTCGAAGGTCCAAGAGGAAGCCAGCCACCGCAGCGCGCGCGCGAGCGCCGCGGGCGCGAGCGCGCGCGCGCTCCCGGGCGCGGCCGCCGCCGCGGCCGCCATGCCGGCGCCGCGCGCGAGTTGCCAGGGGCGGAACAGGGCAAAGGCCAAGGGAATGGCGGGTGCAAGGATGGAGTCTGAGGGGCAGAAGAAGGGGGGTCGGCGGTCGCCGCGGGCCGCGCCCCACCACCACCACACCACCACCGCCACGCACGGCGCAGCAGCCCCATCTCCAGGGCCCATTGCCACACCCACAGGGCCAGATAAGGGCCGAGCGCGAGCGCGGTCGGGGCCGCGCCGCCGGCCAAGGCGCCGCCAGACGCCGCCAGTTCCCGGACCAGCAGCGCGCCGGGCGCCAGGCAGGCGGCGACCAGGGCAAGCGGCAGGTAGAAGCGCCCAAAGGCGGACGGGGGGTGCACGCTCCCGCGCGCGTCGCGCCAGGGGCCGGCGTAGGGCCGCACGCCGCCGCCGGGGTGGCGCGCCGCTCCGTAAGCGGCCGCAAGCCAGCAAAACGCCAGCACGGCCACCCCGAACGCCGCGTCGGCGGCCAGCAGGATGCCCAGCGCCGTGCCGGGGCGGCCGCTCGACACGGCGGCGCCCGCGGCGCGGGCGGCGGGCGACCCGGGGAGGACGGCGACGTGCGCGGCGCCGGCCAGCAGGGCGGCGGGCGCCGCCCAAAGCGGGAGAGTGGGCTCCTGGATCGTGGGCGCCGCTTTGGGGGCGCGGGGAGTGGGCACCGCTTTGGGGGCGCGGGGCGGCATGGCGGGATTGGGGAGAGTGAGCGGGATGCGTCGGACCGCGCTCGCATCACTCTCCCGCCCCCCTCCCTCTTATCCCGACACCCGGCTCGATGTCGGCCGCCATCTCCAAACTGCTCGCCGCCTTTGGCAAGGCGCCGCCGCCGCCGGCACCGGTGCCTTATGCCGACGCCGCGCGCGCGCTCGCCGCCGCGGCGCTCGCGGGGTCGGCCCTAGGCTTTGTGCGGCCCGTGTGGTTCATCTCCATTGGCGAGTCTGTGTGGATGGGGTGGGGCATGGGGGCACGGGCCGGGGAGCGCGCGGGCCGGCTCCCTCCATGCGCCGCACGACGCCGGCCCGGCGGGCGCCCCCATGCGACCACCGCCGACCCCTCTTCCTCCCCTCAGGCTACGGACTAGCCTGCATCCTGCAAGTTCTGGTCGCCGGCCGGTCGCTGGCGGCGGTGGGCGTGCACCCGGCGGGGCGCTGCGCGCTCGCCGCGTTCCTCGCGCACGGCGCCTGGATGGCCGGCTTCCTCCTCGTACGCGACACGTGCCTGACGACGTATCGGTGAGCCAGAGAGGGAGGTGGTGGTGGTGGCGGTGGGCTGCGAGGAGTCGCTCGCGCCGCCTCGAGCGGCCCGCAAAGAAAAAGAAAGCGCGCCGCCTGCCGCCGGCGACGCGTGCTACGGACGTGGCCGTGGCCATGGCCGGGTCGCCGTGGCCGACCCCGCCCCCCTCTCCTCTCCAGCGCCAAGCGCGCGTCGATCGACCGCAAGACTGCCCGCCTCTCGCCCGGCGCCAAGGTGGCGATGTGGGCCGGCGTGGCGGCTCTGTACACGGCCCTGTTCCTGCCCACGTGGGCTTTGGCTGCAGCGCCCGCGCCGGCGGTCGGGTCTCGCGCCGCGACGCTCGCGAGCGCGGGCGCGGCCGTCGCGTGGATCGGACTGTGGCTGGAGGTGACCGCCGACATCTGCAAAGCCGTGGACAAAATGCGCAATCCCCAAGGGTGCGAGGGCGGCAGGAAGTGGGCGACGGCGCGGCGAGGAGTGGGGCCGAAAGAGCGGCGCGCTCGGCCGACCCCGCCCCGACCACCTCCCACCCTCCAACACGCCCCCACCTCTCAGCTTCTCGTCCGGCTGCGTCTACCGCATCTGCCGCCAGCCCAACCTCCTGGGCGAGCTCCTCTTTTGGGCCGGGTCGGCCGCGGCGGGCGCGCCCGCGCTTGCGGCCGGCCCCCCCCTCGCCGCCCTCGCCGCCGCCGCCGGCCTCGCGGCCATCGTGTCGATCGTCGTCGGTGACTCGCAGCGCAAGACGGAGGAACAGAGCAAGGCGCGGGGGGGGAACAGCGCGTGGGCGGGGTACGCCGCGGCGCACCCCCCGCTCTGGCCCCTGCCCCGGTCGGGGCCGGTGTGAGGCGGGGTGGGAGACGGGGGTGTCGTCGAGGGGTCGGGCGCGTCGTGGGGGTCGTGGTCGCCGCCGTCGCGGAGGTGGTGGGGGAGGGGGAGCGCGGGCCGCGCCGGCGCGCGCGCCGCGCGGCCCACCGAAACGCGCGCACGCCCGCGCCGCCCGTGCAACGCGCGTCGCGGCGTGTCTCGGGGTGGTTGCACGCGCGTGAGGGGAGTGGTGCAGGGCGTCAAGCAACGAAACAGCAGAGGGGGGGCTAGGTGCGTGGGGGAGGTTGCTGCAGGCGCCCGGCCTGTCGGAGAATCCGAGTGGGGGCGCGGTTTAGGGGGTGGGAAAGGGCTTCGGGGGCGGCGGCGGGTGTTCGGGGGCACCGCACGCCCGCGCCACGGCCGCCGCGCGCGGGCGCGCGCGGCGGCCGGGGCGCCAACGGAGCAGTGGTGTGGGGTGGTGCCACCTTAAAGGGGTGGGGTGGGGTGGTGCCACCTTAGCGGGGTGGGGGGCGTGTGGGAGGGGGACACGGGGGTGAGGAGAGGGCGCCTCGCGCGCGGCCGCCCGCCGGCCCCAGCGCGCGCCGGACCGTGAGCGCTTTCGGCCCCGCCGCCGCGCCGTGCAGGGACGCGATGCAGTAGTCGGCGGCGGCCGCGTCGGCAAACTCGCAAAAGGCGTAGCTGAGGGGAGAAGGGGGAGAGGAAGGAAGGAAGAGGGAGGTGAGCGTCCGCCGCGCCAGCCCCACACGCCGCCCTCTCTCCCTCCCTCCCCCCCTTCCCACCCTTTGGAGTTGCCGGTGTCTTTGTCCATGACCAGGCTGAACGCGGCGAGGCGGCCGCAGGGGGCCAGGAGGGCTTTCACTCTGTCCGCGCCCCAGTCGCACGGCAGGCCGCCCACGAACAGCTTGGCCGGCGAGTCGGGCACCCGCGTGCGCACCGCGCCCAGACGCACGGCGTCGACACCTGGATCGGGGTCGGTGGGGCCGAGCACGGCGGCGGCGGCGGGGCTGTAATCGTTCGGGCGGCGCACGCGCAGCCCGCCGCCCGCCAGCGGCACGCCGTCCAGGGCCAAGGCGTTACTGGCTTCCTCGACGGACCGGAATTCGCGTACGCGAATTCACGCACGGTTTCGGGCACGGTGAGCGAGGGCTCGAAACTTCGTCCAGCGAGAAACACTGGGCTAAGAGGCAAGGCGCGCCTTGCCTCGCAAGGCCCGCCGCGAGGCCGGCTCGGCCGCTGCCGCGGCCTCCAGTGGGGACCAAGTGCGACCCAGTCCCGCGTCGGGAGTGGGGAAAGGGCGCGGGAGGCGCGCGCGGCGGCGCGCACGCGCGCAGCTGCCATCGCGCCCGCGCGCGCGCCACAGGCCGCGGCGGCGCACCTCTCTCAGCGCCGGCGCCTGTGATACCGGCCGGCGCGGCGGCGTGAAGGGGGTCTCGGGCGCAATCGCGGGCGTGTGGGGAGGGCTGCCGGCGTCGTTCGTTGCCGCGGTGGCTTGTCATACATACTATGACGCCACCGTCGCGCGGAGTGAACGTGCCACG
>Ga0315285_10001185_pt1 | contig 27257 bp, 10 predicted proteins | sample YL17G09_36_MG_FD_203698 | JGI IMG/M metagenome (GOLD analysis project Ga0315285, IMG submission 203698) | Sediment microbial communities from Yellowstone Lake, YNP, Wyoming, USA - YL17G09_36 | ecosystem: Environmental > Aquatic > Freshwater > Lake > Sediment | place: USA: Wyoming | collected... | reverse complement strand
GGTTGGTCTGGCGGATGTCCTCATCCTCGACGGGCAGGAAGTCCCAGGGCAGCACGTTCACGCCGTAGGTCTCGCGGAGCTTGCGGGGCACGTGACAGTTGGCGTGCAGGTCGTAGACGTTGTAGCCGCGGCCCACCACCACCACGCCCGGCTCGCCGGAGCGCTCCAGCGCGGCCAGCGCCTGGCGGCCGGCCGCCTTCAGCTTGTCGCGGAAGCCGGCCTGGGCGGCATAGGCGGCATCGACGGCCCGGCCGCTGCGCCGGCGCGCGATGCCGAAGGCGGCAAACGCCGCCGCCATCTCCCGCTTCACCTGCTCGCGGCCGAGCTGGAAGTGCACGGTGGGCAGCAGGAACTTGCTCTCCTGACCCTCGAAGCCCGGCGCCATGCGCATGACGAAGGGCAGCGTCTGGTTCCAGGGGCAGAGGTGGGCGGACACCGTCTGCCAGGCCGGCGCCTCCTCGTCCAGGGCGTTGGGCACCAGTACGTGATCGGCGCCCTTCCTGTGCAACAGGTCGTGGACGTGGCCGTGCGCAAGCTGCACCGGGTAGCACGGCTCGGCCACCGCCAGCTCCAGGCCCGCGTCGGAGATGGGCTTGCCTGTCTGGTCCGACAGCACCATGCTGAGGCCCGCCTCCCGCAGGTAGGTGGCCCAGAACGGGAAGCGGTCGAAAAAGAACATGGTGCGCGGCACGCCGATCGTCGGGCCGCCGTTGGTGCTTGCCTCGGCAGTGGCACCGGCCGCTTGCGGCGCACAGAACTCCTCCAGCAGTTTCCTGCGAAGCTCGAACAGGTCGTCGATCACCGGCTGGCGGTCGGTCCGCGTGGGCTTGCGGAACTTCCAGGAGCACTGGTCGCCCCAGTACGTCTTGCGGCCCTCGATGGTGACCTCTTTCATGTCGCAGACGTTCGAGCAGGCGGGGTCCTTGCACACGAACTCGCGGATGGTGAAGCGCACGCGCGACAGGTCGTAGCCGTAGAAGCGCGAGGCCTGCCCGGTGGCATGGTAGCGCTCCCGGGCGATCAAGGCCATGCCGATGGCGCCGATCACGCCGTTGTGCGGCGGCACGATGATGCGCTTGCCCAGCACCTGCGAGAAGGCGGCGGCCACCGCGTCGTTGTAGGCCGTGCCGCCCTGGAAGAAGATCACCTCGCCGATCTTGCGGCCGCGCACCACGCGGTTCAGGTAGTTCAGCACGATGGAGTAGGCCAGGCCGGCCAGCGTGTCCTGCTTGCTGGCGCCGCCGCGGTGCATGACGCCGGTGACGTCGCGCTCCATGAACACCGTGCAGCGCTCACCCAGCCGGGTGGGGTGCTCGGCCTGGAGCGCCAGGCCGGCGAACTCGTCCTTGATGTTGACCCCCAGCTTCTCGGCCTGCTCTTCCAGAAAGGAGCCGGTACCGGCGGCGCAGGCCTCGTTCATGGCGAAATCCACCACCACGCCGTTGTCGATGGAGATGAATTTCGAATCCTGGCCGCCGATCTCGAAGATGGTGTCCACCATCTCGCCCACCAGCCGTTCGCTGACGTACATGGCGCCGGTCTTGTGGGCGGTGATTTCGTCGTTGACGGTGTCGGCGCCGACCAGCTCGCCGATCAGCTCGCGCCCCGACCCGGTGGTGCCCACGCCCAGAATCCGGACGCGGCTGGCGAACAGGCCCTCGATCTCCTTCAGCCCATTGGAAACCACCTCGATGGGCTTGCCTACGGTGCGCAGGTAGATCTCGTGCAACAGGCCGCCGCTCTCGTCGATCAGCGCCAGGTTGGTGGAGACCGAGCCGACATCGATGCCCAGGTAGGCGTCCACGATCGAGCCGTCGTCGGGCAGGTAGCAGGGCTTCACGCGGTCGCGCAGCAGCAGCACGTTCTGAAGCGAGAGCGGATCGGCGCCCGGCAGTTTCTTGTCCGGGGCGTGCTGCTGGAGTTGGTGGATGCTCTTGTAGCTGCGCTTGCGGCGGTCCTGCCGCTCCAGCAGGGCCGCGCCGATGGCCCCAAACCAGGCGTGCAGCGGCGGAACGAAGAGCTGGCCGTCCTGCAGCTTGAAGAGCTCCCGCAGCGCTTGCACCACCGCCGTGTTCTGCGAAACGGCGCCGATGAAGGCCACCGGCGGCCTCACCGGCTTGCCCTTCACCACCGCGCTCTTGAAGTTCCGGGCCACGGCCAGGCAGAGGCCATTGAGGATTTGCGGCGGGGTGTAGCCCTTCTGCTGGGCGTGGATCATGTCGGTTTTGGCGAACACCGCGCAGCGGCCGGCGATGCGCGCCGCGCAGCCGGCCGAGCTGGCCAGCGCGCCCACCTGCTCCACGTCATATTCCATGCGCGAGGCCTGCTGATCGATGAACGAGCCGGTGCCGGCGGCGCATTCGCCGCTGGTCGAGTAATCGGCGATGCCCAGCCGCGTGGCCCCTTCGGTGGGATCCAGCCGCAGGTACTTCGAGTTCTCGCCGCCCATCTCGAAAATGGTGCGGACCTCCGGGCAGAGCGTGGCGCTGGCCCGGGCCACGGCCTTGAACTCGTTCTCGAAGTAGATGCCCAGCAGGCGCGCGATCAGCCGGCTGCCGCTGCCGGTCACCCGGATGCCTTCCACCAGGTTTTCCGGGACGATCTCGTGGAACTCGCGGAGCAGGTCGAAGGCCGCCTGGATGGGGCTGCCCAGGATGCGCCGGTATTCGGAAATGACGACGGGGCCGCCGATGGCCGCCGCCTCCTCGCTGACATCGCGGAACGCCCGGCGCTGGCGCGTCAGTTCGGCCAGCAGCGGCGCGTCCTCCGCCCGCCCGATAGCGGCCAGCTTCAGGCTGACACTCCCGATATCGAGGCCTAAGTTAATGCTCATCGTTTTAAAAGGCTGTAGGCTGTAGGCCGTAGGCTGTGGGCTCCTACAGCCTCCACCCCATGGCCTCGAAAACCCCAAGGGGCGCGGCAAGCGGCGCCCCTACATGTAAAGCGTCGCTGCCCGCCGCTTGACTACACAGCCGGCCGCCAGCCGCCCCATCTAAGGCGTCGCAGAACCGGCTCCAAATGCGATAAGGTACCGGTTCGGCGTTAATCCGGCAATGGCCCAGGTCAATCAGCCAGTATAGCCCATCTGGGCCAAGCGCCGGAAACTGGGGTCCTTGTTGGAATTTCGGATTGCGGATTGCGGGTTTCACGCCATTCACTTCGCATTCCGCACTCCGCACTCCGCATTCCGCACTCCGCATTCCGCACTCCGCACTCCGCATTCCGCACTCCGCACTGAAGGTCAGCCCGGCCACGGTGCGCAACCACATCCGCAACATCCTGCGCAAGACCCGCGCCCATTCCCGCCTGGAAGCGCTGCTGCACGGCATCCGCAACGGGATTATCTGACGTAGCGCCGGCATCCTGCCGGCCCACAGGCGGCCCCAGGGTGGCGTCCGTCTCGGAGTGCGGCCGTCTGAGTTGCCCCCGCGCGGTCGGGACGTCGGCGCTACGGCGTTTTCGGTCAGGATGCCACACAGTCACTTCAGAGATGAATACGGTCCTGGAAGACTCCCGATCACATCCCGCCACAGACCTGCTTATGGTGAGGTACAATGCTGGCGCGTATGGCTGAGGTGAAGCCGGAGCACGTGTTCATCTCGTACTCGCGGAGGGATGCGACGGGCCTGGCGCTGCGCCTCCGCGATGACTTGATCAAGGCCGGATACCATGCCTGGCTCGACACCGCCCAAATCGGCGCCGGCAGCAGTTGGACCCGCGAGATCGAAGAGGCGATTGATCGTTGTACGGTACTTCTGGCGCTACTGACTGAAGCGTCCTACCTTTCCGAGTGCTGCCGGGCAGAGCAGCTACACGCTCTGCGAAAAGGCAAGCGAGTCATCCCTGTACTCGTGCAGTCCGAGGCGGATCGCCCGCTGCACCTGGAGCACCTGCACTATCGAGATCTCTCCGACGATGCCCGGTACTCGGAAGCGTTGCAGATGCTGCTGGTGGATGTTTCAGGCGGCGAATCTGTCCCGCTTCCAGAGACACTTCGGCAAACCTATGTTACGGCGCCCAGGCTGCCGCCGAATTTTGTCCCTCGACCGGACGAACTCAATGACCTTCGCCGCGCTGTGATCGGAGACGGAAGCACGGCGACCACCGCACTGACTGCACTCCGCGGACTGGGCGGGATCGGCAAGAGTGTGCTGGCACAGGCGCTATGTCAGGACAAGGTGATTCAGGAGGCTTTCCCGGATGGCGTGATCTGGATCTCGATTGGGCGTGAGCCCGGTGATCTGGTTCGCCAGATGCGCGAGGTGGGCAGGGCCTTGCACGACGGACCCGAACACTACGACACGCCTGACGGCAGCATCAACCGCTTGCGAACGATTCTGCGCGACAGGGCCGCGCTTCTGGTGCTGGATGACGTATGGGACAAACGCCACGTCGATCCATTCCTGGTGGAGGCACCGCGCTGCCGCATTCTGTTCACGACCCGCAACGGAAACATCGCCCTGTCGCTATGTGCCGGGGAGATCAAGCTGGGCGTGTTTCAGCCGGTCCAAGCCGTCGAGCTTCTGCGGGAATGGGCCGGGCGGGATGACCCCGCCTTCCCCGACATCGCAAAGCGCTTGGGTTACCTGCCGCTGGCGTTGAAGTTGGCTGGGGCCCAGTTGCGGGAGGGAACGGCGGGCGCAGACTGGTTGACAGAACCCCCGCACGTCTCACAGATGTTCCTTGACCTCTGCTCGGAAGATCCGGCCGAAAATCTCGAGAGCTGCTTTGATCTAAGCGTCAAGCGACTGCCCGAACGGTATCAGACGCTGTATCACGCCCTGGGCATCTTTCCTGAAGACGTTGCTGTCCCTCAGACAGTCATTGCCCGCCTGTGGAAACAACTGGATGGAGGACTCGGCGACGCCGATTGCAGCAACCTGCTGAAGCGGTTTTCACGGCTGGCACTCGTCGAGACGGGCTCTGACAAAACGGTAACGCTGCACGATCTCCTCTACGACTACAACAGAGGGAAGCTGGGCGTTGACCAAACCGCAGCACTGCAGAATCGCCTGCTCAGTGCGTACAACGCCAACTCCAGACCATGGCACCGCGTGGAGGATGACGGCTATCTGTACCGTCACCTGGCGTATCACCTAAGGGAGGCAGGGCGCAGAGAAGAATTGCGGCAGTTGCTGCTTGATTTCGAGTGGTTGCGGGCCAAGCTTGAGGCTACGGATATCGCTGCTCTGATTGATGACTATCGGTCGTTGTTGAATGACGCTGATTTGCGCCTCGTGCGAGGTGCTCTTGTCCTGTCGGCGCATATCCTGTCGCGCGACAAGTCGCAACTGGCTGGTCAGTTGACAGGGCGGTTGCTGTCATTTCAGTCTTCGGCAATCCAGGGACTGCTAGAGAAAACCCGGAGTGCAAAACGCAAAGCTTGGCTGAGGCCCTTGACGGCCAGCTTGACACCGCCGGGTGGACCACTGCTGCGCACACTGGTCGGTCACTCCGGCAGGGTGTGGGCCGGGGCGGTGACAGCAGACGGCAGGCGGGCCGTCACAACATCCGAGGACTGTACCGTGAAGGTGTGGGACTTGGAAAGTGGAGCAGAACTGCGAAACCTCGCCGGCCACACTTTTTGGGCGAATGCACTCGCAGTGACGCCAGACGGCAGGCGCGCCCTGTCGGCCTCGGTGGACGGCACCGTCAAGGTGTGGGACTTGGAGACTGGGTCGGAACTACGCTCTCTGGCTGGTCCGGCGGTAGGGGTGAATGCAGTCGCATTAACACCCGACGGAAGGCACGCCGTCATCGCGTGCGGGTGGCTACCGTTGCAGGTGTGGGACCTGGAGAACGAGGTTCTGCTGCGCAGCCTAGGCGGCCATACCTGCGAGGTGCATGCGGTGGCGGTGACGGCGGATGGCAGCCGAGTCGTCGCGAGCTCCAAGGACCTTAGGGTGAACGTGTGGGACCTGGAGAGTGGAGCGTTGCTGGACACCCTGGTTTGTCGCGCCGAGGACATGAACGCGGTGGCGGTGACGGCGGACGGGCGGCGCGCCGTCACGGCATCTGAGGACTGCACGCTGAAGGTGTGGGATCTGGAGAGGGGCGTGTTACTTCGCACTCTGCCCGGTCAAGGAATTCGCGTGCACGCGCTGGCGGTGACAGCGGACGGCAGGTGGGCCCTAACAGGCTCGCATGACGGAACGGTAAGGTTGTGGGACCTGGAGAGCGAAGGACGGTTGGGCACCTCGGCCCGCCATGCAGGTGCGGTGAGTGCGATGGCGGCAACGCCAGACGGCAAGCGGGCGATCACAGCTTCGTTTGACCGAACTATGAAAGTGTGGAACCTGGAGACGGGCGCGGAACTGCATACACTGGTAGGCCATACCGATCGGGTTTGGGCGGTCGCCATCTCCGCGAATGGCGGGCGAGCACTCTCAGGCTCTGCTGACGGAGTCGTGAAGGAGTGGGATCTGGAGACCGGCTCGGAACTGCGCACTTTCAGCGGTCATGCCGATTGCGTAACTGCGGTGGCGGTAACGGCCGATGGCAGGCGGGCTGCCTCTGGCTCCATCGACGGCAGGGTCAAGGTGTGGGATCTGGAGGGAGGGACCCAACTGCGCACCCTCGCCTGTCATACCAATGTCGTAAACGACATGGCCATGACGCCAGACGGCAGGCTTGCCCTCTCAGCCTCGGCTGACCACACGGTCAAGGCGTGGCACTTGGAGAGCGGAAGGGCACTGCGCATTCTGATGCATCATTGGGGAGGGGTCAACGCGCTGGCAGTGGCACCGGACGGGAGGCGGATTCTAACGGGCTCCGACGACTGTACGGTGAGAGTGTGGGATCTCGGAAGCTGGACTGAGGTACTTAGTCTGAGGGGACATGACGGCTCGGTGAGCGCGGTGGCGATAACGGCGGACGGGAGGCGGGCACTGTCAGCCTCGCAAGATAAGGCGGTGAAGGTGTGGGACATGGAGACCGGGGCGGAACTGGGCACTATGGGCGGTCACGCCCGCTGGGTGCGGGGGGTGGTGGTGAGCACCGACGGCAGGCGGGTCGTGTCCAATGACGGGACCGTGAGGGTGTGGGACATGGAAAGTGGACGAACCTTGGCCTGTTTCAGCGGAGACAGCGCGTTCCGCGCTTGCACAATTGCGCCCGATGGTGCGACCGTAGTCGCTGGCGAAGCTTCCGGGGCGGTGCACTTCCTTCGGCTGGAGGAGGTCGAAGCCTTGATGTTGTAGGATGGTCCGGCCAAGTCCCTTCCCGATCCTGATTATTCTCCGGCAAGGCATCCCCATGAACGAAGTCCAACAAGTGCTGAAGCGGCTGAAGCAGATCTTGGAGCTTTCGGAACTCCTGGAGATTTGGAAGACGCGGCCCACGGATGCATGGTCCGGAGAGCCGGAGGTCTACCGGCGCCTTGGCGAACGTATCTTGAAGAAGGGCTCTCCGTTCGTGGCTCTCGATGTCCTTGCGGAGGGGTTGAAGCTCCGGCCGGCGGACCTTCGGCTGCGGCAACTCCAAGCCTTGGCGCTGGCCACCAGCGGAGCAACGGCGCGGGCCAATGCCATCCTCCGCCAACTCTGTGAGGAAGGGCACAAGGACGGAGAGACGCTCGGCATCCTGGCCCGCACCTACAAGGATTTCTCGGCCCGGGCCACAAGTCCCGCGGAGCACAAGGCACAAATGCGCCAGGCTCACGCTCTTTACCTCAAGGCCTACCGTCTGGCCGTAGGGAGAAGGGCGCTGGATGACGCCATCTACACCGGGATCAACGCCGCCAGCACCGCCCTGCTGCTGGGACAGAAGACGCGCGCCAGGGACGTGGCGGGTGAAATCCGTGTGCTCTGCCTGAAGAAGTTAAAGAAAGAGGATACCTACTGGACCGAGGCGTCGCTGGGAGAAGCGGCACTTCTGATGGGTGAGTGGGAAGAAGCCGAGCGCCGATATGCGCGCGCCGGCGAAATGGGCCGAGGGAACTTCCGCGACTTGAGCGCCACCCGCCGCCAAGCCCGGCTCCTGCTCCTACATCTTGGCCGGGAAGCCAACTATCTCGACCACTGCTTTGGAATCGGCCGGGTTGTCGTATTCGCCGGCCACATGATCGACCAGCCGGGCCGGCCGTGCCCGCGCTTCCCTGCTCAACTGGAGAAGCCTGTGTCGGCGGCAATCGAGCAACGACTGCAGAAGCTGGATGCCGGCTTCGGCTATTCATCGGCAGCCTGCGGCGCCGACATCCTGTTTCTGGAAGCCATGCTGGCGCGCCGGCGCGGGGCTGAGGTCCATGTGGTTCTTCCCTTCCCCCCGAGCGAGTACCGCAAGACCACCGTGGACATCATCCCCGGGGCCGACTGGGGCACCCGTTTCGAGAAGGTGCTGAAGCAGGCGAGCGACGTGCGCATGGCCGCCGAGCAGAAGCTGGAAGAAGGCAGCGTTCCCTACGAGTACGCGAACATCCTGCTGCACGGGCTGGCGGGCGCGCACGCCGCCCAACTCGACGCCGAACTGGCGCCGCTGGCGGTGTGGGACGGCCAACCGGGCGACGGGCCGGGCGGCACCGCCAGCATCGTGGCACGTTGGCGCGCGCTCGGCCTCAAACTCGAACCAATCGACTTGGCGGAAATCCTGCGCCGTGAATGCCCGGAGCTGGCGGCTGCTGCCGCCGCCGCCGGCGTGCCCGGCCGGCCTGCTGAATTGGCGCATCCGGCGCCAGGCGGCCAAACCGCGCCGTCTGAGCCGGAACAGCCGTCCTCCACCGCCGAGCCGGCGGAGCGGATCAAGATCCTGGCCGTGGATGACGACTCCTCCGTTCGCAACCTTCTTTGTGAAGCCTTGGCGCAACTGCCGATTCCCACCGAGGTCTTTACGGCCGCCAACGGCCGGGAAGCGCTCGAGAAGGTAATGCAGGTTCACCCCAACTTGGTCCTGCTGGACGTGGCCATGCCCGAGGTGAACGGCATCGATGTGTGTCGCTGGATGCGGCGAGATTGGCGTACTGCTTTTATTCCCGTGATCATGCTGCCCGGGAACCGGAACGAAGAGAGCCGCGCCAAGCAGTGTCTGCTGGGGACTGACGATTACATCAACAAGTCGCAGAAGGCGTTCACGGCCGCCGAACTGTCGGCACGAGTGGGCCGTGTGCTGCGCCGCGTGTATGGTATCTAGCCGCAGGGCGAGGAGAGGAAGCAAATGCCAAACGGGTCGGGCCCAGCGCCGGCCAAGGTGACGGAGGTAGCCAACGACAAGCTTGTCAAGGCGCTGCAACTGGCTGGAGGGGACACACCGCGCGCGTGGGCTATCCTCATTGACGGCCTGAAGTTGAGCGAAGAAGCGGTAGCGAATGCCTTTGTGAAGTGGGCAAGAACAGGCAAGGAAGAGATATCCCGCTTCGATCCGGCAGCCGGCCCTCCGGAACCCGACGCGGTCAAACTGATACCGGTGGAAGTGGCACGCAGATATCTGTTGGTCCCATTGAAGGTGGAAAGAGACAGGCTGACGGTGGCCATGGCGAACCCGGCCGATCTGCTTCTCAAGGACAGGATTGGCCACGTCACCAAGAAGAAATTACGGGTGCTCGGCGCCACGCGAACCGAAGTCGAGGACGCCATAAACAAGGCTTACCTGGCCCCGCCCGTCCCCATCCCACCGACGCCGTCCCCCGCGGTCGACTCACTCGATGAGATTCTGCGTGACATCCCAGAGGCCAGCGATTTCAAAGTGGTGTCAGAAGTCCCGCAACAGGAGGCCGGCTCGGCCCAGGCGGCGCCGGTGGTGAAGTTGGTGAACCGTCTGGTATCGGATTCGATTCGAGACCGGGCCAGCGACATCCATCTGGAACCGAGGGTCAACGGACTGCAGGTGCGGGTAAGGATTGACGGCGTTATGCGCGAGGTCGCGCTCCTGCCCAGGAAGACTTGCCAGCCGGTCGTATCGCGCATCAAGGTCCTGTGCAATCCGGAACTGGACATAACCGAGACGCGGCTCCCGCAGGACAGCAGGTTCAGAGTAGTTGACAGTGGCCGGGAAGTGGACCTGCGTGTTTCCATTCTCCCCACATACCTCGGCGAGAAAGCGGTGATGCGCATTCTGGGCGGTGGACGGATTCCCGAGATTACGAAGCTGGGGTTCGAACCTGGGGATCTCGAAGCCCTGCTGCTCCAGGCCAGCAAGCCCCAAGGCATTATTCTGGTCACGGGACCGACCGGCAGCGGCAAGACCACCAGTCTCTACTCGCTGCTCAACCACAGACTAAGCCCGGAGGTGAATATTATCACCGTCGAGGACCCGGTGGAGTTTCAGCTCGCGGGGACCAACCAGGTTCAGGTGAACGTCAAAGCCGGCTTGACCTTCTCGGTGATCTTGCGCGCCTGCCTGCGCCAGGATCCAGACATCATTCTGGTGGGGGAGATCCGCGACCGGGAAACCGCGGAGATCGCCTTCCATGCCTCGCAGACCGGCCATCTTGTGCTCTCCACCTTGCACACCAACAGCGCGCCCGCTACCGTCAGCCGCTTGCTCGACCTGGGTATAGACCCCCGGGTAGTGAGTTCGTCGGTGCTGCTGGTGATGGCTCAGCGCCTGGCTCGAAAGATATGTTCGCAGTGCAAGTCGCCGTATCAACCGCCGGAAAGCGTGCTGAAGCGCTTGCGCCTGCCCGCCGACGGCGCCTACTGCCGCGGCCCTGGCTGCGCCGCGTGCGACTACTCCGGCTTTTCCGGCCGGACAGGCATCTACGAGTTGTTGGTGATGACTCGCGCCGTGCGCGAGGTCATCAACCAGCGCCAGCCAGAGACGGAGATTCGCGAGGCGGCCCGCGCCGGCGGCTATTCTCCATTGTTGGAGAAGGGACTGGCGAAGGTTCGGGCCGGCCTGACCACGCCCGAGGAACTGCTGCGCGTGCTCCAGGTCGAAGAGGAAGGCGGGGAGGCGGCTGAGGCGGGAGGGTCCGCCGCGTCTCCCGCGTTCGCGGAGAGCACGGCAATCGTGGCTATGCTGTTCGCCGAAGCGGCCAATTTCGGTAAACCCACGGACCAACAGGCCTCGCTGTTCGTGCGACACTTCCTGGGCGCCATCGGCGATCTGGCCGGCCGGTCGTCCGCCGCCCCAGTCATGGCCAAAAGTCGGGAAGACGGCCTGCACTTCGTCTTCTCCAGCGCGCGCGCCGCGGGCTGCTTCGCTCTGGAGCTTTGCCACCAAGTCACGCACACCAACTGGGCGGAGCGGGAACTCCCCAAGGACCTGGGCCTTCGGATCGGGCTGCACGCCGGCCTGGCGCACAAGTGCAAGAACCCGGTCACCGGCCTGCCTGACTACATCCATATGCACACTAGCGGGACAGTTCGGATGGAGCCGAACACGCCGCCGGGCCAGGTCTATGCCACCGAGCCGTTTGCCGCCCTGGCCGCATCCGAGCGCGTGACCGACTTCGTCTGCGAGCAAGTCGCGGAGACACCCTTCTTTCAAGGGCTCGCCGCTTCTCCAACCTACCTCGTCCGCCGCCGCGCGTGAGTACGCTCGATGTGTTGTGCTGCGGGCACACTGCCCCACCTGGTATTGTGTTTGTCGCGCTGGTACGGGCGCCGCCGCCCACGACAGACACCTCCCAAAATCCTGATCTATGCTCGATGCAATCGTATGCCCGCGCGCTTCCATTCCGACCGGGCGCTGTTTGTGCTCACGCTGGCGCTCGTCGTCTTCGGCCTCGCCATGGTGTTCAGCGCATCGGGCATCGTCGCTCAGGAGAATGCCCGCTGGCCTTACAGCTTCCTCGCGCGACAGTTCGTGGCTGCGGCCCTGGGTACGGCCGCCTTCCTGGCCCTGATTCGGGTGGATTATCACAGCTACCGTAACCAAGCCCTCGTCCTGCTTGTTACCAGCCTGGTGATCTGCCTTTTGCTTGCAGCCCTGTTTCTGAACCCCGTTCGCGGGACGCATCGCTTTCTCCGATGGGGACCGTTCTCGTTTCAGCCTTCGGAACCCGCGAAGCTGATTGCCATCCTGTTTCTCGCCTGGTTCTTGGATGCCCGGCGTGACCGGGTGCGTGACTTAGTGCGTGGGATCATTCCGGCGTGCGTTCTCATCGCGCTTCTGCTGGCGCTGGTAGTAGCGGGGCGCGACCTGGGCAGCGCGGTCGTCCTCGGGTTCGTGGCCGCCAGCATGCTTTTTGTGGCTGGAGTGCCCCTGCGGTACTTCGGGATGGCGCTGGCGGCCGCGCCGGTCGCGTTCTATTTCCTGGTGTACCGCGTCCCCTACCGTTGGGAGCGCATCCTGGTTTTCTTCGATCCGGAACGAGACCCCTACGGCAAAGGCTTCCAGATCATCCAGTCGCTCATCGCCGTGGGCAGCGGAGGTCCGGCCGGGGCAGGGTTCATGCAAAGCAAGCAGAAACTGTTCTTCCTGCCGGCGCCCCATACCGACTTCATTTTCGCGGTCGTATCCGAGGAATTCGGCCTGCTGGGCGCGACGCTGCTGTTGGCGGCCTTTGCAGTGTTCCTGTGGCGCGGCCTGCGGGCTTCGCTGGCGGCTCCCGATGCTTTCGGCCGACTGCTGGCTCTCGGCATCACCGTGATGATCGTCGGCCAGGCGCTGATCAACATCAGCGTGGTGATAAAGGTGCTGCCGACCAAAGGCCTTCCGCTGCCTTTCATCTCCTACGGCGGCACTTCGCTCCTGTTCAGCCTGGTGGCCGTGGGAGTGCTCCTCAACATCACCCAGCACCGCAACGCGATGAACCAGTAACACACACAAATCAGCTATCGCCGCAACCGGGGGTTCAACGCAGAGGCGCCGAGCACGCAGAGAGAACGCAGAGAAGGGCAAACCTCCGCGGGTCTTTGCGCACTCCGCGTCTCTGCGTTTAGAACACACTAGGAGCCGCCCGCAAGCCGTCAGCCGGACAGCCGACAGTCGTCGACAGTCCCCTTGGCCAAACGTTCCCGCCCACGTATGATAGGGGCCATATCAAACGGCCCATTCCTTCGTGAGGGGATAGCATGCCCGACCAAACAGTCCCCCTTACGGCTCAGCAGCGCGTTATCCGCGTGTTTATCAGCAGCACGTTCCGCGACATGCACGCGGAGCGCGACGAGCTGGTCAAGCGCGTCTTTCCCCAGCTTCGCAAGATGTGCGAGCAGCGCGGCGTCACCTGGGGCGACGTGGATTTGCGCTGGGGTATCCCCGATGAGCGGAAGGCCGAGGTGTTGCCCATCTGCCTGGCCGAAATCCATCGCTGCCGGCCCTACTTCATCGGGCTTCTGGGCGAGCGCTACGGCTGGGTGCCGGAGCAAATCGCGGAGGAACTCATCGAGGAACAGCCGTGGCTGAAGGAGCACCGGGAGCATTCCGTCACGGAGTTGGAGATTCTCCACGGCGTGCTGAAGAACCCGGAGATGGCCACGCATGCCTTCTTCTACTTCCGCGACCCTGCCTACATCGACACGCTGCCTGCTGAGCAACAGAAGGATTTCCGCGAGGGGCCGACGCCGGAAGAAATCGAGCGGCTTGGGCCGGGGAAAGCCGAGCGGCGGGCTGCGGAGCGGCGGCGGAAGCTGGCGGCACTGAAGGAGCGAATCCGCGCCAGCGGGTTTACGATTCGCGAGAACTACCGCGACCCCCAGGAACTGGGCCAGTTGGTCCTCGATGACCTGACCGGCGTCGTCAACACGCTGTTTCCAGAAGAGGAGAAGCTGGACGCGCTCGACCGGGAAGCGGTTGAACATGAAGCGTTCGCCGCCAGTCGCGCCGGCGTCTATATCGGCCGGCAGGAGTATTTCGACCGGCTGAGTGAGCACGCCGCCGGCGACGGTCCCCCGCTGGTGGTGCTGGGCGAATCGGGCGGGGGCAAGTCGGCGCTGCTGGCCAACTGGGCCTTGCCATACCGCCAGCAGCACCCCGATGAACTCGTGATCATGCACTTCATCGGGGCTTCCCCTTACAGCGCAGACTGGGCGACGATGGTGCGGCGGATCATGGGCGAGTTTCAGCGCCGCTTTGGCATCAAGCTGGAAATACCCGACAAGCCCGATGCCCTGCGGCTTGCTTTCGCGAACGCGCTGCACATGGCAGCGGCGCGGGGGCGCGTGGTGCTGATCCTGGATGCGCTGAACCAGTTGGAGGACCGCGACGGCGCTCCGGACCTGGTCTGGCTTCCGCCGGCGATTCCCGCCAACGTGCGGTTGATTCTCTCGACGCTGCCCGGCCGGCCACTGGATGACCTGAAGAAGCGCGGCTGGCCGACGCTGACGGTCGAGCCGCTCACGCCTGACGAACGCAAGAAGCTGATCCCGAACTATCTGGCCCAATACACAAAAGAGCTCAGCGCCGATCGCGTCGAACGCATCGCCTCCGCCCCGCAGGCCGCCAATCCGCTGTACCTGCGGGCGCTGCTCGAAGAACTGCGTGTGTTCGGTGCGCATGAGCGCCTGGACGAGCGCATTACGCACTACCTGTCGGCGCACACGATCCCGGAGTTGTACGAGAAGGTCCTCCAACGATACGAGGAAGACTACGAGCGGGACCGCCCAGGTCTGGTGCGAGATGCAATGACGCTGCTCTGGGCGGCAAGGCGCGGGTTGTCCGAAGCCGAATTGCTGGAGATGCTCGGCTCAAACGGCCAGCCGCTGCCCCGCGCCTACTGGTCGCCGTTGTTCCTGGCCGCCGAGCAAGCCCTTGTCAGCCGCTCGGGGCTGATCGGTTTCTCGCACGACTATGTGCGGCAGGCGGTGCGAACAAGCTGCCTGCGGTCGGCGGAAGCTGAGCAGGCGGCGCACCTCCGGTTGGCCGACTACTTCGCGGCGCAGCATCTGAACCCCAGGCAAGTGGACGAGCTGCCGTGGCAGTTGCAGGAAGCGACGGCATGGCCGCGGCTGGCCGGTCTCCTTGCCGGCGTCGGGTTCTTCGGTGCGGCGTGGGGGAAAGACCCGTTCGAGGTTAAGGCCTACTGGACGCGGATCGAGCTGAACTCGCCGCTGCGGATGGTGCAGGCCTACCGTGCTGTGATCGACGACCCGGCCACGGACCTCGACCACGCTTGGAAAGTGGGCATACTGCTTGCCGATACGGGACACCCGGACGAGGCTTTACGCGTGCGAGCACTCCTGGTGGAGCACTGCCGGCAAGTGGGAGACCAGGCAAGGCTCGCAGGGGCTCTCGGCAATCAGGCGTTGATCCTGCAGGACCGCGGCGACCTGGATGGGGCGATGGCGCTGCATAAAGAGGAAGAGCGGATCTGCCGCGAACTGGGCACCAAGGACGGGCTTTCGGGCTCTCTCGGCAATCAGGCGGGAATCCTGTATCTCCGGGGCGACCTGGACGGGGCGATGGCGCTGCACAAGGAGGTAGAGCGGCTCTGCCGCGAACTGGGCAACAAGGACTGGCTTTCGGGCTCTCTCGGCAATCAGGCGTTGATCCTGCAGGACCGCGGCGACCTGGACGGCGCCATGACGCTGCTGAAACAGGAGGAGCGGATCTGCCGCGAACTTGGCAACAAGCATAGGCTGCAGATTTCTCTCGGCAATCAGGCGGCGATCCTGTATGCCCGGGGCGAGCTGGACGGGGCCATGGCGCTGCACAAGGAGAAAGAGCGGAGCTGCCGCGAACTGGGCAACAAGGATGGGCTGTGGAAGGCGCTCGGCAATCAGGCGGGGATACTGTATGCCCGCGGCGACCTGGACGGGGCGATGGCGCTGTGGAAGGAGGAAGAGCGGATCTGCCGCGAACTGGGCAACAAGGATGGGCTGCAGCGTACGCTCGGCAATCAGGCGGTGATCCTGAAGGCCCGCGGCGAGCTGGACGGGGCCATGGCGCTGCACAAGGAGAAAGAGCGGATCTGCCGCGAACTGGGCAACAAGGCTGGGCTGCAGGCTTCTCTCGGCAATCAGGCGGTGATCCTGCATCTCCGCAGCGACCTGGACGGGGCGATGGCGCTGCACAAAGAGGAAGAGCGGATCTGCCGCGAACTGAGGAACCCTGACGGGCTGGCCATATCGCTGGCCAATCAAGCGCTCTTGCTGGTGCGGATGAACCGGGCCGCCGATGCTCTGGCGTTGGTCGAAGAAGCGTACGAGTTAGCAACGGCGCATGGGTTGCAGGCGCTGGCGGAGCGGGTCAAGCCGATCTTGGACGATGCGCGATCGGCGGTGGGCCGATAGCGTCCCGGGGGCGCCAAATGAGCGGCAGCCGGGGCCGACATTGACGCTTCGACTGCTCATCCTGCCGCTGACCCAGAACGCGCCTTTCGGCTGAACGTGCAGTACCAGCAGGAGCTCGCTCACTGGAACGCGTTGTCCTGGTGGGAGCGGCTTCGCTTGAAGAAGCCGGAACCGCCACGGGGCATCTGACAGTGCCGTGCACAAGTGGCGAGCGGCAGCAGCGGTAACGCTGGCGTCCTGGCTGCCACGGTCGAGGCGATGGCAATCTCTCCGGCCCTGCCGGCGAGGACGCCGGCGCTATTACGGTGCGCCCGCTCTTGCCCGCAACGCCGGTAACGCGCTATGTTGTCGCGAGGGTTGCCGAGCGACGTGATCTCGATTGTGCCGTTGCGGATTGCGGAGGCGCCGAAAGGCGCGGCGGCGGCTATTGTGTTCATTCACGGTGCAGAGGGGCTGAAGGAAACCTGGGGCGCCTTCCCGCACCTGCTCGAAGCCGAGCCACGCCTGCGCGATTGGCACGTCTACAGCATTGGCTATGGCGCCAGGCTGTCGCCGGATTCGATGGGCATCTGGGCGTCGGACCTGGACCTGACCGGGCTCGCCAGCGTTTCCGCAACCGCGCTCGTACATTCTGAGCTGAAGGACTGCCAGAGCCTGGCGCTGCTCGCGCACAGCGTCGGCGGCCTGATCGTCCAGCGCCTTCTGCTGAGCTGCCTGGAGATCAGGAAGCGCGTGGGCCACGTATTCCTTTTCGGAACGCCAAGCGCCGGCGTGAAGAAGGATTCTCCGTTCAAGTTTTGGAGGCGCCAGCCGGCGGATCTCGACGACCAGGGCGCATTCATCAAGCAGCTTCGAGCGGACTGGGACGCGCAGTTCGCCCCCCCGCGGCCCTTCCATTTGCTGGCCATCGCCGGCCAACAGGACCAGTTCGTTCCTGCCGAGTCGTCGCTGGGGCCCTTCCCGGAATCCGAGCAACAGATGGTGCCCGGCGACCACCGGTGCATGATCAACCCCCGGACCCACAACGATCTGAGCTTTCAGGTCGTGCTGCGGGGCCTGACAGGAGATGCTGCCGCGGAAGGGCCGGCGAACGCGCTGCGCGTTGCCGTGGAAATGCGCCGCTTCCATGAAGCCGTCGAGAAGTTCTGGCCGCATCGCGCCGAACTCGACGATGAAGGCGCGGTGCAGCTTGCCCTGGCGCTCGAAGCCATCGGACGGCGCCAGGACGCGGTTCAACTCCTGGAGCAGCATCAGCGGAGAGGTTCGGATGTGCTGGGTGTTCTGGCCGGGCGCTTCAAGCGCTTCTGGCTGCTCGATCACCGGCGCGCCGATGCCGAGAAGGCGTTGGAGCTTTACCAGAAAGGCTGCCAGGAAGCCGTGGCCAAAGGCGATGCCGAGCAGGCTTATTACATGGGCATCAACGTGGCCTTCCTGCTTCTGGCTTACCGCAGAGACTACGACGCGGCCGCCGAGATGGCGAACCAGGTGCTCGCCCAGTGTAAGAAAGCAGAGGATGCCGGGAACGAAATGTGGCGCCTGGCCACGCAAGGCGAAGCGCATCTGATTCTGGGAAGCGTCCTTGTGGCGCTGGAGTCGTATGAGGGCGCGGTGGCCTGCGGCCCCAGCCCCCGCGAGCTGGATTCCATGCGCCAGCAGGCCCTGCGCATCGCCGACCTGCGCGGCTACGAGCCAGACGTGGTTACCAAGCTGACCAAGGTTTTCCTGGGAAAATCATAGGCTCGGTCACGCCGAGACGCCGAGCACGCAGAAAACACGCAGAAAACGCGAGGAATGGGCCACAGATGAACACAGATAAACCAGGTCAAGAACTGAGCGGATCTGCGTAGAGAAGGCGTTCATCTGCCTGCCATTCTATCTGTGTTGATCTGTGTTTATCTGTGTCCCATTCTCGGGGGCCCTCGCTAACCGACTGACCGAGTTGCTGGCCAGAAACAATCACGATATTTGGGCGCAGAAACGGCTGGCGGAGGGATGGACCTGCGGGCCGCGCAACGATGCGCTAAAGCAGAATCCGTGCTTGGTTCCCTATGAGGAACTGCCCGAATCGGAAAAGGAGTACGATCGGCAGACGGCCATTCAGACGCTGAAGACCATCGTGGCTCTCGGCTACCGCATTGTGGCAGGTCCGGAACGATGAACGACTACGAAGACCATCTTCTGAGGCTGCTCGACGACCCTGATCCCACGCCCTTCCACAAGGCGTGGCGGGCAGAGAGGCCCTCGGGTTGGCTCGGCGACCCTGACTTCTACTTGAAGGTTGGTAAGACTCTGCTGCGCCGGGACGAGCCGCTGCTGGCCCACGACATCCTCAAGGAAGGCCTCTCGGCTGCACCCAAGCATCTCCGCCTTCGGCAGCAATTTGCGCTGGCGCAGGCCCGCACCGGCGCCGTCGATGCCGCCCAAGCGATTCTCGATGAACTGCTCCGCGAGGGCCACAGAGACGGCGACACGTACGGCATTTTTGCGCGCACGTACAAGGACCTCTGGGAGCGGTCGGGCGATCCACAGGTGCGCCTCGAATACATCCGCATCTCTCACGACAAGTACCTCGAAGGATTCCGGCTCGCAATCGAGGACACCAGCCGCCCGGAGACCGAACGGCTGGATGACACCATCTACACAGAGATTAACGCGGCCAGCACGGCGGTCTTCGGCGGGAATCTGGAGAAGGCCCGCTATCTGGCCGGCCAGGTCCGCGACTACTGCCAGAAGCGCCTGGAGGGGAACCCGAGGGATTACTGCAGGTACTGGGCGGAAGCCTCGCTGGCGGAAGCCTTGGTAGTTGTCGGCGAGCGGGCGGAGGCCGGGGAGTTGTATGCCAACGCCGCCGGGCTGATCCCGGGCGATCATGCCGAGCTGGCCCGGACACGCCAGCAAGCGCGCTGGCTCATGAAGGATCTCGGCGGTGACCTTAGCCACTTCGACCGATGCTTCGGGCTGGGCCGGGTGGTCATGTTCGTGGGCCACATGATCGACCGGCCCAGCCGTTCTCAGCCGCGTTTCCCCGCCGCGCTCGAGCCCGCGGTTAAGGCGGAGATTCAGCAGCGCCTGAAGCGACTCGATGCCGGCTTCGGCTATTCCTCGGCCGCCTGCGGTTCGGACATCCTCTTCCAAGAAGCGATGGGGGAGCGAGAAGGCGCGGAACAGCACATCCTGCTCCCCTTTGCCGCGCAAGACTTCCGCCGGGCCAGTGTCGAGATTGCCACGGAAGGCGACTGGGGCCGGCGCTTCGATCAGATCCTGCAAGGGGCAAGGGTGCGAACTGCCTGCGCCGAGAAGCTGGAACATGGGAGCATCGCTTACGAGTACGCCAACCTGATGCTGCACGGCATCGCCAGCGCTCGGGCGCGCCGCCTGGGGGACGAGTTGATCGGTCTGGCCGTGTGGAATGGCGAGGAAGGCGACGGCCCCGGCGGGACGGCGGACGTGGTGCGGCGGTGGAGAGAGACAGGATGCAGGGTTGAGATCATTCGGCTACAGGACTTGCTGAAGACGCATCTGCCCGCAAGCCCCGCGCCTGCTCCGCAAGCCGACGCGCCTTCGGCGGCGCCGTCGGTTCGGCGCGAGCCGCAAATGAAGATCATGACCGTGCTCTTCGCCGACGTGGCCGGGTTCACCAAGATGACCGAGGCGGAGATTCCGCGGTTTCTGGAGCACTATTGGCAACCGGTCGCCGACTTGGTCAACCAGTCGGAATGCAGGCCTGAAGTGCAGAACACGTGGGGCGACGGCTTGATCCTGGCCTTCCCCAAGGCTCAGGACGCCGGGCGGTTTGCGCTCCGGCTTCAGGACGTGATCCGAGGCATCGATTGGAAGTCCAAAGGGCTGAGCCGCTCTCTGAATGTCCGCATTGCGCTGCACACCGGCCCGGTTTTCCCTTACAAGAACCCCCTGACGAGAAGGCAGGATTGCTTTGGCAGCCACGTCAGCCACTCCGCCCGCCTCGAACCCAAGGTGGAGGAGGGCAGGGTGTACGCCAGCCAGATCTTTGCGGACCTGGTCGCCGCCGAGGGCGTAGCCGATTTTGCCTGCGATTACGTTGGTGAGATCGAGTGGGCCAAGAACTATGGCTGCTTCCCCACCTACGTGCTCCGCTGGGAAAAGAAAGCGCAGTCGAGCGGCTCAAGCGCCGTTTCTTCCAGCCAAAAGCCGCTGACGGCGGAACAGTCATGAAGAGAAGCCGCCAGGAGCATGCTGCCGGCCCGCGCGGCGGCGGGGCACGGCATAATGGATAATGGAGCACTACAGCACCGGTTTATGTGAGGCGCTGCCATGCCGGTCACTACCCGCACGTTTCGCGTTTTTGTTAGTTCGACTTTTGAGGACCTGAAAGAGGAGCGCGATGCACTGCAGCGCGAGGTGTTTCCCAAGCTGCGCAAGACGTGCGAAGAGCATGGGGCGCGGTTCCAGGCCATCGACCTGCGCTGGGGCGTGCGCGACGAGGCGGCACTCGACCAGAAGACCATGGAGCTCTGCCTGCGTGAAATCGAACGCTGCCAGCGGACCAGGATCAAGCCGAACTTCATCGTTCTTCTCGGCCAGCGCTACGGGTGGCGGCCGTTGCCGTCGCGCATCGAAACGGGGGAGTTTGAAGCCGTCCGGAATCAGATCGGCGATTCGGAGGAGCGAGCGCTCGTCGAGGGTTGGTACCAGCGGGACGATAACGCCGTTCCGCCTGAATACCTGCTGAAGCCGCGGGCCGGCGAATTTGCCGATACCGGAAGCTGGCAAGCGCTCGAAGCGCGCCTGCACCGGATTCTGCGCGAAGCCGCGCAGGCAGCAGGTTTGCCGGAGCAGGCACTGGTAAAGTACGAAGCGTCCGCCACCCACCAGGAGATCCTCAAGGGGCTCGGACCGGAAGACCGCCGGCACGTGTTCGCGTTTTGCCGGAATGTTCCGGACGAGGCTTGCGATCCCGATCTCGTCAGCCTGAAGAGCATCCTGAGTGCCCAACTTCCCGCTGAGAACATCCTCTCTTACGACCCCGGCGATTTCCCGAAGCTTTGTGAGAACGTCGAGCGAACCTTACGGACGGTGATCGAAAGCGAAATCGCCGGATTCGAGTCGCGTCCCGCGCTTGCGCTGGAAATCGAAGCGCACGATGCCTTCGCGCGCGAGCGGGCGTTGGTATTCGGCCGTGAAGACGTTCTCGGCGCCATCGCCGGCTACATCCGCGGCGGTGGCGGCCGGCCGCTCGTTCTCCACGGCGCTTCGGGTTCCGGCAAGTCGGCGGTGATGGCCCAGGCCTCGGAGCGGGCCAAGGCGGCTCTGCCACCTGCCGTCGTGATCCGCCGCTTCATCGGCGCTTCGCCGGAGTCTTCGAGCGGGCTGACGCTGCTCCGCAGCCTGTGCCAGCAGATCGGAGAGTCTTATGGGGTCACCGCAGAACTGCCCGTAGACTTCAACGGCGTGGCGCGCGTCTTCCGCGAGCGGCTGGCGCTGGCCACCGAGGAACGCCCGCTGGTGCTTTTCCTCGATGCCCTGGACCAACTCGGCAAGGACGACCCAGCGCGCTCCTTTTCATGGCTCAGCGGGACACTCCCGCCGCACTGCCGCGTGGTCGTCTCCACTACGGACCTTGCCCCGGCGCTGAACGAATGCCCACTCGTCGACCTTGTGGCTCTTCCTCGGGCGGATGCCGCGGCGGCCTTGGAGCATTGGCTCGCGGAAGCTCGCAGGCAGCTTCAACCAGCGCAACGCGAGCGGCTTTTCTCGGCATTCACCCGCTGCGGCTTGCCTCTGTATCTGAAGCTGGCCTTCGAGGAGGCACGGGGCTGGACCTCGTTTCTGCCGCCGGAAGAGTGCCTGCTCGGTGAAGGTATCGAGGGCGTGATCGACAGCCTGCTCGACCGCCTCTCGCGGGAGGCCAACCACGGCGCGCTGCTGGTCAGCCGCAGCCTGGGGTACCTCGCCGCCGCGCGCTACGGCCTGACCGAGGACGAGATGCTCGACGTTCTCTCCGGTGACGAGGAGGTTTGGCAAGACTTCACACGCCGCGCCCATCACACGCCGCCCGAGCACCGGTTGCCGGTGATTGTCTGGTCGCGGCTCTTTCTCGACCTCGAGCCGTACCTGGCAGAGCGTTCCGCGCCCGGCGGCACGGTGGTGAGCTTCTACCACCGCCAATTGGCCTGGCAGGCCGCGGCGCGGTTCCTCGACAGAGAGGAGCGTCTAAGCCGCCACGCGTCGCTGGCCGGGTACTTCGCCGCGCAGCCGCACTGGTTCGACGCGCGGCAAACCCGGCCGAACGCACGCAAAGCTGCCGAGCTTGTCCATCACCAGCGAGGCGCCGGACAGCTTGACGAAGCGAGCGCAACCCTTACCGACATCCAGTTCGTCGCGGCCAAGTGCAGCGCCGGGTTGGTGTTCGATCTTCAGGCTGACTATTCGGCGACCATCGCGCTGCTGCCCGAAGCGCAGCCGGAGATCGAGGAGGAGCGTCGCAGGCAGGAGCGAATGGAGCGCTGGACGCGCGAAATCATCGAGTACTCGCGTGCGTGGAGCGACCGGCACGACCGAATCGCGAGTGGCTTGGAGCCCGACGGGCCCGAGCCAGTGCTTCCCGAGATCCCGAGGTCGGTCGAGTTGTGGAGCGAGGACCGCATCAACGCGGAATGCGAGCGGATTCGGGGGAGCCCGACGCGCCTCGACCGGCTTCAACTGTTCGCCAGCTTTGTCGGGTCGGAGTGTTATCCGTTGCTTGAATTTGGAAGCCGGCCGGGCTTCGTCGTGCAGCACGCCTTCAACCACGCCCCCGGGGGACCAGTTCACGACGCAGCGGCATCTGCATTGGACGCGACTGATGCACCGATGCTCACTCGAGTTTGGTCTCCGGTGGCGGTCTTCAACCCGAGACCAGCTTGCCTGCGCGTGCTAGAAGGGCATACGGATGGGGTTACGAGCGCGAGCGTGACGCCGGATGGCCGCCACGCAGTTTCGGCCGACCGGGACAAGACGCTGCGAGTGTGGGACCTGGAGACGGGGGCGTGCCTGCGGGTGCTGGAAGGGCACACGGCTGATGTTGAGAGCGTGAGCGTGACGCCGGACGGCCGGCGCGCGGTCTCGGCCAGTGGGGACAAGACGGTGCGCGCGTGGGACCTGGAGACCGGGGCGTGCCTGCGGGTGCTGGAAGGGCACCCGGATGGGGTCAGTAGCGTGAGCGTCACGCCGGACGGCCGGCGCGCGGTCTCGGCCAGTTATGACAACACGGTACGGGTGTGGGACCTGGAGACCGGGGCGTGCCTGCGGGTGCTGGAAGGGCACCCGGATGGGGTCAGTAGCGTGAGCGTGACGCCGGACAGCCAGCGTGCGGTCTCGGCCAGTTATGACAACACGGTACGGGTGTGGGATCTGGAAACGGCGGCGTGCCTGCGGGTGCTGGAAGGGCACACAGCCGGGGTCGGGGGCGTGAGCGTGACGCCGGACGGCCGCCGCGCGATCTCGGCCAGCGGTGACAAGACGTTGCGGGTGTGGGACCTGGAGACGGGGGCGTGCCTGAACGTGCTGGAAGGGCACACGGACGTCCTCGATAGCGTGAGCGTGACGCCGGACAACCGGCGCGCGGTCTCGACCAGTTATGACAACACGCTGCGTGTGTGGGATCTGGAAACGGCGGAGTGCCTGCGTGTGCTCAAAGGGCACACGGCCGGGGTCGGGGGCGTGACCGTGACGCCGGACAACCGACGCGCGGTTTCGGCCAGTTATGACAACACGCTACGGGTGTGGGACCTGGAGAGAGGGGCGTGCTTGCGGGTGCTGGAAGGGCACACCTCCTGGGTCACGGGCGTGAGCGTGACGCCGGACAACCGACGCGCGGTTTCGGCCAGTTATGACGACACGCTACGGGTGTGGGACCTGGAGAGGGGGGCGTGCTTGCGGGTGCTGGAGGGGCACACTTCTTGGGTCAGGGGCGTGAGCGTGACGCCGGACAGCCGGCGCGCCGTTTCGGCCAGTTGGGACACGACGCTGCGGGTGTGGGACCTGGAGACGGGGGCGTGCCTGTGGGTGCTGGAAGGGCACAGGGGTCAGGTTTGGGGCATGAGCGTGACGCCGGACAGCCGGCGTGCGGTCTCGGCCAGTTGGGACAACACGCTGCGGGTGTGGGACCTGGAGACGGGTGCGTGCCTGCGGGTGCTGGAAAGGCACGCCGATTCGGTGTGTAGCGTCAGCGTAGCGCCGGGCGGTCGGTGGGCGGTCTCGGCCAGTTGGGACCAGACGCTGCGGGTGTGGGACCTGGAGACGGGGGCTTGCCTGCGGGTGCTGGAAGGGCACACGGGGAATGTCTGGAGCGTGAGCGTGACGCCGGACGGCCGGCGCGTGGTCTCGGCCAGTGGGGACGATCCGCTGCGGGTGTGGGACCTGGAGACCGGGGCGTGCCTGCGTGTGCTGGAAGGGCACACGGGTTGGGTCGATAACGTGAACGTGACACCGGACAGCCGGCGCGCGGTCTCGGCCAGTTGGGACAAGACGCTACGGGTGTGGGACCTGGAGACGGGGGCGTGCCTGCGGGTGCTGGAGGGGCACACGGATGGCGTCATGAGCGTGAGCGTGACGCCGGACAGCCGGCACGCGGTCTCAGCCAGTTGGGACAAGACGCTTCGGGTGTGGGATGTGGAGACGGGGGCGTGCGAGGCCATTGTGCGCCTACCCGCGCCCGTCGCCGCACTAGCGGTGTCGCCCGCGCTGAACCGGGTGGTCGCCGGCACCAGATCCGGCGAAGTGCTCTTCTTCGACTGGCGCGGGATGCCTTTCGGTGCCGCACCCCCCGCCGCAGCCGGCAACGGGATCACTTAGGCTGTGGGCTGTAGGCTGTAGGCTGTAGGCTGTGGGCTGTAGGCTGTGGGCCGTCGGCTCTCGGCTGGCATCCTTGCGGGCGCCCCGCTACACCCGATAACCAGAGTGAGCAAGCGATGCTTGTGGACATGCTGCTGAGCCTGCTGCCGGCGCGCTACTGGCGCGGCCGGTGGACCAATGCGCTGGCCGGCACCTTCCGGTCCGGCGTCGCCACGGCGGTGGCCCTGCTTGCCGTTTACATCCTGCTGTTCTTCCGCTTCCTGGATGCCACGGCCCGGCTGGCCGCGGCCACGCTGCCCCGGGACATGCAGCATAACCAGTACATGATGTCGTTTGGCCTGGGTGTGCTCGGTTGGGTGGCCTTCGCCATTACCCCGGGACCGCTGCTGGTCATGTACTTCATGGTGGAAGGTGCAATCCGGGCGATCTCGGCCGGGGTGTGCAACGAGCCCATGGCCTCGCTGCCGTTCTGGCTGCTGGGCCGGTGCCACGACCTGGCCGAGCGCAAGCGCGCCGAGCGCCGGCTTGCGCCGCTGGTCCCCGACGTGGTTGAAACGGCGCCTCCGGGCGAGGACTGGGACTTGCTTGTCACTTCCGTCCGCAAGAAGCAGGACTGGGTCGCGCTGGTGCAGATCGAGTACGCGGGCGCCTACTATTCCATAGCCAGGAGCGCGGAGGCAGCGGCGGCCGGAAGCCCGCGCTTCCGCTATTACCTGCGGAAGGCCAAGGCCACCGAGGGCTACCGCGGCATCGTTCGCTACGATCCCTTCCAAGCCTGATTGCGGAGTGCGGATTGCGGATTTCGGATTTCGAGCGCTTGCTTGCTCCCGGTTCGCAATCCGCAATCCGCAATCCGAAATCCGCAATTGAACGGCCGCGACTGCTGCTACAATGGAAAGTGGCAGCGGGCGCGTCCCCTCCTCCAGGTTGGCTTCACCGTGTCTTCTCCGAACCGCTTCACCGGCTATCCGGAAGGCAGCGATACCAAGTTCGCGCAGTACAAGATCGCCTTCGTTCAGTACCTGACGCTGGGAGTGTTCCTGCTGCTGGCCACCGGTTTCTGGCGGCTGCAAATCCAGAATCCCGATTACTACTCGGAGCTGGCCGAGCAGAACCGGGTGAAGAGCCTGCCGCTGCTGGCGCCGCGAGGCCGCATCATCGACCGCGAAGGCCGCGTCATCGTCTCCAATTATCCTTCGTTCAGCATCCTGCTGCTGCGCGAGCAGACCAGGCAACTGCTGCAAGACCTGCCGGCGATTTCCCAGGGCCTGGATATCCCCATCGAGGAGTTGCAGGGGCGGCTGCGGCGCTTCGCCCGCCAGCCCAAATACGAGCCTATCATTATTAAGGAAGACGCCACGTCGGCCGACCTGGCCTTTCTGGAAGCGCACCGCGACGACCTGCCGGAACTGGAGCACGTCATGGTGCAGCGCCGCCTCTACCCGCGCAACGGGTTCGCCGCCCACGTGATTGGCTACGTCGGCGAGGTCAGCGACGCGGAGCTGAACAACCCCGAGTTCGCCCAGTACAACCCCGGCGCCATGGTGGGCAAGAGCGGCCTGGAGCGGCAGTACAACGACATCCTGATGGGGCAGGACGGGATGCGGCGCACCATGGTAGACAGCCGGGGGCGTGAGGTGCAGAAACTGGATGAAAAGCCCGCGGTGGCCGGCAAGCAGCTTCGGCTGACCATCGACCTGGACGTGCAGACGGCGGCCGAGGTGGCTATGGACGGCAAGAACGGCGCCGTGGTGGCGCTGAACCCGCGCAGCGGCGAGGTGCTGGCCATGGTCAGCCGGCCCACCTACGACCCGAACAAGTTCGCGGTCCGCATCACCAGCCAGGAATGGAAAGCGCTGGTCGATAACCCCGACCTTCCGCTGCTGGACCGCGCCATCCAGGCCCAGCTTGCGCCGGGCTCCGTGTTCAAGGTCATCAACGCCACCGCCGGGCTGGAAGAAGGGGCGCTGACGCCGGAGACCGCGGTGAGCTGCCCGGGCGGCGCCACCTTCTACGGCCGCTACTTCAAGTGCTGGCAGAAGGGCGGCCACGGCCGCATCGCGCTGCACCGCGCCATCGTGCAGTCCTGCGACGTGTTCTTTTACAGCGCCGGACAACACCTGGGCATCGACAAGCTGGCCTACTACGCCGAGCATCTGGGCATGGCCCACAAGACCGGCATCGACCTGCCGCACGAGGAAGAGGGTGTCATGCCCTCGCCGGAGTGGAAGCGGCGGATGTTCCGCGACAAGTGGTACGCCGGCGAGACCATCTCGGTGGCCATCGGGCAGGGCTCGGTGGCCATCACCCCGCTCCAGATGGCCTACATCGTCGGCG
>Ga0315285_10001184_pt1 | contig 27269 bp, 29 predicted proteins | sample YL17G09_36_MG_FD_203698 | JGI IMG/M metagenome (GOLD analysis project Ga0315285, IMG submission 203698) | Sediment microbial communities from Yellowstone Lake, YNP, Wyoming, USA - YL17G09_36 | ecosystem: Environmental > Aquatic > Freshwater > Lake > Sediment | place: USA: Wyoming | collected... | reverse complement strand
TGTCCCGGGACGGCAGACAGGGGCGACGGCAGACAGGTTGATTTTCCGTGGGTGAAAAATGCGCTTGGCTTCGTCGTGAGCTCAGCCGAACGGCGCTGATTCACCGATATTTTCACACACTCTGAACGCTTGCCACGCAAGGTCCCACGTTCCACCCCAAACTTCCCGTGGGGCTCGGGCGCGAGTTCAGAGATCCTTTGGGGGTCGGGAGGAGGGGCGTGGCATCGGGTCATTGGGCGGTCCAGCCGCCGTCCACCATCAGGATGTGACCGGTTACGAGGCCTGAAGACGGAGAGGCCAGATAGATCGCCGCGCCCACCAGGTCCTGCACCTCGCCTGGGCGGCCCAAGGGGATCTTGGCGACCATCTGCCGGAAGGCCACTGGATCGTCCTGGATGAACCGGCTCATGTCGGTTCGGATCAACGTGGGACCGATCGCGTTGACGTGCACATTGAATGGTGCCCACTCGAGGGCGAGGGCCTTCGTCAACAGGGTGACCCCGCCCTTGGTCATGCTGTACACCGAGCGGGACGCTGCCCCGACAACACCGAGAGTCGAGCCGATGTTGATGATCTTCCCCGACCGCCGCGCCACCATGGTCCGGCCCACGGCCTGGGCGCAGAAAAACAGGCCCTTGAGGTTCACCGCCACGTGTTCCTGAAAGTTCTCTTCCGTGACCTCGAGGGCGGGCATCGGTTTGTTGATGCCCGCGTTGTTGATGAGGATGTCGATCTGGCCGAAAGTCCGGAGGGCGGAACCCACGCCGGCCTCGATGGATTCGATGGAGCGAACGTCGACGGCCGCGACCTCGGCCTTTTGTCTGAGCGCCTGGACTTCCCGTGCGACGGCCCGCAGGTCGGAGAGGGTCCGGCTGCACAGGAAGAGTTGCGCGCCGCACTCCGCCAGGCCCAGCGCAATGGCCCGGCCCATCCCACGGCTGGCGCCGGTCACGAAGGCCACCTTCCCCGACAGATCGAATCCGCTGTAGGCCATGTCGCAGCCCTCTCGCTCAGCGCCCCTGGAACTTGGGGGAGCGCCTGGACATAAACGCCTCCAGCCCCTCTTTGAAGTCCCGGCTGCTGAACGCCTTGACGAAGTGTTGCTGGATCTCCCGCGGAGGCCGGCGATGCCCCTCGATGGCGATCCAGTTCACCGCCTGCTTGGCATGGCGGATCGTGAGTGGCGCGTTCACGCCGATCTGCCGCACGAGGGAGAGGGTGAATCTCTCCAGTTCGGCGTCCGGGACCACGTGATTGACCAGCCCGACCTGCAGGGCCCGCCGCGCGTCCAGGGGCTGGCCGCTGAAGAGGATCTCCTTGGCCACGGCCGGCCCCACCAGGCTGACGAGCCGGGCAGCCACGCCGGGATTGACGGCCGCGCCCAGCTTCGCTGCGGGGATGCCGAGCTGGGCCGACTCGCCGGCGATGCGGAGGTCGCAGGCCGCCGCGATGTGACACCCGCCGCCCATGGCGTAGCCCTGGATCATGGCGACCATCGGGAGCGGGCAACGCACCAGGCTGTCCAAAGCCCGAACGACCAGGGTCTCGTAGGCGCGGGCCGTCTTCGGGTCGGTGAAGCGGGGGAGCTCGCTGATATCGGCACCCGAGGCGAAGGCCTTCTCGCCCGCGCCACTCAGGACGATGGCGCGGACGCTCTTTCGTCCCTGCAGGCGACGGATGATCTTGGGCAGCTCGGCCCACATCCGGCTGGTGATGGCGTTCCTGACGTGGGGTCGGTTGAAGATGACACGAGCGTAGGTCTCGCTCTCTTCGATCAGAATCTCTGGTTCCTGCGCTTCCATGACCGCACCTCAATCGGCGCCGGGGAATTGCTTCCGTCCCGCGCGCCCTACGACCCTCACGCGGCGAGGACTGCCTCGGCGATGAGGTCGCCCATGCGGCGAGTCCCGACCGTCGGGGTCCCCGGCTGCTGGATGTCCGGCGTCCGGTACCCCTGATCCAGAACGCGGCTGACCGCGGACTCAATGGTGGCCATGAATCACCTCGGTCGGCATTGCCGCCGCCAGATCTGCACTAGCTCCGCGGCGCGTGCTCGTACCTTACTAACACGGAGGGAGAAAGAGGGTCAAGCGGAATTCCGATGGCCCCGGAGCACCTGCAATTCCGCGCCTTGTTCCTCGCCACTGGGCCCCAATCCGAAATTCTCAACCGCCAAGGACACCCAGCGCCGGCGCTGGGTACCCGGAACGCCAAGACCGAAATGGCTTAATGGGGGGGGAGGAACGGAACTTCTGAATGCCCCATAAACCGGTTTTCGCGTTCTTCGGTCGAGAGTTCGAAACATCGCACCCTTGGCGACCTTGGCGTCATGGCGGTTCAATGGTTTTTTCGGATTAGAGTGGGTTGACGGACCTGTGGCATCATGGTATCAGCAGTGCATACCTCACCTATCCTCGGGTGCCCCAGCATGGATGCCTCACTATGGTGTGGCCCGGGACAGGTGACATCGTCAGCATCGGAGCGAACATGCGTGTCCATGCGGCGGCGTTCCTACTGAGTGCGGGACGGGCTGATCAGTTCCCGAAGGGCCGCTGGCCCGAGATCGCCTTCGCTGGCCGGTCCAACGTCGGCAAGTCGTCCATGATCAACCGCCTGCTCTCCCGCCGGGATCTCGCCCACACGAGCTCCACCCCCGGCCGGACCCGAACCATCAATTTCTATCTGGTGAACGACCAGTTCCTGTTCGTGGATCTACCCGGGTACGGTTACGCCAAGGTCTCGCGTGCGTTGAAGGACGCCTGGTGGGGGCTCGTGGAGAGCTACCTCACCCAGCGGGACCAGCTTCGCGGGGTGATCCACATCGTGGATGCCCGCCACCCACCCACCCCTCGGGATCAGGAATTGCAAGCGTTCCTTCAGGCCGCCGCGGCCCCGTCCCTGATCGTCCTGACCAAGGCGGACAAGGTGCCCCAGGGCCAACGGACGACGGTCCGTGATGTTGCCGCGAGGAACCTGCACCTCCCGTCCCCCGAGGTCGCCCTGTTCTTCTCGGCCGAAACAGGGGAGGGCGTCCCCGAACTGTGGCGGGCCATTGAGGAGCGTCTCCGGGCCCCGGCCGTCACGGGCGAACGGACCGCGGAAAGGCCGATGGGTCGACAGAGGAGCCCAGATTCACGTTGACGGTGGACGGGCCACCTGCTAAATTGATTCAGCATGCGGCCGGGCCTGCCCCGGCCGTTGGCTTCTCTGGATGAGGATGTGATGTGATGCGACACGGGATACTGGGACGGATGGTTGGGGTGGCCGCGGTGGTTGTGACTGTTCTGGCCGTCGGCCTCCTCTCTGGCTGCGCGGAATTGGCGGGGCAGCCAGGGGGCGTGCGGCTGTCGGAGGCTGGCCGCGTCAGCCTCACCGCCTCGCCGGTGCGGACCGACCCCCGCGTGGACCAGCAGGCCTACTATGCCTACTCGCGGAGTGTATGGGCGGAACTGCAGGGCAATCTGGATGAGGCGGTCCGCTGGGACCGCGAGGCCTTGCGCTACGACCCGTCGTCCCTCCATCTTCGGACCCACCTGGCCTGGCTTCTCCTGAAGAAAGGGGATTTCCGAGGGGCCATTCAGGAGGGCGAGCAGGTCCTGGCCCTCGCTCCGGACAACATCCAGGCCCACCTCTTGATGGCGGCCGGGTATCAGGGGCTGCGGAACGTGCGCGGGGCCGAGAAGCACTATCGGGAGGTCATCCGCCTGGACCCGCGCCGCCCCGAAGCGTACATGTTCCTGGGCAACCTGTACATCGAGACTCGGAACTTCCCGGAGGCCATCCAGGCGTTTGAGGCCCTGGCCAAGGTGGACCCCAATAGCCACCTGGCCCGGTACAGCCTGGGTCGCACCTATCTCGAGATGAAGGAGCCGGCGAAGGCCCGGGAGTATTTTGAAGCCGCCATCGAGAAGAACGATGATTTCGACCCTGCCTGGGTGGGACTGGCCACGAGCTTTGAGGTCCAGGGCCGATACGAGGAGGCGGTCCGGGTGTACCAGCGCGCCCTGGCGGACGACCCCCAGAACCTCGAGTTCCAGGAGCGGCTGGCCCAGCTCCACCTCCGCCGCGGGGACCTGGACGCCGCCCTGGCCGTCTACGAGGAGTTGCGGAAGACCGATCCGAGCAACCTCCTCCTGCTGACGCGCATCGGGCAGATCCTCGCCGAGAAGAAGGAACATGAGCGGGCCATGGCTATCTTCCAGCAGGTGCTCCAGAAGGAGCCGAAAAACGGCGAGGCCCGGTTCGCACTGGGCCTCAGCCTGGAAGACCTGAAGCGATACGACGAGGCCCTGGAAGTCCTGGGCAAGATCCTCCCACAGGATTCGCGGTACGTGGATGCCCTCCTGCACCGCGGGTACATCTACGGCCAGCAGGAGAAATTCGACCAGGCCACGGCCGTGTTCAGCGAGGCGGCACGCCTGCGACCGCGCGAAGGGAACGTCCCCTACCTCTTGGGCCTCACGTACATGCAGAAGAAAGATTACCCGCAGGCGATCCTGCAGTTCGAGAAGGGGGTGGCCCTGGACCCGGCCAATCCGCAGTACTGTTACCAGTTGGGCGCCGCGCTGGAGCGGAACCGCCAAGTGGATCGGGCCGAGGCGGCCTTCCGCAAGGTGCTGGAACTGGATCCGAAGAACGCCGACGCCTACAATTACCTCGGCTACATGTTCGCCGAGGAAGGGATCAAGCTGGAGGAGTCAGTTGCCCTGGTGAAGAAAGCCCTGGAACTGGAGCCGGAGAACGGCGCCTTCATTGACAGCCTGGGCTGGGCCTACTTCAAGCTGGGGAGGATCAACGAGGCCCTGGCCGAGTTGCTACGCGCCGTGAAGTATTCGCGCCGGGACGACGCGACCATTCGCGAGCACCTAGGGGACGCCTATTTCAAGAAGGGCATGCTCCGTGATGCCATCCGGGAGTGGGAACGCTCCCTGGAGCTGGACAGCAGCAACGAAGCCGTCCGCAAGAAGCTCGACGACGCCCGCCAGCGCACCTCCCGCGACACCTCCCGCGACGCTCAATGATCCATCCGCTCCGCCCGCTTCTCGGAGCGGTCGCGCTGCCGCTCCTCGCGGCCTGTGCGGTGGTGCCTGGGCCTCCCACGGCTGGCCTGCCAGACCGGCCGGAGGCATTTCTGGACCGGCTGGCAGCGGATGAGGCGGCGGTGAGCACTGTGCGGGGGCTGGCGAGCGTCCGCTACGAGGGGCCGGCGGGCAAGGGCTCGGCCACTCAGGTGATCGTGGTGGCCCTGCCGGACCGCGCCCGGCTGGAGGCCCTGAGTCCGCTCGGGACGGCGGTCTTCCTGCTGGCCATCCGAGGGGACGACCTCACGGTGTACGCCCCAGCCCGGCACGAGTACGGGGTGGGCCGGGCGACGCGAGAGACGCTGGGACGGCTCGCTCGGGTTCCAATACCGCCCGGACCGCTGCTGCGGCTCCTGGCGGGGCTCCCGCCGCTTCCGATCCGGCCGGGCGATCCGCGGGTGCAACTTGCTGTGGAGGCCGCGGCGATCCGGGTGGAGTCGGTTGACGGGCCGTTCTGGCAGCGGGTGTGGTCGGGTCCGGATGGCGTGGCGCCGGAGCGGGGGGAACTGGGCGAGGCGGGCGCCCTCCTGCTCACGTTCGAGTTCGGCGAGCGCCGGCGGCTGAACGGTGTGGCATTCCCGTTTGCCGTCCGTCTCGAGGAGGTGACCGCCGGGACGCACCTGGCCATCCAGTACGAGACAGTGCGGCTCAACGAGCCGGTGGAGGCCGGGCTCTTCGAGTTGCCGCGACCAGCCGATGGGGGAACCCGGATCATCGATCTGGGCGCCGCCCCACTGCCATAGGAGCTGCCCCCGTGGATGAACTCGAGATCCTTTCGCCGGCCAAGATCAACCTCTTCCTGGAGGTGATCGGCCGACGACCCGACGGCTACCATGAGATCGAGTCCGTGATGCAGCTCGTGGATCTGTGTGACCGCATGCACCTGACGCGGAAGCCCCGTGGCATCCAGGTGAGCGTGATCGGGGCCGAGTTACCATCCGGTCGCGGCAATCTGGCGTACAAGGCTGCCGCACTGCTCATGGAAACGGCGGGATTGCGCGGTGGTATCCACATCCGCCTGGAGAAACGCATCCCGGTCGCCGGAGGACTGGGGGGCGGCTCAAGCAACGCGGCGGCAGTCCTGGCGGGACTCAACCGGCTCTACGACCTCGGACACTCTCGGGAAAGCCTCCAAGAGCTCGGGGCCAGTCTAGGGAGCGACGTGCCATTCTTCTTGAGCGATGGCTTGGCGCTGGCCAGCGGGCGAGGTGAGGTGTTGACACATTTGGAACCGTGGCCGCCCCGGTGGCTGGTCCTGGCGAATCCAGGCGTGCCGATCTCAACGGCCTGGGCGTACCGGGAGGCGAGTTCGAAATTGACAGAGTGGCAGCCGCGCGCTAGTATGACGACTTTAGCGGCTGACGGTCGGCTCCCCTGGCCGCCGGTCTGGGCGTTCAATCGCCTGGAAGCGGTGGTGCTGCCACACCGGGCCGAGGTTCGGGGTCTGAAGGCCCTGCTCGAGGAGGGCGGGGGCGCTCCGGTCCTCATGTCCGGTAGCGGCGCGTCCCTGTTCGCCGTGGTCCCGGACGCCGCGGCGGGCCAGGCCCTGGCCGCCCGGGCACAGACCACCGGGGCCTTCGCCGTAGCCGTCACGACACTGGCGAAAAACCCGATCCTGACCGCCATGGCGTGATGCGGCGCGGAGGCGCGACGTGTTGGGGAGCAAACGCGGCGCAACGACGGGTGGCTTCCTTGCGCGGAAACCCGACAGGGGAGCCTGGCCTCACGATTGGGGCGTGGCCAAGCGGTAAGGCTCGGGACTTTGGATCCCGCATTCGGAGGTTCGAATCCTCCCGCCCCAGCCACCTCGCTGCCAGGGTCGGGGGGGCGCGTGCAGTCCAACCCAATTCAGCCAGCTCTTCTGGCGAAAGGGAGCCCGCATGACCGCTGAACTGGTGTTGACCGCAGGGAACGCAAACCTGCCGCTGGCGCAGGAGATCGCGCGTTCTCTCGGGACGCGCCTGGCCGAGGCGGAGGTATCCCAGTTCTCGGACGGCGAGGTCTTCGTGCAGGTGAACGAGAATGTTCGAGGGGCGGATGTCTTCGTCATCCAGCCCACCTGCCCGCCGGTCAACCAGAACCTCATGGAACTCCTGATCATGATCGATGCCCTGCGGCGGGCGTCGGCGTTCCGGATCACGGCGGTCATCCCCTACTACGGGTACGGGCGACAGGACCGCAAGGTCCAGCCCCGGGTCCCCATCACCGCCAAGCTGGTGGCGGACCTGATCACGGCGGCAGGCGCGCACCGGGTGCTGACCATGGACCTGCACGCCGGGCAGATCCAGGGCTTCTTCAACATCCCCGTGGATCACCTCTTTGCGGCCCCGGTCCTGCTGCAGTACTTCGAGCAGCGGGTGGCCGAGCGTGCCTGGGAGGATCTGGTGGTGGTGGCCCCCGACGCCGGAGGCGTGGAGCGGGCCCGGGCCTTCGCCAAGCGGCTGGGGACGTCGCTGGCCATCATGGACAAGCGCCGCACCGGCACCAACGAGGCGAAGATCATGCACGTCATCGGTGACGTGCGGGATTGCGACGTGATCCTACTGGACGACATCATTGACACCGCCGGGACCATCGTCCAGGCTGTGTCCGCCCTGAAGGAGGAGGGGGCCCGGCGCGTCCTGGCGAGCTGCACCCACGCGGTCCTCTCGGGCCAGGCGATCGAGCGGTTGGAGCGGTCGGTCATTGAGGAAGTGGTGGTCACGAATACCATCCCGTTCCGGGAGGATCAGCAGAGCAAGAAGATCACGGTCCTGTCGGTGGCCCCGCTCCTGGCCGAGGCGATTCACCGCATTCATACCGAGACCTCGGTCAGTTCGCTCTTCGTCTGAGCATGGCGCGGCGCGGATCACGGCCGGCCGGGTCGTGCCCGTCACCCGCGACGAGGCCGACAGTCGTGGCTCCGGGACCGCGACACGCAGGTTGGATCGGCGCCTGGCGGTGACAGGAGAGGCCAGGGCCGCAGTGGGCACTCAGCAATCGGCTGTTGGAGGCACGCATGGCAACGGTGGACCTGAAAGGTGAAGTGCGGACGGCGGTAGGGAAGGCGGAGGCGAAGCGATTGCGCCGGGCTCTCCGGATTCCCGGGATCGTGTACGGGGGCCCGCAGGGGCCCTTGCCCGTGGTAGTGAACCCGCAAGAGCTGCTCTCGGCCCTGGGCGCCGGCGAGAACGTCCTGATCAACCTGTCCCTCAGGGGGACCGAGGAGATCCAGACCCGCATGGTGATCCTCAAAGAGCTGCAGCTGGATCCGGTCAAGGGGCGACCGCTCCACGCCGACTTCCTGGAAGTCTCCATGGAGCGGAAGATCCGGGTGGAGGTTCCCGTGGTCCTGGCCGGGGAGTCCGTGGGGGTGAAGAGCAAGGGGGGCATCCTGGAACAGCCGCTCCGCCAGCTCGTTGTGGAATGTCTCCCCCTCAACATTCCGGAGCGGATCACGGTGGACGTCTCCGCGCTGGATATCGGGGATGCCATCCACGTGCGCGACCTGACGATCGGCGAGGGGGTCCGCATTCTGGAGGACGCCGATCGGGTCGTGGCCTCGGTGGTGGCCCCGGCGGCCGAGGAGGTGGCGGCCCCCGTGGAGGAGAAGCCGGCCGAGCCCGAGGTCGTTGGCAAGAAGGTGGAGGCTGAGGCCGAGGCCAAGCCGAAAGCAGAGGCCAAGACGAAATAGGTGGCGTCGATTCGGGAGGCGCAGACACTGGTGGTGGGGCTGGGGAACCCCGGCCCGGAATACGCGCGGACCCGACACAACGTGGGGTTTGCCGTGGTGGAGCGGCTGGCGGCCGAGGCGGGCGCACGCTTTTCCGCGAGTGGCTTTCAGGCCGACGCGGCGACGGCCGAGCTGGCGGGGATTGCGGTCACCCTCCTCAAGCCCCAGACGTTCATGAATCGGAGCGGGTTGGCCGTGGCGGCCTGGCTCGAGGCGCTCCAGCTTCCGGCTTCGTGCCTAGTCGTGGTCCACGATGATCTGGATCTGCCCCTGGGGTGGCTCCGGGTGGTGGGCAGCGCAGGCCCGGGCGGACACCGCGGCGTGGCCTCGATCCAGGAGGCCCTAGGGACGCAGGCCTTTCCCCGCGTGCGGGTGGGGATCGGGCGTCCCCCCGAGGGCGAGGACGCGGTCGAGCGCGTCCTGGAGGAATTCGCGCCGGAGGAACTCCCGGTCGTGGAAGAGATTGTCGGGCGGGCCGCTTCGGCCGTGCGGACCCTCATCGCTTGCGGACTGGCCGCGGCCATGGATCGATACAACGTGCGAGCGCCAGCTTCCGGGGCGTCGCCGTGAGGAACCACACAGGAAGACCCAGAGCGGGAAGAAAGGAAGAAGGGAGGTAGGAGATTGCGCTCGTATGAGGTGATTTTCATTTTAGATCCTGCCCTGGGCGATGACGGGGTGGACGCCGCCATCGCCGCTGCGTCTGGCGCGGTGACCAAGGAAGGGGGCGAGGTCGCCGAGGTCCAGAAATGGGGAAAGAAACGTCTGGCCTACGAGATCAAGAAGCGGCGGGAGGGGCACTACGTCTTCCTGCGCCTCCAGGCGCCGGTGAAGGCCGTGGCGGAGCTGAAACGCCACCTGAACATCGCCGAACCGGTGCTGAAGTTCCTGACGGTGCTCGCGCAGGCACCCCATCGCAAAGTCAACAAGGCGAAGATACCCGCGACCGCCCCGCAGGAGTCCGCCGCCCATACTGATGCAGTGGACACCCACGGCGCTGCCGCGGGCACCCACAGCACCACCGTGGGTCCCCGGCGGACCGACGCGGAGGTCCAGGAGGCCTGAGCGTGGCCAGCTTCAACAAAGTCATCCTCATGGGAAACTTGACCCGGGATCCCGAACTCCGCTATACGCCCAGCGGGGCGCCGGTGTGCAACTTCGACCTGGCCGTGAACCGGTCCTACACGACCCAGGGCGGAGAACGGCGGGACGAGGTGTGCTACATCACGGTGGTCGTCTGGGGCAAGCAGGCGGAGAGCTGCGGGGAGTACCTGGGCAAGGGCCGGACGGTGCTGGTGGAGGGCCACCTGCACCAACGGTCCTGGGAGACGCCCGAGGGCCAGAAGCGCTCCAAGCACGAGGTCGTGGCGGAGCGCGTGCAATTCCTCGGCCCCCGCAAGGCGGGGCCCGGTGGCCCCCCGGTTGCCGAGGACGAGGCGGAGCCCCCGCGGGCCCCCGAAGCGGAGCCCCCGCGGGCGCCCGAACAGGACGAAGTCCCGTTCTGAGCTGGGGCGATCTGCCTGCCGGCACGGGCGATGTCCGCTGCAGGCGGAGCGTGGACGCGGGGAGATCGGGTCTCCCCCCGGATGCCGCCGTCCGCAACCGCGAGTGACCCTCGCCCGCGTGGCGGGCGGAAGGAGTGAGACACGTGCTGAAGAAACGGCGAACCTACCGACGCCAGAAGGTCTGCAAATTCTGCCTGGACAAGGTCGTGCAGGTGGATTTCAAGGACGTGAAGCGTCTGCGCAATTTCGTCAGCGACCGCGGGAAGATCATCCCGCGGCGCATCTCCGGGAACTGCGCCCGCCATCAGCGGCGGCTCACCATAGCGATCAAGCGGGCGCGGAGCATCGCGCTGCTCTCCTTCGCGGCGGAGCTGGCCTAGTCCGCCAGAGGCGGACCGGAGCGAAGCGTGCGAGGTGTCAGGTGATGCACACGCGATGGTTGGCCATGGCTGTCGAGATGATCCTGGCCGCCCTCGTGGTGGTGGGCCTCTTGGCCTCGGGGAGCGCCTTTCCGATCCTGGGCGTGTTCCTCAGCCTGCTGAGCCCCGTGCCCTTCGTCCTGCTCCGGCTGCGCCACGGGTTCTCCGCCTTGATCCTGGCCCTCGGGCTCACGACCCTGGCCGTGGCGGGACTCTCTTCGCCGGGTCAAGCCATGGCCTTCCTGGTGGAGTATGGTCTCCCGGCGATCCTCCTGGCGGAGGGGCTGCGGCGGGGGAGCCGCCCCGAGCTCACGGTGACAGGTGTGGGCACCCTCCTCACGCTGGGTGGGTTGGCCGTCTTGGTCCTGGCCTCGGACCTCTGGACCCAGCCGCTCTCGGCCGTCTCGCAGCACGTGGAGAGGCTTCTGGCGGACATGGAGGCTTTCACGGCCCGGCTCGGCCTGTCCAGCGAAGGGGCCGCGCCGCTCTACGGATCGGGGACGAAGCTCCGAGCGTTCCTGCTGATGGCGTTTCCTGGCATGTTCTTCGCCGGGAGCCTCCTGACCGCCGCGGGCTATGTCCTGTTGCTGCAGGCTCTCATGCGCCGGTGGTCCGCCCACCTGAGCGGGTTGAGCCCCGAGCCGTTCCGGTGGGAGCTCCCCGAACTGCTGGTGTGGTCGTTCATCGGGGCGGGCATCCTCTATCTCACGGGCTTGCCCTGGCTCCAGGCCGCGGGGCTGAACGTCCTCATCGTCTTGATCGGCCTGTATTTCCTCCAGGGGCTGAGTATTGCCGCGTTCCTGTTCCAGCGGTTCCATCTCCCCAGAATGTTGGGGGCCCTGTCGGTCCTGTTGCTGCTGTTCCAGCCGTTTCTCACGCTGGTCGTGGCGGGAGTGGGGCTGTTCGACGTGTGGTTTGCCTTTCGCCGCCTGAATCTCCCCAAGACGCCCGGGCGGACGTAGAACGGCGGGGGAGCAGGGGAGCGCGGGAGCTGGGGGGCCGGAAGCCGATACCCGATCATTGCCGGTAGCTGATGGCGACAGTGTGAACGGAGAGTGCTCATGAAAGTGATCCTGATGCAGAAGGTCGAGCGCCTGGGAGAGCCTGGACAGCAGGTGGAGGTGGCGGACGGGTACGCCCGCAACTTCCTCCTGCCGAAGCAGTTGGCCGTTCCAGCCACAGCGGGCCACGTGAAGTCTCTCACGCAACTCAAGGCGCAGAGCAAGAATCGAGAGGAGCGCGTCAAGCGCGAGGCGACCACCCTGGCGGAGCGGTTGGCCACGGTCCAGATCAGCCTGAAGCGGCGGGCCGGCGAGGAGGAGGCACCCGGGCCGGTCGATTCTGCCCCTGCCGGCTCGCCCCAAGGCGACGCCCCGGCGTCGGTCGGTCGTCCCTCCAAGCTCTTCGGCTCGGTGACCGCCCAGGATATCAGCGAGGCCCTTGCGGCCCAGGGCCTGTCCGTGGACAAGGGGAAAATCCTGCTGTCCGAGCCGATCAAGACGCTGGGAGTTCACCGTGTGCCGGTGCGCCTGCATGCCGAGGTGGTGACGGAGCTGAACGTTACGGTCGAGCGTGAGGCCTGAGCCCCCGCGCTTGATTGTCGAACCCCATGCCTGATCTGGCCGTCGCATCCGACAGAATCCCCCCGCAGAACCTCGAGGCGGAGGTCTCCGTCCTGGGGGCCGTGCTGCAGGATCCGGCAGCCCTCCTGAAGGCGATGGAGGTCCTGCGCCCCGCCGATTTCTACAAGGAGGCCCACCGGAAGATCTTCAGCGCGTGCATCGATCTCTTCGAGCGGAACGAGCCCGTGGATCTGGTAACGTTGGCCAACGAGCTGATGCGCCGCAAGCAGCTCGAGGAGGTTGGCGGGACCAGCGCCCTGAGCGCTCTCGTGGACGCCGTGCCGACCGCGGCCAATGTCGCCTACCACGCCCGGATCGTGAAGGACAAGGCCCTCCTGTACGCCTTGATCCAGAAGGCCACGGCAGTCGTCTCCCGCGCCTACGCGGACAAGGACGACGTGGACGAGGTCCTGGACTGGGCCGAGCAGCAGATCTTCGAGATCTCTCAGGACAAGGTCAGCCGGTCGTTCGTCCCGGTAAAGAGCGTGCTGAAGGGCACCTTCCAGCTCATCGAGAAGCTGTACGACCGCAAGAGCCACGTCACCGGCGTCCCCACGGGATTCAAGAAATTCGACGAGATGACGGCCGGGCTGCAGCCCTCAGAGCTCGTGGTGGTCGCCGGCCGGCCTTCCATGGGGAAGACCAGCTTCTGCCTCAACATCGCCCAGCACGCTGCCATCCAGGAGCGGATCTTGGTGGCCATATTCAGCCTGGAGATGTCCAAGGAGCAGTTGGTCCAGCGCATGCTGTGCTCCGTGGCCAAGGTGGACTCCCACAAGCTGCGCACCGGGTACCTCTCCGACACGGACTGGCCGCGGCTGACCACGGGCGCGGGCATCCTGTCCGAGTCCCCCATCTTCATCGATGACACGCCCGGCATCTCCCTGCTGGAGATGCGCGCCAAGGCGAGACGCCTCAAGGCGGAGCAGGGGCTCGGCCTGGTGATCATCGACTATCTGCAGCTCATCTCGGGTCGAGGGCGTGTCGAAAGCCGGCAGCAGGAGATCTCGGAGATCTCCCGGTCCCTGAAGGCCATGGCCAAGGAACTGGACGTCCCCGTGGTGGCTCTGTCGCAGTTGTCGCGGGCCGTGGAGTCGCGCCAGCCCCCGCGACCGCAGCTGTCCGATCTGCGCGAGTCGGGGGCCATCGAGCAGGATGCCGATGTCGTGACGTTCCTCTACCGCCCGGCGTTCTACCGGACGCGGAAAGAGGACGAGTTGGACGAGCCCGAGGATAACACCACCGAGGTGATCATCGGGAAGCAGCGGAACGGGCCGACCGGCACGGTGCACCTGGCGTTCCTGCGGGAGTACACCCGGTTCGAGGACCAGGAACGGGAGCGGGAGTTTCCGGTATAGTGTCCGGAGGTCGTGTGAGCGCGCAGAGCAAGCGGGGGCGGTGGGTGCGGCGAGATGGCGTATGGGGACTGGTCTTCGCCCTGTGCTTCCTGCTGGCTTCCGGGGCGCACGCGGCCGACTCTACGGACTCAACCGAGACGACTGGCGTCGGCGGCAACGCGGTCAACGTGTGGCCATTTTATGACGAACGGAATGACCCGGTGGACCGGATGCATGTGCAGAGTGGCCTGGGTCCGCTCCTGATGTTCGATCGGTCGCCAAACGATGCCGTGGAGAATATGGCCGTCCGGCCGCTCTTCCATTGGCGCGAGGATAAGGCGGCCCGGAGCCTGGAGTGGGAGTTCCTGTACCCGCTCATGACCTACACCCGGTCGGAGGAGGACGCGAAGTTCCAGTTCCTCCAGATCCTGAACTTTCGCAAGTCCGCCACTGATCCCGAGGCGCGCGAGGACCGCTTCGACGTCTTCCCGATCTACATGAGCGGGACCACCGAGACCGGGAAAAAGTACCTCGCCATCTTGCCGTTCGGGGGGTGGGCCCCGAACCGGTGGTTCCAGGACGAGGCGGAGTTCGTCCTGTTCCCCCTCTACGCCCGATTCGTCAAGCAGGGCGCGGAGACCCGCTACTTCCCCTGGCCAATCATCTCCGTCACCCGCGGGGAGAACCGCTCGGCTTTCCGCCTCCTCCCGCTCTACGGGCACGACGTGAAGGAGGGCGTCTTCGAGAAGCGGTTCATCCTCTGGCCGCTCTTTCTCCAGCAGCGGACTGGCCTGGATGGGGACAGCCCGGAGGAGACGCTGTCGATCCTGCCCTTCTATGTCTCCCAGCGATCCAAGGACCAGGACCGCACCACCGTCCTCTGGCCGTTCTTCACCTACACGCAAGATCGGGAGCGGAAGTTCGAGCAATGGGACGTCGCCTGGCCGTTGATCCAAATCGCCCGCGGGGATGGGCGGACCGTCAACCGGTTCCTGCCCCTGTTCTCGGTGGAGCACCGGCGGGTACGCGAGCAGTTCTTCCTGCGGGAGATGCAGCGGGACATCTACGTCGTGCTCTTCCCCCTGTACATCCGAACCGAGGAGCAGTTCATCGGGAGCCTCAAGGTTCGGGACCGGGTACTGTGGTGGCTGTACTCGGACGAGCGCGAGACGGGGAAGGACGGCTCGACTCGGCGGGTGGATGCCTGGCCCTTCTTCCGCTACACCCGGGACCGGGAGGGAGCGATCCAGTTCCAGACCCTGGCCCTGCTGGAGGCCTTCATGCCGGGCAACGAGAAGATCGAGCGCAACTATTCCCCGCTGTGGGCCCTGTACACCTACCGCCGGAATCCCGAGGGGGATTCCGTGTGGGCGTTCCTCTGGAACTTGCTCCGCCACGAGGAGACCAGCACGGGCCGATCCATCGAGGTCCTGGGACCGCTCCTGGCGTATCAGGAGCGCGGTGAGGACGCTCACTTCTCGCTGTTGGGGGGCCTGTTTGAATGTGAGGTGAGGCACGGCACCCGCTCCGTGCGTCTGTTCCGCAATGTCACCTTCGCTTGGACGGGGACGCCGCAACCGCTGGCCGTCCTGGCTCCGGCGGGAGGAACCCGGTGAACGCCCTCTTCGGACGCCTCGAACGCTTCCTGCACGGGATCGGCGAAGGGACGAGCCTGTTCCTGGAAACCCTCTACTGGTGCAAGGCGGCGCCCCGGAATGTGGACAAGATCCTGGCCCACCTGCTGGAGTTCGGCAACGCCACGCTGCCCATCGCCTCCCTGATGGCCCTCTTCATCGGGGGCGTCCTGGCCCTGCAGACCGGCTCGCGACTGGCCCAGTTCGGCCTAGAGGGAAACATCGGGAGCATCGTCGGGCTCAGCATGGTGAAGGAACTGGGCCCGGTCATGACCGCCCTCTTGGTGGCGGGACGGGTCGGCTCGGCCATCGCCGCCGAGGTCGGGGCCATGAACGTCTATGAGGAGATCGACGCTCTCAAGACGTTGGACATCAATCCGGTCCGCTACCTGGTGATGCCCCGCCTCCTGGCGAGCGTCGTCGCCGTCCCGGCCCTGTGCATGTATGTCAATGTCATCGGCCTTCTCGGCGGGGCCCTCGTGTCCGCGGTCAACCCCAAGATCAGCGTGAGCGTCCGGTTGTTCCGCCTGAACTTCCAGGAAGTGGTCAAGTTCAGTGACGTGATGGACAGCGTGGTCAAGTCGGTGGTCTTCGGGGTGGTGGTCGCCGTGACCTGCTGCTACGTCGGGCTCAAGACGACGGGCGGCCCCGAGGAGATCGGCCGGGCCGTGACCCGAGCGGTGGTTCTGTCCTTCATGCTCATCTTCGTCCTGAACTACATCATCACTCGCAGCCTGATGTGACCTGTGACCTATGTCTTTCTGGCAGCGTTTGGTCGGTGACCCCCATGAGTTGTCGGAGATCGTTGAGCTGCTCTCCGAAGAGCGGAAGACGCCGGGGGTCCGCGTCGAGGTCCAGCGCCTCAACAAGTTCTTCGGCACGCACCACGTCCTGCGGGACCTGGAGCTTGCCGTGGAGCCGGGCGAGACCTTCGTGATCTTCGGACCCTCAGGATGCGGGAAATCGGTCCTCCTGAAGCACATCACGGGCCTGCTCACCCCGGACTCGGGACGCATCCTGGTGGATGCAGAGGACCCCCATGCTGGGGACGGTCGCCGCCGGTTCCGCATGGCCATGGTCTTCCAATCCTCGGCGCTCTTCAACTCCCTCTCGGTGGGGGAGAACGTCGGCCTCTGGATGAAGGAGCATCGCATCTGCGGCCCGGTCGAGATCGCGCAGGTGGTGGCGGAGAAACTGGCGCTGGTGGGCCTGGCGGGCAATGAACACGCCATGCCCTCGCAGCTCTCCGGCGGCATGAAGAAGCGCGTCTCCATTGCCCGGGCCCTGGCGGTGAACCCCCACCTCATCCTGTATGACGAACCCACGGGGGGACTGGATCCGGTCCTGACCGAGCAGATCGGCCACGTGATCGCGGACCTGAAGCAGCTCAAGATCACCTCCCTGGTGGTCACCCACGACCTGAACCTGGGGTTCGCCGTGGCGGATCGGCTGGGCATGATCCACGAAGGGCGGCTGATCGAGGTCGGCACGCCGGCCAGCATCCGTGCCACCACGAACCCGGTGGTTCAGGCGTTCATCAGCACCCAGATGAAGGTCCTGGCCAGATGAAACTCCTGGAAGGAGGCAGGTAGCCATGGCGATGTCGCGGGAGATCAGGGTCGGTCTCTTCCTGGTGGTCGCTTTCCTCATCCTCATCGCGCTCTTCGAGCTGGTGGGGAAGGAGACGATCTTCGCGCGGATGCTCGAGTACCGTACCTCCTTCAAGTCCATCCCGGGCCTGAAGCTGGGGGATCCGGTCCGTCTGGCTGGCGTGGATGTGGGCACGGTGCGGGACATCCGGGTCATCGGCGCCCGGGTGGAGGTGGCGATGCGGGTCAAGCCGGGGACCCCGGTCAAGACCGACTCCATCGCCACCATCAAGCTGACGAGCCTCCTGGGCACGAACTTCGTTGATCTCACGTTCGGCTCGCCGGCGGCCCAGATCGCGCCCGGCGGCAGTCTCCTGCAAAGCAGCGAGCCCCCCGACCTCAACACGCTCCTGGTGCGACTGAACGATGCGGCCGGCGACATCCAGACCTTGGCCAAGCAGGTCAACGAGGGCCTGGGCAAGAGCATCGAGCCGATCAGCTCGGCCTTCCAGACCATGGACAAGATCGCCAAGAAGATCGAGAAGGGCGAGGGGACGCTGGGCCGATTGATCGCCGATGACGGCCTGTACCGGGAGATCCGGGGCATGGCGGCCAACCTCCACCAGGTGAGCGACCAGATCGCCAAGGGACAGGGCACCCTGGGCAAGCTCCTTGCCGATGACGCGCTGTACAAGGATCTGCGGAGCCTGAGCGCGGACCTCCGTGGGACGACCGGGAGCCTCAGCCGCGTCATGAAGGACATCGAAGGCGGCAAGGGAAGCCTGGGCAAGCTGGTCAGGGACGAAAGCCTCTACAATGAGGCGCGGGGAACCCTGGGCGAGATGCGAGAGGCGCTCACCGGTCTCCGGACCGCCTCGAAGCGAATCAACGAGGGCAAGGGCACCCTGGGCAAGCTGGTGAACGACGAGGCTCTCTATAACGACATGCAGGGTGCCGTGGCCAGCCTGAACGGCATCATGAAGAAGGTCGAGCGGGGCGAGGGCACCCTGGGCAAGCTGGTGAACGACGAGTCGCTCTACTTCACCGCCAAGGACAGCCTCAAGAAGATGGGGAAGGCGGCCGACCAGCTTCAAGAGCAGGGGCCGCTCAGCATCATTGGCATTGGAATCCAGGCGCTCGGCGCCTGGTAGCCGTCAGCGGGCGTGGCCGGCAAGCGCAGCTATTATGAGTGCCAGCAGTGCGGGCACCAGGCACCGCGCTGGCTGGGTCGGTGTCCGGACTGCGGCGCCTGGGGGAGCCTGACCGAAGTCGTGGTGGCGGTCGGGGCATCGTCCGAGGGACCCCGTTCCGTTGCCCCCCGAAGCGCCGGGCGTCTCCCGTCCACACCTCCTGTCCCCCTCGTCCAGGTCGCGGGCGTTGAGCACCGGCGGCTCAGGACGGGGATCGGCGAGCTGGATCGCGTCCTGGGCGGCGGTCTGGTCCCCGGCGCGATGATCCTGGTTGGCGGCGACCCGGGCATCGGGAAGTCCACCCTCGTGCTCCAGGCCGCGGGTGCTCTGGCCCGGCAAGGGCTGACCATCCTGTACGCCTCCGGCGAGGAGTCCCTGGCCCAGGTGAGCGAGCGCGGCCGCCGCCTCGGCGCCGACGCCCCCAGTCTCTACCTGGCCGCCGAGACTTCCCTGGACGCCATCCTGGAGGACATTGCCGCCCTCAAGCCGAATGCGGTCGTGGTGGACTCGATCCAGACGACCTGGGATCCTGCCCTGGAATCCGCCGCCGGTAGCCTGAGCCAGGTCCGCCAGGTCGCGGGCCGACTCCTGGAAGTGGCCAAGCGCCAGGAAGTGAGCGTTTGGCTCATCGGCCACGTGACCAAGGAGGGCAGCCTGGCTGGTCCCAAAGCCCTCGAGCACATTGTGGATACGGTCGTCTACTTCGAGGGCGACCGCCACCAGGCGTATCGGATCCTCCGGGCCACCAAGAATCGCTTCGGTCCCACCGACGAGGTCGGGATTTTCGAGATGCGGGCAGGCGGCCTCGCCCCGGTGGAGAACCCTTCGGCCCTGTTCCTGGCGGAGCGACCGGATGATGCCCCGGGCTCGGTCGTGGTGGCGACGGTGGAAGGGACGCGTCCCATCCTGGTCGAAGTACAAGCCCTGGTCACCCCCACGGGGGCGGCAATGCCCCGACGGGTGGCGAACGGGCTCGATTTTCAGCGCGTCGCCATGCTCCTGGCGGTGCTGGAGAAGCGTCTCCGCGTGGGGCTGGGCGCCTCGGATGTCTTCCTGAACGTGGCGGGCGGCCTCACGGTGCGAGAGCCGGCGGCGGACCTCGGGGTCGTCGCCGCCGTCCTCTCCAGCGTCCGGAACGTGCCCGTCGATGCGACCTGGGCCTTCTTTGGCGAGGTCGGATTGGGCGGTGAGATCCGGCGCGTGGCCCAGACGGAGAAGCGCCTTCAGGAACTCAGGCGGCTCGGCTTCACCCGGGCCATCACGGCCCAGGCGGGTGCGGGATCCCCGCCGGCGGGTGCCACCATCACTGCCGTGGGGCTGTCTCACGTTGGAGAGTTGGCCGAACTGATGCACCCGGCGGGCAAGGGGTGTGCGACAAAAAAGTGATGTGAGGTCATATGCGGTTTGACTGATTGGTCAGTTTTTGCTAAGATACGGGACGTCTCCCTCACAAAGGGGTGCAGCGATGTTCAGCGTCGGCCAAAAGGTCGTGTATCCAACGCATGGCGTGGGGCGGATCGAAGCGATCGAACAGAAGGAGGTTTCCGGCAGCCGGCAGTCCTATTACATCCTGCGCATCCTGGGCAATGATATGACCATTATGGTGCCCACCGGGAACGCCGAGCGGGTTGGCTTGCGCCAGTTGATCGGCCGGAAGGAAGTTCGCAAGGTGATGGAGATCCTCCGCAAGAAGGATGTGGAGATCTGCCCGAACTGGAACCGCCGCTTCAAGGACAATCTGGAGCGAATCAAGACGGGATCCCTGTACGAAGTCACCACGGTGCTGCGCAAGCTGGTGCTGCTGCAGAAGGAGCGGAACCTGTCCTTCGGCGAAAAGAAAATGCTGGAAACGGTTCGGCAACTCCTGGTGAGCGAAATCTCCCACGCCGTCGGGATTGACGAGGGCGACGCCCGCTCGATGGTGGATCGGACGATCGCCAAGGCGTAGGCCGCTGCTGGCACGGCCCATCTGTCCGCCCGCCGTCCGTGGCGGGCCTCGCCAACGCCGGGGGGCGGACGTCACGAGTGCTTCTCCACCCATGACGGAGCAGTGGGGAGTCGTCCACTGCGCGTTTCCCTCGGGCGCCTGTCCCCCGAGAAGGTTCGTGCATGGCTGTGACCAGCCTGAGGACCCAGGGCGCTGTGCCGCAGACGCCTCATGCCTCCCGGGCCCGGAGGAGGTGATCTCGCGTGTCGGAGCCGATGCTGCGCGTGCTGTTCGTTGCCCTCTGCGGGGCAGCGGGGCTCCTCCCGCTGGCGCTCCGGCGCGGGAGTGAGGCGGAATGGATCGTCGGCGTCCTGGTGGGCCTGGCCTTCGGCCTCATGGTCGTGGCGCTGGAACAGCGGCTTCGCCGGATCCCCGGGAAGGCGATCGTTCACGCCCTGCTGGGGCTCGTCGTCGGCCTGGTGGTGGGCCGGGCGGTGTATGCCGCCGCGGCCAACTTCCTGGTGGCCTTCCCGCCCTTCGTCGGCGCCCTCGCCCAGACCCTCTGTCTCATCGGCGGTGGCTACCTGGGGGCTCTCGTGGCCCTGGACAAGGGGCGCGAGTTCAACTTCGCCGGCTTCATCCGTCTGCTGAAGCAACAGCCACGCGCCGAAAGCTACAAGCTGCTGGATACCTCGGTGATCATCGATGGCCGCATCGCGGACATCACCGAGACCGGCTTCCTGGAGGGGACACTGGTCATCCCCCAGTTCATCCTGCGGGAATTGCAGCATATCGCCGATTCCTCCGACCCGCTGAAGCGCAACCGGGGTCGCCGCGGCCTGGATATCCTCCAGAAGATCCAAAAGAAGGTGGAGATCCGGGTCGAGATCAGCGACATGGACTTCCCCGAGATTCGGGAAGTGGATAACAAGCTGGTGGCCATGGCCAAGGCCCTGAATGCCAAGATCGTCACCAACGACTTCAACCTGAACAAGGTAGCGGAGCTGCACGGAGTCGGGGTGCTTAACATCAACGAGCTCACCAACGCCCTACGACCGGTGGTGCTGCCTGGCGAGGACATGCGGGTCTACGTCCTCAAAGAGGGCAAGGAGTACAACCAGGGCATTGCCTACCTGGACGACGGCACGATGGTCGTGGTGGACAACGGACGGCGTCACATCGGCCAGACGATTGACGTGTGCGTCACCTCGGTGCTGCAAACCACAGCCGGGCGCATGATCTTCTCGCGCCTGAAGGAAGAGGCGGAGGCCGCCTGAACCAGCCGGAATCCCAAATCCCACTCCCCGAATCCCACGCGCTGGTGCGGGAGCGGCCCCGCCGCGGCGGATCGGGGGCGGGGGGTTTGGGATTTTCCTTGCGGGGGGCGGGACGATGCATGTGACCGCCATTGTGCCTGCGGCGGGGGGCGGAAGCCGGATGGCGGTGGGACTGCCCAAGCAGTACCTGCCCCTGGCGGGGGTTCCACTCCTTACCCGCACGCTGCAGGCCCTGTGGGCCTCGGGGTGCCTGGACGGCCTGGTCCTGGTGGTCCCGCCGGGCCACGAAGAGCGCTGCCGGCGTGAGATCCTGGACCCCTTCGGCCTGTCTGCGGATGCCGTGGTCCCGGGCGGCGAGGATCGCCAGGCCTCGGTCTACGCCGGCCTCCTCCACACCAGCGCGGGGACCGATCTCATCCTGGTGCACGATGGCGCGCGACCCTTCGTCACGCCGCCCGTGATCCGGGCCGCCGTGAGTGCCGCCGCGGACGCGGGCGCGGCCGTGGTGGCAGTCCGGGTGACGGACACGATCAAGGTAGCCGATCAGGATGGCTGGCTGGTGGAGACGCCGGAGCGCGGTCGGCTCTGGGCGGCCCAGACGCCGCAGGTGTTCCGCGCCGATCTGCTCCGGGAGGCACACGCCCGGGCCCTCCGGGACGGCTTCCGCACCACCGACGACAGCGCCTTGGTGGAGCGACTGGGCCATCCCGTCCGTCTGGTGCCCGGGTCCCCGGAGAACCTCAAGGTCACCACGGCAGCGGATCTGGCACTGGCAGACCAGATCGTGCGCGCCAGGGAATTCGCGGCGGGGAGGGCAGGGTGAGCCCGGCAGGCGGTCCCTCCGTCCGGGTGGGCGTAGGGCTCGACATGCACCGGCTGGTCCCGGGGCGCCCCCTGATCCTGGGGGGCGTTGCCATCCCCTTCGAGCGGGGTCTGGAAGGGGATTCGGATGCCGACGTGCTGACCCACGCGATCCTGGATGCCCTCCTGGGTGCCGCTGGCGAGGGGGACATCGGGACGCACTTTGGGGTGGGGCGCCCCGAGATGCGAGGCATCTCCAGCCTGGTCCTTCTGGAACGGGTGGTGACGTTGATCGCCGCCAAGGGGTACCAGCCGAGCAATGTGGACGCCACGGTGATCGCCGAGGCGCCCCGGATTGGTCCCCACATCCCGGCCATGCGCGAGCGCCTGGCCACGGTCCTGCGGATTGCGGCGGAGCGGGTGAACGTGAAGAGCACGACGGCGAAGGGCCTGGGGTGGCTGGGAGCGGGCGAGGGAATCGCCACGATCGCGGTGGCCTGCGTGGCGCCGGTGCCCAGCGGGCGGCCGAGCGTCTCCTCCCATCGGACCCGGCGGGCCCATGAAAGGCGGTAGGCGGATCCGGCCCCGAACTCCCTCCAAGGTCGCTCTTGCCAGGCAGGAGGGCCGACCCGTCGCTGTGCATGGCTGCTGATCGCAGGGGATGCGATCGCGGTGGAAGGGAAGCGGATGGCCCTGAAGCCCTATAACACGCTGACCCAGATGCTGGAGCCGTTCGAGCCCCTGATCCCGGGGCAGGTGCGGATGTACACCTGTGGCGTGACCGTCTACGACCTCTGCCACATCGGCCACGCGCGCTCCGCGTTGGTATTCGACGTGATCCGGCGATACCTCGAGTACTCGGGCTACCAGGTGATGCTCGTCCGGAATTTCACCGATGTGGACGACAAGATCATCGATCGGGCCCGCGAACTCGGCATCCCGTGGGATGCCCTGTCCTGCCGCTACATCGAGGCGTTCTACCAGGACATGGATGCCCTGGGGCTGCGGCGGGGAGACGTCGAGCCCAAGGCCACCGACCACATCTTGGAGATGATTCAAATCATCCAGGCCCTGGAGAAGCGTGGCCTGGCCTACAGGGTGAACGGGGACGTCTACTATGCCGTCCGCCGGTTCCCCGAGTACGGGAAACTCTCCCACCGCAGCCTCGAAGACCTCCGGGCTGGAGCCCGGATCGAGGTAGACGAGCGCAAACGGGATCCCCTCGACTTCGCCCTGTGGAAGGCGTCGCGGCCGGGCGAGCCGGCTTGGGACAGCCCCTGGGGGCCGGGTCGGCCGGGCTGGCATATCGAGTGCTCCGCCATGGCCTCCAAGTACCTCGGGGAGACCTTCGACATTCATGCCGGGGGGGAGGACCTGATCTTCCCCCACCACGAAAATGAGATCGCCCAGTCGGAGGGCGCCACGGGCAAGCCGCTGGCCCGATACTGGCTGCACAACGGGTTCGTCACGGTCAACGGCGAGAAGATGGCCAAGTCCCTGGGAAACTTCGTCACGATCCGGGATGCCCTGGGCCGCTTCAGCCCCGAGGCGCTGAAGCTCCTGCTGCTCTCCACGAACTACCGCGGGCCACTGGACTACTCCGAATCGGCCGTCCATGAGAAGGCCAGAGCACTGGCTGGCATCCAGGATTTCTTGCGGGCGGTGACCCGTCTTGGGGCCGAGGCCCCCCCACCCGAAGACATGGGGGCGTTGGCAACGGGGCCGTTCCGGGAGGACCCTCACCCGGCCGAGGTGGCGTTTCGCGCGGCCATGGACGATGACTTCAACACGGCCCGGGCGACGGGGGTTCTGTTCGACTTGGTGCGGGAAGGGAACCGGCTCCTGCACGAGGCCGACCGGGGTGGGGCCCCGGAGCCTCCGGTCCTCTTTGCCCTGACGGAGACGGCCGCGCTCCTGCGCCGGCTGGGGGCGGTGTTGGGCCTCGACTTTGGCGGGGGCGGGCCGGTGGTGGCTTCCTATGAGTCCGTGCGCCTCACCCGACCGGCGATGGCGGCGGTGGAGGAACTGAAAGCGCTGCTTGCGGACGGGGCACCCCGCGCCGCGGATCTGCAGAGGCGACTCACCTCGCTGGTTCAGGAACTTCTGGCCCACCGCGAGGCAGCGCGGAAGGCCAAAGCCTGGGCGACGGCAGACGGCATCCGCCAGGCGCTCACCGCGCGCGGATTTCGCCTGGAAGATACCAAGATCGCGACCCACGCGGTGTCGGAGTTCGCGGAAGCCCTCAAGCTCCCTGCTATCGCCGTGACACTGGTCAAAGAGTGAAAGCCTTCACGCGTCGACCGGCCACCGCAGCCGAGACGGAGATCCTGGCAGGCCCGCACGTTGTTCTGGAGGCGCTGCGCGCGGGCCGGCGGAGTCTCCGGCGGGTGTGGCTGGCGCGCGCGGAACGAGGCGGGATCATCGAGGTTATCCAGAGCCTTGGTCAGGAGCGTGGCGTTCCGGTGGAGGTCCGGCCGCGGGCGGACCTGGACCGGCTGGTCAAGGGGGTGCCCCACCAAGGGGTTCTGGCAGAGGTTGGGCCGTTTCCCTATGTGGGAGCGGAGGACATTGTGTCGATGGCCCTGCGTGCTCGCGAGGCGGCATTCCTCGTCGTCCTGGATGGGATCCAGGATCCCCAGAACCTGGGCGCCATCCTCCGGACTGCCGAGGCGGCAGGCGCGCACGGTCTCATCCTGCCTCGGGATCGAGCGGCAGGCGTGACCCCGGCCGCGGTTCGGGCCTCTGCCGGGGCCACGGAACATCTCCCGGTAGCGCGAGTCACCAACCTCGCGGCATTTCTGGACTGGGTGAAGGGGCAGGGACTGTGGGTTGTGGGTGCCGACCCCACAGGTGGGCGCCTCCTGTACAGCGCGGACTTGAAGGAGCCGCTCGCGCTGGTGATCGGCGCGGAGGGGCGGGGATTGCGGCCCCTCGTCAAAAGCCGATGTGATGTCCAGGTGCGAATTCCGCTTTCGGGAAGGGTCGCCTCTTTGAATGCGTCGTGCGCGGCTGCCGTGTGCGTCTTCGAGGTGATTCGGCAACGGCACATGACAAAAAGAGGTTCTGATTGACAAAAATTGAATAAAGTGGTTAAGAAATCATAAAATAAATCGATGGTCCGCTGGGCGCCTTTGCCCCATATAATTCTGGGACCGAATGAATTTGCTTGTACGGAGCTTGGCTTTGGTATACAATAGTTCTTTGTCTGCTGGCGTAGCTCAGCAGGTAGAGCAGCTGATTTGTAATCAGCCGGTCGGGGGTTCGATTCCCTCCGCCAGCTCCAAGCCTGCAGAAGCTCGCCCATCGGCTTCGGTCACCAAACAGCGGATCCGAACAGGCTCCGGGGAGATACCCAAGCGGCCAAAGGGGGCAGACTGTAAATCTGTTGGCTCATGCCTTCGGAGGTTCGAATCCTCCTCTCCCCACCAGCCATGGCTGGAGGTATCAGTTTCTCGTGCGAGGGCGAAACGTCGCCCTCTTCCTGGCACGGATGACGGTCGATCGTTCCGCCAGCCTCGGAGGCTGGCCAAGAGCGCAGTACATGACACAGGCGGGAATAGCTCAGCTGGCTAGAGCGCGAGCCTTCCAAGCTCGGGGTCGCGGGTTCGAATCCCGTTTCCCGCTCCACGTGATGTTCCCCTTCTACGGGCAATAATCCGCGCAAGAGGGTCCGGCAGGATCCATGCCTTCCCTGGGCCCTGGCAGAGCCGGGTGCTGGCAAGTCGTCCTGTGTGTCGCGTTAGTCTGGGGAGCAGCCGTTCCGGTCGAGGCTGCCAGCCAGGAGGCAGAGCGCCTGAACGAGAGGGCCGTGGCCCTCACCAGTCAGGGCCAGTATGAGGAGGCGGCCGCGCTCTTCATGCAGGCCCTGCGCCTGAGCCCCAATGACGAGGTTATCCGCCGGAACCTGTCCGGGTTGCGGACCCGGTGGGGGCACCAGCTTCTGCGGGCGGGCTCGCTGGATCAGGCGCAAGGGCAGTATCAGGCTGCTCTGGAACTGAACCCGAATGAATCGGCGGCGCTCCTGGGCCTGGGGGACGTGCAGCTCCGGCGGCGGGAGCCCCGGATGGCGGCGGAGACCTATCGGCAGGCCGTGGCCTTGGACCCGAGGAATCCCGACGCATACATCCGGTTGGGCGAGGCGTACTATCACCAGGGTGACCTGACGGCGGCCCTCTCGGAGTGGGACCGGGCTCTGGCCCTGCGACCTGGAGACGGGGAGCTCCGCAAGCGGAGTCAGGAGGTTCAGAACGAGGCCCGCGTGCAGGGCGGATACCGCGCGCGGGAAAGCCAGCACTTCACGGTCGTCTACGAGGGGCAGCGGCGCGAGGACATCGGGCGCGAGCTTCTGCAGATCCTCGAGCGGGCGTACGCGGATGTCGGGTACGAGCTGGGGGCGTACCCGCCCTACGAAGTTCAGGTGATCTTTTACTCCGACGCGGATTTCCGGGGTGCCACCGGAGTGCCGGCGGCCCTGGTCGGCGGCGGATTTTATCACTTGCTGGATGGAAAGATCCGGATCGCGCTGAAGGGCCTGACGCCGGGTGATCCGTGGCTAAGCTCAGTCCTGTACCACGAGTACACCCACGCGCTGATCTACGCCATCACGCGGGGGAATAATCCGCCTCGCTGGGTGCACGAAGGGCTGGCCGTCCATCTGGAGCGGCAGCGAGTCGCCCAGTTCAAGCAAGAGGCGATCCGCCGGGCGCGGGCTGGGGTCGTGCCTGCCCTGGACGAGTCACCGTACACCCACGGGTCGGTGGCCATCGGCTACCTGGTCGAGCGGTACGGGATGACCGGGATCCAGCAATTCCTCCGGCGGATGGGGGAAGGGCAGCCGTTCGCCCAGGCCCTCCAAGAGACGTTCAGGATGGACGTGGCCACGTTGCAGCAGAATCTCCGGGACCTCCTGGGTCGCGGCTATTGATACGAGAGGACGGACAGCCCACGTAGCTCAGCTGGCAGAGCGCGTCCTTGGTAAGGACGAGGTCACCAGTTCAATCCTGGTCGTGGGCTCCAGCGACATTCGGGATTCACTGACGAGACACGGCTGGAGGGTGCCTGCATGGCCAAAGCGAAGTTCGAGCGGACGAAGGAGCACATGAACATCGGGACCATCGGCCACATCGACCACGGGAAGACCACCCTCACCGCGGCGATCACCAAGGCCCTCGGGTT
>Ga0315285_10001183_pt1 | contig 27270 bp, 31 predicted proteins | sample YL17G09_36_MG_FD_203698 | JGI IMG/M metagenome (GOLD analysis project Ga0315285, IMG submission 203698) | Sediment microbial communities from Yellowstone Lake, YNP, Wyoming, USA - YL17G09_36 | ecosystem: Environmental > Aquatic > Freshwater > Lake > Sediment | place: USA: Wyoming | collected... | reverse complement strand
GGTGTTCCAAATCTTTGTTTGGACCAGTTATTTAGCTTGGTTAAATCTCCTCCAGAGATAACGTCACTTACGACAACAACCGCGCCTAAATCACCATCAAACCCGTCTTGAGTTAAGTATCCTGCGCCGATCGTGTTGTACCCATTGTAGGTTCCATTATATGTAACGGAAGCGGCCGTTCCATTTTGGATGGTACCGACATAAGATTTTAGATTATCAGCTCCTGTAAATTCTGTCCATCCGATAAGATGAGGCACATCATTATTCAGATTGCCTCCTCTTAAAATATCGCCTTCTGGATATTGATTGTAGTCCAGCGCTCCTGCCGATACTCCAGCTACACAATAGATATTTCCGGTAGAATCTCCAACAATAGTAAGTGGAGGATTGGTTCCAGGTTGTCCCGCCGTAACAGCAACCGTCGATGTCCATTTGGCTACCGCAAAAACGGAGCGTGCCGTTGGCTGTATCGTTACCGCTCCAAGCTGCACAAATTGATCTGGTACAAATCTAATGGATGGAATCGTTCCGAACACCGATGCCGTTTGTACAGGCTGATCGACGCCAGTAGCCTGTGTAAAAACTCTTGCGCTTATAGACTGATCGTCCCATTGTGAAACGGCACCACCACCGGCATCAGTAATACCTTTGTTTGCGTCAAGATAACAATCAACACTTGTAATTTGAGATGGGGTCCAATATTCGATTAGTCCTGTGCCGGTCGTGCTGTTACCAGCACCATTTGTTACGACTACATCTACTACGCCTGCTGCGTGTGCTCCGGGGATTCCACTAACGTGAGTTCCATCATCAATGGCAAATGATGTAAATGCAACGCCGCCAGCAGAAATTGCTGTGCATCCAGTAGAGTCATTAACGGTAACGACAACTCGTTGTCCGCCACCATCAGTATCTATGACTCCATATGAAACTGCCGAAACTACAGGTACGAAGCCGGAGTTAAAAATTGCTGAAAATAATGGTAACATTCCAAAAGGCACAGACACTCCTTATGGGGTCAAGATAACGTGTTGAACACGCCCCGAAACATACCAAGTTACTCCAAGAACAGCATCACCAGTAACGCGTATTCTTCCTACTCCCGCTCCATCATCATCGATCGTTACGGTCCAAGCCGCCGCGTCTTCATCAGTTTGATTATCGTGTAATGTTCCGATTAAATTGACTCCAGTAGACTCTCTGAACGTAACGGTTCTTTTATATGAAGCACCAACAGTTCCGTCATCAGCTATTGCCGTAATCAAAGCATCAACAGTCGTGACAGCATCAACCCGTATCGTCCAAGTATAAATATTCGTTACAGTTGCATCAGTCGTATGAAGGCTTCTAATAACATCAGTTACCAAACCATTAGCATTACCATTTTGAATGGTATTAATGGTCGATATAGTCATATCATTAGCGCCCCAGATAAGTTTTGGGACCCCGGATAAATACAAATAGCCAAACGAGCCTGGGTTTATGATTACTTGTGCGTAATCCGCTGTCCCGTCTGCCGCTGCGCCCACATACAAATTATCGGATGCATCTGTCGCTAACGCGACGAAGTCCGCGCTATCCGCCGCGTTCCGCGAGGCTATTATGCTTGTAGTGGAGGGCAAGCGAATATTGCCAGTCGCGGCTGCCGTAGTTCCAATAGCAATAGCATCACTAACTGAAAGAACATTAGTTGTCTTGTCGTAAGTAAATCCTCCATTGCCGCCAAGCAAAGTTCCACCATCATTAAATTGAATTTGCGTATCACTACCGCCCGGAGTATTACTTTGAGGTAATACTGCATGCCAATAACCATCTATTGAATCATAAGTTAATACATATCCATCAGTTGGCGCAAATGCTGATATTGGATAACCTTGTAAACCGATTACTGTTTGCGAAGTATATGTACCTGCCAAATCTCCATTTGCCGAAAAACTTTCTGCAGCAATAATTAAAAGCTCTAAAGCATCTAATCTTGCTTTTACAGTGCCAAATGTACTGCTTGGTTTAATTCCTAATTCTGCTTCAATTGCTATAACAGCATCGCGTATATTATTGATAACTGCAGCTCGAATTGGAGTAAAATTATCAACTACGGTGGGTAAAGAATCAATTTGAATAGGATAACGAGAAACCATTAATTATATGCGAAATATTTAATCATTTCGTTAGATATAAATTAATTAATAATTTCAAATAGTTAAGTAGATGATTTCACTAAAGATAATAATTGCTCAACTGTTAATTCTACAGAATTAACAATTAATTTATGAGTATCATCAGCGCTCTTTGCCGCCACAGTTAAAAATACTTTATCTGGATTAACAGATTTGGTAACTTCTATATAACTATGATCTTCGAAGGTTAATTTCATTTAATAATCCTACGAGAACATATGACTTGATCTTTATTCATATCAACAATTTCGGCTGTAAGAATTCCAAAAGTTGAATCAGTATGATAATTCATATATTGAACTGCTGTAAAAAAATCATCAAATTCTCTAGAACCTGCCATACGACGATGAGTGGTAAAATAATATCTATATTGCATAATAACCTAATTAAAATATACTTGTTTTGGTATATAACTTTCTTCTTCAGGTCTCCAAGTCATAATTTCGACATGATCGGAATGTACATATAAACTATGTTCTGTATGAGCACTTATATCCTCCGTAGAGACAGTCCATCCATCAGCATCTGTCTTTGTATTAGTAGAACAGTTTGCTGGTATTAATAATGGCTCAATAGCAATTGTTAAACCTGGTTGAATATAAATTCCTTCATCTGGTGAAGATTTATTAGATACAAACAAGTCTGCATGAGGCTTATTCCAACTAATGCCGTGACCACCAAATTTATCAATTACATTGAAGCCGGCATTTTTTGCCGTTTTATAAATAGCATTACCAATCACGCCAATACGTTTTCCTATACCCATCGCTTTAATAGCATTATAAAGACAAAGTTTAGTAGTTTCAACTAATCTAATATGTTCTTTATTTTTAGCTTCACCATAAATCATAGTAACTGCAGAATCCGCTATCGCACCTTTATATGTAACTCCAAAATCAAAAGTAATTAAATCACCATCTTGTAATTTCATATCACTAGGAATTCCGTGTACTAATTGCTTATTAACAGATAAACAAATAGAACCCGGAAATCCTTTAAAATTTTTGAATGTGGGGGTACATTCTCTTTTTAAAATCTCTTGTTCAACTAATGCGTCAATTTCTAATAAAGAAAAAGTTGTTTTTTCTTTAATTAAATTTTGTAACATAACCATAATATCAGCAAGATACTGTCCAGCAACACGCTGTTTATCTAGCCAATCTGATTGATGTAATGTAACAAGAGAATTTGATAAAGAATTACTTGATTGTTTCATATTTCTTTTTTGACACTTCTTCTACTAGTGGTAGATTAAGTTCAATAATATTAGTTAATATATATTTATCTAATGCTGGTATTTTATTTTGTAATAATTTGACTTCTTCTTTTGATAATTTAATTGACAAATTATCAACTGAACTATATGCAAAATCTCTGACTTTAATTAATGCTGCTATATCTTGAATTTTCATATTAACCTCTTACAATCTCGCCGTGTTCAGTAATTACATCCTTCTCTTTTAAACCATATTTAAGAGTAAGTTGCAACACTACATTATTATATGTAAGTTCAGCCTTTTCAGCGTGAGCAACTGCTAACGCCCTTTTTAATTTAATTAAATCCAAAGAATGTCTATCTTCAACAGATATAAATTCTTGTTCAACTGCTTTTGTATCTACTTCACCTGACATATAATCTCCTTGCGAAAGACTATATATCAGGCGAATGGAATAATTATAATATTTCTGAAGCCAATGTGGCTAATTCACTACGTTCTCCAGTAATAAGCGATACGTTACCAGCAATTGGATAATCAGAAAACTTATTAATTACTGTAGCTAAAGCGTTAGAACCAATTGATAGACTCATATTATCTATTTGACTCTCATCGCCCAAAAGTACTATTTTAGAACCTTCACCAATACGTGTAAGAATTGTTTTCAATTCGTGTATAGAATTATTTTGAATTTCATCAATAATAATAAATGCATTAGGTAATGATCTTCCGCGAAGATAAGAAATAGCCTCTATTTCGATGGTTCCATTTTCCATTAATAATGATAAATAAGGATCCATAGTGCTATTATTATTTTTATTACCTTTTGATTGTTTTGAATTTTTCATCAAAAAATTAATATTATCATAATAAGACGCCAAATAAGGGCTTAACTTTTCTTCTTTGGTTCCTGGAAGAGCCCCCAAATCTTTACCAACACTAACTACAGGTTTCATAATAATAAGTTTTTCATATTTATGATCTGATCGTTCCATTAAATTATAAAGACCAGCTGCAATTGCCAATAAGGTTTTACCAGTTCCACTTGGACCCGATAATACCACCAATTTAACATCATTATCTAATAATAAATCGATAGCAAATTGTTGTTCTAAATTTTTAGCCCCTATACCAAATAAATTTTTAGTTCTTATTAAAGGTTTTAATGTTTTAGTTTGAGACATATATCTAGTATGAGTAATATCAGTACCAGTTGAATCGCGCAAAGAAACAAAATTGTTAGATTTTAATTGTAAACGTTCAATTTCTTCATCAGATACATCTAATGAATTCATTGTATAATAATCACTAACCTCTTCATCGGTAAGATCTAAATATTTATGATTAACCGGGACATCATTAAGACTATATGTATCTTTGATATAATCTTCGGAAAGAACGCCGTAGGCTCGAGCTCTTACTCGAAGTCCTATATCTTTGCTAACTAAAATAACTTTTGTATTTTTATTAGTTTGGGTTGCGTGAAGGATATAAGATAAAATTCTATTATCTCCATATAATGGAGAGCCTAAAGTTTCATCCATACTAATATCGGTTTCAATTTTTAAAACAATACCATCATCTATAGAAATACCTTTATGTATTTCTTCTTTTGAATTTTTAATTAAATTATCTAATGTTCGTAAAAACGTGCGAGCATTTTTGCCAGTTTCATCTTGATAAGTTTTTAACTTATCTAATTCTTCTAATACTGGTATGGGAATTATAACTGTATTTTGTTTAAAACTCTTATAGCAAAAAGGATGATAAATAATTGTCGACGTATCAAGAACGTATGTCTTCACGTTAGTCCTGGGGTATGGGTTTCTTGCTCGGCATTCTGATTTTCATATATACTTGAAAAGCTACACTTCATTTCTATATAAAGTTTTTTCTTTCGATCTATTTGTAACGGATCTTCCTTTAATATATAGGTGGCTTTTTTCCATTCGGCGATTTTCTCTCTTTCGAGAAATATCTTTACACCTCCCTCCATATCATCAATTACGGCAACATTATATTGCCCTAATACTTTTCGCAATCTAACTTTGTCAAAAATAGTAAAAGGCTCATTTGAATTCCATTCAAATGGGATCTCTAAAGCCTCTACTATTGAAATAACAAATCTAGTCTGCTCTTCAGCTTCTATATCACGAACAATTGCACTACTATCTAATAATACCGTGTATTCCATTGACTATAAAGAAATGCCTAATAATTCGTAAGAATTTTAACATTTACTATACCCGCAATTCTTACATAATAGACAACCTTCTTGATAAATCATTGTATTTTGCCCGCAAGAAGTGCATTTTTTTTCTGATGTTACTTCCGTTCCATCCGTAATATATGACTTCAATACTCTTGAAATAACTTTTGAAAAAGATGTAATGTCAGAATATTTATCTTTATTCAATTGCTCTACTATATATTGAATAGGCACGCCGTGACGTAAAGCTAATGAAATTGTTCTACCAAAAGCTCCATAATTGGCATTTTCAAATACATTTGCTAAATCTTTAATAACCATTGCCTCATCTTCTATTCCTAAAATTAAATTATAAGAAGAAACATTATTAATTTTACCATTCTTTTTAATATTACCATTTTTATATTTATTTGGTATATCTACGTATTTTGATAATCCGCCAAATATTTCATAAGGTTTGTTATTTAACAATCCAACAAAGAAAGTCCACTGATCTCCTTGAATTTTAACTTTTTTGATGTCACAAATTAAATCTTCCGGTCTTTTTGGGGCTTTAATATAATCTATATCTATTGGACGGGCGCTTGGGTCTAATAATGGTTTGGTTGTTTTAGAAATTAATACACCATCTCTACAACCATCTCTATAAACAGTAAAACCCTTACATCCCTTTTCCCAAGCTCTCATATATACTTGAGCAACTAACTCTTTCGTAGCGTTAGATGGCAAATTACACGTTTTAGAAATTGCGTGACACACCCACTTTTGAGCAGCTGCCTGAATATCGACTGACGCAATCCAATCTACTTCATTGGAAGTAGCTCCAGCATATGGGGATTTAGATATATCGGTTTCTCCAGTTACATCCATCCACTGTTTAACTCCGTGATGATAAACTGTAAATTCTTGCCACTTATCTCCCATAGGATCAATAAAATCTACGTGAGAGTGTTTATCTGATGGGTTGATTTTTTTACGTCTTGTATAAGAAGTTAAAAATGCGGGCTCGATACCAGATGTTGTTTGAGTTTGTGTTGATACTGATCCTGTAGGGGCTGTAGTTAATAATGAAATATTTCTTTTACCATATTTATTATATAAATCTAGTAATTCGGCGTCTTCTTTTAAGATTTGCGCTAAAAATTTATGATCTTTTTCTTTATTGATATCAAATATTGGAAAAGATCCACGCTCCTTAGCCATAATGCAGCTTGACTTATAACAGTGAACTGCTAAATGTTTATAAATATTATCTGTTAATTCTATAGATTTTTTAGAGCCGTATTTAATACCTAAAGCGGCGAGAGTGTCACCTAATGCCGTAATACCAGTACCAGTTCTTCTACCATTAATACAAGCTTCGCGAATTTGTTCCCATAAAGATAATTCAATTGCTTTTACTTCTAAAGGTTCCGGGTCCTTTTTAATTTTTGCAAGAATTTTATCTATTGATTCAATTTCTAAATCAATCATATCATCCATTAATCGTTGCGCTTTAATAGCGTGTTTTCCAAATAATGCAAAATCAAATTGTGCTTTTTTAGTAAATGGATCTTGAACATATGATAAAAGATTAAGTAATAATAATCTACAACTATCGTATGCTGATAAGGTTAGTTCTGCGCAAGGATTAACACAAATAGAACCGTAGCCCATATCTGTATAAATATCAGAAGGCGTATTTTTTAAAGTAGTTGTCCAAAATAATATACCCGGCTCTGCTGATTTATGAGCGGCGGTAATAATTTCTTCCCATATTTCTTTTGCATTAATCCATTGAGAAATTTCTGGAGATTTACTTTCAACTGGCCAGCGTAATTCATATTGTTTATCTTCTTTAACAGCTTGCATAAATTCATCAGATAGTTGTAAAGAAATATTAGCCCCAGTTACTTTTTTCAAATCTTTTTTGATATTAATAAAAGTACGCACCTCAGGATGATGTATGCTGCAAGTAATCATTAATGCGCCACGGCGACCATTCTGTCCAACTTCACGAATAGTATTGGAAAAGCGTTCCATAAATACGCCGATACCATCTGTAGTCTTGGCGGCATTTGCCGTAAACATTCCTCGAGGACGTAAAGAAGAAATATTAACTCCCACCCCGCCACGACGTTTAGAAATTTGAGCAAGTTCCTGATCTGTTTTTAAAATACCAGCATATGAATCATATGGGTTTTGTACAACAAAACAATTAGATAAAGATTGAATTTGATAAGGATTACCAATAGCACTCATTGGTCCTCCTTGTGGTACAATATATTTATAACGATCTAATAAATTGAAAATTTCACTATTATCCATTGGATTAGGATATTTAGATTCTATACGAGCAAATTCATTTGCCAAACGATTATGCATATCACGTGGGGTTAATTCAAGATAAACTCCTTCTTGTTTTTGCAAAGCATATTTATCAACAAATACTTTTGCAGCTAAATCGTCGCCGTTAAAATATTCTAATGATGCGCTAAAGACTTGTTCGTATGTATATTCAACCGTCATAATTCCTCGTTTGGGTGCAAAAATCCTTTTCGCTCATTTACATAAATGAGACATATTTCTTGTATTCGTATTGTAATTAACTTACAACTGTATATTGCGTCTCAAAATATTGAGAACCTGATCCAATAACTTAACACACGTAGGTCTTGACATACGTAATTGTTGGCAAACTTTAGAAATAGATTGAGGGCTTTCTCCATCCATTCCAAATAATAATTGAACAACTTTTTGTTGATTGTCCGATAAATTTGCAAAATTTGTATTAACTGCTTTAAGAGCTTCGCTATGCTCTAAAACATCATATGGTCCAGCTAATGGATCAATTAAAATTGGTAAAATTGATTCACGATGGGGAGCAGTTACTTTAGCAAATTTTAATGGAAATCTAATAGTAGTATGTAAGTTAGCACAACGTGCAATACGAGTATCAATATATTTATGTGCCCACCAAAACCAATTGCCTTTTTTTGGATCATAACTTGTCATTGCTTTAAGTAAAGCTTCAAGACCTTCTTGATTTAAGTCTTCATAATTATTAAAATTCTTATATCTACCAGTTTTCATTACAACAAGATATTTAAATTTTTCTACACATAAATTTTCGTGACTTCTAAATGCTGCGAGTATTTTTTCATCTTTAGATGTTTTAATCTTTTCGCGCAATTTCACGTATTTTCTGATTAACCGATTCGCTTCTGTTAGAGACATTCATATCCTCATTTGACAAGTATCAACAACTGTTTTATTATATAATAAAATTAATAGAAATAAATCAATTTAATTTTTAATTATTTATGTTATATTCATATAGCAATGCTTCACTATTACTAATTATAATTGATTATTTTCTTCCTCTAATATTTCGGTGACAGATTCTATTGTAGATTTAATAATTTCCAGATCATCAATCGTTAAAATAAATTTTAACAGCTTAATAATTTGCTGTATTTTTTGATTTTTAACCGATTGAGTTTCCATTATATTATTTGTAGCCTTGCGCCGCCCAACCTCCACCCTTTAATGCGAAAGCAGTAACTGAAATTAATCTTTTTACTGGCGCTTCATTTCCCTCTTCTTTGCAATGAGGGCATAATGTCAAGGGTTCATCTTTAATTGATTGTTGAATTTCAAATGTTTGATGTTTGGTTTCACATAAATATTCATAAGTGGGCATTGATACTCCTATTATTATTCTTCTGCCTCTAGCATATTTTGAACTTGTTCAGCTGTCAAATTTAGCAAAGAACGATAATCGGTCGTCCAAGCTTCCCATCCAGCTTTATTGTGATTATATATAAGGCTTTTCCAGCCTTGTGAAATAAGACGACCCTTTAATTCAAAAGGTGCCGCATCTAAATCAATACCTCTTGCCAAAAATTCAATTAAACTCATCGCACGCAATTCTTCTACTTGTTTTTGTTTGCTAGCAACAATTTTATCTTGATATTTTGCTAATAGAGATTGTGTATGTTCTGACAATTGTAATTTATCTTTATCTTCCATAATCATTCTTCCAATTTTGATATTTGTTTAACAAGAGTTTCAGCAAAGTTTTTTATTTCTTCTTCTGACATTGTTTTACGCTTATCATTAACAGATTCAAGTTCTTCTGAAAGCTTTTCCATAGTACTAGACATTTCTGGCGCCTTACCTTGTTTCATATCTTGTAAAACTTTGGACAACTCTTTCATAGCTAAATTAATAAGTTGATCTTGTGAGTTATTATTTGCCATCTCTATCTCCTTCGATCCGTGTGTAGCCGGGTGTAATTTCTTTACGGACCATAATTTTCATATTGTTAATTGAACCATAATGTCCTGTTCGTAAAGTTGCAGCACTAGTAACGGGAATAAATTGGTCATAATTAGTTTCTTTGGCGCCTTGCAATATAATAACAAAATCATTAAGATTGATTGCTATTTGCCAATATTTATTAGATAAATCTAATAGAGTTTGTATTACATTTTCTGCAGTAACATTAAATGTTATATCCATATTTAACCTCTATATTTACTTTCCCCAATTATATTAGCGGCAAAATTTTCATCTCTTGCGGCACGTTGGTGAATTTTACGAACCGATTCTTTCATTCCTGCTTTAATTTCTGCTACAGTTTGATCCATAATTCCTCTACCCGAACCGCCAGACACAAGTCTACTAACTGGCTGTGAGCCGCGTCCGGCGGCAAGACAATGTGGGCACTCTTCTAATTTGGTAATTATTGAATGAAATTCTTCAAACTCGCCTTTTTCTAATCCCTCAACGGGAGGATTACAACAATTTTCATTAACACAATGGTAAAGATATGTGGGCATTTTTTCCTTATACGCTTTCTATCTCTGATGATATATCAGCGCTACTTGCAGTATAGTCTTCTATTGGCGAATTAAGTAATGCGCAAGCAGATAATTGTTTATAAATGGTGCCACTGACTAATGGAGTACGTCTAGATTTTACTAAATGTAATTGCATATTGGGCAATTCTTGTTCATTGGCTCTTTTTTCAATTAAAAGAACGAAATTAGAATTTGCTGCTTGTAATGCAGAACGACTTAAACGATGTAATCCGGTTTGCTCGCTGCTGGCGCCTTTATTTTGTGATGGTCTATTAAGTTGCGTTGCAGTAATACCCGCTACATCGTGTGTTCTAATCATTTCGTGAAAGGCTTCGCTTAAATAATTTAATTGTAACCAATCGGCTACATCTTTTTGATCGTGAGATAATAATGCCAAATAATCTATGATAATAACTTGTGGTTTTTTCTTTTTGGTGGCACAGATATCATTAAAAATTAATTCAATACTATCCATCGTAGCGCCACGAGGAATATCAATTATCGTAAAATCATTTGGATATTTCTCAATAAATTTAAGTGCTAATCCTAATTGTTTCTTTTGTTCTTCGGTAAGCGTAGCGTCTCTAATAGCCGTTTGTGGAACTTTAGCAATACAAGCAAGCACACGTTCCAACATATCTGCATATGGCATTTCCAAAGAGAAATATAAAATATCAGCCCCTGGTTGAAAATCTTTCTCCAGGTCTAAAGTATTTTCTCCGAGCCACATATTAATCCCTATATTCATCATTAAGAGACTTTTACCGACACCTGTTTCCGCTCCAACAAGTAATAATTCTTGATTTCTTAATCCACCCATAACAAAATCAAGACAACTATAACCTGTCTTTAATCCAACGCCTAATTTTGGATCATTCATCTTGGCAACATATTTACTACGAAAGTCTTCGATACTTTCTTTTAAAGTACGTTGTTCATAAGCTTTAACTTGATTAATACCTTTAATACTATTAATAGCAGAATGTAATTCACTTACACTTTTAGGTATATCAATACGACCGTTGTCGCCAACTAGTCGTTCTTTTAAATCATAAATTAATTTTTCGGTAAATCTATTTTTAATTTTCTCAAGATCTGGTTTATATTCTCTTTCATCAATTTTAATTTTATCAATATCATCCCATAATTGATTAATATATTTTAATAAAGTTTCATTTTTTGAATTACGTTCATTGATTACTTTACGAGTTGGAACCTCTTTATAAACACGTATATAGTCTAAAATTATTTTAGCAAATCTCCAAGCATCGATTGCAAACAATTTCTCATTACAACCGTGCACGAATTCCAAAGCATTTTTTTTGCTAGTTAATATGTGCTGAAAAATAACTAAATCTAATTCTTGCATTGCCATTTATAAATGTCTCTTTCTCGTTACGCCATCTGCCCAATTTTGTTTAGCTGATAGTGGTCTTAAATTTGATAACGCCCAACAATCTCTAAATTCTTGACAATCCATTGAGGTGTATTTGAAAGTTGAATGCGGTATAATATGATCAAGTTGCCAAGTCCAAGTAGAACTATCATTATCTTTCCAAATTTCAGCATTATATTTACCGTAATTTTTCCAATTCATCCAGAGTTCAAATTGTGTTTCTATATTAAGCTTTAATTCTTGAATTGTATATAACAAATATTGTGTAATTGATCTGCCATTTTTAGAAGAACCATTACGTTTAAGTAACGTATTTATAGATGCAGAGACATTATGTCGCAATCTAAAATTAATATCATTTTCTTTTCTTTCTTTACTGTATCGATTATAATACTCTTTTATTTCTTCTATATTAGATATTCTCCAGGACTTCATATACTCTGGATTTTCTTCTCGATATTGTTGTTGATATAGTTTTAATTCTTCTTGATTTTTTTCATAATGTTGTTTTTGATGTGCTTGTATTTTTTCTTTATTAGTTATACGATATTGTTTATCGTATTCTCGTTTAACTGCTTTATTTTTTTCACGATGTTGTTTCGTATATTTTTTATGACATACTAAACATATATTAGTCGCTCTACGAAAAAAACAATGTGCTCCAAAAAATGAACATTTAATACAAGTTTTCATTACTATTATGCGCCTTGAAGTTTACGAATATCTTCTCCCAAGATAGGGATGATAGATAATTTAGACATCAAGCTTTCAACACTTTGTTTTATATTTCCAGTAAAGCTTTCAACAGGATTTGGACTGTTAGATACTAATATCATTGGTAATTTATTTTGCAATCTTATTCTAATTACATATTCTAATGTTCTTCCAAATAAATCGGTTGCATTTTCTGTATTACCCATATGACGATTATCAAACTCATCACAAACTAAAAAATCTACTTCAGTTAATTCTTTACGAGCAAAATACTTATCTTCTGCCGGAGCGATTGTTAATGCGCTTACAATATCGCCTAAATTAGTGTAGAGTGTGGTGAAGTTTTTTTGACAAGCCTTCTTCAAAATATTAATGACTGTTGTACTCTTGCCAGCGCCGTGGGAACCAGCCAAACAAAACGACAGCCCGTTTACGTATGCTTTGTTTAAATCTTTTGTTGCATCTAAATATGTTTTTGCCAAAGCATCAAATGCCTGCGATTTATCGACATTACTTAAAATATTATTCATAGATAATGTCCAGTATTCTACTGGCAAATTACTATCATAATATCTATTATATGCTATTGTCATAACGGAGCATTTAGAACATACTCCAAGATTTGCAATTTCTTCTATTGACTTAATGTTTTTGACCGAACAACTTGGACAATTCTGAATTGAGTTGAGAATTTGTTGATGCAATTTTTTGTTCGGTATGTTGTGCAGCGCTACTGACCTGTATATGTCTTGGTATCCCATAAGTCACTTCTTTTAATCCACTTGGTTTGTGAGATAAGGTTTTCTTTAAAAGCTCTTCTCGTTCTATTTTATTAAGTTCATCTTTTAACTCTGCCATTCTGGCTAAAGTATCATTATTTTTTGGTTGGGCTTTGAGTGTTTCGAATTCTTCATCAACCTCTGATTTATATTGTTGTTTAACAATAGGTTCATTTTTGACTGCAAGCACTTTAACCAATAATACATCTTGTAATGTTTTTTGAATAATTACAATTTCATTTGTATCTACTAATTTAACGATGGACTTTTGATCTGACCACTCCTCTACAATAGCATCAAAGAATACTCCGTTGTTAAATCTAATTTGTATTAACTGACCTTGTTGTAATTTCATAATATCTTATCTAAATCGGTATTAAATCCAATAGCCTTTAATTCATTGAATAATGTATCTTGATTAGGCATTCTTTTAATAAATGCTAATTCACCATATGTCTTAATTTTAAAATTATGTTTAACGCATATGATAGCAACATTATCTGGCAATGCATCTGTTCTTGTAATTTGTTTTTTATTAAACAAAAACTTGAATTTAAATTCATTTACAACATCAATATGAGTGAAGTATCCGAGAGAAGTTATACGCTTTTTCTTTTCTATAATCTTCTTTTCAAAGACCCAATCTAAATAGTCTTTCAAGATTTGAGGATCTGAACTTAACATATTAGATAATTTTTTGATTTGATACACTTCATATGATTTGGATGGTGCTGGATTATTAAATGTAAATGAATATTTCAAACCATAATAAGCTTCATATTTTTTACATAAATAAGCTAAAAGGTGAAAGACTTTCCATTCTTTTGTGGAAACGGTTTCAATTTCTCCAAACTTACTAAAAAATTTCTTATAATATTCTGACACTTGATCTGTTAATAGTGGTTCATTCACGAGTAATTCTGCTTTGGCCATTTTACAATGAACCCTTTCTCTGAAGCGTATATCTTATATCTTGCCTGTGAATGATTTTTAAGAAATCTCACATTATCTACGAAATCCACTATGGCTGAAAAAGTCTTACCAGCCGAGCCACGAATAACCCTACCAATGCGCTGTAATGCCTTCACGCTGCTCTTTCCGCTACCAGCCAAGACCAACCCGCTTAAAGTAGGAATATCGACGCCTATGTCAAATACGGTGCTTGCCACAATAACATTTAACTTCCCATCGGCTAACTGTTGTTTAATTTCTTCGCGATGCTCTAATTTATGGGCGCCGTGCAAAATATCACAATGAATACCATTATCTTTGAATAATTTATGTAATAATTTACCGTGTCTAATCTGCTTAAATAATACTAATACTTGATAGCCTTTGCTTATCAAATTTTGTGTCTCTTTTAAAATAAGATAATTTCGAGCTTCATTATCCACCACATATTCATTATATACTTCGGCATAAGTTCTTGAATGAACTGGAAGTGCCGGCACATTAACGAATTTAATAATTGGTTGTGCGAGTAATTTTCGTTCAATCAATTCTGACGCAGATACGTTAATAATCTGTTCTCCAAGCATTCCATTAATTAATAAATCGGAACCATCATCTCTATACGGAGTACCACTCATTCCATAGATGCGTATCGGATCTATAGCTTTATAAATTTCTTTTACGGTATCACAAGAGACGCTATGACATTCATCAAAAATATGTATTTCAGTATTCTTTAATAATTGCTGAAGCTTGATTTTATTCAATACATTAAAGTCTTCTTTTTCTTCAGCCTCTTCTTCTTCAAACATTTTGAATTTAATATCTAGCGCTTTTCCTATAGTCCAAATACTTGCTATATTAATATTTTGAATATCACAAACACCATTACCTATAAATCCAATAGGTTGTTTTAATACTTCAGTAAAAGTTGTATGAAATTGTTGTAATAAATCCAACCCAATAACATAAATAATTGTAGGCTTATTAAACTTGGCTGTAATAAGTGCCGCAGCCAGCGTCTTGCCAGATCCGGTACAAGCTCTAATAATACCTTTACGATTATTGACGGCAGCCTCTACCATTGCTAACTGATAATCTCTCGGCTCTTTACCTATAGCTTTTAAATTTTCGGTAATATCAAGTGGAAATTTATATAAAAGCTTTTCTTCTCTTTTATCTATTACTTCATATTTGATATTTTTATCATCTAATAATTTTTGTACTTTAGTTAATAGACCAAGTGGAAAATTATTTTTCTTATCAAGAAGATGAGTAAAACCGTCCCAGCCGTGTTTAAATGCTTGAGTATATTCAACTCCTATCATTTTAAATGAAAGAAGTTGTTTTAATTCAAATATGCCTTCTGGATTATCTACTAAAGATATATTACAAATTTTGTTATTTTGTATGGTAATTTTATTCATTAATCACCACCGACGGCGACGAACGGATTTATAGCGAATTCATATTGAAATGGCTCTGCTTCATCCAATGGCAGATCATAAAATTCTTCCACGGCTGGTTGTATTCTATTTATTTGAATATCATTAAAATTAATAGGTTGATTATCAGGATATACTCCAAAATTTATTTCACGAAATATCTCTTCATCTATGTCTCTAGCTATTTCATTTACTATATATTTATTAGAAACCAATGTATTATAATCATAAATAAAACTTTTACGTTTTGATTGTGGTTTAACTAATTGTTCTAATTTGCAGAACAATTTTGGCTTACCATTTGTAATAAAACATTTAATTAATTTACCAAATAATTCATCTCTAACATCATATGAAAATTTAGATGAATGAAAATTGATTATCTTACTATCAATAAGAAATTTATATAAAAAACAATGTACCGCTAATCTACTACCAAGTAATTTTTGCTCACAAAAAGACACATATGTGTTTTGTTTACCAGTTTTTACTTGCGATGGATTAAAATTTACTTTAAATATCATAGGACTGAAATTGTGTAGCCAGTATTATATAAAGAGCCGGGATAATTAATTGTGGCAGTTGTAGTAGTTGTGCCAGCTGTATAATATGAATAATTAGCCGTATATCCATCAGAAACATATTTGATAGATGATGGTGAAGATTTAATTGAAGAAGTATACAAAGAAGAAAAAAGTTTAATTTCTTTTAATCGTTTATCAGATAATACTTCTTTTAAAGTAAAAATCATTCCGCCACTATTACTACAAAAAATATTAATAGGTGACATTGTTGAATTATAATAATTGTAATAACAACTCTCAACTATATCGAAATGAGATATATTAGTTTTACATATCATATTATATAAATCATTACTTACATTGGATAATGTTTTTATATCTACACATAAAGATACGTATTGTATAAATTTATTACTTACATCATATACTTTAAACAACATTAAATTACTGATCCTTATTAAAGATATTTTTTATCTTATTTATAACGCCCGAAAATACATTAACACTAGCTGGTACCGTAATAATTGTATTGGTTGGTCGTTCTACGGTATCATCTATAACGTTAAATACAGATATATTTACTGGTTTATAATCTGGTGGGAATTCAACTCCAGCAAAATTACTTATAATATTTTCAAACATATTATCATTCATAAATCTAGTAAAATAATACTGCATCGCTTTAATATAATCTGCTTCTGGAGCAGTATAGTATCCTTGCTGTCTTAACAGACGGGCAAATTGTGCAGGATCTCCTTGCTCTACTGCTGTCCAAGCTTTTTTATATCTTTGATTACGTAACAAATTAATATGCGCAATAACACCAACATCCAAAGTTGGAAAAGAACGAAACCAGGCGCCAGGATTTTCAGGACTTAATACAATTCGTTTGCCATTGATAATTTCCCATACACCATTTAAAGCACAATATTCAACGATGACGCCTGGCACATCAACGGCTTTCATATTACCTATATTATTATTCCAACAAAATGTTCCAAGTCCAGTTTCTAAACCCCATTGGGCATAAAGAACTGCAATTTGTGATTTATTTGGAAGTATATTATATAATTGATACCAAGATTTTATTAGAGCATTAATAAAATCTGCTACTTTAAAAGTTATTCTTACTGTAGGAACTCTAACAAGCATTTCAATCCTTATGATTTACGTCGATCAACAACATTTTGTTGTAGAAATTTTCCGAAAGCAGAAGATTTTGCTGCAATTTTTTCTTTAACTTTTTGAGCATCAGAAACAACTTGATCTTTACCTAAATCTAAATTTAAAGATAAATTACGTTGAGCATCTTTTGTTTTAACTATTTCCATATGATCTTTGGTTTCTTTAGTTAATTGCTCAACTCGATTAACCGGCAAACCTAATCCAGCAAACATAGAATATACTTTTACGTGATCATCTTCGGTATCTATTTCATAAATACCTCTAAAGATACCTAACGGACTTCCACACTGATCGGCAATCATTGCGTTAGCATAATTAATGCTTGAAGCTGGAATTTTACTCCATACTGCTTTAGAAGCACATAACATAAATCCAACATATTTAGATTGCTTAATATCAAAGCCGCCCGCAAGAAGATTGGAATTTAAATTACTAATAACAGCTTCAGCTAAAGCAGTATCTTCTTCATAATTTTCAACATTAAAAGTACCATATACAGTCATACCTTCGCCATCAATTAATAGCTTACTTAATTCCATAGGATCTAAACTTTTAGATGGAGATGGTCTGGCACTTTGACAATTAAAAACATCAAGAGGTTCTACAATTGCTCTATTAGCAATATGGAAAAAATCCATCTGCCCAACATCACGATAAATAGTTTCTATTTTGGCATTATCTACACAGATAAGATTATGAATGCGTTTTGCTTTAACTTCTTTTAATAATTTATCTAAAGTCTGTAGAGCATTAGATTTTGCCTGTACATCTTCTGCGTCCATAGGAAGTACAGTAATAACTAGAATTGGTTTGCCAATAGCTGCCAATACATCTATCATCGTTTCAGTGGAACCCGCACCCGAACCTCCGCCTAAACTAGTACAGAAGATAAAAATTTGTGCGTCAGCCAATTGATTATTAACTAATTCGGCAATTTGCTCTTTATGAGTTTCAGCAGCATTTCTACCAATCTCTAATGATTTTGCGGCGCCGCCCAAACCATAATTCAAAAGCAATTTGTTACTTTCTGGTAGTTCAATAAACTTCAAATCTTGTTGGGCAGTATTAACCGCTATAGCATCATAACCTAATTTATAGAATGATTCCGCTATACGACTACCGCACTGTCCGCTACCAATTACACCAAAGTTAATTGAACGAACTTTTTCCACCGTCTTGCGTTTTGGTTCCCCGGTCTTTTTGGCTTCCAATTTTGCTTTAAGTTCTGCTAACTTATCCAAATCAATAGTTGCTGCAACTGTTGACGCTTCATCTTTATTTGTTAAATCATCCATAATGTCCTCTTTAGACAAAGTAATAGTAGTGTTCTTTACTGTCATTGTAATATAATACTTAAAATAATTTTTGCAAGTGTTATTTAAGGAAAAATGAATTCATAGAAAACCATTCAACAGTTTTTTGTAATCCATCCTTAAATTTATAGACTGGCGCCCAACCAAGATTTCTTAATTTTTGAGAATTGACGCTATATCTAAAATCGTGTCCCGGACGAGGATCGTCAATAAAAGAAATATTCTTATGATCTTTATCCATCAAATTACATATTTCTTTTACAACATCAATATTGGTAAATTCTTGACCAGAAGAGATATTATAAGTTTCTCCAATTTTACCACTCTTTAAAATCTTAAGTAAAGCGGCACAATTATCATTAGTATGTAACCATTCTCTTATTTGTAACCCTTTGCCGTAAACTGGAATCTGCGTACCTTCTAATAAACATTTGATAGTTCTAGGTATTAATTTATCTGGAGTTTGTCTTGGTCCATAATTATTACAAGAACGCACTATAATAAAAGGTAAATTATGAGTATTTCCAGCGGCTCGAATAAGTAATTCTCCGCTTGCTTTACTAGCGGAATATGGGTTTTTTGGATTTATAGGAGTTTCTTCTGTCCAAGATGGTTCATTTATAGATTGCAATGAACCATATACTTCATCTGTACTTTGATATAAAAAACATTTAACATTATATTTTAATGATAGATTAATTAATACTTGTGTGCCCAATATATTTGAATTCATAAATACATTTGGTGTTGTAATAGATTTATCTACAGCAGATTCGGCTGCCATATGTATAACAATATTTGGCTGAATATATTCAAATATTTTATCCATAATATGCTGATCACATATATCTGCAACATAAAATTCGTGTAATTTATGTTGATAAATATTATTTAACATTGATGAATTAGCTATTTTATCAACGCTATAAAATTCATAAGGGTATTTTTCATAAATAGCTTTTCTTATAAGATTAGATCCTATAAAACCAGCACTACCCGTTAATAATACTTTTTCTCTATCCATTGTATTTATTTTTCTTTATAATATAAATTATAACTTGCATCTTCATATTTAGTATGAAGTGACACGTCGATATCTTTATACCAAGCGTCTAAAAATAATTTACAATTATTATTTAAAAACATCTTGTGTACTGGATTTTTTTTCAACGTTGCACTTTCTTCGTGAAAAATATTAGTCTCTCCACAATATATTACTTTTTTATTAAGATACTTCTTAATTCTCATACACATATCAACATCTTCGAATGCAAAAAAGAACTCTTCTTTAAAGCCCCTCATACCTGAAGTATTTTCATAACAATTAGCAAATACTTGGGCAGGCAACATAGATACAGCTCCAGTCACAACTGGATAATGTCGATTTGCACAATCTCGTGCAGCTTCAGCTACACCCGCTCTATAATGATAAGGTAATCCATTTCTTGTGTGAAAAAGCACTCCACAATGTTGTATATTTTTCGTGTTAGTATAATTTAATTTTGCTCCGACAATTCCAATATCTTTATCTTCCCGCAAAAGTTTTATCATATTTTTAATAGATGTTGTATCCTGTAAAATAACATCATTATTTAATGTTAAGATAAGATCATCATCATTTGGTGCAGCTTCTTTAAAAAGAAAATTCATACCTTGAGCATAATTTTTTTGATTATTTGGATATTTGATTAATATAATTTTATCATTATTCCAACTTTCAATTAACTCAACAGACTTGTCTATTGAACCATTATCTCTAATATACCACGTATAATCTAATCCATCTAATGCTGGTAGTAAAGATTTTTGTAATGTTGCTAATTTATCTGCTCCATTCCAATTAAGTGTTAATATTTTAAGCATTAGACATATCCTTTATCATTAAAAACCTATACTCACATTTCCGCCTACCATCACATTACCAGATAAATCAACTTGCATAGATGGTCCAAGATAAGTATTATTAGCTAACCCAGAAGGTAATATACCACCGATATTAAAACTTATTGGATTAATTATTGCGGCAGGTTTTTGACTACCAGTCTCATATACAACTCCCAATTGTAATACGCTTATTGAAGGAGTGGTTTTAAATTGTCCGTAACTCATAATGCCTAACGTAGCCCCAGCGTTAGCAGAACCCTGTATTGGTACTTGAGTTAAACTCACGCCACCTCCAGCAGTCATAAAGAGGCGCGGATTCCAAAAACTAAATTTTGCGGATGGAACTTCTTCTAAAAATTTATTTTCATCAATTTTTATATCATATGTTTTATCGCCCGTTTGCACGGCAAATTTAGAATAACTATAATGTTTGCCATTTTCATCTTGTCCTAAAACAGATGTCACTGAATATTTTCTTGGCTCTACTTTTACGTCCCAAGGTTTATCTTGCCAAGCGCTAAATCCAACCTCTCCAAATGGAACCTCTATATTTGAAAACTTTTCATTTATAGTTAATTTTTGTGTGTGCGTTAAATATCCAAAAGGATCTTGTCCAGCAACGGTGGTAGGAGGATCGGGGCGTTCAGTTGTACTAGTGGAGGGTACAGAAGTTGCAGTTTGTCCTGTACTGGTAACGGCTATACCACCAATAGCTACGACGCGGGCGTTCAAAGTATCTAGATCTTTTTTAATAACTGAAAGGTCTATATTTTGTTGTTTGGCGAATATTGCCAAGTCTTGTTGAGATACATATTGCGATTGTGCTCTAGTAATATTATCCAATAATTGTTTTTGTTCTACAATTGAAGTTTGAATATCAGTTAAAGTTTTAGCATTTTGGATTTGTTTTAAAACAATAAATCCACCCAAGCCTAATAGTACAACGGCTACTATAGCTAATAATATTTTAGTTGAAAGAGACATTTGGTTATTTCCTATCTGTGTGTCAATTTCACTACAATCTTGTGTGCAGCAACATTTTTCGGAAGAGTGGTAATTCATTATTATTTCCAATTTTTGGAAAATATTGTTTTTGATTCTTTATATAAGGTAAAAGTATTTAATTGTTTGCTGCTCACTTTGCCAAAATGTACAACTGGAATCTCTACCAATTGAAAATTAATATTTAGTTTTTTTGCCAAAAAAGAAAGATGAGTATCTTCAAAATAACAGAAATATTGTTCAGAAAATGGTCCCCCTTCATCAGTAGCAATTAACTTATCCCATACATTTTTTTGTGCAGCTATACACCAACCGCTTAAATAATTGATTTCTTTATTGGGATCGTTAGTTTCATATAGAAATTGAAAATCATTGTTTGGATCAACTTTTCCGCCGGTGGGACTTACTAAATTATTATCATCACATTGTTTAAGAATAATATCTGTCCAACTATCCATCTTATCTTTAACACGTATATCATTATTTAAAAACATAACGAATTTGCCTTGAGCTGCTTGATATCCAATATTACAAGCTTTGCCAAAGCCTAAATTTACTTCATTATTAATTACTTTTAAATTATGTGCTCTTGAAGTATATTCTGCTAGGTTAGCAGCAGTTTCATCAGTACTTGCATTATTAACAATGATAATTTCAGTTTTTGATCGATCTAATTTTAACAAATCATTGAGATAACTTTTAGTAAAATTCCATTTATTAAATACTGGAGTAACTATAGTTAATTGTATATCAGATCTCTTTAGTTCCCATACAAATTGATACACTTCACCATATGGTCGTTCCATTAAATATTCACCAATGTGTGTTGGTAATTGCATATAAGAATTTTCAAATTCAGTATTACTAACAACATTAATTGCATTACACTCTTGAACCACAGTGAAACCGGCAGAAGCAACAAATGTTTTAAGAGAGTTATGTGTAAAAAATTTCAAATGTGTTTTATCTAAAATGCCAGTTTCTCTATACTCAAATTTATTTTGTAATAAATCAATAAGCACTGCATTATGAGCTATGTTAGGTATAGAAATTAAAACTGAACCAGTATCTTTTAATAAAAATTTCGCGTTTTCTAATACGGTTTTAGGATCGTGCAAATGTTCTAAAACATCTGCAAAAATAATATAATCAAACTTTTGATCAATCAAATTAGCAGACCACCAAGGCTTTTCTAAATCTCCTTGTTCTTCGCCAATTATTGCATCAGTAGCATATTGTGCTGCAACTTTGCCAGCCTCTTCATCTTTTTCAACAATATAAACTTCGCAATTTAATTGTTCTTTTAAATATTTGGTCATACGTCCGTGAGCTGGACCCATTTCTAATACAACACTATTTGGCTTAATATTGCGCAATATTAATGAATTAGAATTATCTGTTTTCATATCTAATACAAAATCATAATTAGGCATTTGTTAGCTCCATAATTTGTTTAGTGATAACATCCCAATTATATTTATCTTTAGCCATTATAATATTACTTTTATATTTTTCTAATAATTGTTCTTTGTGTGTCACGGCGGTACGCAATTGTTGTACGCCGGAATCTATATCTGGCATAAATGCTTTTGTACCAAATTTATGAGTCCAATACAAAAAATTCGGGGGAACAGTAAATTCTTTTCCTTCAATTAGAAGAGCATTATCATCATTTAAGAAATCCAAAAACCCACTATAACGTGATGTAACATTTATCTTACCTAACGCATTAGCCTCTAATGCCGTCATACCAAACCCTTCGCAATGAGAGGCTGAAAATACAATATCACAAGCTTTATATAAAGAATAAATATTAGGTATAAATTCTCTTACAATTTCTACCTCTGCGTGATTTTTAAAAGTATCTTTAAATTGATTAAATAAATCTTTAAATGATAATTCAAATGCTTGTTTATGATCTGGATCTCGATCTTGAACTTTAAGAACTAAACACACGTCATCTTTATTTGTAAATGCTTTGCCATACATTTCTAACATACCGGCAAGATTTTTACGTCTATGTACTTGGGCTATAACGACTAAAATAGTTGTAGATTTTTGTGTTTTTAATTTGTATGTAACAGCATCATTGATTTGTTCAAAATCAACACCGTGAGGTATAACTATTAGATGACTTTCTGGTACACCAGAATCCATAAATACTTGTTTGGCAAAGTGAGAGGGTGGCAAAATTTTATCAGTAAATTTATAATGCTTTGCAAATCCATCTGGCAATGCATTTTTACCAGAAAATTCATATGTCCATAATCCAAATCTATTCGTGGTACCGTGAGATAAATATAATGGAAAATTTTTAAATGCAGTATAACTAATCTGCATATCGTAATTATCATCAGGTACTTTACCATATGTTGCGCGTGTTGTTTCATCAAAATATCCAATCAAATTGGATTGCAAATCATCAGGAAAATATCTAATACCATTTGTTGAAAACAAATGAACATCGTGATTTTGTTTGATTAAAGAGCGAGCAATATTTTGTCCTACCACGCTCCAGGAATGATTTTGGGCAAGGAACTGTTGTAATAATATTTTCATTCAAACTTTCTCATTGATAAAAGGTATATATCACCCATTTATCAATGAGACAAGAATATTTATAAACCGAGTAGATTTTGAATTTGCGTCGAATCTACAACTAGTGGTGCATTATTAAACCCGGCTTTTTTCAAATATACAGTAATCTGTACTCTTGTTTTAAGAGTTTGTAAAATTGCATCTTCATATAAATTATTGAAATTTAAAGTAAGAATGCCAGTTGAAGTATCTATAGAAATACCTATCTTGCCATCAACAATTACACCCGCATATCCATCAATATCAATTCCATCTATACCTGGACTAAATGATCTTAATGAAACAGAGAAACGCAATTGTTCTTCATTTAAAGCATCTAAACTTACCGTAGAACAATCGGCAAACCTCATAGCTTCATAACCTAATCTCGTTAAACCTGTACCACTATAATCCGCTATAAAGTCAGTAAAAATATTAATGATTTTTTCTGAAGTAAAGATAACTACAGTTGGAATTTCTAATACTACTGTTCCAACTTCAAAATCCATTTTCATAAAATAACCATCTGGTCGTAATATCTGTCCGCCGTTATTAACTACCAAATTATTTGGCAAAAAGATATCATTACGACCTGGATCAAAGTCTGGAGCTAATGGATATTTATCATCCACAATTCCTTCTAATGAACAACTATTTAATACAAAACCTGATTGATAATTAAATGATGCTGGTACAAGTTTAGGATTAGAGTTAGAATTAACTAAATAATCATACCATCCCAATTGTTTAGTAATAGTAAGCGATACTGGAGAAGTTTCTAAATCATTAGTAAATATAGAAAAACCAGCAAGATATCCGTCTACTAAAACATCCGGTATAGTGTGTACATCTGCTGCTCTTGATATGGATGCAGTATATTCATCTGCTCTATCTATATACTTCTCAACCGTTAATCTAATTGCAGAAAATTCTGTTCCAATTTTATTAGCTGGTGAAGACACTGCGGGAAACGGAGCGACTTTACTAACATAATCAGATAATAATGAAACATCTGTAGAATCAACAACCATATCTCCATTAATATCGGCACGTAATATTTTAAGTATTGTATCTGACGTATAGTAAGTTTTCTGAATATTAATATTATTTACATCAACAAATTGAGTAATAGTAAAGACACCATTATTACCTGGATTACTAATATTTCCACTAATACGTAATCTAGTAGTTGTTAGAGGTGTGGTAAAAGTAGCTGTAGCGCTTGAGAAAATTGCTTTAGTACTATCTTGCGGATCAACAGTCATAACACCATCAGTTCCGAAATCGATAAGTGTAAAGAATCCGTCATTCGAATATTCCCATGTTAGACTAGCATCTGCCTTGAAGGGTGTTGTTAGAGTGATATAATCAGCATATGATGGAAGTGTATTTAAATCACTATTTAATAAAGATTGTATTTCAGTAAGATCGGCTTCATCAACTATACCGTCACCATTAAGATCTCCATAGATCATAGAAATAATTTCAGTATCTGCGATACGATAATAAGTGCCCGTATCTAACGTATTGGGAATAATTTTTCCATTTAACAAACCGTTAATATTAGATACTCCTCCACTACCGGTTAATTCTGTAATTAAATTTAATACATCAGAATCATATCTAGTTGTATCGGTTGGATCATCAATAACCTTAATAACACATTGATTTTTAATAAATGCAAAATGATGAAATTTTGCAGTTACATTTGGAGCGCCAGCATTAACTGATTTAGCATTCTTATCCGCTATACTTCCCAATACAAGTGGCTCAGAAGTTGTTTCCCTATTAATTAAAGTTGTAGCTGTGATCAAGGAGACTTGTGGTACAAATTGTTGTTGAGAAAGAACTTGCCCGCCGGTTCTCTGATCTTGTACTAAAGTGCTTTTTTCTGTAACTGCTTCCATAATACCGTAATACACATCATTACGTATAAAGGGGACTCCAGAAATAATATAATCTTCTGTTAAACCAGTGCTTTCATTTATAATGGTTTTAGGAACAGTAATACCGTGCCCTGCATCATATGCTTGTCCATCGGATAATTTAGCGGCATCCGTCCATACTTGAAACCATAAATCTTCATCTGGAACATCTACCCATACCGCTCCATTAAAAAATGTAATAACAGAATCATCTAATCTATTAGTACCTGTTGCTGCTTGAATTGCGCAAGTATCAGCTGAACCTGCGCGTTTCATTGTCACAACATAATAACTTCCGGCTTTAATAACGGAACCAGCACCAACAGGAGTATTACTAAAAATAAAATCTACGGGTTGAGGAGTTTCTCCTAACTCAACACCGCGAGCTAATAGTGTATTATAATTTAGACTTAATTGAGCTAATGGAATGTTGGATGGATCGAAATCAATAGCTGTACCCGGCGCAATATCCAATGGGCAATCTAATGCAGATTGTAATTGAAAAATACTTATAATAAGATCCCCAGTCCACTCTAAATCGGATGGTGTAATAGCATTAGTAACTGCCAATAACAGTGTAATTTTTTGAATATTATTTGTAGTGGCTAAAAATTTCTGACCAATTTGAGAACTGACATCATCTTCCACTAAACTGCGAAGTTGTTGATAATCAGATGTAATATTTAAAGTATCAATATTATAACTTGGCAGCGCTGTTGTTAATACATTATTTAACGTTCCGCCGCCGCTCACAAAGAAATCTCTAAAGAAAATATTAGGTTGTAAATCTTGTGCTACCATAATACAATCTCTAGCAATTGAAAGTGGTTTAGCTTCTTTGATAAGAATTGTACCACCAAGATTTAAAGATTGACTAGCATCTCCAATAAAATCATTAAATAAAATTGTTAAAATTGTTACATAATGTTTGCTGCTTAATTGTTTTTCATTTTTATTAAAAATGAAGCGATCATATTGTAAATTATTTTCAAAATCTAAACCAATAATTAATATTTTAACTACTCGCTTGCCTGCAGCTAATGAATCTTTAAGTTCAATTTCTAATTGATTACCAAAATTATTATCTGATGGTTGAATTTGTGCATCGATCGCTTTACCATCTAATAA
>Ga0315285_10001182_pt1 | contig 27282 bp, 22 predicted proteins | sample YL17G09_36_MG_FD_203698 | JGI IMG/M metagenome (GOLD analysis project Ga0315285, IMG submission 203698) | Sediment microbial communities from Yellowstone Lake, YNP, Wyoming, USA - YL17G09_36 | ecosystem: Environmental > Aquatic > Freshwater > Lake > Sediment | place: USA: Wyoming | collected... | reverse complement strand
CCAGATTCCGCGGGCTGATATCCGTGAACGCAAGCTCGATCTCGCGGAACTCGGGAACGCACAGGATGTCGCGCACGATCCCGCGGGTGAACCCGATGCTGCCGGCTCCGATGATGGTCGCCTTCAACAAGCTCCTCCTCCTGCTTCGGGGTGGCCCTAGAGCCCCCGAACCTGTTCCTTCACGTGGTCCTGCTCGAACCGCGCGTGGCCCCTCGCGTGTAGGGCCTGCAGGTCAGTGCCCGCGCCGTGAGGCAGCTTCGTGCTCGACACGCTGAGCTTGCCCATCTCGCCCAGGATACGCTTGAGACGCTCGATCTCCTGATGCTGGAAGTCCATGTTCTCCAGCACCAGGCGGTGCATCTCCACCACGTGCTGGTGGTCCTCCTGCGCCCGGCGCTCCTGCATCGCCGCGATCCGCTTGTCCCTGATCTCCGAGACGGTAGCGTACAGAAGCACGATCGAGCTTACCGCGACGCCCATCGTGTTGAGGTAGCTGTTTACCGCCAGCACGAAGTCCGTGCTGTGCGCGAAGACGATGAGTGGGGCCAGCAGGGCGATGGTCAGAAGGATCACGAAGCGATGGGTGAGGAACTTCACCGGGTATGGCAGCACATGCTCGTCCAGCCAACCATTCACCTTCTCCATGGCACACCTCCCGCGGGGCTGCGCAGCAACCCGCGCAGCCGTCCTGTCCGCCGGCTGGCCGGTTCGCAGCCAGAGGCCGCGCCTCCTGCCCACGGGCGGCCATTCCGTCCGCTATCTACGGCTCCGCCGTGCCGAGGCGGGCCTCGCGGCCGCCGCGCCGAGGAGGACCCCAACCGCGGCCATCAGCGAGAGCAGACCGAGGAAGAGGCCCAGCCGGTAGCTCGCCGGCTCGTAAACCATCTCCACCGTACTCTCTCCCGCGGGCAACGGCACCGCGCGGAAGGCGAAGTTGGCGGCGGCGATAGGGACTCCGCGCCCGTCCACCGTGGCACGCCAGCCGGGGAAGTAGGTATCGGTGAGAACGAGCCAGGCGGGCCCCTCCGCGTAGGCCTTCAGGACCACGCGGTCGGGCAGGTAGGCAACGATCTGCGCCGGGCGGAGTTCGGACGGCTCGCGCGGCGCCGAACGAACCGCCCTCGGCGGGCCCTCGACGAAAGTGGTCTCCCAGGGATCGAGGCCGGCGGCCAGGGCGCTAAGCGCCTGGGCGGCGCTTCCCGAGGTTACGCTGCTCGTGACATAGGCCCTCGGCAGGCCTCCCGAGACGGGCTCAACGAACACCCCGAGGTAGGGGTCGTAGCGCCAGGAGCATCGCACGCTCTGGAGGTGGTCCAGCGCCGGCACAGGCATGTAGGACCCCTTCAAGGGAGATTCGACGTTCGGGGCGCGGCCGGGGCGGTTGCCAGTGAGCGTCTCCACGAGGGTCAACACGCGGTTTACGGGGATCGGCTCATAGGCCCGCGCATCGTACAGGCCGTAACCCATGCCGATGTTGGGTGCGAAGACGTTCGGCTGGCCGCTGATCCGCGCGCCTCCGGCCAGGCGCCGCGCGAGCTGAACCGAGGGCAGCTCCGGGAGGATGCGTCCGGCTCGCGCCATGGGATGCCACCGCGCTGCGAATACGGCGAAGTCCAGCATAGTGATCAGCACCAGGCAGGCTGCGCCTGCGCGGCTGAGATAAGGGCTATGCCGGTTCAGGTAGAGCAGCGCGGCAAGCAGCATGGCGGCGGCGGGCGGCGCGAACAGCTTGATAAGACGCAGCCACAGGTCGCCCCGCGAAAGGACCTCCCACTTCGGCGCCAGCAGAGGCACTGTGAGCGCCGCCAGCGGGCCGGTGACGAGGAGAAGCAAGACCGCGACCATCCAGGCCCGCGTGCCCGCACGCCGCCTCTGTAGGGCGGGCATCTCGCCGTTTACCCCGAGCGCAGCCGAGGGGCAGGCGGATGCCCGCCGCCCTCCTCCTCCCAGCCAGTCGGAGCTGGTGAGCCCGAGCGTCACCGCCGCGCAGAGCGCGAAGATGAAACGCATTCTGGGCGGAGAGGCAAACCGCAGGACCGGCAGATAGGTGGCGATGTTGAGGATGGGCAGGTGGAGCAGGATCCCGAACATGATCCAGGACGCCGCCAGGAAGAAGCGGCGATAGCCCGGCCGCCCCTCGGCTCCGCTCGGGGTGTCCCTTGCCCCTCGGGACCCTGAAGGGCCCCATCGGGGTCCTGAACGGGCGATCGCGCTCGGGGCGACCCTGAGCCTGCCGAAGGGCCTGGGTGGCCGCAGCACTCCCGCAAGCAGCGCGAAGAGCGCGACCGTGCCCACATAGCTCGTGCGCTCCGGATAGCACCCGTAGCCAGGATACTGACGGTAGTCATCAAAGGTCGGGTTGCCGTGCCGCTCCGGCACGAAGAGCAGCGCCAGCTCGCCCCGCGCCACCGACCTGAGAAACCACCAATCCCCGAGCAGGGCCCGCGAGACGTTCTCGGCCGCGTTCTCGCTGACCCACCGCGACCGGCCCGTCTCAGCGATGCCACTGAGGCCGAAGTTCTCGCGCAGAGGCCCCAACTGCCCCGCGCCAAGGCCGCAGCCCAGGACGAGCGCGAGCGCGACGGCCCCGAGGAAGCGCCATGCCCACTGCGGCGGGCTCGCCTTGCGGTGAACATAGAACTCGTACCCGGTGAACACGAGCCAGAAAGCCAGCATCTGGGCCGAAGTGCTCAGGTGTCCTGCCAGGAACTGCCACCCGATGACACCGCCCAGCAGCACCGCGCCCACTGCCGAGGGCCTGAGCACCAGGCGATGGGTGGCCCACAGCAGCGCCGGCAGCCAGGCCGCGGTGGCGGCCAGCGGGTACCCCAGCCAGATGAAGATGAAGCCGCCGAACGCAAATGTGAGGCCGGCCAGAACTCCCCCAATCGGCGCGGCCCCGAGCGAACGCACGAGCCCATAGGTGAACAGGGCGGCGCCGACCAGGCAGAGAAGGCAGAACACAGTCTGAGCGCGGGCTGGCGAGAGGAGCAGGTTGAGCATCAGGTTGGCCGGGTTGAGTACGGCGGACTGATCGTTGGCCAGGAACGGCTCGCCACAGCCCGCGTAAGGATTCCAGAGCGGAACGAGACCGGCCCGCAGGCTGTCGTGCGTGAAGAGCCGCCAGACGTACATCACGTACATCTGGTCCGGGGTCAGGGCGGTGTTGATCGGGCCGCGAACGTCCGGCGGACGGGCAGGTGCGAACGCAGGGTCTATGAAGTAGATGCCATCGGCGGGGACCAGCACGCGGCCCGCGAAGGCGGGCCAGAAGACGGCCAGGCAGAAAGCCGTCAGCAGCAGACACGCCAGGACATCGGGAGCGCCGCGCCGCAGGCGACTGTCGGGGCGAGACTCGGCCTGGGTTCTCTCTGGCCTTGCCAAGTGAGCCTCCGTTAGCTCAGGAGCCCGCGCTGGGCCGCGGTGGGGGACCGGCCGGTAGGGCAGGTCAGTGGCCTGCCCCGCGCCGGCATTCGCACCAGCGCAAGGCGTTCTCGATCAGCGTCTCCGCCTGCTGCCCGCTCGCACACTCCACATTGAGCATGAGCCGGCGCGGGTCGAACTCGCGGCAGGCGATCTCGACCTCGTCCACGGAGATGTTGAAGGTGATCGAGACGCCTGCCTCCTGGATCTGCCTGAGCATACCCGCGTGGTCCAGCGCGCTGGTGCCCGGCGCGGGAACCCACTGGATACAATGCAGCCCCTGCAGCGCCACCAGCGCAGCGACATGGCCCTCCGTGCCTAACCCGTCCAGGTGGTAGGCACCGTGGTCCAGGTGTTGGTAGATCGCGCCCAGCTCGTCCGCGAACAGGTCCCGGAAGAGCTTCGGCGAGATCATGGCGTTGAAGTCGCACTGCGTCATGTAAGTCCGGCCTCGTGAGAGCACCGGCCACCACGGCGTCGTCACATCCTGGTGCGCCGAGATCAGCGTGTAGTCCGCCTCGTAGGCCTCCAGCCACAGCTTGTGGCCGTGCCAGAGCGCCGCCTTCACCGCCTCGGGCCGGTCCACCACGTCGAGCAGCAGCTGCCGGTTCCCCACCGCGCTCGCCAGCACATCCGCCACGCCGCCGATGTCGGTGAGGCTGACCACCAGCTCGTCACCAAGCTCATCGAGGAGCCGCTCGGTCACGGCCATCATCCGGGACCACCATCTGCCGTCCGGCAGGAAGCGCAGCTCCGGGAACTCCGTGATGTCGGGCAGGAACTTCGGAAACCAGGTGGTGTTCTCGAAGCTGAAGTTCGCCTCCCCCCCGATGCACGCGTGCAGGATGCCTGGGCCGAAGTTGACAAAGAAGTGCGGATACCCCTCCGCGTAGTAGGCGGTGCGCGCCAGGCGATAGCGCGCCTGGGCCAGCACGTGCTCGGGCCGCACGCGATCCGTGGGGCTAGCGAACTGCGGAGGCTTAACAGACCGGCTGCGCGGTTGCTGCGCAGCCCGCGCCGTGGTGTCGGGGTGCTCTTTCGGTGCCGAAATGAAGAGCACCGGCCGATCGGTCTCCCGCCCCTCCCAGAAGCGGTCGAATCTCTCGATGATCTCGGGATATCGCTCGCAGAAGCGCACGCAGTTGGCCTCGGGCGGCGGGCGTGCGGAGACACGCCCGCCCTACAGAGCGACCTCCACGGTCAGATTCCGGTTGGTGTAGATGCAGATGTCGGCGGTGATATCCAGCGCTTCTCTTACGATCTCCTCCGCCGAGAGGGAGGTGTGCCGGAGCAATGCCCGCGCCGCGGCGAGCGCGAACGGCCCGCCCGAGCCGATTGCCAGGACATCATCGTCAGGCTCCAGGAGATCCCCGTTCCCCGAGACCATGAGCAGATGATCCCTGTCGGCCACCACCAGGAGGGCGGCTAGCTGCCTCAGCGAGCGCTCGGTTCTCCAGTCCTTCACCAGTTGATAGGCGGCGCGGGGCAGGTTCCCGGCCGTCTCCTCCAGCTTCGCCTCGAACCGCTCGAAGAGCGCGAGCGCATCCCCGGCCGCTCCCGCGAAGCCGGCGATCACCCGGTCCTGGTAGAGCCGGCGCACCTTCCGGGCACCCTGCTTCATCACGGTATTCTCGATGGTGACCTGGCCGTCGCCACCAACCGCGGTCTTCCCGTCCCTGCGCACCGCAAGGATGGTCGTGCCGTGAGCTTTCCAGCGCATTTCATAACCTCAGACTTGCTCCCCCCACCACGCGCGGGCATGAAATGCGCCCGCGCAAACCCGACGCTGCCGGCCGGCTGTTTCATAGGCCCGCCACCGGCGGGCCTATGAAACAGCACCCGCGCATTCCCCCAACAACGCTAGCCCGGCCACCCCGCGGGTTGGGGGAATGCGCTCGTCTTGACATCACAACATCCCCTTCGCGGAGGCCGCCCCCATCACAGCACCCCCTTCGTGGAGGGCACTCCGAGATAGCGAGTGGACGGCGCCGCCGCCGCCCCCAGCGCCTGCGCCAGCGCCTTGAAGGCGGCCTCGATGATGTGGTGGCTGTTGCGCCCTGCGAGCTGCCGCAGGTGGAGGTTCATCTTGGCGTTCCTGACCAGGGCCTCGAGGAACTCCTGGACCAGCTCCGTGTTGAACTCCTTGATGCGCTTCGACAGCTCCAGCTGGTACGAGAGGTGTGCCCGTCCCCCCAGGTCCACCGCGCACATCACGAGGGCTTCATCCATTGGCACGACGGCCCAGCCGTAGCGCGAGATCAGCTTCCTGGCGGCCAGGGCCTGGTCGAGGGCCGAGCCCAGCACTAGACCCACGTCCTCGACCAGATGATGATCGTCCACCTGGAGGTCGCCCGAGGCCTTCACCGAGAGATCGAAGGCGCTGTGGCGGGCGAGCGCTTCCAGCATGTGATCGAGGAAGGGAAGGCCCGTGCTGATGCTGCCGCGGCCCTTGCCGTCGAGCCCCAGTTGCAGGCGGACGGAAGTCTCCTTCGTCTTGCGCGTCATCTCGGCCACTCTCGCCATCGGTCGCGCGCGCTTCGCGGGTGTCCTCGCCATGAGCCTCACCCCGTCTCCCTTCGTAGCCGCGCCTGCATGGCCTTGATGTGACCGTCCAGCCCCTCCAGACCGGCCAAGGCCCGCACGATATCCATGTGATCTGCTACTGCCTCTTTGGAGGTGTAGATCACACTGGACCGTTTGAAGAAATCCACCGTCCCCAGGCCCGAGGAGAAGCGCGCGGTGCGGCCCGTCGGTAGCACGTGCGAGGGGCCGATCACGTAGTCGCCGAGGGTGACCGGCGACGACTCCCCCACGCAGATGCAGCCCGCGTTCCGGATCTTGGGCAGCAGCGAGAACGGGCTCTCGGTGCAGATCTGGACGTGCTCGGGGGCCAGCTCGTTCACCACCGCCACTGCTTCCTCCATGTCCCTGGTGACGACGATCGCGCCCCGCTCCTCGATTGCCTGCCAAGCGATTGCTTTCCGGTTCAGCCGCTGCACCTGACGGCTCAGCTCGTTCTGCACCGGCTCCACCAGGGAGCGCGCAGGCGTGACCAGGATGGCGGCCGAGTCGGTCATGTGCTCGGCCTGAGCGAGCAGATCGGCTGCGATCAGGCGGGGCTGAGCGGATTCGTCGGCGAGGATCACCACCTCCGACGGCCCGTAGATACCGTCTACCCCCACCACCCCATAGACCTCCTTCTTCGCCAGCATCACCCAGATGCTGCCGGGGCCGAAGATCTTGTCCACCTTCGGCACGGTCTCCGTGCCGAAGGCCAGCGCCGCGATCGCCTGCGCGCCGCCGATCTTGTACACCCGCCTGAGCCCTAGCGCGGCCGCGGTCGCGAGGGTCGCCGGATGAACGCCGCCCTGCCTATTGGCCGGCGTCACCAGCACGATCTCCTCCACCCCTGCCACCTGGGCCGGCACCGCGGTCATGATCAGCGATGAGGGATAGGCGGCGGTGAACCCCGGGACGTGTATGCCGACCCGCTCGATGGGCGTGAACTTCTGCCCCAACACGGTGCCGAGCTGGCGCAGATCGAACCAGTCGCCGGGCCGCTGCTTCTCGTGATAGGTGCGGACGTGCTCGACCGAGCCTGCCACCGCCTCCAGAAAACCGGCCCCTGCCACCTCGGTCGCTCTCGCGAACTCTTCGTCACTGACCTGCATGCGCTCGGCGGTCATATCGGGGCAGTCGAAGCGATGCGTATAGGCGAGCACGGCTTCGTCGCCGCTCGCGCGCACCTCCTCGACGATCTTGCGCACGAGGGCTTCCTGCTGCTCCACCTCCTGCAGCATCGGAGCAGAGAGCTCGTCGGCCACCTGCTGAGGGGTTCTTCGTCGTGTCGTGATGATCCGCATCGCGCCCGGTTCTCCCGCTTCCCGCCACCCACCGGCGCGGCAGGAGCCTATGCTCCTGCCCAACGCGTGGCACTTCCTCTTCTGAAGGTCTCTACTCTACCCAGATCGCGCCATCGCCGAGCAGCTCTACTACGGCGGTCGCGAACGGCTCTCCCTGGCTCACCAGGTAGGAGGGCCCCAGACGCAGCCGGCGCTCCTCTTCCTCGAGCTGAAGGTGGAGCCAGACCTCGGTGTCGCCGCGGAACTGCCCGATCACCTCCCGCAGCCGCCCTATGGTGTCGGACGGCGCGTCGGCCGGCAGGCGGATGTGCACCTTAGGAGCCCCCACCAGGGAAACGCCGTTGTTTCGCTCGGCTGTAAGGGGGCGACCCGGCGCGCTCAGCGACTCCTCTGCCGCCGGGCGGGCGGGTCGCGCCGGTTCGCGTCCGGCAGGCACGGTAGCGCCCGCCCCAGAACCGTCCGCGCCTGCTCCAGAGGTTCGCTGCGGCCTGCGCTCCTCCTGCGGCCCGGGCAGCCGCCAGGCCGGGCGGCCATTGGGTGCCCCGCCGCCGTTCCGCAGTTGCTGCACTGCGTCGCGGTCCGCCAAGCGCGCGATGGCCTCGGCGAGCAGGCGCTGCTGTCCGCCCGATTCCCTCTCTTCGCGCCAGCGCTCGTCCGTTTCGGCTCGACCCCGGACGAGGACAACCGCGTTCTCCGCCAGCAAGGCGCCGCAGCGCTCATACGGCTCCGGCAGCAGCATCCCCTCAACTGCCCCGCTCAGGTCCTCCAGGATGAAGGAGGCGTACATCCGCCCACCGCGCGACACCCGCTTGCGGACTGCAGTCATGATGCCCCCGAGGATGACCTCCCCCTCTCGCCGTCCTTCCACCACCTCGGCCACCGTGGCTGTGGTCAACTCTCCCAACTGCTTGCCCACCGCCTCGAGCGGGTGTCCGGACAGGTATGCCCCCAGCAGCTCCTTCTCCATCGCCAGCAGTTCTGCCGGCGAGAACTCAGCGGCCGCGGGCAGCACGGGCGAGGCCGTCGCGGTCGCATCTTCCGCCCCCAACGCCCCGAACAGTGAGGACTGGCCGGCCGCCCGATCCCGGTGCGTCCGTGCCCCCCACTCCAGGGCCAGGTCAACGGCCGCCACCTGGCGCGCCCGCGATCCGGGCAGCGACGAGAGCGCACCCGCGCGGGCCAGGCTGTCCAGGGCCAGCTTGTTCAGCTTGCCTGGCTCCACGCGGCAGCACAGCTCGTAGAGATCGCGGAACGGCCCCTGCGCCTCCCGCTCCGCCGCCAGCGCCTGCACCGCGCCCCGGCTGACGTGCTTCACGCCGGCCAGGCCGAAGCGGATGCCGCCGTCCGTGACGGTGAAGCCGGCCTGGCTCTGGTTCACATCCGGCGGTAGCACCTCGATCCCCATGCGGCGGCATTCCTGGACGTAGGCTGCCACCTTGTCCTTGTCGTCCATAATGCTGGTGAGCTGGGCGGCCATGAACTCCGGCGCATAGTGCGCCTTCAAGTACGCGGTCTGATAGGCGTTGATCGCGTAGCTCGCTGCGTGCGCCTTGTTGAACCCGTACCCCGCGAACTCGGCCATCTGGCCGAAGATGGTCTCCGCCGTCTTCCGCGGCACCCCGCGCTTGCCGGCGCCCGCCAGGAACTCCTCCCGCAGTGAGGCCATGGCATCGTGGATCTTCTTGCTCATTGACCTGAGGAGCAGCTCGGCCAGCCCCATGGAGAAGCCGGCCAACTGCCGGGCGATCTCCATCACCTGCTCCTGATAGACGATCACCCCGTAGGTCTCCTTGAGGATCGGCTCCAGCGTCGGGTGCAGGTAGGTGATCGCACGCGTGCCATGCTTGCCGCCGACGTAGTTCGGGATCTGGGCCATCGGACCTGGCCGAAACAGCGCCACCAGCGCGATGATGTCCTCGAACTGGTCGGGCCTCAGGTCCGTCACCACCTGGCGCATGCCGCTGCTCTCCAACTGGAAGACGCCGGCGGTCTCACCCCGGGACAGCAGCGCGTAGGTCGCCGCGTCATCGAAGGGGAGGCGGTCGAGGTCAACCCTCTCCCCCCTCTCCGCGATCAGCTCGAGGGCGTGCTTGATCACCGAGAGCGTGCGCAGCCCGAGGATGTCCATCTTCAGCAGGCCCACCTCGGTGACCGCGTTCATGTCGTACTGCGTGGTGAGCCCCTCGCCCTCCGTCGAGCGCTGGAGTGGCACTACCTTTCGCAGCGGCTCGCGGGAGATCACGATCCCGGCTGCGTGGGTGGAGGCATGGCGCGCCAGGCCCTCGATCCCCATGGCGGTGTCGAGAAGATTGCGCACCTCACCCTTCTCTTCGTACTCGCGCGCCAGGTCGGGGTTCTTCGTCACCGACTCGCGGATAGGCCGCATCGCGTCTATCATCTTGGCGATGCGATCCACCTCCGGAATCGGCACTCGCAGCGCGCGCCCCACATCCCGCACCGCCAGCCGCGGCCCCATCGTGCCGAAGGTGATGATCTGGGCCACGTGCTCGGCGCCGTACTTCTCGGCGATGTAGCGGATCACCTCATCCCGCCGCTCGTCCTCGAAGTCGAGGTCCACATCCGGCATGGACAGCCGCTCGGGGTTGATGAACCGTTCGAAGGGAATGCCGAGCGCGGTCGGGTCTATCCCGGTCACTCCCAGCAGGTAGAGCACTACGCTGCCTGGCGCCGATCCCCGCCCCGGCCCCACCAGGATGCCGCGCTCCCGCGCGTATCGGATCAGGTCCCAGGTGATCAGGATGTAGGTCGAGAGCTGCCGCTTGGCGATCACCTCCAGCTCGTAGTCCAGCCGCTGCCGCACCGCCTCTGGCGCGCCCGGATACCGCTCCGGCAGTCGTCCCAGACAGAGCCGGCGCAGGTACGAGTCCGGCGTCTCCCCGGGCGGCACCGCAAAGTCCGGCAGCACCACGCTCCCGAACTGCAGCTCGACCTCGCACCTCGCGGCGATCTCTCCCGCGTTCCTCAGAGCCTGCCCGCCGGCCGTGTGGAGGGCCTGCGGCCACTGGGCGAAGAGCTCCGCCATTTCCTCGGGAGAGCGCAGGTAGAACTGGTCAGTGGCAAAGCGCAGCCGCTGGGGCTCATCCACCGTCGAGTTGGTCTGCACGCAGAGCAGCACGTCGTGGCTCTTCGCGTCCTCCCGCAGGCAGTAGTGCACGTCATTGGTGGCCACCAGCCCGATCCCGAGTTCCGCTCCGATCCGCGCCTGCGCCGCGTTCACCCTCGCCTGCTCGGGGATGCCGTTATCCTGCAGCTCCAGGAAGAACCGCTCCCTGCCGAAGAGTTCCCGGTACTCGCCTGCCAGGCGCACTGCCTCCCCCTCCCGCTCCTGTAAGATCAGGCTCGGGATCTCCCCTGACAGGCAGGCGCTGGTGGCGATCAGCCCGTCGGCGTAGCGCGCCAGCAGCTCGCGGTCAACCCGCGGCTTGTAGTAGAACCCCTCGATGTGGCTGTCGGTGACCAGGGCCATCAGGTTCTGGTAGCCGGTCAAGTTCTCGGCCAGCAGCACCAGGTGCCGCAGGTCCGAGTCGGCCTTCCCCTCGCGATCGTGGCGGCTCCGCGGGGCGACGTACACCTCGCAGCCGATGATCGGCTTCACGCCCCGCTTCTGGCAGGCCTTGTAGAAGGGGATGGCTCCATAGAGGGCGCCGTGGTCGGTGATGGCAAGGCCGCTCAACCCCATCTGAGCGGCGCGGGCGACGAGGTCGTCAATCCGGCAAGCGCCGTCGAGAAGGCTGTACTCCGTGTGAACGTGCAGGTGCGCGAAGCCCGCCGGAGGCGGGCTGATCTGCTCCGGCACCCTGGTCTCCTTGGCCCGGCTGTCCGTCAGCGGACGGACTCCGCAGCCCCGCGTTGCTATAGGGCGGGCGCTTTCCGATACACCCGCGCACTCCCCGGCTGGGGGATGCGCGCCGCGCTGCACCCACCGACTTCGACTCGGTCTGCTATCCCCTCCTGCTCTAGGGCGGGGTCACCGGACCCCGCCAGCCCACCCACCGGAGCCGGCCGCGGATTATAGCACAGGGAGCCCGCAGGGGCAAACCGCAACAGCGCGCATTTCCCGCCTGGGAAATGCGCCCGGAGTTGACTACGTCCAGGCATTGTGTTATCCTGTCGCCAGGTTTCGCGCGCGCCTGGGCGCGTTGCGGGGCACGATCAAGAGCAAGTCACCTCGTCGGCTAGACGGACGCCGCTGTGGCGATATGACTTCCTCTGGCCTGCGAGGCAACTAGGATCTTCACTCACTTCGGTCTCTTCCCCGAACTTCTTCGGGCCACACACCAAATGGGCTTCACGATCCCGACGCCCGTTCAGCGGGAAGTAGTCCCTCTTGCCCTGGCCGGCGGTGACCTCATCGCCACCGCCGAGACTGGAAGCGGCAAGACGGCGGCCTTCCTCCTCCCCCTCATCCAGCGCCTGCGGGGCGGTCCGAATCGCCGCACCCGCGCGCTGATTCTCTCGCCAACCCGTGAGATCGCAGCGCAGACGGCTGAGCAGTCCGTGGCGCTCACGCGGGGCACGGCATTGCGGACGGTTGCGGTCTACGGCGGGGTCAGCATGGGGCCCCAGCGGCAGGCCCTCAGGGCCGGTTACGAGATCGTGGCGGCCACACCGGGTCGCCTGCTCGACCATTACCGCCGCGGCGACGCCCGCCTCGACTCTGTCGAAGTGCTCGTGGTGGATGAAGCAGACCGCATGATGGACATGGGATTCGTCCCGGACCTACGTCGTATCTTGGCCCTCCTGCCCAAGGCGCGCCAGTCAATGCTTTTCTCTGCCACCATGCCAATCGCACTCCTGGAGCTCGCCTATGACGAGATCCTGCGCAGCCCTGACCACGTCGAGGTCGGCTCTCAGTCCGTCCCTCCTGTGGCGATCTCGCAGTTTGTCTACCTCGTGCCGTCTGCGCTGAAGACGGACTTGCTGCTCGAGCTGCTGAGGCAGAAGGCGATGGCGAGCGTACTGGTCTTCGTCCGCACTCGGCGCCGGGCCGACGTGCTGGGGAGACGACTCCAGCGAGAGAAGATAGACGCAACCTGCATCCACGGCGATCGCTCCCAGAGCGACCGAGAGAAGGCGCTCGACAGCTTCCGGCAGCGCTCGGTGCGGGTGCTCGTGGCGACGGACGTCGCTGCTCGCGGCCTTCACGTGGAGGGGGTGACTCACGTGGTGAACTACGACATCCCCGCCATGCCGGCTGACTATCTCAACCGGATCGGCCGCACGGCGCGAGCGGGGGCGTCGGGTGATGCTCTCACCCTCGCGAGCCGAGAGGATAGCTCTGCTCTCGCCAGCATCGAGCACACACTCGGCCGACAGCTCCCCCGCGTGACCGTGGCCGGACTGACCGAGCCGGAGCTGCCCCAGACACCTCGTGCGCCGGCGGCACGCCTCTCTCGCTTTAGCCGCGCCCGGCGGCCGCTAGTCCGGGGGCGTCGCAGGTAGTTGACTGGCCCTTATCTGCGCCACTTCCGTTGCACCGCGGCCTGGCCCGCGGCCCGGAAGCTGGCGCTTCATCAGGACCGCGGCGGCTGCGCAGCAACGCCGCAGCCGTGAGGTAGCACGGACGCAGGGCGGAGCCAGACCGCCAGAAAGAGGAGGCCACGATGGCCAGCAAGAGTCTGTATGTCGGGAATCTGAGTTACTCGGTAACCGAGAGCGCCCTTCGGGAGCTGTTCGCGGAGTACGAGCCCAGCGAAGTCCGGCTCATCGGCGACAAGGGATTCGGCTTCGTGGACGTGCCGGAGGACAAGGCGGCGGCGGCGATCCTCGCCCTGAACGGTCGGGAAGTGGACGGCCGCGCGATCACCGTGAATGAGGCCCGTCCCCGGACCGAGCGCAGCGGCGGCGGGGGGCGTGGACGTTCTGGGGGCGGCTTTGGTGGGGGTGGGGGTGGAGGCGGCGGCCGCCGCCGCTGGTAGCCATGTCCGACCCCGCGCGCATTCCCCCGCCTGGGGAAGGCGCGGACCTGGAGCTCTTGTGTGAGTTCTGCGGACAGAACTTCGTCTACTCAGTAGCCGAGCAGGCTGCGGATCGCCGGAAAGGCTATCCGCAGCCTCGTGCCTGCTGGCCCTGCCTGCGACAGCGCCGCGCGGCCGGAGCCGCCAAGCGGGCCGCCAGGCGCCCCCGCACCAGACGCTTCGGCCGCTGAGCAAGACGGCCCCTGGTCATAGCACCCGCGCCCCCCGCCCGAAGAGAGTTCTTTTTCGGGGGCTAGTCGGGGGGCGCGTCTCGACAACCGCACCCCCATGGCTGCGGGCCGGTGCTACTCTGCGAAGTGGCGAGGCCCCTTCGCTACGAAGCAGGAGCGTGGCGGACTGACGCGGCCCGCCACCGGAGATCTGCCGATGACGGATGACTAGCAGGCCTATCTCGATTCCTATCACGCCGCGCACCAGACACCTGACTCGGTGATCAGTCGGATGGTGGCGTGCGGCACCGGTTCGTCCGTGTGCGCGAGAACGCGGCTGACCGACGCTAGCAATGAGACGTATCTCCTCGCCACTGCCGCCGGGCGGAAGTGCCTCCTCAAGATCGCCCTGCTCTCAGAGGCGGACTTTCGCCAGGAGAAGTGGGCCGCAGACCAGGCTCGTGCGGCCGGTGTGCCGGCGCCGGAGGTGCTCTTCGTCGGCGAGGAGCAAGGGCGCGAGTTCATGGTCCAGATGGTGGCGCCCGGCCGACGCCTGAGCACCCTCCTGCCCCTGCTCAGCCAGTCGGAGCGCTCCCAACTCTGGCCGCGAGTCGGCGCCGTGCTGGCCGCGGTCCATTCCGTCACGGTCGAGGGCTTCTGGAAGCGGCAGGCGGACGGCAGTTGGGATTTCCCGGATTGGGCGTCGGTGATGAACTCCACCGTTCGTGACCGCGGCGCAGAGCTGGGCTTGCTCCGCCAAGCCGGCTTCACGGAAGGGGATTGCGGCGAGATGATGCGCCTTCTGCGGCGCTATCAGGACGAGTTCGACTGCCCCCGGCCGGTGCTCTGCCACTGCGACTACCTGCCGGAGCACATCCTGGTCACCGACGATCTGTGTGTCTCCGGGGTGGTGGACTTCGGCGACTTCTGCGGCGACCACCCGGTCCGCGACCTGGCGGTAGTTCACGAGGCGGAGGAGATGTACCTGGCGGGGATCCTGCGCGGCTACTCCGGCGACTGGGTGCGCGGGGCGCAGTTCGAGGACCGGCTCTATCTGCACCGTCTGACCTTGGATATGGGGTATCTAGCTTACTTCATGCGAGAGCGGTCGGATCACCCCGGGGTCGCGTTCCACAGCCATGCGCTGCGGGCTACTCTGGACTGGCTACTGAGACGGGGATGGTGACGCGCAGCGGGAGATGCGGGACTGCTCTGAGCGCAGGCGCAGAGACTCCCGCTGGCCGGGGCAAGCCCGTGCCCAACGCCCCCTAGCCGCCCGAGGTAGAGGCGCTGGCCGCGCGCCACGGGCTTCGGCAGCAAGCTACCGAAGCAACCGGCGGCCCCTACGGGCTCGCGGGCTCTTTCTGCGGGAGCGGGCGGCCGCAGGCCTGGCAGACCTTGCTGCCCTTCGGGCTCGGCAGCCCATCCGCCGGGCAGACCACCCAGTACGGGTCACCCGGGAAGAGGTCGAAGGGCAAGGCCCGCTGCTGCCGGGCGGTGTTCTCCATCACGATCTGGCGGCGGTGCTCCTGCGGGTCATTCCAGTGCGCAGTCCACCAGTCAATGTCCCGTTTCACCATCTTTTGGTGGGCCGCCTCATCCCTATGCTCTGTCAGCGCCTGCTGCATGGCCGGGAAGAGCTTCTTGAAGTCCATGATGTGCTCATAGACCCGGTAAGCCATGCGGCTCACGTAGGAGGCTGAGCCGGGAAGCCGGTCGGCCTGGCGGAAGTACTCCGCCGCGCGATAGGGCTCGTGCGCCCGGTCGAAGTAGGTCCACCCCAACTCGAAGACCATCTCCCATGACTTGGGGTTCACGTCCACCGCGCGCTGAAGGATCTCCAGACCCCGGTCCAGCCAGTACTTCCGGTCAACCACCGTTTCCGACTCGGCATTCAGGTTGTACGCGCAGTGCCAGCCGTAGACCTTCCAGGCGAGCACGAAATGGGGGTCCAACTGGGTCACCGCGTCGAGCAGGGGCAGCAGAGCGAACCAGTTGCCGCTGTCCCACACCCGCTCCATCCGCAGCCACAGCAGGTCCGCGGCCACGGTTCGGAACCCACCCAGGGCGGCCACCACCGCCGGGGTGGGACCCAGCTCGAGCGCGCCGGCCCCCCGCGTCTTGCGATTGGGGTCGAAGTGGTCCGGACGGGCCCTGTGAATGGCCTGCTGGAAAGGAACCAGCACCATCAGAAGCCCTGCCACCAGCAGGACCAGCATCCCACGGCTCATGCGACTTCTCGCCATCACTCTTGCTCCCGCTGTCCGACCACACGGGCGGCGGGCTTGCCCACCGTCCGCCGCGCGCCGCCCCGGATGGCCCCGAAGCCAACGGCGGCTTCCGCCGGGTCGGCGCAGGCCTTACACCTGCCGGTCGCTGAAGAAGACCGCCGCCAGCAGCAGTACAATGGCAGTATACCCAATGCCGTGCAGCAACGCCTCCCACCCGCTCACGATGCTGATGGGCATGAAGTTGGAGGCCTCGTGGCGGAAGTCGAAGTTCTCCAGCTTGGGCACGACGTAGTAGATCACGAGGAGCAGCACCCGGGCCGCGCCGGTCGCGTGTTCGGCCAGGTCGTGAAAGGTGGACTGGAGGCTCCCCACCGCCCAGATCAGAAAGGCGCCGATCACGGCCATGGCCGTGGAGGAGACGGTCGAGATCAGGATGATCAGCGCGGTCAGCACTCCCAGAGCACAGTAGCTCATGAACGCCGCGAAGACCACCGCCGGCAGGTTCGGATTGAACTGCGACTCCGGCGAGGAGGGCACGAGCCGGGCCTGGATCAGCAGAACCAGCACCAGCACCGCGGTCATCACCGCGGTGATCACTCCCAGCACGATCATCGCACCCAGGTACTTGCCCAGCACGAACTCGAATCGCCGCACCGGCTTAGACAGAATGGCGTAGACCGTCCGGTCCTCGATCTCGCGGGGGATGAGGAAGGCCGCGATGAAGATCGCCAGCAGGATCCCGAACACGGTGATCGCGGCCAGCCCGCTGGAGATGATCATCCGGGACTGCTCCTCCGGGCTCAGGTAGGAGAAAAAGGTCATGGAGGCGAGGATCACCACCACCAGGATGATCACGGCCTGCACCACCCGGCGGCGCCGCGCCTCGGAGACCGTGATCTTGGCGATCCGCCAGATGGAGGGCAGGGCATGCCCGATGGCCGGGAGCCACGCGCCCCGCGTGATGACGACGATCGCCGCCACGATGATCAGACCGGCGAGAGGGATCAGCCTGCCGAGCATGTCGCTCACTCTTGCACCTCCCCGAGGGCCCGCACGAACACGTCCTGGAGCGTCGGCCGCGGCCGCCGCACCTCCAACACCTGCCCGCCGGCCCGATGCACCGCCTCAAGCACCGCCCACTCCGCCGCGCCGTCCGCCGTGGCGGTCATCCGCACCACCCCCTCCCCCACCGCCAGCACGTGGGGCATCCGCCGGATGGCGGATGCTACCACCGCCTGCTCCAGCACCGAGGTGGTGATCAACACTTCGGTCGCCTCCCCGGCCAGCTCGGTGAGAGTGCCCTCGTTCACCAGCCGGCCGGCGTAGAGAATGCCCACCCGATCACACACCTCCTCCACCTCCGCCAGGAAGTGCGAGCAGAGCAGGATGGTCTTTCCCCGCCGCTTCAGCTCCAGAATGAGCCGGGTCATCTGGTGCCGGCCCGCCGGGTCCAGCCCCGAGGTGGGCTCGTCCAAGATCAGCAGCTCGGGGTCGTTCACCAGCGCCTGCGCCAGCGCCAGCCGCTGCCGCATCCCCTTCGAGCACTCCGAGAAGGGCACCCGCCGGTTGGCCTGCATTCCCACCAGGGATAGCAGCTCCTCCACCAGCGCCGCCCGCTTCCGCCTCGGGTACCCGAAGAGGCCGGCGTAGAAGTCGAGCAGCTCCTCCCCGCTGAAACAGTCATAGAGGTAGGCGTCCTCCGGCAGGAAGCCGATCCGCTCCCGCACCGAGAGGTCGGCCACGCTCCGGCCGAAGATGCGGGTGTTGCCGCTGGTGGGAAAGATCAGCCCGAGCAGGATTTTCAGGGTGGTGGTCTTGCCCGACCCGTTCGGGCCCACCAGTGAGTAGGTTTCACCCCGCCGGATCGCCAGGTTCAGGCTGTCTACCGCCTTCACGCCGGCCGGAGTGAAGAGCGAGCGGTAGACCTTCGTCAGTCCCTCCACCTCCAGCACAACGTCGGGCTCCGCCGTGGGGCGGACTACCCGACCCGCGTTGGCCGTCTCCTGAGTCGCCACTCCGTTCCCTCCCCAAGCGTGAACGGGGGCAAGTGCGGCCTTCGCCCCCGCTGCATTCCAGTATATGGGGCCTGCCGGGCGGCTGTCAAGTCGGGGAGCCGCCAGGCGCGAAACGCCGTTGTTTCGCGCCGCAGTGGGGCGGCGACCGGGGGCGCGCAGCAACCCCTCGGGTGTAGCCCCCTCGGGCGTAGCCCCCTCGGGCGTAGCCCCGTCGGGCGAGCCTACGGGCGAGCCGCGCAGCCGGGGTTGCGTCCTCGGCCCACTGTCCCGCCGGGGTCGCCCGCGGTCGCCCGCCTACCGCCGGGCAAAGCCCTCTTGTTTTGCCCGTGCGGGCTCCTGGGCAGGGAGCATGGAGAGACCCGCCGAATAAGGGTAGGCCGCTGCCCGCGAGCGGGAGGGGCAGGTTTCAAACCTGCCCTACCGGGCGTGGCAATCGCCTCGAGGACGAGGCTCCCACAGGGAAGGGGAGGCTGTGATGGGGATCATGAGCGCCGATTTCGGAGGGCGACGCCTGCGCCGCCGCGTCGCCCGCTGGCTGGTCTTGATCGCCGCCCTGCTGGTCCTTTTCTGGCTGACCCCAGGCCTGCTCTACCTCTTCACCGAGTGGCTCTGGTTCAAGTACGACGTCCGCTTCCCCAGCGTCTTCTCGACCGTGCTCCTCACCAGGATCGGCCTCGGCGTGGCCTTCGGGCTGCTGTTCCTGGTGCTGGTGCTGGGCAACGTGGAGCTGGCCCGGCGTCTCGCCCGCCGCACCCTCTGGTATGACGAGGAGCGCGCGCTGCGACAGCGCGTGGCGGAGGTGATGGAGTACTTCGTCGGCCGCTACCTCTACCTCGCCCTGGTGGTCGTCTCCCTCCTGGTGGCCTACTCGGTGGGCCAGTCCGGCGCCGACCACTGGACCAGCTACCTGCTCTTCAGGCACGGCGGGAGCTTCGGGGTGAAGGACCCCGTGTTTCATCGAGACGTCGGCTTCTATGTCTTCCGGCTGCCCTTCTGGCAGTACCTGTGGCAGTGGCTGTACCTGGCGCTGATCGGGGTGTTCGTGCTCGCCGCCGCCACCCACTACTTCGACAAGGCGATCCGCGTCCTGCGGGGAGTGCCGGCCTTCGCCTCCCATGTGAAGGTCCATCTCTCCATCCTGCTGGGCCTGATCCTGGTGGTCAAGGCGGTGGGATACCGGCTGGAGTCCTACTACCTCCTCTACTCCGGCCGGGGGGCGGCGTTCGGGGCCGGCTACACCGATGTCAACGCCCAACTGCTGGCGTACAACATCCTGCTGGTGATCGCCCTCGCCTGCGCCGCGGTGGCGCTCATCAACATCTACTTCCGCGGGCTCTGGCTGCCGATCGCGGGCATCGGCTTCCTGGCGGTCAGCTCGGTCCTGCTCAACCTGATCTACCCGGCCCTGGTGCAGCGCTTCCAGGTGCAACCCAGCGAGTTCGGCCGGGAAGAGCCCTACATCCGGCGGACCATCGAGTTCACGCGCCGGGGCTTCGACCTCGAGAAGATGAAGACGCGGGAGATGCTGCGGGTGGACCTGCTCTCCATGGACGCGGTCAGGCAGAACGTGGCCACGGTGGAGAACGTCCGGCTGTGGGACTACCGCCCCTTGCTCGAGACCTTCCGCAAGCAGCAGGAGCTTCAGCCCTACTATACCTTCAACGCGGTGGACATAGACCGCTACGTGCTCAACGGCCGCTACCGGCAGGTGATGCTGTCCGCCAGGGAGCTGCACACCGAGGGGCTGCCGGACAAGAGCTGGCAGAACGTCCATGTCTTCTACACCCACGGATACGGCCTGGTGATGGCGCCGGTGAGCGATGTCATCCAGTCCGGCCTCCCGAACCTGGTGATCAAGGACATACCCCCGCGGTCGTCCTTCGAGCTTCAGGTGACGCGCCCTGGGATCTACTATGGTGAGCTCACCAACGAGTACGTGATCGTCGGCACCAGCCTGAAGGAGAACGACTACCCGCTTCCGGCCACCAACAAGACGGCGGAGACCAGCTACTCCGGCATGGGCGGGGTGCCCATCGGTGCTTCCCTGCCGCGGCTGGCCGCCGCTCTCAGGTTCAGCGACATCAACATCCTGATCTCCAACGTCATCACCCGCGACAGCCGCCTCCTGTGGAACCGGAGCATCGCCGACCGCGCTCGCCACATCGCTCCCTTCCTGGCCTATGACCAGGACCCGTACCTGGTGGTCGGTACCGATGGCGCGCTCTACTGGATTCAGGATGCCTACACCCTCTCCGATATGTACCCCTACTCCCAGCCCTATGAGACCGAGAACGGACGCTTCAGCTACGTGCGCAATTCAGTGAAGGTCGTCACCAGCGCCTACGACGGCACGGTGACCTACTACATCGCCGACCCGAACGATCCGATCATCCAGACCTACCAGCGGATCTTCCCCGTTCTCTTCCGCCCGATGAGCGAGATGCCGGCCGGGTTGCTCGCCCATATCCGCTATCCCGAGGCCCTGTTCAACACCCAGAGCGGGCGCCTTACCCTCTATCATATGACAGATGCGCGCGCCTTCTACAACCAGGTGGAGAAGTGGGACATCGCGGCGGAGAATCCGAAGTCAGTCGGGCCGAGCGAGGGGCAGGAGAAGATGGAGGCCTACTACACCATCATCCATCTTCCGAACAAGGCCCAGCCGGAATACCTCTTCATGCTGCCCTTCACTCCCCAGGGGAAGCCCAACATGGTGGCCTGGCTGGCCGGGCAGTGTGATGGGGAGGCGTACGGGCAGCTTCTCACCTACTACTTCCCGAAGACCCAACAGATATGGGGCCCCATCCAGATCGAGGCCGCCATCAGCCAGGATACCGGGATCAGCAGTGACTTCACCCTGTGGAACCAGCAGGGCTCGTCCGTCATCCGCGGCAACCTGCTCGTTCTGCCTCTGGGGGACAGCATACTCTATGTTGAGCCGATCTACATGAAGGCCGCCCAGAACGCCATACCCGAGCTGAAGAGGGTGATCGTGGGCCGAGGGGACGGCCGGGTAGTGATGGCACCGACCCTCTCCGATGCGCTCGGCTCACTCCTCGGGGAAGCGGCTCCGGGGCTCGTCGCGGAACAGCCAAGCTGGGTGGAGGCGGCTCCCGCCGCGCCGAGCGGGCCCAAGCCCGGGGCTCCGCCTGCCCCGCCTGCTGCGGCGCACGCCCCCGCCCCGCAGCCTTCCGATCTTCGCGCCCTCGGCGCCCAGGCCGACCGCGAGTTCAAGGAGGCGATGGACCGCCAGCGCAAGGGCGACTGGGCCGGCTATGGCGAGTCCCTCAACAAGCTCCGGAAGACGCTGCAGGAGATGGCCGGGAAGACGGGCCGGTAGGCTGGCGGCCCCGGTTCGGGGGCTGTGTCTGAGGTGCTATAATGGCTCCAGAGGATCGTGTCATGCGCTATCCGGTGGTGTTGACACCTGATCTCGAGGACGGGGGATTCGTCGCGGAGTGCCCCGTCATACCAGGTTGCGTGAGTGAAGGAGACACTGTTGAGGAGACGCTGGCCAACATCCGGGACGCGATCGAAGGATGCCTGGCCGCACTGCGCGCGAAGGGCGGGTTGCTGTAGAGTAGGCGTGCCCACGCCCGCCCGCGTGGGAGCCCCGTCCTCGGGGCGATCAGCTCGTCTCGCCGGCCTGAGCCCTGAGCAGTTCCTTGACTTGCTGGGCTCGTAGTCCATCCCGCATCGCCAGCTTGCCACGATCCCCTGCTGGCGTGGTAATATCATGGGGGGCTGGAGGCTAGTGCTGGTGGTCGTGCTAGGGATTGATCCCGGCCTGGCCGCGACCGGGTACGCGGTGTTGGACGCGCAGAACGGACGCCTGCGAGTACGCGACTCGGGCTGCGCGCGCAGCCCGGCCCGTCAGCCACTTGAGGCCCGGGTGCGCGCGATCTACGACCATGTTTCCGAAGTGCTGGCGCGGTGGCGGCCCGGGATTGCGGTGCTGGAGGGCTTGTACTCGGAGTACGGTTTCCCGCGGACCGCCATCCTCATGGGCCATGTGCGAGGTGTGATCTGCCTCGCTGCGGAGCAGTGCGGCGCGCGAGTGGTCGAGGTCTCGCCGGCGGAGGTGAAGCAGGCCCTCACTGGCTCCGGCCGCGCGAGCAAGGAGCAGATCCGCCGCGCCGTGACGCGGATGCTCGATCTGCCAACCGCGCCGGATTCGGAGCACGTCTGCGACGCGCTCGGGCTCGCGCTGGTCGGCGCGGCCCGGGAGGGCATCGTGCTGTAGGGCGGGCATGTCCCGGCTGTCCGCCCAGGCGGACTGCGCAGCCGCCGCTGGTATGCATGCCCGCCGGACCGTGAAGCCGGTTGGGCAGGCCGGAGGCGGCCCTCTGCCCCGGTCACCGGAAGGCATCAACATTGATCTCGTATCTCGAGGGTCGGCTGCTCCAGAAGCGCGATGATCGCATCGTCGTCCTCGCCGGCGGCGTGGGCTACGAGATCATGCTTCCGGCCTCTGTCCGGCCGGCCCTGCGCTCCCGCCAGGCCGGACCCGACGGCGACGCAGTTCGGCTTCACGTCTCCTACCACCAGACCGAGCGCAACCCGAAGCCCCTCCTGATCGGGTTCGAGTCGCCCCTGGCGAAGGAGTTCTTCGAGCTGCTCATCACGGTGGAGGACATCGGGCCGATTGCGGCCTGCCGCGCGCTCTCTCTCGACGTGGCGCGCATCGCCCGCGCCATCGAGGCTAAGGACGCCAAGCTCCTCTGCACGCTCGACGGGATCGGACCTCGCAAGGCCGAGAAGATCATCGCCACGCTGAACGGCCGGGTCGGCAAGTTCGCCCTCATGCCGGAGGCCGAGCCGTCGCCCGCGGAGCCCTCGCAGGAGGACTTCCGGAGCGAGGTCATCGCGGCATTGGTCGAGCAGCTCGGGCACACCCGAGCCGAGGCGCAGCGCATGGTGCAAGGCGCGCTGGCGCGGCGTCCCGATCTCGCCTCCGCCGAGGAGCTGTTCGAGGAAGTCTACCGGGGCGAGAAGACATGAAGAGACCGCGCTCCCGACCCGCGGCGCCCGCCAGTGGCGCAGGTCTGAAACCTGCGCCACCAACTGAGGTCCTCGCCCCTCCCACTCCCGAGGAACGCGAGGACCGCTGGAACCTGCGGCCTCGCACCTTCGCGGACTGCATCGGCCAGCCCGATGTGGTCGAGGCGCTGCGGATCGGCATCCAGGCAGCGAAGGGACGCGGCGAGCCGCTCGACCACGTCCTGCTGTATGGCCCGCCCGGCCTCGGCAAGACGACCTTCGCCCGCATCATCGCGAACGAGCTCGGCGTGCAGTTCAAAGGCACCTCGGGTCCGGCCCTGGAGCGCGGCGGCGACCTGGTGAGCATTCTCACCAGCCTCGAGGAGAGCGACGTTCTCTTCATAGACGAGATTCACCGCTTGCCGAAGGCCGTCGAGGAGCTGCTCTACTCCGCGATGGAGGACTTCACGGTAGACATCATCTTCGACAAGGGGGCGCACGCGCGCATCTATCGGTCGCGCCTGCCCCGGTTCACCCTGGCTGGTGCCACCACACGCGCAGGACTGATCTCCCCACCTCTCCGGCAGCGCTTCGGCATCTTCCGCGAGCTGCACTTCTACTCCGAGCAGGACCTGGTGCGGGCGATTCACCGGTCGGCGGGGCTGCTGGAGATCGTGGTTGACGACAACAGCGCGGGCGTTCTGGCGAGGCGCAGCCGCGGCACCATCCGCATCGCCAACCGCTTGCTCCGGCGGGTACGCGATTACGCACAGGTCCGCGCTGACGGCCGGATCACTCCTGAGGTCGCGGATGCCGCCCTCCGCCTGGAGGGGATAGACGAGATGGGCCTTACTCCCCTCGACCGTCGGTTGCTAGAAGTCGTCATCCGCCAACACGGCGGCGGGCCCGTGGGTGTTGAGGCCCTCGCGGCCACTCTCCAGGAGGAGACCCAGACCCTGGAGGACATGGTCGAGCCGTTCCTGCTGCACGCCGGACTGCTCGCCCGCACCCCCAAGGGCCGTGCCGCCACCGAGTCCGCCTACCTGCACCTCGGCGTCGAGCGCGTCGAGAAGAAGGCCGGGGCGAAGCAGCAGAAGCCGCTGCTCTAGAGGGATCGATGCTCAAGACCTACTGGCACATGGCGCTCGCGATCGCGAGCGGCTCGGTCTCCGACGTTGCTCCGCCTGGAATCGAGATCCGGGCGCTGTCGGGTAGTCGGGATATCGAGAGCATCGCTTTGCTCTACGCGGTGGCCTTCGACGACGCTCAATGGTCCCCGGACTGGACGGGATTCCCCGGTTATGATAGCAGAGGCGTCTTCCTCGCCTGGGATGGCGACGGCCTGGTCGGCTACGTGGTCTCCTACGTTCTACCGAAGTCGAAGGAGGCGTATATCAGCGTCGTCGCCACCGCGCCCGCGCATCGCCGGCGCGGCATCGCCTCTGCTCTGATCGCGCGCGCAGTGAAGCGGTTCCACCTCCAGGGGTTCGAGCAGGTCACGATCGACGTCGCTGCCGACAACGAGCCGGCCCTGCGCGCCTACCAGTCGCTGGGATTCGCCAGGGTCGGCGAATTCCTCGCCGACGAACACTGCCGGATTCCCGAAACCGCCCAGGATGGCCCTTCCTGAGCGCGGGCTCGCCCGTAGGGCTACGCCCGAGGGGGTCTCAGGGCACCACTTCGAATCCTTGGTCCCTGAAGTGCTCGTCAAGGGCGAACGCCCGCCTGATCCCCAGTCGCCGCATGGCCTCGAACGAAACGCAATCTACAAGGCTGAGGTCACGGCGGTTCGCGGCCAGCACCATGGCGACGGCGGACTGGTGTTCATCCTCCGCGACCCAACTAACAGTCAGGAGGGGCGCGATCTCCTCCGCGAAATCCCTTGTTGCCGGGATGCCGAGGCGGTGCTGGAGCAGAGAGAACGTTTCCAGAACCACATAGCTCGTTGTGACCAATCCGTCTCGCTCTCTCTGCAGGCCCTCCCACGCTGCCGCAGCCGAGGCATGCGCCATGTTGGCAGTGTCCAACAGAGCGTAGAGCGCGGACGTGTCTGCGAAGACCATCATCCCCGCGGGGGCTGCGGAGCAACCCCGCAGCCGGCCGAGAACGCTTCTGCAAGGTAATCGTCATGCCTCTGCGCGACGTCCGGCAGACCCGAGTTGTACTTCCCGATCACCTTGCTCGCCCTGTCCCACAGCTCCTCACGCGTCGGCCCGGTCTCCGACTTCAGCACATGCTTCACCCCCCTACGGACTAGCTCCGAAACAGACACGCCCTGCTCGGCCGCCAGACGCCGCAACTCTGCCAAGTCCGCCTCGGGCAACTGCACCTGAGTTTTGACCATTGTCACGCTCCCAGTGATACCGGCATTCATGCATCCTATGCCAGCATTATACCACAAACGCTGGGCGGAGGTGACATGGCGGCGACGGGCGCAGCCAGCCCGAACTACGCCTGCCCGAGGATGGCTCTCAGGTCTTCCTCGGGCGTGCTGATGGGGATGAGACTGAACCTGTCCACCAGGACGTTGAGCACGGATGGGGCCAGGCAGGCGGGCAGACTGGGGCCCAGCCGGATGTTCCGGATGCCCAGATGGAGGAGAGTGAGCAGGATCACTACCGCTTTCTGCTCATACCAGGAGAGCACGAGCGACAGCGGCAGGCTGTTGACGTCGGTCCCGAACGCCTTCGCCAGCGCCAGCGCGATCTGGATGGCGGAGTAGGCGTCATTGCACTGCCCCACATCCAGTAGCCGCGGCAGGCCCCCGACCTCGCCGAAGTCGAGCTTGTTGAAGCGGTACTTGCCGCAGGCCAGAGTCAGAATGAGCGCGTCGTTGGGGACGGCGCGGGCGAAGTCGGTGTAGTAGCTGCGGCCCGGCCTGGCCCCGTCGCAGCCCCCGATCAGGAAGAAATGCTTGATCTCGCCGCGCTTCACGGCGGCGACTACCTTCTCAGCCACTCCGAGCACCGCCTCATGCCCGAAGCCGACGAGGATGGTCCTATCGGGACCACTCCCCGCGAATCCCGGGGCCGCCAGCGCAGCCTCAATCACCGGTGAGAAATCCCGATCGGCAATGTGGGCTACGCCCGGCCAGGCCACCAGGCCACTCGTGAAGATGCGGGCCTGGTAGCTGTCCCTCGGGGCCTGCACGCAGTTGGTGGTCATCAGAATCGCCCCGGGGAAGGCCTCGAATTCCTTCCTCTGCTCCTGCCAGGCGCCTCCATAGTTACCTACCAGGTGCTTGTAAGCCTTGAGCTTGGGATAGCCGTGCGCCGGGAGCATCTCGCCGTGGGTGTAGACGTTGATCCCTCGCCCCTCGGTCTGTTTCAGCAGGTCCTCCAGGTCCCTGAGATCGTGGCCGGAGACCACGATCGCCTTCCCCTGCAGGGGCTCGGTGCGCACCGGGGTCGGGACGGGATGACCATAGGCCCCGGTGTTGGCCGCATCCAGCAGTTCCATCGCCTTCAGGTTCATCTCGCCGCACTTGAGCGCCAGCGCCAGCAGGTCGCCGACAGACTGGCCGCCGCCGGCGAGGTGGTCGAGTGCCTGGTGGAAGAAGCCGTAGACCTCATCATCTTCCTGGCCGAGAATCTGGGCGTGGTCGGCGTAGGCCGCCATCCCCTTGAGCCCGGACGTCACCAGCTCCTGGAGACCGGTGATGTCGTCGCCCTGCGCCGCTCTCCGCGCCGCGATCGTCACCTCTTCCCCTTGCCTGACCAGCCCGTCGAGATCCGCCGCGGGCTGCCATACGGCGGGGCCGCCCAGGGTCTCGGCGGCGCGGCCGGCCTTCCGCGCGGCCGCCTCGTAGTCGCGTCTCAGGCGATCCCGGAGCGCCGCCGCCCGCATCAGCAGCCGTTGCAGGCGCGCGGGGTCGAAGTTCACATTGGTCACGGTGCTGAAGAGTGCCTCGAGCGCGAACACATCGGCTTCGTGGCTCTTGACCCCGAGCGCTCGCGCCCGGTGCGCGTACATCGCCAGCCCCTTGGTCGCATGGACCAGCAGGTCTTGAAGCGCGGCCGTCCGCGGATCCTTGCCGCAGACCCCGGAGACCGTGCATCCGGTGCCTCGCGCGGTCTGCTCACACTGGTAACAAAACATCGCCTCCATTCCTCCTATGCTGGTATTGGGTGCGAGAGGCACCCCGGATCATCGTGCGGCGGCGGCCGCGAGCGCCCTGATCTCGAGGATCTCGCCCCGGATCCCGACCTTGGTGACGGTCATCGGCAGGTCCTTGCCCGATTCGTCCACCGCCTGCCGCACGAGGTGCACCAGCCCGAAGCAGCAGGGCACCTCCATGTGAACCACCTCGACGGACTCGATGTCGTTTTCCCGGAAGAGCTGAGTGAGCTTCTCGCGGTAGAACGCGGCGTCGTCGAGCTTCGGGCAGCCCACCAACAGCGTGCGGCCGGGCAGAAGTCTCCGGTGGAAGTCGGCGAACGCGAACGGCACGCAGTCGGCCGCGATCAGCAGCCTCGCACCTTGCAGGTAGGGCGCAGTCGGCGGCACGAGAAGGAGCTGTACAGGCCAGTTGCCCAACTGAGATGGGGCCGACACCTCGGCCTCGCTGAAGGGCGCGCCGGCGCGGGCCAGGCTCTGCGCCGCGCTTCCGGGGCAACCGCGGG